>Ga0105240_10011774_pt1 | contig 12153 bp, 10 predicted proteins | sample KBSC54metaG_FD_80426 | JGI IMG/M metagenome (GOLD analysis project Ga0105240, IMG submission 80426) | Corn rhizosphere microbial communities from Kellogg Biological Station, Michigan, USA - KBS C5-4 metaG | ecosystem: Host-associated > Plants > Roots > Rhizosphere > Soil | place: Michigan, USA...
GACCGGCCGCCCCGCGCCATGTTACATCGGGCACCGACAAAGCCCAGCAGCAATCCGATCAACAGCATGCCGAAGACGACACCGGACCAGCCGAAGTTCCAGTAAAGCTCGCCGAAATGCGATGGCGAAATGAACGTGTCGTACTCGCCGTGAATGAAGGTGTGATTGAACTCCTGGCCCACGCCAACGTCGGGCTTGTCAGGCCACAACAACCTGGGAATGAATGCAGTCAACAGAGCAATCATCGTGCGCCCTTCCTGGAAGGGCACGTCGACACCTGTGCGCTCGACGGCGAGCTCCACATTGCCTTTCAGCCAGGCACGCTCCAGGAATGAGGCACTGTGTTGCTTCGCGTGCCCGTCATCGTCCTGCTGACTGGTGGCAAGCACGATATCAATGACCTTGCCAATGTTCTCAATGGCCTGGGTGCGGGTCATCCCGCGCTCGCCGGTGACCTCGGAGCGATAGGCCTGAAACAAAGGGAATACCACGAGAATAAACGCGACGCCGGCCAGCAGCCACCCCTTGGGCAGCTTGTTGTCCATGAGGATCTTCGCCAGGATGACCAGGATTCCCCCGAGCATTCCCATGCTCTTGATGTCGCAGACGAACCCGAGAATGACCTGGCTCACGACCACGACCAGAATCAGCAGGAACCAGAACACCGTGCGGAAGCGCGCATAGGCGTAGGCCAGGATCAGGATTCCCAACGGCTCGGCGAGCTGGCCGAGCATGATGATGAAGGTCATTCCCGCCCCGAGGCTCGCCAGGCCGCGGCTGGTGGCCGCGTTGGTTTTCTCGGGGATCACCCAGACCTGGTAGTAGAGGATGTCCGCGGCGCCGAGCAGCCAGATGCCGCAGCCCACGGCGAGCAGCATTCCGCGCGACCAGTCCTTCGTGCTCGAGTCGATCTCGCGCGGTGTCCCCACCTTCACGCCGACCAGGTATCCGACCAGGGTGCAGACCGCGCCGAGCAACAGACCGGCTTCGGTGGCGCTCAGGAATTCCCCATCGAGCGAGATGGACTCCCCGCCCAACAGTTTGAACAGCTCGAGCGCGCCGAAGAACGCGAAGTACACGGCCATGAACAGGCCGAGCAGCACGTAGGGCCCGTTCATGGTCTCCATCAGGAGAATCGGCGAAGTGCACACCGCGAGCAACAGGAACAGGTAGATCACTTCCCCGCCCGGTGCGTTCGCATGGGCCCCGAGAAGCGCCATGAGCACGAGCATGAGCAGATTCCCGATGATGTACAGCCCTGCCCGCTGACTGGAGCTCAATCCAAACATGGCGCCTCAGGTCGCGAAGCTCAGGGCGGGGAGATAGCGCGGTAGCGTCACAAACAGATGTTGCCGCGACCACCGCAACAGCGCTCGCTTGGCCGGCACTTCGACATAACGCATCATCAGCCACGCCATTCCCATACACAGGGCCGTCACGAGACCCGTTGCAACGAGATCGGGAAGCCCCAGGCCCCGGGTGAAATACGGAATCAGGCTGACACCGACGTACTGGTGCAGCAGATACAGCGAGTACGAAATCCCGCCGACAAAGAGCAGCGGACGCACGGCCAGGAATTTCAGCCGCCCCGCGACAAAGCCTCCAAATGCCAACACCATGGCGCCCACGGTCAGATGCTGAGCAAGACTCGTGAGAGGGGTCGCGACCACATATTCGACCAGGGCGGCGAGCGCGAATATCCACCACCCGGGCCGATACCCCGAGAAGACCAGGTAGAACGCGATACCGATTGTGAAATAGGGAGTGTAGGCAGACAGAAACAGGTGATGGGCCAGTGTGACGAGAATGTGCCACCCGGGTATCTGGCCCAACAGCATCAGCACGGTCCCGACCGCGCAATACGCAGTCCAACCCGCGATGAACCGCCCTCGTGTCAGGGTGTAGACGATGCCGATACAACAATAGAACTGCAGCTCGATCACCAGCGACCAGTAAGCGGGCTCGACCAACTCGGCACCGGGAACATAGCCCGATAGAAAAGTCAGCCCGATCAGGGCGTCTTTCAGGGTCGAGTGAAATTCCGGCGGTCCCAGCGTGTTCGCGATTGCAAATGTCACAAAGGTGGCCACCAGAAACGCGGGATACAGCCGCGCGATGCGCCGGACCCAGAACTCGAGGAGATGCTCACAACGCTCGAGCGTCATGAAGATCACGAATCCCGATATCATGAAAAAAAACTGCACGCCCAGGGCCCCGAGATCGAGCCACTGCGGATAGCTGTAATGATAGCCATACAGACTCGGCGTATGGTCGGGCGGCGCCCAGCGGCTCAGGTAGTGATGCACGAGCACGCCGAAGATGGCGATGGCACGGAAGGCATCGAGCTCCGGCAGTCTCGATTCCGTGTCTGTAGGGGTGCTGCCGGGGCTCATCCCGCCAGCGTATGACCGCTACTTTTCGCCCTGATTACAGGACCGTCATATGAGCCGAGCCGGCCGTGTTGTATTGATTCTGATGCTGATGGTCGCGCTGGCCGCATGCGGTGGCGGGACTGCGGGCACGGCGTCAACCACCGGCGGGACCCAGTCACCTCCGGCACAGACGTCTGGCGGCTCTACCTCCACGACAACGCCAAATCAGCCGGACTCCCCTGCGACGCCTCCCGAAGCGGCCGCGGGATCGTCAACCGGCACGAGCGCGCCATCCATCCCAACCGCGCCGTCCACCCCGTCCATCCCAACCGCCGCGCCCGCTCCACCCACCCCACCCCCGCCAACCACCCCGCCCGCGCCATCGTTCGCACGTGACCGCCATCGAGCCATCTTCATCGGCGACAGTCTCGCCGCTCGCGGCTTCGGCCCGGGTGGCACTGTTGTAAACACCCCCGGAATGGGCTTCGTAGTCAGTGGGGGTCCGTCCCACCCCATCGCAACCATCACCACCACAGCCAACCACGCGCTGATGCCGGGCAACTATGTTCAGCTTTTCAGCGCGGGCGACCCCTCATACGGCGCCGTTTTGAATGGCGCGGTCGTTCCTGTGCTGACCACGCCTTCGACGACCCAATTTACGGTTCCCGCGACCTACGGTGGCCAGACCATGCCCGACGGCGATTACAGCGCGGGATATCAACAGCAACCGTGGCTCGTCAGCTCCCTGACCCAGCCGACTGACCTGAGCTGGCTGCAGTGGCTGAACCAGTACATGGATGGTTACTTCACAGTCGTGGCCAGTTACGCACAAGGCGGAACGGTATCGGGCGTCGGCGTCGCCCTGATTCCGAAGATCCAGGCAGGCCCAAAGGCGGACTACGCGTTCATTCAATATTGTACGAACGACGTCAACGCCGGCTCGCCCGGGCCGGATGCCTGCCTGGCGAACATCAAGACTATTGTCGCTGCTGTCGAAGCCATGGGAATGGTTCCCATCCTGTGCACGCCGCCCGCGCTCGGTGACCCTGCCGCCACTCCATCTGATCCCGCGAGCCCCACCAAGGCACAACAACTCCAGGCCATCCTGAGCGGCGAGCAGCAGCTGGCACACGACGATTCCAACCTGATCCTGCTGGACACCTATTCCGCCTCTGTCACCCCGAGCGACCCCGCTGGCCACTTCCTACCCGACTTTGCCCCGATAGACGGGATCCACCCTTCTTCCTATGGCGAAGTGAAAATGGCCCAGGCTCTCTCAACCTATCTGGCGACGCTGCTGCCAATCACCGCCAACACGGATACCACCAACCTGCTGTTCAATGGTTTGATGTCTGGTAACAACGGCTCCGTGATTTCGACGACCACGAACGTGGTAGATGGCAGTGTCCCGACAGGCTGGTCGGTACGGGGGACGGGCGGAACCAGCGCTAACCCGACTTCTTTCCTCGTCTCCGGCAACAACACACACTCCGGCACAACGGGCTACTCACTGGATATCAGCGCCCGTGACGGCCAATCAGGCGGCGGATTCATTGCGAGCACCAATGGAGCCGGCGGATCCAGCTTTGCCAGTCAACTCATTCCAGGCAACTGGTACCAGTGCGGCTTCCAGGTGGGCGCCGACACCGATCTCACCAACATCAACCTGTCCGGCCAGATATACCTGAATTACGGTGGCGGCAACACGCCGTCCGTGTACTTCATGAGCGACAACAACTTCCACTACGAGAACGGCATACCCATGGCGGCCGGCACCATGCTGCGACTGGTATCACAGCCGTTCTATATCGCGCAGACCCCTTCATCCGGCGCTTATATGTTCATCAACGCAGTGCTCACGGGTGCGGCTGGCAACCAACAGCTTTCATTGAGCGGAGCCTTCTGCCGCCCTGTGACCAGCCCCTACGAGTGAATCGCACGCGCTCGCCGTAGCTTCCTGCATCGTGCGATGCGCGAAGAAGATTGCAGCCAGCAGTTGTACGGAGAAGTACACCGGCACCGCCATGGCAGCGCCTTTCAGACCCAGAGTCAACACCCCGAGCGGTGTACAGATCACCGTGGCCACGACGGCAATCAACTGGACAGTCAGTACGCGCCTCGTCTGACCGTAGGCATAGCAGACTCTCTCAAACACATAGGAGGTTGCGCGGATGGCATAACCGGCGCCGATCCAAGGCATCAGCTCCGAACCGCTGCGAAAGTTCTTGCCCACGAACAGGATTGCCAGGAGCGGGTGCCCGAACGAATAAATGATGACACCCACGACACCAATACCTGCGACCGTCGCGACCCACATGCGGAACAAACTCCGCGCTTTAGCGTGATCGCCTCTCGATACTGCCGCCTGATGTACAGGGCGCAGGGCCAGTTCCACCGTACCCCCCACGAGCGTGAACGGCGCATACGACATTCCATAGATGGCCGCATAGAGTCCAGCGTCTGCCACGCTGAGGATTCCACCGATCACATACCGATCGCCCAGATTGCTGGCCCAGCCGATGATGCCCATCGGTATGAGTGGAACCGCGTAAGTCCACATGCGCGCATCCAATTGTTTGGACGCTTCCGGACCGGTTACCGTGCCCGGCTCGGTCGGCCAGATATTCCTGGAAAACAACGCGATCAGAATCGCCGCCGTCACAACGTAGGCGCCCAGCACGATCTCAGGCGTTCGCCCCACGAGAAGAACCGCGGCGGCAGCGACGAGCGGGCGGGCCCAGGTATCCGCTGTTACCCAAAGCGCGTAGTGACGGTTGCGACGGGCCGCATTGAGCAGACTGACATTGGCGGAGCGCCAGCAATCGCAAGCCAACATCAATACCAGGAAAACGACCAGCAACAGTGACCCGCCTCCCCAACCGACAAACGCGGCCCCCCCGATCAGGACTGCTCCCAGCAACCAGGGCGCCATCTTCAGAAAACAGCGCTGCAGCGATGCCAACAAGTCCCGCGCCGATCCCTGCGCAGTAACCGATGGATAGTAGTGAATCGCCGCTTGCGTCAGCGGCGTCGAGACGAGACTGATCGCGAGCGCGGACATGCCGAGCGCCAGGGACACGACGCCGTACACAGCAGGAGTCAGGAACTGAGTGAGCACACGAACACCCACGAGAGTGCCCAGCGCGGTCAAAGCCGTGCCGCCGATGATCCAGACGGCACTGGAGAGGTGCTGCCTCACGTAGCCAACACTGCCATGTCATTGCGCAGAACACGGCGATAAAGATTCTCCGCCTGTTCCGCTACACCTTCCCAGGACAGACGCGCCCGCACCGTCTCCCGTCCACGGGCCCCCATCTCGGCACGTAAAGAGTCATGAGAGAGCATTTCGCGGACGGTCTCGGCAAGCTTTTCGGGCTCGCAGTCGATCACCTTGCCTGCGCTCACTTCAGCGACGAGCGCGGCGATGCCGACCTCGGGGGACACGAGCACCGGGCAGCCGACCGCCATGGCCTCGGCCACCACGTTTCCGAAGTTCTCGGAGTAGGACGGCAGCACGAACAGCTGGGCCTCGGCATACAACGCCCATTTATCCTGGTCGCTGACCGGTCCGATGAACAACACGCGATGACTGAGTCCGAGCGCCCGTGCCTGGGCCTCGAGCCGAGATTGATAACCCTCGTCGTCATTGCCCGCGATCACGAGCGGGATATCCGGAACCCACTGCCAGGCGGTGATGAGCCGGTCGAGTCCCTTCTTCCAACTGATCCGGCTGAGGAAAAGGGCGTAGCGCGCGGGAATGTGTCCGTAGGGTCCGGCAGCCCGCGCCGGATGCCGCGTGGGAATATCGACTCCGTTCGGAATATAGGTGACTTCGTGCAGAGGCCAGCCGAACGCGCGCAGCTCATCCGCTTCGATCTGTGCCGTGACATGCACGCCGGCCGCCCGAACGAAGGTGCCCCGCTCGATCAGGTTGATCCACGCGTTTTTCACCCAGGCGTTCTTTTTCCGAATCATCTGCCTGACCAACATGCCGCGCGGCGCGGTTATGTACGGTACGCCGGCGCGCTCGGCGATGCGTGCGGCAGCCCAGGTCGGCCAGAGAAAGATGGAATGCAGGTGAACGACATCGAAGCCGCCCACCGTGCTTTTCAATGTATTCGCGAGTTGGGGAGCCCAATACAGGCGCCGCATTGCCGGGACCGGGAAATAATGCACCCACACGCCATCGAGATTGACCGGTTTGCCCGCCGGGACATCCAGGTTGTCAGGACCGTCAACGCTGGTGGTGTAAACGTGCACATCATGTCCACGACGCACGAGTGCGGTCGCGAGCCCGTGCACAGAGCGGATGGGCCCACCATAACGGACTGCCGGATAGTACGTGGGCACGACATGCAGAATTCGAAGAGAGCGCGCCGCGGTCGGGATGGACGCAATCGCGCTCATGGCAGGAGTCGCACTCAGCTCGTAGCGAGTGAACGCGAGTGCGAGTGATCCTTCAACATCAACGGCAGCAGACCGCCGGCCGCCCGATCCCGGATCACCTGCTCAATGAGGTCCGCATCGATCTGGGGCCGCTGATCGGAGAAGCCGTACACCAGGGCGGTGTCGCACACCATGTTGACCAGGCGCGGCACGCCACCCGTGCACTCATGAACCAACTCCAGGGCCTCGTCGGAAAACAGATCCGGCGCCCCGCCGACCAGCCCGACCCGATGACGCACGTAGCCATCCGTCTCGTCCCGCTGCAGCGCCTCGATGTGGTGGTCGATCGAAATACGCTGCGCGAATTGCCGCAGGCTCTGTAGCCGCAGAGTCTCGCGCAGCTCCGGCTGCCCGATCAGGATGGTCTGCAGGACCATTTCCTTGCCGGTGTTGAGATTTGAGAGCACCCGCAGCTCTTCCAGGCCGTTGACGCCGAGATTCTGGGCCTCATCGATGACGAGAATGATGCGTTGGCCGTCTTCGAGCTCGGACCGGGCATGGCGTACGAAGCGCCGATACAGCTCGCTCGGCGACAGCTCACCCGGATCGAGCTCCAGCGCCTCCACGATCCACGGCAGCAACGGGCCCATGGCCGGATGGGTGTTGGTGATAAAGGCCGGCCTGATCTTGCGGTCGAGGCCGTCCAGGAAATGCTGTACGACAGTCGTTTTCCCACAGCCCACCTCGCCTGTGATCAGCGCGAACCCGGACGCTTCGGCAATCACATATTCGAGCATGGTCAGGGCATTGCGATGCCGCCGGGCCATGTACAGGAACGCGGGATCCGGTGCCAGTGAGAAAGGCTTTTCCCGCAGCCGGTAGAAACTCTCGTACATGCGCTCAGTACGCCCGTTTCTCGGATTCGGAGGAGCGGTTGAGCACCGTTCCGATGATCCGGGTTGTGCCCAATAGCTCGATCACGCGCGCGACATCTTCGCGTCGGGTCTTGCGCTCGTTCACCACGAGCACGACTGCATCGAGCAGCGGAGCAAGCATCAGCGCGTCATCACTCAACAGGACGGGCGGCAGATCCACAATCAACAGCCGGCCCGAATCGCGATCCTTCAGCTCATTCAGCAACCGCCGGGTGCCGAGGCCTGCCAGGGTTTCCGAGCTGGCGGCGACCGGTGCCAGGGTCGGCAGGACGTAGAGCCGCTCAACTCCTTCGAGCGCGTAACAGACGCGCTTCGTGGGATCATCCCCGCCGAACCAGCTCTCCAACCCGCACTCCGGATTGATCCCGAGCGTGTTGGCTATGCCCGGCCGGCGCAGGTCCAGGTCCACCAGCATCACGGTTTGATTGGGCTCGGCGGCCAGACTGAAGGCGAGATTGATCGCAGTGAGAGTCTTGCCTTCACCGTTGACCGCGCTCACGACGCCGACGGTGCTCAATCCGTTTGCACGTGCCCGTTGCAACACCTGTGTGCGCAACATCCGGTACGCAGCGCCGGCAGGATGTGCTTCAGTCGGAGGAACCACCCGCCGATCGCGCAGCGTTTTCCAATCGAGCGGCAGCCGCGAAGCAAATTCGACGGGAGCCACACCGAACTCGCGGTAGAGAGTCGCTCTTTCCAGGCGCGCCTCATCGGGCGCGGCAGGCGGATGCAATCGTTGCGTCTTGGAAAGATCGAGTGCCCGTTGAATTCTGTCCATGTTGTTCCCTCTAGAAGCCCATGCGCCGCGCCCACGTGAACCACAGGACATCCAGGGGCTGGTAGAAGAAATGAGTCAGGGCCACAAATACAAACAGGCTCGCGACCGCGCCTCCCCAGGCAATCCGCACGCGCCGACGCGTGACCATCCGCTCCGAGTCGGTGTCGATGTAGGGCACCAGCGCGAGCGGCGGCACGCCCGTGAGCTTCATCAGGTCGAAGCGGCCCCGCACGCTGCTGTCGAAAGTCTCCAACAGCCACAACACGCCCGCGGCCAGGCCGCCACTCAAAATCAGGCCGGCAATCAGGATCAACTTGCGGTTGGGGCTCACCGGCTCTTCCGGTGGCAACGGGGGCTCGATCAGCGTGAAGCGCTCGCCCTTGCGGTCGGCCTCCAGGTTTTGAGCCACCTTCGCCTCTGACTGCTTGGAGCGCAGCTCCTGATACTTCAGCCGCGTGTTGTCGTAGTCGCGGGTGAGCTCGCGGTACTGCTGCTCAACCTGCGGTGACAAAGTGATGTTGCGGGTCAGCTCCTCCGAGCGGGCCCGCAACTTCGCGGTCTGCTCCGCCAGCGCGTCCATGTCGTTAAGTGTGGCCGCGAGCTGTGCCTGGATCTGGATATACGCAGGGTTGTCCGCGTCGGTGGGGCCCACTTTGGAAGTTGGCGCGGGTGCCGTGGTGGCCGCCGGCAATTTCGCGACCTGCTCCTGCAAGGAGTCGACTTCCCGCTGCAGCCGTATCCGGTCGGGGTGCTCGGGGCTGTATTTCCCCTCGGCCACGGCAAGGGCCGCCTTTGAGCTCTGTAGGCGGCGCTGCAGATCGTTGCGGTCAGCATCACCGGTAGCCACGCTTCCCGCCTTGTCCCTGGCGGACAACTCTTTCTCGAGCCCCTCCACCTGGCGCTGCAGGCGCACGACATCCGGATGATCCGGTCCGTAGGACGCGCGTGCGCTGTCGAGTTGCGAGCGGGCCATCTTCAGCCGGTCGCTGGAAGTGAGTATGCGTTCGCCAGTCTCCGAAAACACCACGGAGTTCGGTTTGATCTGCGCGAGCTGCGCTTCCAGGTAAACCTTCTGCTGCTCCAGGGAAGCCTGGCGGGCCGCCTGTGTACGCAGCTCCTCATCCGTGTGATCCAGCAACTGCATGTTGAGCTGAGTCAGCTCGGGAAGCTGGTGAAAGTGCTTGTCCTTGAATCGCGCGAGCTCGGCTTCCAGCTCGCCGATGCGGTGATTCAGCCGGTCGCCCTCAGACTCGAGGAAGCTCGCGGCATCCCGGGCGAGCTGGGTACGGTTGTTGAGGTTCTCATTCAGGTACAGGGTGGTGAGCTCGTTCGCCACTTTGGCCGCGAGATCCGGATTCTGGCTCGTGAATGCCACTTCGAAGGCGATGGTGGCCGAGGTGGGATGGCCGCTGCGCGGATCGATGACATCGGCGCTGATCATTTTCAGGCCGATGTCCTTGCGCATTTTCCCCAGCAGCGCTTCGCGGGTATCCGTAGCCCGCTCCTTCGCATACAGATCGTAGCGGCGGATGATGCCGAGCAGCGTTTCAGTCGTCATCACGCGCTTGCTGATCACCTGCACGCGCTCATCCGCATAGGAGGTCACCGTGGAGCGAACCAACTCCTGCGGCATTTCCTGCTGTTCAATGAGGATCGTGCCGGCGGAGCGGAACCGCGAAGGCAGAAACACAGCCATCGCCACGGTCGCCATCATTCCGAACGCGAAGCTGGCGATCAGCCAGACGCGGCGCTGGCGCGCGACGGCCAGGTATGCCAACAGTCCTTTCGGTGGATCCACGGTGCTGTTCATTGTGTGCTCACCATGAGCGGGAGATAGGATGAGGAGTCCAGGTGAGACTCATTGAAGCGCGCCAGGCCTGCACGGTCTGGTTGGAGACGCCGGGAGGCTGAGTTCGAAGGTCTTCGATCTGTGCTCCGTACGACCAGGTCTCATACGGGCGCCAGTTGAAAGACAGCGCAACGCTGTTGTAACTCTGCCGGTCCAGGCGCAGTAACACCGCCGTTTCATTGTTCTTGATGTGAAAGCCACTGAGCGTAGCCGTCATTGTCGGAGTCAGCGGCTGCGTGTACGAAGCCCGGTACTCTTCACGTTCGACCAGAAACCCGAACCCGTACGGCTGAAGGCTGCGCGTGTAGCTCAATTCACCACGACTCAACTCACCCGTGCGCGTCAGAGAAATGTGTGCGTCGGTGCCTCTGCTGCTATCGCCAGCGAGCACACGGGAGCTTTCCCCAAGCGACGCATCGAAGCGGACACGCTCGGTGAATTGATAAATCAGCTCGGCCTGCAAGCCGACCGAGTGGCTGGAGTTACCCTTCGTATCGCTGTCCAGCAGGCTGCCGTAGGCACTCACAGTGATGCTGCCGCGCTCGCTGAATGCATACCGCTCACCGAGCGACCCCGAGGGATAACGGTAACCGGGCAACTGTTCTTCGGCGCTGCCGTGGTACCTCACGTCCATGTAGCTCACCTGGGCGAGCAGGCTGCGCCGCTCGGTCTGACTCCAGACCCAGTTGACTGCGGCCTGTCCGAGACGCCGATGGGTATCGCCGGTCACAATGCCCGTTTCCAGCAACTCGGTCGTCAGCGTGCTCTGGTCCCAATAGGATGCCGAGAGGCCGAGCGTCGATGTTTCTCGCATCCAGTTGAGTGATGCCCAGATGCTCCGGTCATCGCCGTTGCCGAGCGAGTTGTCCGTGTAGCGCCGCCAGGCGTATCGGGGCTCCAGAGAGTAGTCCAGGTTTTCCACGGCATGCTTGAAAAGCACGTCGGCCGTAATGACGCCCGCTTCGCTACCTTTGCTGTCACTCAGCAACTGCCGGTTGCTGTCGTAATCGACCGTGGCGCTGTAGCTCGGTGTGATTGACCACTCCGCGGCGAGCGCTGGTGACATCGGCCCGCCGAGCGCACAGCTACCCAACGCGCCCGTGTATGTAATCTGTCTCATGAAACGAGAGAAACCTGACCTGAAAAAGCACACGGCTCACGGCACTACCACGGTATCGCCGCTTTCGAGCTGGATGTTCTGCGGAAGGCTGTGACCCCGTGCGACGTCCGAGTATCGAAAGCTGAATGCCTGCTGCTTGCCATTGTGACGGCGCAGGATGACGATATCGTTGATCGCCGCGTAGGGGGTCGTGCCGCCGGCGAGACTGATGGCCTGCATGACATCGAGCGGATTGGCGAAAGGAAATTCACCTGCGTGGTTCACCTTTCCCAGCACATAGATCCGGTTGCCGCCGATCTGCTTCAGCGCCACGGTCACCACCGGGGTGGGGATGTACTTCTGCAGCCGATCGGCCAGAACGGTCCGCACGTCCTCTACCGACTTTCCGCGAGCATCCACCTCGCCGGCCAGCGGGAAGCTCAGATAACCGTCCGGACGAACGAGCACTTCCTTCTGAAGATCAGTCTCCTTCCACACGGAGACGTCGACGATATCTCCGGGCTGAAGGTGATAGGCGGGCATAGGGTTGGTTGCGGCGGGCTCCGCGGCACCGAGAGGTGCGACGGACAGCAGCAACAGGACGAAGCAGACCCTCGATGAGCTCATTTTCGTTTTCGACTTTCAGGTGCGAGATGGAAACTGGCGCACGGGCAGCGCGCCAGTTGTTAGACACTTGTCATACTAAGCGTCGCAGATGACGCTTTCGTTTCGTC
>Ga0105240_10011778_pt1 | contig 12149 bp, 14 predicted proteins | sample KBSC54metaG_FD_80426 | JGI IMG/M metagenome (GOLD analysis project Ga0105240, IMG submission 80426) | Corn rhizosphere microbial communities from Kellogg Biological Station, Michigan, USA - KBS C5-4 metaG | ecosystem: Host-associated > Plants > Roots > Rhizosphere > Soil | place: Michigan, USA...
AGTAGCGGAGGCGGAGCAGGTATAGAGCAACGAAATGTCGAAGGCGGAGTCTGCCGTACTCGAGGTGTCCTCCGTGGAGGAGACGGTTCGATTGCTTTCAGTCTTTGAAAGTGCGAAATCTCGTCATTGCTTTGACGACGCGATCCCAAAATCTTGAGGCATTGTCGATCCCGTTAAAGAGTGAATAGAACACTTCCAAAAAGTTTCAGGGTCTGAAGTGAAAACAAGTGGTGGCTTCTATGACGGATACCTCCTGGAGCCTAAACCAGCAGGAGATAGGGTCACTGACGTCGTATTGGCAAACTCACCAGAGATAGGAAGCGACTTAACGCCAGGTATTTTGGGCCTCGTGGGTAAGAGCGGTCAAACGACCCTTAGCCGCTGCAATCGCCAACAATGACGTTGTTGCCCAGGAACCGACGTCCTGGATGGTGCTATATTTTGATCTGGGCACCAATTATGTCCTTTGACCGTAATAAGGGCGGGTTAGCAATGACTCACCAAATCTTGCGTAGCTCACCTTAGCGTGTTCTGCCACGCGAACTCGGACCTCGTACTGACGACCTGTTCGACCTAAGCATCTGGGGACGGCCAGGATCCAGTCTTTGGAGCTAGCCAGTGAGAACCCTGCCATGGAAGTGTTGCCTCCACACTCCACCTTTCCAGTCGAAATTAGCTGACTTTAGCTCGTGACTCAAAACTGCTTTGATCTGTTGTGCGCAATCGGGTGATGGACAACCTGAACCAAACACAATGCGTCCGCTCACAGCGAATGTAGGCAATAGTCAATAAGTCGAGTTAAAATCTCTGTCCTACTAACGAGTCGTCATTTCTTGGTCTCCTGACCACCGTTGATCCCCGTTTGCTGATTTTCCGCCAAGACTTTAGCTCAATCTCAACGCAACGAAGACGGACTGACATCACTCATAACTTTTCACCCCCTTCTCCGTGAAGCACAACTCCAAAACTCTTGCATTCTCGTCATCTACCACTGCTACTACTTCATCCATCGACCAAGATCAGATTCAAAACTAATACCAGGACGGAGTTGAGACTTGCAATGTCGCAATATGACTCCAACGGAGACCCAATCACAACCTTCATCTTTTATCCAATTTGCGCCGATTCTTCAAGCCCCGTCACTCCCACGAATAAGCCTCTCCAAACCTGCTATGCAGAAGGTATCAACAAGGCATCTGATACCGACACCCCAGGAATACAGAGTTCATATTCTGCGTTGCCGTACCACTTCCATTGCCGTCGTTCGACCCTCTCTGGAGATGGATACCAAGTCAAACATCTCGTCCGGAGGATTTCCCTAGAAGCGCCTGTATTTGACGATTCACCGGAGACCGGGCTGACTGAGAGCGAGAGAAAGGAGATTACTCAGATTGAAGCATCGGTGAAGCAAGACGATGTCGTCCGGATGATGGTCCATTCCGATCGCCGTGCTCGCGAGAAAGCCATTACGAATGCTTGGGAATGTGCTCACGCAGACGAGTCTTACGGGAAATTACACGTGGGAGATAACAGCTGGGTGCAGAGGAGTCGGGCGAGCTGTGAAGTGGGTGTCACGACTGACTTTCTGATTGGTGCCGTCTCCCCCTGCAAGGACACACTTGTGCTGCCTTGATTATGGCACCCCCAAGCTTTTGGGGATCCGGCCCTCGGTTATAATAGGCTCGCATCTGAGGTGTGGATCACGCTTGGTTAGGTTGAGAACCAAGCCACCTGACAAGGACCGTGGTGATTCCTTCGCCCTCGGCTAGAAACACGGGTCATTTTCTGTCCATGAAGATGTCACTCGAAAGAATCAACGTGGACAGACCGGCGTATCTTGACGAATAAAGGAGATGTTTCCTTGATGCCTTCGATGGACAGCGACTTGTTATGGACTTTAGTCGATTTTGATTGCAGAAACGCCGTGGCGACCACCCCCATAGTTGGGCGAGATGTCCCTCTAGCTGCATGTCCCCCTACGACTCGGCTCAAACTGGACACAGGGATTGTAGTGAGCTCCATCTGACTTTTGGAAACTTCGAAGTCAACCTTTCTATAACTACTCGACACCTTCAAGCTCACCAACTAGGGAGAATCAAGGACAACAGAGGTTAGACACTTCCTCCTTGGCGAGAGGTATATCGGGCTGCGTGCAATCCATCCTCGCGGTTCCAGCCCATTGTCGAGAACTGTACTAGCCCTCTGCACCCTTAGAGAAGCGAATAATCGCGGCGATTGAAAGCATGTCGTCACAAGCACTTCTGGACGACCAGGTAAGCTCTCACCAATTCCAAGATCTCACAATCAAGAATCACCGACTCCTAACAACTTCGCCCGTTATCATCCCAGGTCGTATTCGAGCTGGGGAAAATGACTGCATTCATTCACCAAGAGGCCCTTGAAAAGGCCCGCGAAATCCACCTGAGAGCCGACGAGGAATTTGCGATTGAAAAGTCGAAACTGGTCCGCGAAGGAATCGCCGCTATCGATTCCCAATACGAGAAGAAGTTTAAGCAGGCATCTATGTCGCAGCAGATCATAAAATCGACAATAGCTAATAAGACGAGGATGAAGGTCCTCAGCGCAAGGCAAGATTTGGTGGGTAAGTTGTTCGACCAAGCGAGGGTGGGGTTGTTAGATGCCGGAAAGAAGAGCACAGGTTACGAGGAGGTGTTGAAGGGGTTAATTCTGGAAGGGATGTATATGCTGTATGAGAAGAAGATTGCCTTGAGGTGTAAGAAGGAAGATAAAAGGAAAGTGGAAAGCGCAGCGAAGAAGGCTTCCAACGAGTATAAGGAGAAGATCGGTATGGCTATTGAAATGGTGATTGATGAGGAGAAATGGTTACCAGAGGAATCGTAGGCTTCTCACAAAGCGAAAACGAGTCAGTATGGCTAACGAAGACGAACTAGAGCGGGTGGAGTCTTCATGGTCGCTGGCGGTGGCAAGATCGAACTCAATAATACGTTCGAAGAGAGATTGAGACTGTGCGAGACCGACGCGCTCCCCAGCATCAGAGCAACACTGTTCGGCGAGAACCAGAATCGGACATTCCGCGCCTGAGACTGCCACAGATTTCATTTTCACTCCTTTCAAGCTGTCTCTGGCTCAACATTGAGTTGCGGCAAGGTAGATACAATTTTGCTTGTTAAGGCTTGCTGTTCAGACGACCGGCGAAAGTCAAGCCAGTACTTCCTGTATCATTTTCGAGGATACTCTCAACTCCTGTTAGCCTGGCTGTCGAAAGGCTATCGCCCTGTGCCACGCGGTTCGCCAATCTTGCGTGTTGAGAGAAGTGATCCTCGTCACTAGCCAGAAATGAGAGAAGGAGCACCTGGAAGTCCAGTTGCCTTTCGAACATTCGCTACTTAAAGAATATGAAGCTACTGAATTCTACACGTATGAGAATTCGAAGAGCCACCGCTCCCGGTCCCCAGCCCTGAAGAGCGTGCGGAGGGTCACGTATCTGCGTCCTGGAAAAGCATGCAAATCACCGGGATCTATCAGAGTGCTCTCCCTACTAAGCACCTTCACAATTACTTCTGTGTAAAGGTACAGAAAGATGGGAAGAGGAGGCGAGAATACCCAAACCCTACTTGAAACCGAGGAGAGAAGAATATTACTTTTCGGGAAGAGGACACAAACACGATCTCCTGTGGGCAATCGCAAGCTAAATGGTAAATCCGCGTAGAACTTAGAAGTGTTCGGGACCAGAACTAGCAACCGATGGCTCTGTGACGACAACAGAGTTACACTTGCCGCTTTGATGCCAAGATGGACGAGATGGCAGGTAAAATGAAGACATGATACAGGCGACAAGGAATTATAAGAGGAGAATGACGAGCCAATGGATTATAATGAAGAATGCTAGCATCAGCTATACTAACTCCAACACCATCCGATGCATTCATGAGCCTTGTACGTAACGCGTTGCAAGATCCAATGACGTGCCAGATATCTGTATGTGATGAAAGGTTGAAAACTGAAAACCCTTGGGGTAATCCATTGACCCTATTTCTGTGCTAGGCTTGAGCGTTCTTTTGGGAGGCCAAGGAGAACGTGCTTAGCGCAAATTTAATACCGCTATTCTCGGAAGTAAAGTCCGAAGATTGTTAAGTAGTCAAGCGTTCATCAGTGTCTGTCTCCGTACTTACAATCGCTTCTGCCCCTTTGGGATATATCTGTACCGAACCCAGGGCAAGGAGTAATTCTACCATTAGGTCCAGTCATGGTGCCGGATTGGCGGATTATAATCCCGGCTGAGATACCAGGTCAAGCACACACACCGACCTTTTGCCCTGAGCGAAGTCTCTGGCCATAAATTCAAAGTGGTCAAGGCCTGATCAGCTCATCACGAGTTCCATCAGCCATAATGTCTTGGCTTGGAGGTTTATTCAATATGGAACAAAGCCGGTTCGTAACTATTGTCCGTAGTTCCCATGGCAAGACGAATAGACATGCCACAATGGTTGACGGAGTCGCTGCGAGTAAATGTTAGAAATATGTCTCATGATGTAGATCTAATTAGCTCGTTGGTCGAACACGAAAGAGATGAATTAGCCATCGCTTTCTCCGTTTACTGAGTCAAAGCCGGTTCCCCAAATGTTAGGGATTACAATGACTAAAATTTCAGAGGGCAGTGTCAAGCCCTATTTGTTGGGACTAACCCTGTCAAGCTGAATCATCTGTCGAAGCAATGATATCCTCTGTGATAGGATCATTCGTATAGAAATATATTGGTTGTTGGAGAATTAGATCGTGCATTCGTATACCTATGGGAGATACCGATTGAGATGCACTTTTCAAAACCCGTCCATTAAATGAGGTATCGATCTGCACCATTGAAACGCAATTCGCATGAGAATTTATGTCGGTAATGCAACATTGTGTCTCAGTGATGGGGTTTGACTCCGCCCGCTTTGCAGATACTTGTAGCTGTGCCTAATGTGGAGGTTTGTACTGATCACCATGTGCAGGGACAAGAAGATCGAAGCAGGTACCTGTCCACTGTGGGGTTCATTTCCTCGCGCCTCTATAGGATTTGAATGGAAGAAGGTCGGATACATCGCAAGAGAGCTTCTCTACTGATCATGTAAAGAATCTGTACTATAACGAAATTGACATCGCCCTGGTCTGTCATGTGTTCAACCAACCCATTTTCTCTTACTGGAATCTGGAGGATTGGCAGAAATTGGCGACGCTGCAACTGCGGGACCGCTCCACGCAACAATGCAGCACAGGCGCTAAGTCACTAAGTGCCTCGTCTCCCGAAGAATTTCATTCGCCAAGCGCGTTCTCCATTCGGGCAAGTCGAACACCTGTCCATGGTCAAGATTTGCGCACCAGACAACACGCAATGGGCATTCCGCTTCCCATCTCTTGTAGCTTTCGGCCGCATATGTCTTCTTTCCACTAGTCTCCATCCCGCCCTGCAGATACAGAAGAATTTTGGAGGCATTGATAATGGAATCCTTCTCCCCGAGGAATATAATGCACCGATGTTTAAGAATGTCATCTTTCCATAAGATATTCTCGGACCAGAAGAATGTGCGAGCGAGTGTGTGAGCAACCCCTATATCTTTGGACCCGAAATACCACAGTAGCCATTCATTGGCGAATCTTGGTCGTCGGGCTGTCTGCCCGGAACGTTAGCACCCGTACAGTGGTTGCAGAAGAATTGGTAGTTATAAGGTTATATGCCACGTCTGGTTGGTTCAGCAGAATCGAAATATGGTCGACAAGAATGACCGCGGCGATTTGGCGAGCTATATCGACGGTCTTCAGGAGATGAGTAGTACTTACCGAACCATATCTTCGGAGAATACTTATAAGCCAGATTCTCGTACTAGAAAGTATACTCACGAATGTGATACCAGCACAAACCGGTCAAACCCATGTCGTCGTAGAATCCCTCGAAGCTAACGACACATTTCGTCCTTCGGTAGCATAGGTGATGTCAGCCTAGAAGAGATACACAAAATCTCCACTGCAAGGATTCCGATTCTGCCATCTTCTTCTCGACGTCCTTGATTTAGTTCTTTTAAAAGTTCCATGTAAGGATAAAGCCCGACTCCAATACCGTGGAGGAATAGGATCGGTAATTCTTTCGATGACGTATGAGCTTGGTACCAGTAGCTTAGTTTGTGGCTAGGAGAGCGACAGGAAGCGAAGAAGGCATGGGGTCGTGGGGGTAGGATCTTCATCGAGTGTCGCAAGGAACCACGATAGAATTGGAAATTATGAACACGCAAATATACGTGAGTGAGGATGTCAACCACGAAAATGCACTATCCATCAGTCTTTCATTAGCTATTCCCACTGACTTTTGGAAATGTTCTCACCATGTACCAAACGAGACTTCTATGAAGAGCACCAACTTTCTCGAGCGTTAACCTTAGGCTCTTGACATCTCCTCTCCCTTGGAGGAACTCTGTCCCTATCCTCTCCTCCAGTTTCTGTACATATATCTCCAGTTCGTCATCGTAGTTGGGATCGACGACATCTGTATTTAGAAATGCCCATCGGAAAAACTCCTTCACGTTATCTCTCTTGATGGCGGAAAGTCGCTCGTTCAGGAACCATTTCGAAATGTACTGTTTGTGATCTTGCGTACTGTTCAGGCACAGGTCGAAAAGCTCGTTTCGATCTCTCTTCGAGGCAGGAAGCGGATGTAAAGCCGGACGCTCAAGGTGGTGTCTTTGATAAATGTATGTCGAGATGTAGAAGATTGTCTCTGTGAATGACCAATATAGCACATACCGCGAAGGCTGCACATAATTGGGCAGAAGTGTGGCGAGGACATAATAAACCACACTTACTGGACCGATCGAATGAAGTATGGCCGCACAGGTGACCACCCAGATGTACTCAGCAATCGAGTTTCCTATCATGACGAAAGTGTTTGCTCAGGAGGTCAACTCAAAATTCCATGATGTGCAGTAATTAAGGAACACCCAAAATGCCAATGCATGTCAGACCAGTTTTGTTGGGATGGCATGGACCAATCAAATCGCGGTGAGGTGACAATAAGGCTCTGACTCCAACATGTGATGTGCTGGTAAACGCGGTCACACAGCATACGTCATATTACACAAGTTATGGTGAGGTGATTTGCGTCTCCAACAGTTCAAAGTCGGCCACAGATTGTTGACCTGCACAAACTTCATTTTCAGCGCCTACAGTAGGCAGGGTAGGCCTGATAAAGAGGGAGCTCAAAGAACTCCAAACAGAGTGCAGGACGCGTAGCGCGTGTATCGAGACCTTCCATACTAATCTGACGTTTACAATGGCACAGTCGCGTAAACAGTCAGCCTACGTGACAAGGGTCTGAAATCGGGGAGTGGTAGCACAATGCCATGGAAATCCACGGAAGAACCCATTAATAGCAAGAACGACAGCTGATAGCGGGGTTGATTTTCCGGAGCCTTAGCCAATGGGGCACTGTTGCCAACGAGAGTGTGTATCTCTTCTAGGCTGACATCATGTATGCTATCGAAGGACGAAATGTGTTGTCAGCTTCGGGGGATTCTGCGACAACATTGGATTGACCAGTTTGTGCTGGTATCACATTCGTGCGTATGCTTTCTAATATGAGAACCTGGCTTATTGGTATTCTCTGAAGATATGGTTCCGTAATTACAACACACCTCTTGAAGACTGCAGACATAGCTCCCCGCATTGCTGCGGTCATCCTTGTAGACCCTATTTCGATTCTGCTGAACCAACCAGATCTGGCGTATAATTTTGTAAGTCCCTCTTTCGTCGACAACTACTGTGCGAAGGCTAACATTCCTGGCAGACAGTCCGACGACCGAGATTCGCCAATGAGTGGCTGCTGTGGTATTTCGGGTCCAAGGATATAGGGGTTGCTCATACCCTCGCCCGCACATTCTTCTGGTCCGAGAATATCTTATGGAAAGATGATATTCTTGAACATCGATGCACCATATTCCTTGCAGAGAAAGACTCCATAATCAATGCCGCCCAGATTCTTCTATATCTACAGGACGGGATGGAGACCAGCGGAAAGAAGATACATGCGGACGAAAGTTATAGGATCTGGGAGATGGAAGGCGCCTTGCGTGTAGTCTGGTGCGCAAATCTTGACCATGGCCAGGTGTTCGACTTACCCAAATGGCGAACGCGCTTAGCAAATGAGATTCTCAGGGAGAGCAGGCGCGCATATCACATGTAATTCCAAATCTGGGAGCTGCACTGTGATACACGCTTTTCGCTGTGATGATACTGTATCTTTTGTCTATCGTACAAGCCAGGAGTACATGCATATCACTCGCTCCTTAATGAACTAACTACTATCAACTTCTATGATTATGTTACCCGTATCGACTTAGAAACTAGAAATGGTCAACTGATTGTCTTCGTCACGAACGGTTGCAGAAACCTTCGACATCAGCCGTGAGATTGGTTTCAGGAGTCCTCCCCAGTCCCTACTGCGCATGGCGAGGGAGGAAACAATATCACTTGGATTCAGTGCCTGGTATTAGGCTCCATTGCGAAGATCATGTCCAGGTTCGGCAAGAGCGCTCAAAATCGAGAGGTAGCTGTGCGGCGAAGACGCGTAATCCTACCTTCAGCTGAACTATGAAAATTCCACAGCCAGGATCCCAGATCATGCCAGTATTAGCCAGTGGAGGTATTCCCAAGAAAACAAGGAGACGTGAGTGGGAGCACAGAGATTGTCATGATGGCTACGGAATGGAATGAACAAATGCTTGAGAATGTGGAACATCTTACGCCAGTCAATTGGTTTGCCAACCAATTCCCGCAAAAAGCAAGATCGACCTCATGGGAGTGAATAGAGTAGACATATTCGTTGGCTACTAGAACACTCCCTGGAAACAATACCCCATGTACGAAGCGACCAATACTCGTTGAATTTACGGAGACGCATCGACTGACGTGCAAAGACTTGCAACCCCTTTCCTAGGGGTGGCTGGGACCACAAGTTGCACACTAATCCGTCGTAGATTGAGAATGGTTTGCCAAAGCGGCCGTTGGTAGGCACACTGGACATGCATATCCACCGACTGGCGCGCAAATGCGGGGCATCCTATTGCAACGGGGGCTGCGGATCGGTGGATGAGCTTGACTCTGGCTCGGTGGCCAAGCTTCTGGCCGCATTTCTAAGGCAACATCGGGGCAAGAGGTCTTATTGGCTACAAGCAGGCCGTAGGGTGGAGGTTCACCCAATAAGGTCAAATCTATGGTCGTTCATGACTCCTCATTCCTTTTCGCGGTCTACCTTGCATGCCATTTCGGACAGGGTTTTTGTCGAACACATGTCGTCTATGAATCGCACCCCTGAATAACTAGTGGCAGCGCTATACTTTAAGGAGTACTTTTCCGATACGTGGCGTGAGAATATTGCTGCAAGGCAATAATCTCAACTTTCGAGGTCTTACCAACGGCGATCATTTGCTACCAACATATCTGAGCATTGAGACCATCATGGCTTCTCTCACCAGTGAAGGTCGTGATCTTTACACAAGAGTCTATTACAATGAATACTTTTGTCCAGGAGACGGGATCGGACGATCGGTTGTGCAGCGTGAAATCAATAAATACCTTGGGAACGATGCCACTTTCCGCCCTGGCACTTACAAGGTATGGGCTATTTTCAAGTGATTCATGTAAGTGAAATGTTGACGAAACAGCGTAGGGAAGCTCGGGATATTGGGTTAGGGCGTATAGACCATTTACAACAGTGGGATTGCATGTTAGAACTTCAGTTGATCGTCCTCCTGATCCGTTTTTGGTAGGCTATGGAGGAATCTCTTCGTGAGAGCACCGCCAAAATGAAGCGTAGACAGGAAGTGGAAGGCAGACTAGGTCGTTTGTGTCACTAAACCGCAGGTAGTGAGATCGATCTTAAGGAGCAGAAAGGGGAAAGAGAGAAAACATGTGGATACCCATGAGATAATTCTCCATGGAAGCATTTTGTCCCTTCAGGTACGACGATTTACTGCGACCAGAATGGCTCTTGTAGGATACAGCAAATGGGCAATCCGTATTACATTTCACCCGTGTGCAGTTTCTCGCGGTCCTATAATCAGTACCAAAACCAGAGGCATAGGCGTTTTTAAGTGCCAATCACTATATCAGCTCAATATCGGGTGCTCGAGGGAGACCTCAATGTCGACCATATTTCGCTCCTGCTGAACCAACCAGACGTGGCATATAACCTTATAGCTACCATTCTTCCGCAACCACTGTACGAAGGCTAACGTTCCGGGCAGACAGCCCGACGACCAAGATTCGCCAATGAATCACCTGACAGTCTTGGCTGACTGCAGGTCAGTGACCAACTCGTAGGCGACTCTAGTTGGACGAATAGGAGCAATCAAGAATTACATGGTGCCTTTTAACCTTACTTGGTGATGGACCGACGAAATTTTGTCTGGATCTCTTTTTCAGTGAACCGTCTTGTTTTTGTTCTCAGTATGTCGCTCAACTCTTTCGGAGACTTGTCAATTTGATCGCCCAACGGTACCAAGCATCTCGTTAGATGCATGTAGTCTTTCCGCAACACCCTATATGTGATCCCAAAGTAATCGATATCCCGAAAGACGAGTGCTTGTTCTTCTGCATACTTGTCTTGTTGTTCTATGAACGACACAGGATGGTCTCTCCAATGCCTTTTAGGATTGAGGTGGTGAGAAGTATGGTAGCCATCATTATAACAGAATCGATTGCTCTGCACGTTCTTCGTCAGCAATCCCAATGCTCTAACAATAGGGACCTAACCAGCCAGAACTCACCGCGACATCGATCAAAGTAATGCTGGAGCGATAGTTAGAGTTAGGGTTTTTATCATCCACAAATGCATGTTGACCCCAATTGCCAACCATCAAGCCCACCCTCATCAACAGCAATGGGAAGACAAAGGAGCAGAACGTGGCCGGAAGATGAACATGACGTGCCAAGAGATACACCATAGCGTAGCTGCCTAATTCCCACCCAGCCGATTTTAGCGCAAAGCACCATTTCCATTTGCGGGCGAAGTAAAGCGGAAGCTCTAGCCACACGAGAAAGAAAAACCTCCCTAGATAGCAAGTAAAGTCCCACACACTATCCCGTTGATACCTCAACGTTGAGGAGACGTCATCCGGGCCGTTGTTCTCCACATGATGCTGCTTGACGTGGTGGTAGTAGTATGAGTTCCAGGTGTGGCCCATTAGAGGGTCGGTGATATAAGGGAACAGATGATCGAACCAGGCGTATTCTTTGGCCAGAATGCCGTGCATGTGGATGTGTTGATGCATCATAAGGGTATAGGTCCCTGCAAAATATGCCTGCATCAGGAGATGGAGGGAGCCATGGATCCACGAAAAGCAGGAGAACAAAAGGAGCATACTTGGCAATGATGTGGTCAAATAGAGGATGAGATGAGTTACCATGACCACATCAGTAGGATTACGAACAATCTTCTGGGCCCAGCGTACATATGGTTCAAGGAAATTTCTCTGTATGACATCCGGAAGTGTCAGGTATGCGATTTCCCATCGCAAAAACACTGTTGGGGCGAACAAATCTGAATTCGGGTCGTTCAACGCCTTTATGCGATTAAGGCGCTGATGGTCGCGGTAAAGTAGGGCCGTTTTGTCCACTGGTCGTCCGGAGATGGAGCCAGTATCAGCTCCCCCCGACTGCCAGAACGATGTATCTGCTCGTATATCAGACAGGACAGACTCATAGTGGATAAGCTGGGTCTCCAAGGTTGGTGCTCTTAGGCACTTCTTGTGAAGTGTTGAGGTGTGTTCTGATGATGAAGTGTTTCGACCTTGAAGTTGTATTCGATCATGTTGGGATAGTCTGTTGCTCGAATCGAGGTGGTCGTACAAACTATGCAGCACGATCGTGTCTGACTCTGTTAGACGGGAATTAATGTCGAAAGATAAGAACATTTTGAATTATAAAAGACTTGGCAGATCATGGAAATCTGACTTTGCAACAGTGATAGCGGAGCAAGGAACAACGAACTCCAGCAACCTCTTCCAATAAGTCCTTGGAAGTTTGCGCAACCACGTTCAGGGCATCCAAGAATCAACTAGAGAAAACCATGGGGGTGTTCGCAGGGTCTTGGCACCCTTCTGGCGGCTTTCATGTTCTCCGCTTGCAAAAAGGTCCTC
>Ga0105240_10011779_pt1 | contig 12149 bp, 10 predicted proteins | sample KBSC54metaG_FD_80426 | JGI IMG/M metagenome (GOLD analysis project Ga0105240, IMG submission 80426) | Corn rhizosphere microbial communities from Kellogg Biological Station, Michigan, USA - KBS C5-4 metaG | ecosystem: Host-associated > Plants > Roots > Rhizosphere > Soil | place: Michigan, USA...
AGTTCACTTCCACGAGGTGGGCGCCGTAGATTCCATCTCCGATATTGTGGGCGCTTGCGTAGCGCTGGATTTACTCGACATCGGTGAGATCCATACCTCGGCGATTAATGTAGGCAGCGGCACTGTCAACACCGAACACGGCATGCTCCCGGTACCGGCGCCCGCGACTGCAGCGCTACTAGAAGGCAAACCCATTTACGCGCGCGGCCCCGCTGTGGAACTGACCACGCCTACCGGGGCGGCTTTGGCCGCAACGCTTTCCGCTCATTTCGGCGCGCTGCCGGCGATGAGCATCGCCGCCATCGGCTACGGCGCGGGCGACCACGACTTCAAAGATCAGCCCAATGTCCTGCGGGTTCTGGTGGGCCAGCGGACCACCGCCACCGAAGCCACGCTGGTGAGTGTGATCGAAGCGAATATCGATGATTCGAGCCCGCAAGTTCTGGGCTACGCTCTCGAACGCCTGCTCGAAGCCGGGGCTCTGGACGCGTCATTTTCGCCGCTGCAGATGAAAAAGAATCGTCCCGGAGCGCTACTCCGGGTGATTGCCAAACCCGAGCATCAAGAACAACTTGCGAATATTATCTTCGCTGAAACTTCAACTCTAGGCCTGCGCATTTATCCGGCCGAGCGGCGCGTTGAAGAGCGGCGGATGGTTACGGTTGAGACGCCCTATGGCAAGGTTCGCATGAAGGTTTCCGGCCATGGCGCCTCCACCCCCGAATACGAGGATTGCCGGACGCTGGCGATCGAAACCGGAACGCCGCTGCCGAAGATCCTGGCGGCGGCGCAGGAAGCCTATTTGAAAGTCAGGAAATGAAATATTACCTCACCACGCCCATTTACTACGTCAACGCCGCGCCGCACATCGGCCACGCGTACACCACCATCGCCGCCAACACCATCAAGCGATGGAAACGCATGCAGGGTTATGACGTGGTGCTGACGAGCGGTACCGATGAGCACGGCCAGAAGATCGAGCGCGCCGCAGCCGCGGCCGGCAAAACACCGCAGCAATTCACCGATATTATCTCGGCCGAGTTCCAGCGCCAGTGGGAGATCCTGGGGCTGGGCATCGACCGTTTCCAGCGCACCACGGCGGCGAACCACGCGGCCCAGGTCCAGGATCTATTTCGGCGCTGCCTGGATAACGGCTACATCTACAAAGGAAGTTACTCGGGCCAGTATTGTGTGTTCGATGAACTCTACGTGAACGATGCCAAGGCCGGCGACCCCTGCCCGGAATGCGGGCGGCCCACCGAAACCGTCTCCGAAGAAAACTATTACTTCAAGCTTTCCGCCTTCCAGCAGAAGCTCCTGGATCTTTATGAAAAGCATCCCGACTTCATCTGCCCGGAGACCCGGCGCAATGAGGTGCTGGCATTCGTGAAACAGGGTTTGTCGGATTTGTCGATCAGCCGCACCACCATTAAGTGGGGCATCCCGGTACCGAACGAAGACAAACACGTTTTCTACGTGTGGTTCGACGCACTCACTGCTTATATGAGCGCGGTGGCGGGCGAAAACCTGTGGCCCGCTGACCTCCACCTGATCGGCAAGGAGATCGTGCGCTTCCACGCTATCTACTGGCCCGCCTTCCTTATGGCCGCCGATCTGCCGCTGCCCAAGCAGATCTTCGCCCACGGCTGGCTGCTGTTTGAGAACGACAAGATGAGCAAGTCCCGCGGAAACATCGTGCGCGCGACGCCTATCCACACAGTGCTCGGCACCGACGCGCTGCGCTACTTCTTAATGCGCGAAGTGGTATTCGGCCAGGACGGCAGCTTCAGCTACGACGCCCTGGTAGGCCGCTATAATTCGGACCTGGCGAACGGGCTCGGCAACCTGGCCAGCCGGACGCTGGCGATGATCCATCAATACCGCAACGGCGTGATTCCAGCTTGCGACGGCAATCAGCAGATCGCGCAGAGCGTCCAGGAAATCACCGCCATCGTAATGGAGTGCTTGGACCGCTTTGAATTTTCGAAGGCTCTCGAAGGCGTGTGGTCCGTAATCGGGGCCGTAGACAAATACATCGTCGAGCAAGCCCCCTGGAAGCTGGCCAAAGGCGGCGATCCCGAGGCCAAACGTCTGGATGAAGTACTTTACACCGCGGCGGAAGCGCTGCGCATTGTCACGGCAACGTTGGCGCCCATGCTGCCGGAATCCGCGGCAAAAATTTGGGCGCAGCTGGGCTTCGCGACACCGCTCGATGCCGTGAAGACCGCTGATCTGCATTGGGGACATCTCCAGGGCGGCCAGAAGCTGGGCTTGGCGGGAGCCGTGTTTCCGCGCGCCGACGTCAAGGCTTCGATCGAAAAGATGATGGAACTCGAAAAAAGTGAGGTCGCGCGGCAGATGGAATTGTTGGGCCAGAAGCCGCAGCCGGATCCTGTGGCCGCCGCCGCTGTTACCGCCTCCGGTTCGCCGGTGATCACGATCGACGACTTCGGCAAGGTGGATTTGCGGGTGGGCCTTGTGAAAGACGCCGCGGCTGTCAAAGGCTCCGACAAGCTGCTGCATCTGCACGTCGATATCGGCGAAGCAGAGCCGCGCAGCATCATGGCCGGCATCGCGGGAGCCTACAAGCCCGAAGCGCTGGTGGGCCGGAAAGTGGTGATCGTAGCCAACCTGGCTCCGCGTAAACTGCGCGGCATTGAATCGCAGGGCATGATCGTGGCGGCGTCGCGCGAAGGCGACGTACCAGTGCTGGCCAGTTTCCTTGAAGATGTGCCGGTAGGGGCGCGCCTCAAGTAGCTCATGTCCGCGAAGCTGATCGATTCCCACTGTCATCTGGACAGTGAACAGTTTAACCACGACCGCGAGGCCGTGATCGAGCGGGCGTTGGCCGCCGGCGTCGAGCACATGGTCGCCATTGGCTCGGGCGATGGGCCTCCGGATCTCGAAGCCGGCGTTCGCCTCGCCGACCGCTATCCTTTTATATACGCGACGATCGGCGTGCATCCGCACGATGCCGCGCAGGCCACCGATGAGACTTATCGACGCCTGGCGGAACTTACAGCACATGGGAAGGTGATCGCGATTGGCGAGATCGGACTGGATTACCACTACGACCACTCGCCGCGCGACGTGCAGCGCGATGTCTTCGTCGAGCAGATGCGCATTGCTCGCGATGCACGGAAACCCATCGTGATCCACACGCGTACTGCCTGGGAGGATACCATCGCCCTGCTGCGCGAACACTGGGCTCCCAGCGGGCTGGGCGGGATCATCCATTGTTTTTCGGAGGGCCCGCGCGAAGCCGAACAGGCGCTCGAGATCGGTTTCCACATCAGCTTTGCCGGTATAGTTACGTTTCCCAAGGCCGCCGGCATTCAGGAAGCCGCGCGCCTCACGCCGTCCGATCGTCTGCTGATCGAAACCGATGCGCCCTATCTGGCTCCTGTCCCCAAGCGCGGCAAGCGCAATGAACCGGCCTACGTGGTGGAGACGGCGCGCAAGCTGGCGGAACTGCGCGGCGTGACCCCGGAGGAGATCGCGCAAACCACGGCGGACAATTGGCGCGGTTTGGCGCTAGACTGAAGGATTCCTTATGGCATTCGGTAAGATCGGCCAGACGCTCTCCGCTCTCGAAATATTTGACTTGGTGCGCGCGGATCTGGACAAGGTGGAGCGCGAGATCGGGCTGGAATCGGTGGCGTCGGTTGAGGCCATCAACTACATCAACCAATATCTGCAATCCGGCGGCGGAAAGCGGTTGCGGCCGGTGCTGGTGTTGCTTTCCGGACGCATGCTGGGCGACGCGAATCCCATGCTGATCCGCATGGCCGCGGTGGTCGAGATGATACACACCGCTACCCTGGTGCATGATGATGTGATCGATCTGGCCAAGACCCGGCGCGGGCGGCCCTCGATTAATGTGGTCTGGGGCAACCACACTTCGGTGCTTGCAGGGGACTGGTTATACATGCAGGCTTTCCAGGTTGCCGTGCGGGAGCGCAATTTCCCCACGCTCGATCTGCTGATCAGCCTGACGCAAATGATGGTGGAGGGCGAGCTGCTCCAGCTCGAACGCATTGGCAAAATCGCGATCAGCGAAGCCGATTACTTCGAGCTCATCGACCGCAAGACCGCCAGTCTTTTTTCCGCCTGCGCGCGGCTAGGCGCCATCAGCGCCGGGGCGGGCGAGACGGTCGAAACCCAGCTAGCGGATTACGCCTGGAACCTGGGCATCGCGTTCCAACTGGTCGACGACATTCTGGATTTCACGTCACGCGAAAAGATTCTGGGCAAACCCGTGGGGAATGACTTGCGCGAAGGCAAAGTCACGCTGCCCCTGATTTATGCACTCGAAACGGCCGACGCCGAGGAGCGCAAGCTGGTCGAGACTGTGCTGAGCGACGGCAATTACGATCAGGTGCCGTTCAGTAAAATTCTCAACATTCTTCACCGGCATCAGGGAATCGAGCGGGCTCAGGAACGCGCGCAGGCGTTCACCGAAAAGGCCCGCTCCATCATCAGCGAGTTTCCGGCATCGCCGTATCAGCGGGCGCTGCATGCGGTAACCGACCTGGTTACTGCCCGGGATCACTAAAAGCGATAAAGACCGTTATCGCGGATATAATCCGCGACCGCCTGCGGTAATTCCGCGGGGATTTCTCCGCGTGCCAAGGCTTCGCGAATTTCAGAGGACGAAACCGGCAGTTCCACCGTTTCCAGGCGATGCACGCGCGCACCGGGCGGACTGATGATCTCATGCCCCGGCCGCGCCACCACGATAAATTCCACCGCGCGCACCACCTCTTCCCAGCGGTACCAGGTCTGGATTTCGGCGAACGCGTCCGCGCCGATGATGAAAAATAGCTCGACGCCGGGAGCCTGCACACGTTCGATGGTGTGAATCGAGTAGCTCTTCTGATTCCCTTCCTCGAGGCGCGACGCGATAAAGCGCGGGTCCGCCGCGCACACCAGTTCCACCATGCGGTAGCGATGTTCGAAGGAAGTATCGGCATGTTTATGCGGCGGATTTCCTGCCGGGATGAATAACACGCGATCCATCTCAAATTGGTCCGCCGCTTGGCGCGCCATTTCGAGATGAGCCGTGTGTATCGGGTCGAAGGTTCCTCCGAAAATGGCGGTCCTCATGATGGTTTCCGCGGCACATCGAGCTGCTGCAGCAATTCTTCTTCTCTTTCGATTTCGATTCCAATTTTCAACCAGTACAGCTTCAGCGGCGCGACAATCGCGGCGGCTCCGTCACACAAGTTCAACGCGTCCTTCTCGGTGGTGACAATTGCCTCGGCGCCGCAGGTCTGCGCCTGCGCCAGGATACGCTGCAGTTCAGGCGGCGAATAGGAGTGATGGTCGCCGAAGGCCCAGTGAAACACCAGGTCCAGTTTCAATTCTTCGAGAGTACTCCAGAACGAGCGTGGATTGCCCAGTCCACAAAACGCCGCCACTTTTTTGAAACCGAGTTGGGTGGCGGGAGAGGCGAGCGTCGAGTGAACATCCACCCACTCGCGCGGCACCACGCGGCAGCGGAAGATGGGCGCGGTGCGATTGTAGCGCCGGAGCTGGCGCTCCAGGCCGGTGTTGTGCTGGCCGGGCTCGGCACGGGTGACAACGATAGCGGTGGCGCGGCTAAGACCCTCGGCCGGTTCGCGGCTGCGTCCCAGGGGAAATACGCCGCCGCCGAAAGGGTCCAATCCATCGATCAATACGATATCGTGCTGGCGCGCCAGTTTATGGTGCTGAAATCCGTCGTCGAGAAGAAATACGCCGGGTGCGAAAAGCTGCTCCATTTGGCGGCCCACCGCGTAGCGCTGGCTGCCGATCCCGATGTGAGCGTCGCCTTCACGCAGAAACATTTGCGCCTCGTCGCCGGTTAGAACCAGGCTGGCCTTCTCGCCGCGCCGCACCAGCACCACTGGCTCAGCTGATTTCCGCTTGTAGCCGCGCGTGAGAATCGCAGGATCACGGCCCACTTGACGAAAATGCGCCGCCAGATGCGCCACCATGGGCGATTTTCCAACACCGCCCATGGTAAGCCCCCCAACGCTGATCACGGGGGTTTCCAGCGAGTGTTGCACGGCCCCACTGAGCGCGACGTTAGCCCGATTGCCCGCGCGCCAGATCCAGGAGAGTGGTGTAAGCACTAACCGGGCGGGCAGCTTGTGCAGCGGGCACGGGACGCCTTCGGAGAAGGCTTGCCAGATCCTGCTGGTGATACGTGCGGTCACCCCGCGCTTGCCTTGGGCGAGAGCAGCGGCGCGCAGGCCGAGAGCCGACCCGTCCGCAAGAAGTTGTCTAACGGCTGCCGCCAGCTCAACGGGATGGTTAATAAGTACCAGCGCGCCGGCGTCGTGAAACTCGCGGGCGATGGCGGCGAAGTTTTCCATGTGCGGGCCCACCACGATGGGTTTGCCGAAGTAGGCCGGCTCCAGGATGTTATGACCGCCGCGCCGCGCCAGCGTCCCACCCATGAAAACCACGTCAGCTCGCTCGAAAAGCGCGGCTAGCTCGCCAATGGTATCGAGCAGGAGAACTCCCGGCAAGGACAGCGGCGCGAGCGCAGTGCGGCGGGTGAAACTCACACCGGCGCGCGCCAGTTTTTCGGCGACGATGTCGAAGCGCTCGGGTTTGCGCGGGGCGAGGATTAGAAGCAATCCAGGGTCGTTCGCGGAAAGCTCGCGAAAACCTTGAATCACGGCATCGTCTTCATCCACGTCGCCCGCCGCGGCCGGGGGCATGGTGCTGGCCGCGATCCATACTTTTTCAGCTCTGGTATCGTCCAAAAAGGCCGCGAGATCGGAGGTGATGCCGGAGGCCGGCGGCGTGAAATCGTACTTCAAGTTTCCGGCGGCCTTGACACGCTCCGGCGGGGCTCCCGCGATCGCGTAACGGCGGGCATCCTCTTCGGTCTGCACCAGCATCTCATCGGGCTGCGAGAGCGCATGGCGGAAGAACCAGTTCCAGCGCCGGTAGCGCGGCAAAGCGCGGTCCGAGATGCGTCCGTTGATCACCAGCAGGGACGCGCCCGACCGTTTCGCTTCGCGGTACAGGTTGGGCCAGATCTCGGTCTCGAGGACCACCACCAGTGATGGCCGCAACTGCCGCAATACACGGCGCACGGTGGAGCGGTAATCCAGCGGTGCGAAGAACACGCCATCGGCCAGATCGGCTAGTTTCTGCTCGGCCGTGGCGCGTCCGGCAAGCGTGGTGGTGGAGACGAATAGCTGTACGGAGGGGCGCTCGGCGCGCAGGCTGCGCAGGAGTTCTACGAGCGATAGCACTTCGCCGACCGAAACTGCGTGGAACCAGATGGCTCCGCTGCCCGTCGTTTGAAGGGAGTGCGGCAAAAGCCCCAAACGTTCGCCGATGCGCCCGAAATACCTGCGGTCGCGCAATCCCCGGTAAAGTAGATACAGGGCGATCGCCGGCGTGAGGGCGATCTGCAGAAGTTGATATAGGAAATATATGAGACGCGTGACGGTAATCGTTCTTTTGAGTATAGCGACGGCGGCCGCCGCCGACAAGGACAAACCGCGCTTCGCGCCGGGGCCGGCGGCATCTTACGCTTCGCACCAAACGCTGGACAAAATCACTATCGCAGCCGTTCCTTACCTTACCGATACCGAGACCGCTACGGCCTTCGGCAAGCTGAACCCCAATAAATACGGCATCCTGCCAGTGCTGGTGATTCTCGAAAACCAGACCGGGAAAACGCTGCGGCTGGATTTAACGGCCGAATTCGTGACCGCCGACAACCGGCATGTGGGCGCCCTCTCGGTCGACGATGTGCAGCACCTGGGTGGGTTCAAAAAACCGCCGCGGATTGGTGGCAGTAGTCCGCTGCCGTTGCCGTTTCCCACCAAATCCAAGAAAGGCCCGCTCAACGTGTGGGAGATCGAAGGCCGCGCGTTCGCGGCAAAGATGCTGCCGGTGGGCGAGCGCGTGTTCGGTTTTTTCTATTTCAATGCCGAACATGAGCCCGGTTCGCGTTTGTATCTGACAGGCATCCGGGATGCAAGCACCGGGCAGGATTACTTCTACTATGAACTGCCGCTGTTGCCGCAGTGAATTAATAGTTGACGATGGCGGCGAAGGAAGTGGGGTCCAGGCTCGCGCCGCCGACCAACGCGCCATCGATTTCTTCCTGAGCCATTAAGGCTTTTACGTTTTCCGGCTTGACACTGCCTCCGTAAAGAATACGACAGGCCGCGGCGGCGGCTTCGCCGAACTTACCCGCAACTTCCGTGCGTAAGACCCGGTGGGCGGCGGCGGCGATATCGGGAGTTGCAGTTTTGCCGGTGCCAATTGCCCACACCGGTTCGTAGGCCAGGACGATGCGTGTAAATTCCTCGGGAGCCAGACCAAAGATACCGCCGGCACATTGCGTGCGCAAGACGCTCTCGGTGGAGCCCGCTTCCCGCTCTTCCAGGCGCTCGCCGACGCAAACAATGGGCGTGAGGCCGGCCCCCAGCGCAGCTTGAGCTTTTTTCAAAACGGTTTCGTCGGTTTCGTGAAAATAATGACGGCGCTCGCTGTGTCCGACGATCACCCAGCGGCAGCCGACTGCTGCCAGCATGGGTGCGGAAATTTCGCCGGTGTAGGCGCCTTCGCGCAGCCAAAATAGGTCCTGGCCGCCGACTTCAATGGCGGTGCCGCGCGCGGATTCCACCGCGGCCGGAAGATTCACGAAAGGCGGGCAAATGACGATATCCGCGTGAGATACGTGCTCGACGAGCGGAGCGAACGATTCAAAGAACGCGGCGGTCTCGGCCGCCGTTTTGTACATCTTCCAGTTGCCGGCTAGAACGGGTTTGCGCATGCTGATTTCAGAATACACTTCGGCTGTACGGGTTTGAATTTTCGAAATCGTCTCGCGGAGTGGTAAAGGAAACGGGTCGCGTGAACGACGAAGAAACTTACGCCAGCCGGAGCTGGCTGTATTCCTTGATCAACTGAAAGTTGGTGCGAAGGCCGGCGAGGGCTTCGCCGCGTTGTTCGATGCGCGACTCTTCCGTCACGCCCAGGCGATCGGAAGCCTTCTGGAGGTATTCGACGCGACCCGGATCGATGCCCATGATGCGGCAGCAGGTGGCGTCGACCGCCGCGAGATCCGAGCCCATCACCAGTACGCCGGCCTTTTTGGGAGTGCCTTGTATGGGGCCGTTGCCTTCCATGCCCACGATGCCGTCGACCAGGGCAAAGCTTTTTGGTCCGAAGATACGGGTCAGCTCGAGAATGGAATTATGGATGCCGATGTAATGCAATTCGTTTTTGGGCCAGCCGTAGATCGAACCCGGAACCAGGCCGAAGAAATTCTTCATGGAGAGCGTCGCGCCGGCCCAGTGGTGGGTCTTCATCTTGGCGAGCGACACGATCAGGTCGGCGGACAATACAGAGTTCGGAAAATAGAAGGTCTTACGATCAGCGAAGTTTTCGATGGGACTCACGTCGTCGCGGTTGAGGTCGACAAATACCTCGTCAAACTGAGGGATTTCGGAGCGATAGCGGGTCAGCTCGGCAATCGCGAACGTATCGCGCCGGTGCCCGGGCCCCTCGCCGATTTTCACTTCGGCTGCACCCAGTGAGCGGAATACTTCGAGCGCGGTGGCCACCACGGCGACGTCGGTGTTGATGCAGGTATGGGGATCGAACTCGACGAAGTTAGGCTTGAGCAGCACCTTAAGTCCGGAAACATCCAGCCCGCATTCGAGAATGCCGCGCATCATAACGTCCGCCAAGTCGACGGAATAGGAGGCGGCTTTGACGACGGCAACGGGCGAGGTTTGCGCCGCCAGCGGGAGTTTTGTTTTATGGTCAGGTTGCATCTGGCGGCCTCCGCGAAATCCAGCAAATCCGGCCAAGCTGGCGGCGCCAGCGATAGCCAGGAATTCTCGTCGATCGTTGGTCACGCGGTGGCTCCGGCCAGTGGCGTCTGCATCGCTTTATGGTGGCCCGCCGGATCGGCCAGCGCTTCTAGGGCGGTGATCATCAGATCGGCGGGAGGATCGCCGACAAGCGCCGGAGGCTTGATCCCGTGCAAACGCATGGCGATAGTCAACCAGGCGCGAGCCAGGGGTGAAGGCGTCTCACGAATCTGCCTCGCCGCCAAGTCGAAGGCTTTGCCTAAATCGTTGCGACCTTGCAAAGCTACCAGCGCCAGCGCCGTGGTTTCCGGGTAAGACGGTAGGTCCACGCCCAACGCCGCGGGACTTCCATAATTCCATCCGCCATCGCGCGAACGCACGTCCATCAACTGCGCTTCGCCCATCTGGACGCGATCGCGCAGCTCACGTCTTGCAAGCTGGGCCGAGGCCTGTTTCAGGGCCACCAGGGCGTGGACCGTCGGTTCCACCCATCCGGAATTGCCGGGCTTCCAGGGCCACGCTTTAAGGCTGATGTCGCGTTCCTGCTTCACCAAGCGGAGGCGACCCGCAATAATATTGATCCAGTTCGATTCCATCCCGGCGCTTCCCACCAGCCAATTCACTCCGCTTCGCAGCGGCTGGCCCCACTCGTTGCGGGCCATGGCAATGCTGGCGCAGAGAGACGTTCCCCAACTGGAGACGCCCACCTCCCCCGCCGGCTGCCAACTTCCGTCAGGCAGCTGCCAGGAGGACAAAAGTTTCCAGGCACGGTCCGCGGCAGGGTCGCCGGCGAGAGCGAGCGCGGCGTAGGCGGTGGGTTCGAGCCAAGAAGCTTTGCCGGGAAAATATCCCCAACCGCCATCGGAATTCTGGTTATTCCGCAGCGCGTTCAGCCGCACGCCGAGATACGTAGCGCTTTCCGAACCGAGACCTGGCACGCAGGTACCATCGGCGGAAACCTTTGATTCCCTTAGGTTCATTTGGTCCTAGTCCACGGAACTGTGTCGAAAGTACTATTTACTCGCTAAGGCGTTCTCTCTAGACTTGATAAGGTCACTTGCTGAGGGCTTATTCGTGAATCAACTGCTTATACAGTATTCCTACCTGCAGATGTTGGACTTGCTGACCACCTGTGCTTTCTTGCTGCACGGAATCCAAGAAGGCAATCCGCTGGTGCGGTTGGCGTTGCGGTCCTCGTCGCATCCATGGGGAGGCCTGCTGGCGGTGAAACTTCTGGCGCTGGGGTTGGGAATTTACTGCTGGCGCTGTGGGCGCCACCGGCTATTGACGCGAATCAATATCCTGTTTGCGATTGTGGTGGCCTGGAATCTGTTGGCGCTGATTGTGGGTGGGTTGGGAACCGTCTAACGCGCGGCCAGCGGGTATTGAAGGGTCTCGAGCAGCCAGTCTTTATTCGCTCTCACGTCCTCCGTCAGGCGGCGCACCAGTTCTTCGCGCTGGTCAAAGAGACGATAGCCAGCGCGGGGACGCAGGTAGCCGCGGGCTTCAGGCGTCTGTTGAAACAACTTTTCTTCGCCGATTTCCGCGGCTTGTTCGGCGTAGCGTTTGCGATTGTCGAGCAACGCCTTGACCAGAAACGGCATCAGCATCGAATAATCGGCCTGCATGCTTTCGGTGGCTTGCAGGTAGGTGTCTTTGTCGACCTTGCCCCAGGTAACGGCTTCGCCCGGGGGGCAGGAGGAGAGCGACCCATCGGTCACCGGCGCGGTGACGATCTGTACGTCGAAATTGTAGCCACGAACGTTGGGAATCCCCAAGACCTGGCCTAGCGCCGGTTCCGGCTGCAGGTTGTAATTCTTGGGGACGCCGCCGCCGAGGATCAGCGTCGCCAGCGCGTTGGGCGGATTGTCAAACAGGCCCCATCGATGATAGGCGCAGGCTTCATAAACTTCGGCATGGAGATCGATGTCGAACTTGTAAGAATCGATCAGACCCGCCTTCTTCATGGCCCATAGCTTCATCGAATTGAGGAAAATGCTGCCGTCGCCGGGGGCGCCGACAAACACTGGAATCGCCAGGCGGTGACAGGTCGAGAGCAGGCCGTGCACGACACGATTGGCGCGTTCCTGCTGTGTGTAGAACGCGCCCAGACGATGGCGCAGTTCGGTGCCGGTCATTGAAACCTGGAATTCGGGGCGCTGAAGGACTGCGGTGAGGAAGCGGTCCTGGTCAAGCAGCACGTCCTCGTCGAAAGCCATATCGGTGACGCGAATCGTGCGCTCCTCACGCAGAGCGCCGTCGTCGCCCCAGATGGGGACCTCGAAGATGGGGCCGTCGCGATGGGCGTCGAGC
>Ga0105240_10011780_pt1 | contig 12148 bp, 8 predicted proteins | sample KBSC54metaG_FD_80426 | JGI IMG/M metagenome (GOLD analysis project Ga0105240, IMG submission 80426) | Corn rhizosphere microbial communities from Kellogg Biological Station, Michigan, USA - KBS C5-4 metaG | ecosystem: Host-associated > Plants > Roots > Rhizosphere > Soil | place: Michigan, USA...
GTGAGCTCATTGCGGATAGAACATCACAATCCGGCGGCGCTCCATCGCAATCCAGCGTTCAGTCAGGTAGTCACTGTTCGTGGCATGGACGCTATGGTGTTTGTGGGTGGGCAGAACGCTGTCGATGCGGCGGGCAACATCGTCGGTGAGACACTGGGTGAGCAGACGGAGCAGGCGTTGCGTAACGTACTGGCGGCGCTCGCTTCTGTGAAGGCGAGTCAGGAGCATGTCGTGCGTCTGGCGATCTATCTCGTACAAGGGCACGACGCGCGCGAAGCGTTCGGGGCGGCTCAGCGCATCTGGGGCATGCATCCGACAGCGATCACGGTGCTGATGGTGGCCGCGCTTGCGAATCCGCGGTTTCTCGTGGAGATCGAGGCCACCGCAGCGGTCCGAGAGTGACCGCCTCTGGGGTGCTGCGCTGAGGGCGTGTGCGCGGTGACTGCCGCGCCGCCCGTGAGCCGACTCGGCCGGCCGGGCGGCATGGAGCTTCAGCCGGGTCGGCTTCGATCGGCCGAGCCGTGCAGTGAGAACTCGACGGGAATGATCGCTACGGAGGGGCGAGGAATGCCTGCGTCGAGGTATGGCTTGAATACAGCCTGTCGAACGGCATCGCATGCTGCTTCGTCCAATCGCGGATGTCCGCTCGAGCGGTAAATGTTGATGTGGGCTGCATGGCCCGACTCATCGACCACAACTCTCAGGATGACCAGGCCTTGTTCCCGGGCGCGTTTTGACGCAGGCGGATAGCTGGGCGAAGGTGGGTCGAGGTAGGCAACCTCGGACAAGGATGGCAAGTCGCCGGAAAGGGTATCGCCGCGTGTAGCTACGTGCGAGGGGGTGGGGGAGGGCTGTGTTTCGATCGTGAGGTCTGGGTGGATCTGCGCCTCAATCGGCACAGGCACATCCGGAGCTTCGATAGCCGGCGGTGCGACCGACACCAACTTTGGCTCCGACCACGTGGGGGGCTCCAACCTCGAAGGCTGCTCCAGGAAATCAACTGTGATGGGCGGCAGCTCCCGGGGTGGCGGCGGGACGCGCATGCCGGTTGCAAAGACCGCGATGATCGCGACGTGGGCGCTCAGAATGAGCAGCCCAACGAAGCTGCGCCAGCCCTGAGCGCCTTGAAGCTTCCTTTTCTCAAACATGTCTCGATCGTAGTCGCACTTTGATGCGATTGCAAATGAGAGTGATTCGCATTTACGATAAGTGCGAGATACGGTGCTCCCGCGAAGAGAAGGCAAGACGAGGGTCTCATGGCGAATTGCATTTCTGGCTGTGTTCTGGCGGCTACTGTTCACCTGGTCCTTGGGGCAAGCTCGAGCGCCCTGGGGGCCGAGCCGGGGGTATTGCGTCCCACCGACGCAAGCCTCACGCCTGAGGGCGCCCCCTCCAGCCAAGCGGGAGGTCCCTCCAAGCCGGCCAAGGCAACCCAACTCAACACAATCAGCGTCGATGAGACGGTGAGTGAGTATAAAGTCGACCAGGCGGAATCGCCGAAGTACACCGAATCCCTCCGCGATACCGCGCAAACCGTCACCGTCATTCCTTCGGAGTTGATCCAGCAGCAGGGGACGTTGCTACTGCGCGATATCTTGCGTCAGAACGTCCCAGGCATCACGTTCGGAGCGGGTGAGGGTGGCAGTTATGGCGACAGCATCAATATCCGCGGCTTCACGGCGACCAACGATATTGCCGTGGATGGCGTCCGCCAGAGCGCCAATACGACCCACACGGACCCGTTCGATACCCAGGCCATCGAGGTTGTTCAAGGCAGCAGCTCGGTGTATTCCGGTGTGGGCGCCCTGGGTGGCACAATCAACTTCGTCTCCAAGCTTCCGAGCGCGACTGACTTTGCGAATGTGGGTCTGGGAGCGGGCACGGCCGACTATGAGCGGGCGACCGCGGACGTCAATGAGCGCCTCGGGAATCCCGATCTCGGCATGGCGTTGCGGGTCAACGCCATGGTGCATCGTAACGAGGTCGCGGATCGCGATGTCACCCATTATACGCGCTGGGGGTTCGCGCCGTCCTTCGCCCTTGGCCTGGATACTCCGACCCGATTCACGCTCGCTTATCTACATGAGCATGACCGGAATCTGCCCGAGTACGGAGTTCCGTTGCGCAATTTTGCACCCGTCCCCGGCGTCAATCGCAGCAACTACTACGGTTTCAGCAACGTCGATGTGGAGAAAATCGACGCTGATGCGCTGACAGCGATCGTGACTCATGACTTCGACAACGGTGCCGCGATTCGCAACCTTACGCGGGCCGAACAGTACGATCGCTACAGTATCACCGACGCGCCCGAAGGGCGTATCTGCTTTGCTCCGGGACAGTATCCTCTGGGCACCAATCTTCAGGCGCCGGGAGCAACCCTCAGGTGCGGTGCGTCCGGTGCAAACCCCGTCGAGGGTGTTGGTGGCCCGACCTACACTCCGGGAGGTCCGATCGGCAACCTGCGCGATACGCGTAACCGAATTCTCGCAAATCAGACTGACTTGACCCTGCGCTTCGATACCGGGCTCATCAACCACACAGTCGTCATCGGCGCCGCGTTCTCGCGCGAGTCGTATTGGCAGACTCTGGGTAGCGAATATCGCAATCCCAATGGCACGACGTACCTTCTCCTGGCCGAGCCGCTCTATGACCCCAATCATCAGTTCAAGCAGCCAACGAACCTGACGGTCTCGAGCCGCGCTCGATCCACGGTGGACGACGAGGCAGGGTATGTCTTCGACACCTTGAGATTCCAGGAGCATTGGCTGCTCGGACTTGGCGCCAGGTATGAGCACGACAAGGCACGCTACCAGAGCTGGACCGCGACACCTGCGGCCAACCTGACCACCTCGCCGGGACCGTTGGTCGGGGCCAACGCTCTGTTGAACGACAACAATCTCTTTTCCTACCGCACTACTTTGCTCTACAAGCCGGTGGAGCGGGGCAGTATCTATGTGGCGTTCGGCAATTCCAGGATACCGTCTGTTGCGACGGTCAACGGGAGCTGCTCAACCAACTGCGACCAGGCGCCCGAGAGCGATGTCAATTACGAGTTGGGGACCAAATGGGACCTGCTCGACGAGCAGCTCGCCTTCACCGCGGCGGTCTTTCGCACTGACCGCAGGAACTACCTAGTTGCGTCGGGCGATCCGGCCGTGCCGCAGCAGCAGCTGGATGGCAAGGCACGGGTGGACGGCGAGCAGGTTGGGCTTGCAGGCAACCTCACGCGCGAGTGGGCTGTGTTCGCAAATTACGCGCACTTGCGCAGTGAGGTACTCCAGAGCGTATCCGACCATATGCTGGCGCTGACGGGTATCGATGGGCAAAGGGGCAATCCGCTGGCGAACACCCCCAAGCACTCGGCGAACCTGTGGATGACGTATAAGCTTCCGCACGCGCTCACCCTGGGCTACGGTGTCAATTACACCTCATGGGTCTGGGCGACCGCGAGCAACGCAACGCCCACTGCCCTGTATAACCGGGTGGTTGTTCCCGGATTCGTCCTGCATAACCTAATGGCCTCCTGGGATGTCAGCCGGCGCTTCGGCCTGCAGTTGAACGTGCTCAACCTGTTTGATAAGGAATATTTCACCCAATTGCGCACCGTTTCGACTACGAGCGGTTGGGTTTATCCCGGGACGGGACGCACGGCGATGTTGACGGCATCGTTCTCGTTCTGAAGGGGCTTGCTGCGATGATCCTCCATGTTCCAAACTTGTTGAGCCAGGCTGAAGTGAGCGATTTTCGACGGCGGCTGGGGCAGGCCGGTTGGGTCGATGGCCGCATTACCGCGGGGCATCAATCCATGCTGGTCAAACATAACTTGCAATTGCCGGAGAGCGACTCTGTAGGACGGGAGCTGAGTGTGAGGGTGCGCGCTGCGCTCGAGCGCAACGAGCTGTTCTTCGCAGCGGCGCTGCCGCGTTACATCTTCCCGCCCTTGTTCAACCGCTATGGGGTAGGCCATGGGTTCGGCAATCACATCGATAACGCAATCCGCTACGACCGCTCGGTGCGGCCGCATTGGCCTGTGCGCACCGACTTGTCCGTCACTTTGTTCTTGTCGAGCCCTGAAGAGTACGACGGGGGTGAGCTCGTCATTGAAGATTCCGCGGGTCTGCACCGGGTGAAGCTACCCGCGGGTGATCTCGTGTTGTATCCGGCAACCAGTGTTCACAGGGTCGAGACTGTCACGCGCGGCGAGCGTCTGGCTTCGTTCTTCTGGCTCCAGAGTCTGGTGCGCGATCCGCTCGAGCGGCAGCTTTTGTTCGATTTCGACCAGGCGATTCAGAAGCTCGGTCGTGACCGGGCCGGGCATGAGGCGACGATCGAGCTGACGGGCGTTTATCACAACCTTTTGCGGCGGTGGGCTGAAGTTTGAGGGTCCGCCAGGCGGGGCGCGGCCAGTTGGGGCCATCGGCTGATCCGGTAAAGACACGACCGGATTGGCCCGGGAGCTATCGGATTCTGACCGGGCTGACCCACGGCTCTCGCATCGAGTTCCTATGGTCGTAGGAATTTTTGATGATTAGAGGGATCTGAGGCGTTAATTCCTATGAGCGTAGGAATTTCTGTGGACATGGAGGCTCGCGCGCTTTATTGTTCCTATGATCTCAGGAATTTATCCTATGCGCATCCCTATTCGATCCGCCATCGACGTAGGCTTGGCCATTCGCGCCGTGCGGCGAAGCAGCCGTGTCCGCATCGACGACCTTGCCGCCACTGCTGGCGTCAGCAAGCAATTCACCTCAGACGTTGAGCATGGTAAGCCGACCGTGCAATTCGGTCTGGTCCTGAAGCTGCTCGCGGAGCTCGGTGTGCCGCTCGAAGTCGTCATTCCCGACGAAGCTGTGCCCGTCCTCGACATCTTGCGCTCAGGCGCCGAAGTAGCGCGCGACGGATAGTCCATGCGCACACTCGTCGCATACCTCAATGGACGACGCATAGGCACCCTCAGCGAAGGGAATGATCTGTGGAGCTTCGAGTACGATCCTCAATGGGCAGCCGCGCCTGATAGCTTCGATCTCTCGCCAGCGCTAACCCGCACACCGCTCTTGCACCAGGACGGGGGCACCGAACGTCCCGTCCAATGGTATTTCGACAATCTCCTCCCGGAAGAACAGCTGCGCGAAGCGCTCAGCAAGGAAGCCAGAATCCACGGCGAGGATGCCTTTGCGCTGCTCGAATATCTCGGCGCCGAATCCGCCGGCTCCCTCGTCCTCCTCCCGCCGGACCAGAACATCAACGAGCCTGGTAGTTTGAGACCGCTCTCCGACGAGGCGCTCACCAACCGCATTCGCAACCTGCCGCGTGCAACGCTCGGCAGCGGTGCGGCCAAGCGCATGTCACTCGCCGGCGCTCAGAGCAAATTGCTGGTCGTTTACCGAGACGGCGCGCTCTTCGAGCCCGTCGGCAGCGAGCCTTCGACCCACATCCTCAAACCCAACCACATCAGCGACGACTACCCCGCCTCCGTCATCAATGAATATTTTGTGATGAGCCTGGCACACCACCTCGGATTGTCAGTTCCCCGGGTGTTCCGACGCTACACACCGGAGCCGGTCTACCTCATCGAGCGCTTCGATCGCCGAGTCGACCCTGAAGGCCGCACCCAGCGGCATCACATCATCGATGCGTGTCAGCTGCTCAACAAATCCCGCACCTTCAAATACTCGACAGCGACCCTGTCCACACTCGCGCGGATCATCGAGTGCTGCCGCAATCGGGTCAGCACTCGATTGCAGTTGTATCGATGGCTCGTGTTCAACCTGCTGATTGCCAACAGTGACAACCATCTGAAGAACTTGTCGTTTCTCGTGAGCGCCGCGGGCATTGTGCTCGCTCCTGCCTACGATCTGTTGAGCACCGGGTCCTACCACACCCGTGCGTTCGCGAACGAGCGCGCGGACTGGCCGACAACTGACCTGGCCATCCCCTTGCCGGGCGCCAGCAGGTTTGCGGAAGTGACTCGCGAATCCATTGTGAGTGCGGGTGAGACTCTGGGACTGACCCGGCGGATCAGCGAGCGCGAGCTCGATCGGCTCACACGGGACTTGCCGGATGCGCTGGACGGTCTCGTTCGGCGCATTGACGCGGAGAATGCGGGTTATCCGCAACAGGTCCGGGCGTTTCTAGGTGGGGAGAGAAGCCTCGTTTCGGTGGTCCAACACCTGATCGTGCCGGATATGCTGCAGCGGGTGAAAGGCGCGCATTAGCGCGGGCGCAGAGTGCGGCAGTTCCGCGGCAACATATACCAAATGGTAGATGCGGGCGGTATGTCTCCAATTTAGCTTGGCCCCGGTCACAAGCGACGAGTCTGGTTGGGGGCGGGCGATGCGCAATAACTTTTCCAATGCGAATCCGGTTCGGCCGATCGCGGTTCCGGTGTTGATTTGGCTGTGCGCGTCGATGCCGGCTCTCGCCCAGGAGACGTCCGCGAGCTCGTCCGATGGCGCCGAGGCCCTGCAGGAGGTGACTGTAACGGCGCAGTTCGTCCGCCAGAACCTGCAGGAAACTCCCGTGGCGATCACGGCGATCACCTCCGCCAGGTTGGAAGAGCGGGGCAACCAAACAATCGAGGACATTGCACGACAAGCCCCTAATGTCACTCTGACCACCGGTGGTGCCTTCGGCGGACCTTCGCTCGTGGCGTTCATCCGGGGTGTGGGCCAGACCGATTTCGATCCCGCCCTGGAGCCTGGTGTCGGTCTCTACGTGGACGATGTCTACTATTCAACGCTGACCGGCTCCATTCTCGACCTGCTCGATCTGGATCGGGTGGAAGTGCTGCGCGGCCCGCAGGGCACACTCGCCGGCAAGAACTCGATCGGCGGCTCGATCAAGCTGTATTCCAAGAAACCCACGGTCGAAAACGATGGTTATGTCGAGGCAGGATACGGTTCATACAATGCTGTGACGGTGCGAGGTGCCTCAAATTTCACGCTGATACCTGACCACCTGTTCGCGCGCGTGTCGGGCGTATCGCGATCACGCGACGGTTACATTACTCGATATGACTACGGCTGCATGCATCGGGGTTCCGCGCTCGCAGCCGCTTTCCCATCCGAGGTCGATGGTCCTTCCTGCGTGCTGGGCACGGAGGGCGGCATCCGTTACACCGCCGGCCGCCTGGCCCTGCGCTGGTTGGCGACCGACAACCTCGAGTTGAACCTCGCCGCCGACGTACTCAGCGATGTCTCGGAGGCACCCGCCAATGTGCTCCTGGGCGCTGGGCCGACCGCTGCGCCGCTCATCGTCAACGGGGTGATCTGGCCGAACCTCGCCGGTGTCCCCGCGAATATCCGCGGTTGCGAGTTCATCACCTATGGTCCTCAATCCTGTGACCCGCGGCGGCCAAACAATCCGTACGCCAACTATGCGACGTATACCGACCCCCGCACCGGGCTGGCGCTCACGCCCAACCAGACCGTCAAGTCACGGGACCTGTCGCTCAACATCGATTGGAAGTTGAGCAACACTCTGGACTTGCAGTCGATTTCGGCGTATCGGCGCTACGTAAGCGGCTTTGGCGACGACCAGACTGGCAGTCCCATACCGGCAGCGCTTCTCTACCAGACATTGACACATCATCAGACCAGCCAGGAATTGCGCCTGAATGGCAAGTCGGGCGCACTCATAGATTACACCCTGGGGGCGTTCTACTTCGACCAGTACACTGCCCACGATGGACGTATCGATCTGGGCTACTCCGGCTTGGACTTCCTCCATGGTCCGGACCCGGTCAAGGCCACCACCTGGGCGGTGTTCGCCCATGGGATCGTGCACGCTACCGAGAGGCTCGATCTGTCGCTGGGCATCCGCTACAGCGACGACAAGAAAGACTACAACTATGCGCGCCACAATCCTGACGGCAGCGCGATCCAACCCTGCCTCGGCCCGCCCGGCACGCCGGGGAACCCGCCCAACTGCCTGATTTCGTCACTGCAGGGGGTGTCGAGCCAGTTCACGGGGACGCGGACGGATTACCGGGCGGCGCTGAGTTATCGGTGGACCGAAAGCCTGATGACCTATGCGCAGTTTTCGACCGGCTATAAGGGGGGCGGTGTGAATCCACGCCCGCTTTACAACGTTCAGGCGCTCACGTTCCGCCCCGAGACGCTCCAGGCTTACGAGATCGGCATCAAGAGTCAGATGTTTGACAATCATCTGCGCCTCAACGGTGCCGCATTCTACAATCAGTACAAGGATATCCAGCTCGTGCTGAGTGACTGCACGGCGCTCTTCGGTCCCGTTTTCGGCCTTCCGTGTCTGTTGCCCGCCAATTCGGGCGATGCCCATGTGAAGGGTGGAGAGTTGGAGCTGGACTGGACGCCTTTGAAGGGCCTGCAGATCGACGCTTCGTATAGTCACCTCGACTTCAGATTCGTCCGCATCAATGCTGCGACCGGGCTCGACCTCGGCAAGGTCACGCCTTACACCCCTCGAAACAAGGCATCGCTCGGGATACAGTACGAGGTCCCGCTAGGCGCCGCCGGCTCGATCACGCCGCGCCTCGATACCAGCTATCAATCTACAGTCTACGGAGATGTCAACAACACGGCGTTGGAAACCATTCAAGGCTATACGCTCTTGAATGGCCGCCTCTCGTGGTCGTCGCCCGAGAAGAGCTGGGAGGCATCGCTGGAATGCCAGAACCTGACCGATAGACTCTACTATTCGAGCAAGGGCGATGGGACCTACAATGGAGGCGGTTACGCCTTTGGCGCGCCCGGCCTGCCGCGCACCGTGATGTTCAACGTCAAGCGTAGTTTTTAGGAGGGAGCTGTGCCGATACCCGATCCGAAAATGATTCAGCATCGAGCACGCGGCGTTCTCGCCCTCGGCCTCCTGCTTTCGAGCCCGATCTGGGCCTATCCGCCGCCGCCGCCGGACCCCTCCCTGCCGGCGTCCACCGTCGAGCCGGCCGTGCAACAGTTGCGGCGGTCGATGCTGGATCCGGACATCAACAGTCTGACGTTCCACAGCATGGACCAACTGTTTACCACGCGCGTGGTCGGGCGCTCGGGTCCGGTGTGGCATTTGCCGCGAACGGACCAGCCCCTCGATTTCACCTATTCGTTCGCAGGCAAGACTTATACGCCCGAGCAGTTCATCGCAAGAAGCTTTACCAACGCGCTCCTGATCATGAAAGACGGGCGCATCGTGTACGAGACTTATCGGAACAACACGAACGAGCGAACGCGTTTCATCGCGTTTTCCATGACGAAGTCGATTACCTCGCTGCTGGTGGGGATTGCGCTCGAGGAGCAGCGGATCAAGTCGATCGACGATCCCATTACGAATTACCTTCCGGAGCTGCGCTCGGGAGGTTACAACGGCGTCACCATCCGACAGATCTTGCAGATGCGCTCGGGTGTGGACTACGAGGAGCGCTATGACTTCGGCAATCCGGGCGTCGCCGCGCGCAACCACGAGCACGCCCTCGTGATGAATGTCGCGCGGTTTGCAGATCCCGCCCGCAGCATCAAGCGCAAGAATCCTCCGGGGTCAACCTGGGAATACAAGACCCTGGACACCGCAGTGCTCGGCTGGCTGCTCGAGCGCGTCAGCGGTGGCAGCACCGTTGCGGCCTACACGGCGCAACGACTCTGGGAGCCTCTGGGCGCCGAGGCTGACGCGTTCTATATCATGGATGGCCCCCCGGGCGTGGGCCGCGAGTTCAGCGGCGCGGGTTTCAACGCCACTTTGCGAGACTTCGCGCGCGTCGGCCAGATGGTGCTCAACGGCGGTGAAGCCAATGGCCATCGCATCGTGCCCGCGAAATGGTTGACTGAATCGACCCGCCCGACGGGAGGACCCGGCCCAGGCTATGGCTATCAATGGTGGATGGGCCAGCGACCGGGCTCGTTTCAGGCGGTGGGCCTGCAAGGCCAATATATTTACGTCGATCCCGCCTCCCGCACGGTCGTCGTCAAATTGAGTTACTTTCCGCCGGGCAACATGGAGGCGGACAGGGAGACCAACGCGTTCCTCGCCGCAGTATCGGAATGGTCATCGGCGCGGTAATCACAGATGGGGCGCGCGAGTCCTTCATAGCGGCGGCACCGTGACCGCATCGGCTGCGCAGCGGGTAACCGATCACCCGTCTGAGCGCATTGCGTGTGCAACCACCGATGTACACACGCGGCGTACCAGCTCGGATTGCCGCGGCGCCCGGGTTTTGGCGAGCACTTGTTTGAGTTGGAACCGCGCCGTGCCGACCGACACGCCGTGGCTCGCGGCGTACTGATTGACGGTATGGCCCTGGCATAGGGCTACCGCCAGTCGCGACTCAGCCGGTGAGAGGGCAAAGAGGGCCCCGACTAGCGCGGGGGCCAGGATCGGTGGTGTCGCTGTCCTGGAAAACATCAGCAACACCCGGCTCGCGCCGACGCGGGAGCTCAAATCAGCCTCGCACTGCAACGGCACGACCATGACCTGCAGCGCCGAGCCGTTCTCCGAGCTCCCCAACAAAACACACTGGTCCCTGACGTGACTCGGCTGTTGGGCTGCCTGCGTGATGGCTCGGCGCAAGGCCTCGGTGTCGGTAGCGGAAGCCGCTGTCATCCGACCTTGGGCGAGCCAGAGCACATCGTGAGCATCGAAAGTGACTTTGGCGGCGTGGTTAGTCCATGACGGCCTGGCATCGGCGTCACATAACACCAGTCCGAACGACAAGCGGTCGACAGCCTGTCGAAGCCCATGATTGTGCCGACGTGACGACTGCAGCTCCTCGGACAGCGAGATGGCTTGCCGCAAATGCGGCATGACTGCCGTAACCACTGCTTCATCCTCTCGAGAAAAATCGCCGTGGTCCCTCAGGTCACGGTGCAGGACGAGAACGAGCACTTCCTGCGCCGATAGGCGGACACCGGCACTCATACATGAGCCCAGTCCGAGATCGGCCAACCGCTGGCGAAGACGCGCGAGATCGCGGTTGTCCGCCTGGAAATAATCGCGGTCCCGCATGATTACTTGCGCATTCGACAGGGGCGGGGCTCGGCGCAGACGCGGGTTCTGATCACCGGAAATGAACGGATCGTGATGGCCCCGGTCGGCCTGCGACTCGGAATCGCGAGCCACCCACCTCACCGTGAGTTGGGGAGTGGCGGTGGAGAGGATCTGAACCGCCGCGCAACGCACTCGCAATCGCTCACGGATCCCATCCAGCACCTGCGGCCAACGCTGGCCGTTGGTCGGGCAGTCGTACAAATCCAACAGCACTGTGTTGAGCTCGCTGTCGATCATATGCCGCTCCCCCCAAGCCCATTGAAGAGTTGTAGACGCCAGTGAACGCAGCAGCATAGGGACAAGGGCTTTGCAAGGGAAGGGCCCTTGTGGCTCCACGAGGGTTGCGTTCGAGCTTACGAGTACGCGTTGCGTATCGCCGGCACCACAGATGGGGAGATGAAAGTAAACGTTGGTTTCCCAGGGGGGCGACTGGAATCGGGGCAAAGCTTCCGCTGTTTCAGCGGGGTGGCGGCAGCACTGTGAACAATATTGCCGAAAATAGGCTAACTGTTGCAGACAGGTGACAATTGGGGCATGCTGGGGGTGTCAATCTGGCGGGGGTGCACCCACGGTGCCTCAGTTTTGCCCTGACATCCTGCTGAGGCTGTTTTCGGACGATCGCGCGGCGCTGTTGCGCTATGTACGGCGTTTTCTCCCGAGCCGCGAGGATTCCGAAGACGTCGTACAGGAGGCGTTTTTGCGAACCTGCGAGCATGCGCAGGAGGTCGTAGAGCCGCGCGCGTTCGCGTTTACTGTGGCGCGTAACCTTGCCGCGAACTCCCGCCGACACACGCGGCTGGCCAGGACCGATCTATTGGGGGATTTCACCGAGTCGCGGGTCGTGTCATCGGGCCCTTCTGTCGAAGGGGAGATCCTGGCCGAGGAGGAGGGCCGGCTGCTGCGGGAGGCGGTCGAGCAGCTCAGCCCCCAGTGTCGGGCCGCCTTCACGCTGAAGGTTTTTCACGGGTGTTCTTACAAGGAAATCGCGGTGCGGTTGGGCATCTCTCCCAAGACAGTGGAGAATCACATCGGGCGTGCTTTGCGTGAGACGCACGAGTATTTGCGCAGACGGTATGAAATGACGGCAACCGAGCATGGGCGACGTTCATAGACTGCCGAGCGTCAGGAATGTGAAGCA
>Ga0105240_10011781_pt1 | contig 12148 bp, 15 predicted proteins | sample KBSC54metaG_FD_80426 | JGI IMG/M metagenome (GOLD analysis project Ga0105240, IMG submission 80426) | Corn rhizosphere microbial communities from Kellogg Biological Station, Michigan, USA - KBS C5-4 metaG | ecosystem: Host-associated > Plants > Roots > Rhizosphere > Soil | place: Michigan, USA...
AAGTTTATGCGCCTGCGGGATTTCGATGAACACATGGCGCTCCATCGCGCGGACTGCCTGGCGAGCCATCGAAATCTCACCACGTATGAATTTATCCGCCAGAAGCGTGCCGAAATTCCGCCTGAAAAAATGCGGCCGGCGCCCCTGGTCACCGGTAACGACCTGATTGCAGCCGGACACGTGCCGGGGCCCAGGTTCAAGGAAATCTTAAGCGCGGTCGAAGATGCGCAGCTTGAAGGTCGGCTGCTCTCGCGCGATGCGGCTTTGGAGTTTGTGCGCCGCGAATTTCCTCCTGAGTCTTCCGCCAGGCCTTCCCGTTCGCAATGTTAAAATCAAGTTTCGTCCCGACGCCGCTCATTGGCCGGACAGGAGTGTACTTGGAACAGGCTGGATCGGACTTGGAGAGAATCGTCGCGCAGTCACTGAGGCAGGCGCCTCCGATGGAGGCACCCTTGATGGCGTGGCCCGTGGTCTGCGGTTCGGCAGTGGCGGAGAGAACGCACGCGCTGACTTTTGTTGATGGCGTGCTCCGGGTGGCAGTTCCCGATGCAGGATGGAAATTGGAATTGCAGGGACTTGCCCCGCGCTATCTTGCGGCCATCAATAAATACACGCTCCAAGCCGTCCGCCGGATTGAATTTGTAATACTCCGGGCAGAGAATACGCCGTCATAGTCCTGCATACCTATTTACACGAGCCCATGAAAGTCACTGACAAAGACGTTTCCTACGTCGCCGAACTCGCCAATCTGGAATTGAGTGAGGAGGAGCGCAAAGGAATGTTGCGCGACCTCAACTCTATTCTGGAGTATATCGATCGGCTGAACGAACTCGACACATCGCACGTTCCGCCAATGGCGCAGGTTTCAGATCGCTACGGAGTGGATCAGTCGAAGCAAGGGAGCGACCGGTTTGCCTATGCGAGCCGCGAAGATGTGCTCGAGGGCCTACGCAAGTCCTTGCCGCATGATGAGGCCCTGGCGAATGCTCCGGATGCGGATGAGGACTTCTTCCGCGTGCCCAAAGTGATCGAGCGGTAGCACCGGGATGGAAGTGACTGCACTCACAATCGAAGCCGCACGCAACGCGGTGCAAGAGCGCAAGACTACTGCGATTGCCATGGCTGAGGCACATTACTCTCGCATCCAAAAAGAGGATGGGCAGATCGGCGCTTTTTTGACGCTGTCGCGAGAGCGGGCTCTGCAGCAGGCGGAGCGCATGGATCGAATAGTGGCGGATGGCAAGCCGCTGCCGCCACTCGGGGGCGTGCCCGTGGGCATTAAAGACGTACTGAGTACGCGAGGCGTGCGCACCACTGCGGGCTCGAAGATTCTCGATAAGTACGTTCCTCCCTATGACTGCACCGCCGTGGCGAAGTTAGAAACTGCCGGCGCGGTGATCCTTGGGAAGATGAATTGCGATGAGTTTGCCATGGGCTCCTCAAACGAGAACTCTGGCTTTCACCCGGTGCGCAATCCGCGGGATCTCAGCCGTGTCCCGGGAGGATCGTCGGGGGGCTCTGCAGCAGCGGTGGCCGCGGGCATGGCTGTGGCTACGCTCGGATCCGATACCGGAGGTTCGATCCGGCAGCCCGCTTCCTTCTGCGGCGTCGTGGGGCTAATGCCCACCTACGGACGGGTTTCGCGCTATGGCCTGATCGCCTTTGCCTCATCCCTCGATCACATCGGACCTCTCACTAGGACCGTGAAAGATGCAGCCATTGTCCTGGGTGCCATTGCCGGGCGCGATCCCATGGATTCGACTTCGGCTGAGGTGCCCGTTCCCGATTACGTTTCCCAACTAGACAAGCCCGTGAGTGGCCTGAAACTCGGCGTTGCAAAAGAATATTTTGGCGATGGCCTGGATGACGAGGTGCGTCAGGCGGTGGAACGCGCGATTGATACATTGAAAAGCCTTGGCTGCGAGGTCGTGCCGGTGTCGCTGCCCCATACTTCTTATGCGATTCCTGCCTACTACCTTATCGCCACCGCGGAGGCTTCGTCGAATCTCGCCCGTTATGACGGGGTGCGCTACAGCCTCCGTGCGCGCGGGGTGAAGACGCTGTCTGAAATGTACCGGCGCAGCCGCGATGAGGGATTCGGCACCGAGGTGAAGCGGCGCATCATGCTAGGCACGTATGCCCTGAGCGCGGGTTACTATGACGCCTATTACTTAAAGGCGCAGAAGGTTCGCACCCTGCTCACGCGTGATTTCGATGAAGCTTTTCAGAAGGTAGATGCGATCGTGACGCCCACCTGTCCGACGGCGGCATTCCGGCTGGGTGAGAAATCGAACGATCCCCTGTCGATGTATCTTGCCGACATCTACACCGTAACTGCAGATCTGGCCGGAATCCCGGGAATTTCGATTCCGTGCGGGCAAACGCGGGAGAAACTGCCGATCGGATTACAGATATTGGGCAAGCACTTCGATGAAGCGACAATCTTGAGGATTGCTCACGCCTATGAGCAGGCAACGGGCAGGTCTCAGCTTGCGGAAGTATAGTAGTTTTCACCAGCACAACTGCGGCAGAGAACTCTGCCGTCGCGCCGCACTTCCCTTCGGAAATTAATCCCTTCGCCACAGACCTCGCACACGATCCGCTCGCCCTTGTATCCGGGGAACTCTTCAGGAGGTAGATGGACTTTCACCCACTCGGTCGTGAACAGATCGTGATCGGACATCTCACGATAGGCGGCCATCTGTTGCCGATTCTTATTTTCGATTTCCGGATGCATCTGGCGGGCGAGGGCTTTGGAAGATTCCTTGGCGGCGACGCGGATTGCTTTTCCGGTGCTAACGTCCACAAAGGTTGCTGCCATCTTGCCCCAGTCGCGAAACTTCAACGCGCGCTTTCCCAGGCGACAGCCGGTCACGACCGCAACCGCGTCCGTAGCACAGCGGTCGATTTCGACAAAAGTCACCAGGCGCTTGCGGTCCTTTCCCTGCGGCTCCTCGATGCCCAGCTTCTTCAAGCCGACTAACGCCAGACGCACCCCGAGTATCTGCCCCGCACAAAGGTGGCCGTGAGCGATTTCAGCGTCGTGCAGGTAATCCTCAAACGATTTCACGGCAACACACTCCAGCTTAACATCATGAACACGTAGGGACAGCCTCTCAGGCTATCCAGCCCGGCGAAGCCGGGCACGCGATTGCTAAGGCGAGGCGCTGAGAACTACTTTCTCCTCCACCGAATGCCATCTTTCGTAATCTCTATCAAAACGCCGGCTTCCGTGAGTTCGGCGCGGATTGCATCCGACTTCTTAAAATCGCGGGCCGTGCGAGCAGCTTTCATCTCGTTGATCTTGGATTCAATGTCGGAGTCCGAGAGTTGGCCTGATTGCAATGCGTCACGGAGGGCATCCGTGATGTCGTGTTCCCGGCCTTCCGCCTGAGCCCACTGAAGAACTTTTTTCATCTTCGGTACGTCGTCGTCCTCGAGTACGGCGAAGATTTCATCGAACTTCTTCAGCGCGTCAAGCAAGGCCCCCGCATCATCTTTCTTTAATGCTCCGCTGTCGAGCGCGGTATTGGCCTGGCGCACCATTTCGAAAATAGCCGCCTGCGCTTGAGCAGTGTTGAGGTCATCTTCCAATGCAGCCCGCATCTTTGCGATGGTTTCGGAAGCCAGGGTCTGAATCTGCGGATTGCATCCCGCCTCGATGCTGCCTGCGCTCAGGCGCAAGCGAAAATTGCGCAGGCGTTCCACGGAAACCGCCGCCTGTTTCAAGCCATCGAATGTGAAATTGAGCTGGTTGCGATAGGGCACGGAGGCGAGCAAATATCGCAGCGACGAAGGCTTGTGGCCTTTGAGCACGAGATCGCGAAGAGTAAAGAAATTCCCCGCGCTCTTCGACATCTTCTCGCCTTCGACCAGCAGAAACCGTGCGTGAAACCAAAAGTGCGAGAAAGGCTTGCCGGTCAGGGATTCTGATTGGGCGATCTCATTTTCGTGGTGCGGGAAGACCAGGTCTTCGCCGCCGGCATGGAGATCGAAGCTCTCCCCCAGTTCCTCCATCGACATGACCGAGCATTCCAGATGCCACCCGGGGCGCCCGGGGCCGATCTTGGTATCCCAGGACGCTTCGCCTTCGCGCGGACCTTTCCAAACGGCGAAATCACGGGCGCTGTCCTTGTCGTATTCATCCACGTCGACGCGGGCTCCATCGAGCATCCCCGAGAAATCTTTTTTTGAGAGCTTGCCGTATTCCGGAAATCTGGCAATCCGGAAATAGTACGATCCATCTTCAGTCCGGTACGCAATACCTTTATCCAGCAGTTTCGCAACAAACTCGGCCATGGCCGGGATGTGCTCGGTTGCACGCACCAGAGTTGGCTGCTCGATCCCGATCATCGCGGCATCTTCCAGAAATGCTTTTTCGAACTTCGCCGTGTACTGCTGGACGGTCACACCGTCGCGCGCTGAATTGCGGATGATCTTGTCGTCAACGTCGGTGATATTCATGACGTGATGTACTTTGTATCCGCTCTGCCGCAAGAACCTCCGCAGGAGATCTACCGCGACGAACGTGCGGAAGTTACCGATGTGCCCATAGTCGTAAACCGTGGGTCCGCATGCATACATCCGTACTTCGTTGTCCCGCAGGGGATGGAATTCCTCCACCTCATTGGACATCGTGTTGTAAAGGTGAAGCGGCATGGGTCAGTGCGAAGCTGACAAACGAACCTAAGATTCTAGGGGTCGGAGAAAAGCGCGGTCAAATCATCTCAGGGCGAGGAATGGCGGGCGGCGGGCAGCGCATGGGTATGCTCCCGCAGTCGCCTCTGAACCAGAATCAGATAGTGCAGGGCCGAAATGACGGTGAACCAGGCAGTGGCGTGCAGGAAAGTTATGCGCGTAATTCGCACCCAGCGTTGCGGGTGGATCTCCAGCAACATCACAAAAAATACCGCGGTGATCTGGCAGAGCGTATTCGCCTTGCCGAAAATGCTGGGGCGAAAATCCCGCAGTCCGGCAATGGCGAACAAAACCGCACTCGCTGCCAGAATTGAAATATCACGGCTGAATACCATGATCGTATATTTCCACGCGATTTTGTGAAGAATGGAGAGCACCAGGAACACGGTGCTCAACAGGAGTTTGTCTGCAATCGGGTCCAGATATTGGCCCAATAGCGTCTGCTGGTGAAGTGTGCGCGCCAGCAGTCCATCCAGACCATCACTGAAACCAGCAATGATGAATATTGCCAGAGCCCAGCCATAGTGCCCGTCCACCAGTTGAATCACGATGAACGGGACAAAGATCATCCGCAGCAAGGTGAGCTGGTTGGGGGCGGTAAAGATTTGCGAAAGCTTCACGCGCTCTCCTGAGGCGCGTGTGATTTGGCCGGGCTGTGCTCTACCTGATTTTGCGGTGTGAGTACCTCGGAAGGTTCCCGCCCTGTCTTGGTGAGAAATCGTTGGGATAGCGAGGGCAAATTGCCGTCCGGCAGATCGAGTTCTACGCGCTCGATGCGGTGCATGGGGAAGAACACTACGGCGGGCGTGAACGGCTCGCCATCTCTCACCATTACCGCTAAATCCTCGAATGAGGCTAATTCAGCTCCGCTCAAGCTTAATCCTTCGGCGGCGAGCGCCAGGATCATTCCCCAGAACTTTTCGCGCGGATTGGACAAGGTCGCGATCACCATGGCTCCGGGCACGAATACTTCGCTGGGCGGAGTGTGATTGCGTGCAGGGGTGGTACCCATAAGAACTGATTGTCGCCGGGAGCAGCGTTCATTGCAAATTCATGTCGCCGGGGAGTGAGGTTGGTTGGGACTGCGCCGTGAACTCCGGTATGCTGGGCGGAATATGCCAGAGCCTGCGGCGACACCAGTCATAGAGTTCCGAGATGTCTCGTTTCGCGTCGGCCAGACCCAGGTGCTCAGCAGTTTCAGCCTCCAGGTCTTCAAGGGAGAGACCCTGGTGTTGTTGGGCCGCAGCGGCTCGGGAAAGACGACAACCCTGAAGCTCATTAATCGTCTGGTTTCGCCTACGACCGGTGAAATTTATGTGAACGGGAGGCCGAACACGGAGGTGAACGTCACCCGGTTGCGGCGGGGGATTGGTTATGTCATACAGGACGCCGGGCTGTTTCCGCATTTTACGGTCGAGCGAAACATCGGGCTTGTTCCAAGCATTGAAGGCTGGCCCAAGGAGCGCATTCACCCCAGAACGCAGGAACTCATGCAGCTGTTCGGACTTTCACCCGAGATCGCGACGCGTTATCCGCATCAGTTGTCGGGTGGCCAGCGGCAACGCGTGGGAGTGGCGCGAGCTCTGGCCGCTGATCCCGAGATTCTCGTCATGGACGAACCCTTTGCCGCGCTGGACCCGCTCACCCGCGACGACCTGCAACGGGAATTCCTGCTGCTCCAGCAGAGGCTTCATAAAACCGTGGTCTTCGTCACTCACGATCTTCGGGAAGCGTTGCGACTGGCATCTCGCATCGCGCTGATGGAAGCAGGAAAACTGGTGACGGTTTTGACCCCGCAGGAATTTGTAAAGTCCAGCGATCCTTGGGTAGCAGCTTATGTCCGCGCGTTTGGAGATGGGCTGGAGTCGGCGGCGAATCGAGGCGCATCGTGAACGTTCTTCGTTTCATGCTCCACAACCGCGGTCAGGTGCTCGAACTCACGCTCGAACATCTTTGGCTGGTCGGCGTATCCACAGTATTCGCCATGCTGATCGGAATACCGCTCGGAATCCTGATCGCCCATCGCCAGCGCCTGAACAAGCCGGTGCTCGCGGCCGCCAACATCATCCAGACGATCCCGAGCCTCGCCTTGTTTGGCTTTTTGCTTCCTGTGCCATGGCTGGGAGACAGATCCGAGAGGCTGGCCATTCTCGCCCTCACGCTCTACGCGCTGTTGCCGATCATTCGCAATACTTACACGGGGATCGCCGGGGTCGATTCCGCAGTGCTGGAGGCGGGGCGCGGCATGGGCCTCACGGAATCGCAACTTCTATTCCAAGTCGAATTACCGCTGGCGGTGAGCGTCATTTTGTCGGGAGTTCGCATTGCGATCGTGGTCGCGGTAGGTCTGGCCACGATTGCAGCCGCAATTGGCGCGGGCGGCCTGGGGGAATTTATTTTCCGCGGACTGGCCATGGTTGATAACCGGGTGATTCTTGCCGGCGCGATCCCGGCAGCGATCCTCGCGTTAGTGGCCGACGTAGGTGTGGGATGGCTGGAGAGGCGGCTGCGAGCAGGATGATGCGGCCTGGAGCTATCGCTGGTGCATTGTTACTGCTCGTTCTGCCACTATCCTGCGCCCCCTCGCACTCCAACCGCGTTGTGGTCGGATCGAAAAATTTCACCGAGTCTTTCATTCTGGGCGAATTGATCGCGCAGCAGATCGAACAGCACAGTAATCTCAAGGTGGAACGCCGCTTTTATCTGGCAGGGACCTACATTTGCCAGCAGGCAATCCTGTCTGGGCGGATCGATATATATCCCGAATACACCGGAACTGCGCTTACGGCGGTCTTGAAGGAAAGCGCGAGTGGGGACCGCAAAGATGTTTACCAGCGGGTCAAGAGCGAGTATGAACGCCGCTTCGGACTGACACTCGGCCCTGAGTTCGGCTTCAATGACACCTTCGCCATGGAAATCCGAGGCGAGGATGCGCGCCGCTTGGGTTTGAAGACGCTCTCCGAAGCTGCGGCGTACACCCCGCATTGGCACGCCGGATTTGGATACGAATTCATGGAGCGCCCGGATGGTTATCAGGGTTTAGTCGCGACCTATGGACTGCATTTTGCCGAGAGGCCGCGAATCATGGATCTCGGGCTGCTCGCACGGGCGTTGAAGGATCGCCAGATTGATTTTGCCGGTGGTAATGCGACCGATGGACTGATTCCGGCTCTGGATTTATTCGTCCTCGCGGATGATCGGCACTACTTTCCTCCGTACGAGGCCGTACCCGTTATTGGCGTTCAACTGGTCAAATCGCATCCGGAACTCCTTCCGGTTCTCGATGCACTGGCCAACACGATCTCCGATTCCGAGATGCAACAGATGAACTACGCCGTTGATGGTCAGCATCGCGACCCGCAGGAAGTAGTACGGGAGTTTCTGCGCAAAAAGAACCCCTCCCGCTGAGAAGGTTCCTGAACTACAAGATCAACGAGCCTTTCAGAGTAGCTACGGCCTTCCCCTGCAGCATCACCCGATCGCCCCTCAATTCGCAGCTCAATTCTCCTCCACGCGCGGAAAGTTGCCGAGCTTGCAGTGTTGATTTCCCCAGGCGCTCTGCCCAAATTGGAGTGAGAAGGCAGTGCGAGGAGCCGGTGACCCAATCCTCGGGAAGGCCGTATCCAGGCGCGAAGTAGCGCGAAACGAAGTCCACTTCATCTCCCGGCGCAGTGATCACGACAACTTCCGGATGCAGTGTTTTCAGACGGGCAATATCCGGCTGAAAGCCTTGAACCTGAGCTTGCGATGCCAGCAGCGCGACGTATGAATGGTTCCCGGCGAACGTTTCCAGGATGTCCCCCGCGTGCAGGCTAGGCTCCAGAGCGGACAACAACTCGGGCCTGGGTGCGCAACTTTTTGCAGCTAAGGCAGGAAACTCCATCGTGAGCAGGTCACCGCCGTTTTGTACCCTCAAGTCACCGCGAAAGGTCGTAGAAAAGAGGACTTCTTCGAGCTGCGGGCTGACGAACTGAAACAAAACAAAGGCGGCCGCCAGAGTGGCATGCCCGCAGAGCCTCAGTTCGCAAACGGGCGAAAACCAGCGCAATGCGTAGCCCGTGGCGGAAGGTACGAGAAATGCTGTGGCCGGAAGATTATTTTCTGTAGCGACTTTGCGCAACAGGGCGTCATCTAACCAAAAGTCTAAAAAACATACTGCCGCCGGGTTGCCACGGAATGCGCGGTCGGTGAATGCATCAACGCGAAACAGGGGAATGCGCATGAGGATGATTCTACAGGGTGGAAACTGATACGGCAGTCTGCATCGGCTCTGGAATTTTACGCTGAAACTATAGGTTCCGCAACATAGTAAATCTGCTCTCGGTATTCCCAATCGCCATTCAGGAGATATCATGCCGACCATTGAGAAGGATGTTGCTGTCGGGCAGCACTTACTTCAGAGAATGCTCGAGGCGCGCCGCAGAAGTGACGCGCTGTTCGCCCTCGTAAAGACGGAGGCAATCTACGATCGCCCCATTCCCGAGAGGCATCGCATCATTTTTTATGTCGGCCATCTCGAGGCCTTCGACTGGAATCTCCTGCATGAACGTGCGTTCGGGGTGAAGAGCTTACAACCAGAGTTGGATCGGCTGTTTGCCTTTGGCATCGATCCGGTCGGAGGCGGACTGCCCAGCGATCAACCGTCAGACTGGCCTTTCATTGAAACCGTGCGGGAGTATGTACGACAGATCAGAACAGCGCTCGACGAAAGACTCTCGACCGCCGCGCCGGCGAGCAGCGTTTCGGCGCGTGACGGTTTTTCTTTGGCCACTCTGCTGAACGTTGCCATCGAGCACCGGTTGATGCACCTGGAAACCTTGGCGTACATGTTTCATCAGTTGCCGCTCGATCGCAAAATCCGCCAGGAATCTTCCGCTCCCTTGCTTGCCCCCGCACCGGAATTCCAGATGGTTTCCATTCCTGCCGGAACCGCCACTCTCGGTTTGAGCCGCAATTCAGAGGAATTCGGGTGGGACAACGAATTCGAACGCTACACCGTCGACGTGCCTTCCTTTGAGATCGACAAATACATGGTTACAAACGCGCAGTATCTCGATTTCGTGAATGCCGGAGGATACGAAAACCGGAGTCTCTGGAACGATGACGACTGGACGTGGAAAGCGGAATCCGGGATTACTCAACCGGTGTTCTGGACAAAACGGAACGACGCATGGTTCTACCGGACCATGTTTGACGGAATTCCACTTCGCCCGAATTGGCCGGTTTACGTTAGCCACGCGGAAGCGAGCGCCTACGCGAAGTGGGCCGGCAAGAGCCTTCCTACTGAGGAGCAGTGGCATCGCGCGGCGTATGCAAGTCCGGACAGCACGGAGAGAAGCTATCCCTGGGGCCGTTACGCTCCCGATTCGAGCTTGGGGAATTTCGACTTCGCCCACTGGGACCCCACTCCAGTGAATGGGCATCCCTTAGGCCAGAGCGCTTTCGGAGTGCATGGCCTTCTCGGCAACGGGTGGGAGTGGACGGCCACTATCTTTCGTCCCTTCCCCGGGTTCGAGCCATTTCCTTTTTACCGCGGTTACTCGGCCGACTTTTTTGATGGCAAACACTTCGTGATGAAGGGCGGGTCGGTCCGCACCGCCGCTTGCATGCTGCGATCCAGCTTCCGCAACTGGTTTCAGCCTCATTACCAGTATGTGTACGCCGGATTTCGCTGCGTGAATTCCTGATTGGAGGAGTGAATATGCTAATGCTGGTCCGTTCCATTCCCGCGAATGCTTCTTACGAGTTCGCCGCCGATGTTCGCGCTGGACTGGCCCGCCCCGGGCAGAAGGAACTCCCCTCGAAATATCTCTATGACGATGTGGGCTCGGCTTTGTTCGAAGTGATCTGCCACCTGCCCGAGTATGGTCTGACCAGAGCGGATGAGCGGCTGCTACGGCGCCACGCCAGTGACATCGTAGATCGCGTGGGTGGTCCTGTGGCGGTGGCGGAACTGGGTAGCGGCAGCGGCCGCAAAACGCGTTGGCTACTGGAGGCATTCGCGCGCCGCCAACGGATTTCGTATTATCCCATCGAGATTTCGCAATCGGCGCTGGTGATGTGCGAGAAGGAACTGCGCGATATCGATTCCATCAGCATTCTCGGATTCGAGCGGGAATACCTTGACGGCTTGCTGGAGGTGGCCGCCTATCGGAAGCAGGGGCAGCGGCTGCTGGTTCTTTTTCTGGGAAGCACCATCGGCAACTTCGATCGGCCGGCGGGGCTGGACTTCCTTTCCGAAGTTCGCTGCCTGCTGCAACCGGGAGACTGTCTCCTGCTGGGTACGGACCTTGAAAAAACCAGCGCGCAATTGCTCGCGGCGTATGATGACGAACTGGGTGTGACGGCGGCATTCAACCTGAACTTGCTGGGGCGCGTCAATCGAGAACTAGGAGCGAATTTCGATTTGACTCAGTTCGAGCACGTTGCCAGAATCAATCCCTCCGAGCGAAGCGTAGAGATGCACTTGAGATCAAAGCGACGCCAGACTGTGAGAATCCCAGCCGCGGAAGTGATTGCGGAGTTTCAAGCGGGCGAAACCATTTGGACGGAAAGCAGTCACAAATACTCCGCAGAAGAAATTGTGGACACGGCGCTGCGCTGTGGTTTCCGCTGCGACATGCAGTGGATCGATCACGAGTGGCTGTTTGCAGAGAACCTGCTGGTGGCCGAGTAGACTCTCCTCTAAGTACGGGCGCGCCTCCAGGAATACAAGTTCATTGCACTCACCACCAGGCAAAAAAGATTCGCTGGGATGAATCCGGTCTGCGCGGTTCGCAATCCGATCACGCAGATGATCACGCTGTTAATTGCACATAGAGCCCAGCCTTCCCAGCAACGGCGTCCGAGCAAGATGGTCGACGAAATGGTCAGAATGCAGGAAAGATAATCAAGCCGCAACACGAATGAATGCCTCCGAGCATCATTGTGGGCATGGATTTCGAAATTTGGCAGTGATTGTGGCCTTTCGTTATATGACTGAGGTCACTTGACGGTAAACAGGGCAGTTCGGAGAAACATATGCGAAATCAGTGCCAGCACCTGGATCAAATCAGGATAAGGAATACCAGCACACATGTTTGCGAAGAATGCGTAAAGATGGGAGATAGGTGGGTCCATCTTCGTTTATGTCTTTCCTGCGGGCACGTCGGCTGCTGCGATTCCTCCAAGAACAAGCATGCGACCAAGCATTTTCATTCGGCGAAACACCCGCTGATTCGTTCCATTGAGCCCGGCGAGTCCTGGGTCTGGTGCTATGTGGACCAGATGCAAGCCGGGGAACTCTAGCTCCGGCTTCGACGCGGAGCGCACAAGGCAAGAGATCTAGCCCGTGCGACCAAATGCAACCGTCCGTATCTAACCGTTTCAGGCATTCGCTTCGAGAGCATTATGGCAAAACCGGTATTGCTTACAGTGGACGATGACGCAGATGTTCTGCGCGCGATTGAAC
>Ga0105240_10011783_pt1 | contig 12148 bp, 5 predicted proteins | sample KBSC54metaG_FD_80426 | JGI IMG/M metagenome (GOLD analysis project Ga0105240, IMG submission 80426) | Corn rhizosphere microbial communities from Kellogg Biological Station, Michigan, USA - KBS C5-4 metaG | ecosystem: Host-associated > Plants > Roots > Rhizosphere > Soil | place: Michigan, USA...
ACAACGGAAATGTTTTCTCGGCATTACTTCTCAGCCAACACAGCCACATTCATTGAAGCGGGTAGGGGATGCTTAGTCACGGAGTTGAAGCCGGCTTGGGAAAGCATGTCGGAGCATTCGGCGAAGGTGTAGGCGTCGCCTTCGGGGGTGCTGGCGAGCATGACGAGGCTGAAGCCGGCGGCGGCGGGTGGAGTGATGCGGTCGGGGCTGGGGACAAATTCCACGACGGCGACGGTGCCACCGGGGCGCAAGGCGGCGTGGACTTTTTTCAGGAACCGGATGTTGTCCGCGGTGTTGAAGTGGTGGATGAAATTCGGGACGAGCACGACGTCGTAGTCTTTACCAAGGTCCACGTCGAAGGCGCTGCCGGGGATGGTGCTAAAGCGGTCAGCGACTCTAGCGGCAGTGGCGTTCTCCCGCGCAATTTCCAAGACGGGAGCCCAGTCGAGGGCGACAACTTGCGCTTGGGGATTTTTCTTTGCGAAGGCTAGTCCCCAGATGCCGTGACCAGCGGCGACGTCGAGCACTTTGGTGGAGCGTTTCGAATCGAGCGGAATCAATTCGGCCAATCCTCCGGCGGCGGGAATCATCATGCCACCCATGGCGCGGGCAAACGTGAGCCACATGGGATGCTCGGGCGTGGTGCTGCCTTGTTGCGGTTCGGCGGTGCCGCCTTTGCGCACGGATGCGGCGAGATTCTTAAAAGCGTTGATCAGCGGGTCTGAAAGGATGAAATCAGCGGCACCGCCGGCATAGGCGGGTGATTTGCGATTGAGAAAGACGGCGGTGTCTTGCGTGAGTGCGTAGCTGTCGGCGGATTTGGTGAGGAAGCCTTGCACTGTCAGGTAATCGCACAGGATGCGGGTGCTGCGCGCGGCGGAACTGCAGCGGCTGGCGATTTCGGCAGCGGTGAGTGGCCCCTCGGCCATGGTCGTGAAAATGTTTAGCTCAATCGCAGCTTTCAGCGCGGCGGTCTTTTGGTACGCGGTGAGGGTGTCGAAGAATAAATCAGGTGACGGTTGAGACGTTGTGCTCATGGTGGCGTGCTATGTACTGGAAAGGAGTGGAGGTTGCAACTGACCGAAAGTAGTAGTCGCTAATCTTGTTACGGAGCGCCGGTCTCCCGACCCGGTGTGTTTGTGTCCTAGAGCGCCGAGCACCGCCTCGGCCAGTTCCTAATTTTCTTCAGGCGTGAATCACATGCGGTAAGACGCGAATACCGAATACGGATGATAACTGGTAGAATGGTTGCCAACCTTTACGCGTCCGAAAGATCTCCCTCTCCCCTTCGGAAGGGGAGAGGGCTGGGGTGAGGGGCTTTCGTCGTTATACCGGTCTTCAGCCGTAATTGGTATCAGGAAAAGAGTGCGTCGACGAGTTGATTCGCGGCGCGGAAAATGTAACGGAGCGCGGGTCTGCGACCCGCAGCAATCGTTATTGCTAACCGACGTTTCCGTTAGCCTGAACCGTTTATTTGCATTCCTCGTTGCTGCGGGTCACAGACCCGCGCTCCGGGGAATTATTCCTCCGCGCGGATGTGAATGCGATTACTGACCGTGTCACCATCGGTGGAGCGCAGGCCGAGGAAGACGAGGGCGCTCAAAATCGTCACGATGCCGAGCGTGAGGAAAGCGTGATGGAGAGCGGGGATGAGTTGGGCAGAATCGGACTGGCTGACGTTACCGAGGAACCAGCCGGTGACGAGTGAAGCGCAGGCAACGCCGATACTGATGGAGAGTTGTTGGGCTGTGCTGGCCGTGGTGCTGGCATCACTGGCCTGGGCATCGGTGGTGTCGGCGTAGGAGAGGGTGTTCATGCTGGTGAATTGCAGCGCGGAGAAACTGCCTTGCAACAGGCTGAAGATTAAAATCACCCAGACTGGTGTGCCGGGGCCGACCAGTGAAAATGTCAGGATCATGGTGCCGATGAGCACCGTGTTAGTGAGGAGGACGACGCGGTGCCCGAAGCGAGAGAGAATTGGTGCGGTGATGAGTTTCATGCCGATGGCGGCGGCAGCTTGGGGCATGGTCAACAAACCGGCCTGCCAAGGTGCGTAGCCAAGACCGATCTGGTACAAGAGCGGGAGCAGAAACGGCATGCCCGCGATGCCGAGGCGGGTGACGAATCCGCCGACCACGGAGATGCGAAAGGTGCGGATGCCAAAAAGATTGAGCGAGAGAAGCGGTTCTTTGCGCGCTTGCGCGTGCCAGCCGTAACCGGCGAGCAACGCGAGTGCGCCAGCCATCAAGCCGGTGATTTCCTGCCATGAGAGACGATGCTGTCCAAAGATTTCCAGAACGTAGGAGAACAACGCCACGCCACTGCCGAACAGAAGGAATCCCAGTTTATCGAACGGGCCGACATTCGCATCCTTATGGTCGGGCATGAAACGGTGTACAAGATATAGTCCAAGCGCGCCGAACGGCAGATTGAGGAGGAAAATCATCCGCCAAGGCATCCAGTGCACGATGAGGCCGCCCATCAACGGGCCGAGCAGGGGACCGAGCAGTGCCGGGATGATGACGAAGTTCATCACGCGAAGCATTTCCGATTTCGGGAATGCAAGCAGGAGCGCGAGACGCCCGACGGGCAGCATGATGGCCGCGCCCGCACCTTGCAGGACGCGCGAGGCGATGAGCATCGGGAGATTCAGCGACAGGCCGCAGCAGAGCGAACCGAGCGTAAACATGAAGACCGCGATGCCGAACACTTTGCGGGTACCGAATCGATCTGCCACCCAGCCGCTGAGGGGAATGAAAACAGCGAGCCCGATGGTATAACTGGTGACGACGGATTTGAGGCTCAAGGAAGCCACCTGCAAGCTTGCGGCCATCGTGGGGACGGCGGTGTTGACGATGGTGGCGTCGAGTTGCTGCATGAACAGCGCGACAGCAACGATCCAAGGAAGGTAGCGCTCGACTTGTTCGTGAGTGGGTTGAGTTCGGGCGGTCGTCATGAGCGCACGGCAATCTGCGGGTTGAAGCAAGGGCGGTCAAGTTGAGTGGCGAAAACTCTGAACATGCACCAACCGAAATCAGATAAGCACGGAGGCGCTCAGAACGCGGAGGCGAGACGAATATGTTCTTGTGCCGAACATATAATCTTCACCCCTCCTACCTTTAGGGATATGTTGGCCGGGAGCCCCATTATCCGCTAAATTTGGAATCGCAAAACGATAGTGAATGAAGACCGTTAGACCATCGAAGAAGGTTGGAGGAAGCTGGCGGTCAGCGCTGCTTGTGGGAGTTTTTCTGCTGGCGCTTTTGTATGCATTACCGAGCGCGAAGTCCGCTCCGTTGAGCGTGGTAGATTTATCGGGCACTTGGACTTTTACCCCGCAAGGAAGTTCGGCAAACACGATTCAAGTGCCTGGTGGCGGTTGGTACAAGCAGGGCTTCACGACGGTTGCCGAAGCTGATTATCAGCGAACCATAGTCGTTCCCAATTCTGGCGGAGCGCAACTTACCAAAATCGAATTCGGTGCGGTGAATCATCAGGCGGTTTTGTACGTGAACGAAACTCCCGTTGGAACAAACACCACTTCGTTTACGCCCTCTTCGTTTGACATCACATCTTTTGTCACGCCCGGACAAAGCTACACCATCCGGGTTCACGTCAAAGGCCGCAAGGCATTGGTCGTCAATGGCCAATCGATTGTTCCCACTGCCGCTGGCTGGTCAACAAACTTGGCGCAGGGGATATTCCGATCGGCTCAACTGGTCATTTATCCCCAAGTTGCCATCGCGGATGTTTTTGTGCGCCCCTCGGTCGGCAATGCGACGTTGTCGTATGTGGTCTCGGTTACAAACGGCTCGTCGAGTTCTCAAAATCTAACGTTGTCGGGTAATTTGACCTCGTGGAATGGCGATGCTTGGTCATACCCTGCGATTTCGGACCAGGCAATTTCGGTCGCCCCTCACTCGGTAAACACCGTTGTCGTTGGACCAATTCCGTGGACGGCGGGAACCAATTCCTATTGGTGGCCGAATGTTCCGTATCAAGCGGGCTATCAAGCGCGGCTGCATTTGCTAAATGTCATTTTGCGAAATGGCGCGACCAATTTGGACACGCAAACTACTCGCTTCGGTTTCCGGGAGCTGGTTCAACGGAGCGATGGAGCCAACACGTGTTATTTTCTGAACGGTGTCCGGGTAAATTTCCGCGGGGACAGTCTGCAAGGCGCCGACTACGACAGCATTTTTCAAGGCGGTGGCTACGGTGATGCGTTTGGTACGTTGTCGGGCTTTCTGGCAGGTACGAACGGCTGGACAGTCGCGGTGGATAACTACCAACGACTCAATTTCAATTTCGTCCGGTTGCATCAAGAACCGGTGACTCCCTACATGCTCGACGTCTGTGACGAGCAGGGATTGATGGTCATGGAAGAGACGGCCATTCGCGGCAGCAACCAAGACCAGGATTTCGTCCTCGGTCACGATAACATGGTCAATCATTTGAAAGCCCTGTTCACGCGCGACCGCAACCATCCGAGCATTGTACGCCAAAGCCTCAGCAACGAACCCAATTTCGCCTACAACGATTCCGTACAGTTTGAAACCGACTTGTATAACGCGGCGATGGCGGTGGATGGCACGCGCCCATTGAGCATCGATGCGTACGGCTATTTTTATGATGCCATGGCTTACACCAACTTTTCCGTGTACAACCATTATGGCAACGGAGTCGGCGCCTATACCGAAATCGTTTGGGCCCGTACGGACCGGCCGTATGGCCAGGGGGAGTTTGTTTGGAATGTCGATAATACGTACCAAGGATTCACTTGGTTTGCCACGGCCACCGAAGCCATGCGTCGCCAGGGCGCTTCTGATATCCGGCCCTATACTTTGTTATCGGCGTGGGCGAGCTTTGTCCCGGGCGTTAAGACCACCGACATGATATTGGAGCAGGGCGGGCATCCGTTGTATGGCGCCGACAATTTGACGAACGCTTGGGGGAATCCTCAAATCCAACGGGTCCAGGCCGGATTCAATCCGGTCTTGGTGGCGGACCTCGATTATTGGAATGCCAATAAGCTTTCAGATTCTTCGGGCGATTGGCCGGCAAATGTCCCGAGTTTGCCACCCAACCAGCCGATTACCCGGAAACTTAGCGTTTACAACGACACTTTTAGCGGCACCACCGTGAATGTCTTCTGGGAACTGCGGCAAGGCTCGGCGACTGGTCCATTGGTCAATTCCGGTCAGATTAATCCGACCGTTCCGTTGGGGTATATTTCCACCCAGAACATTTCCTTCACCATCCCCAGTTCGTTGGACGGCACTTTATACTATCTGGTTTTGTACACGCAAAAAGGCGGCGTAGAAATGTTTCGGGAGACGGAGGAGAAATTTGCCGTGATCAATGAACTTCAGTTGGCCGGCACGCTTTTCGGGACCAGCCCCGCCTTCTCGGCTGGAAGCGAATACGACAAGGCAAGCGACGGTAACCTTAGCACCTATTTTGACAACGCATCCCCAGACGGCGGCTATACTGGCATTGATCTTGGCGTGGGCAATACCGCCTCGATCAGTTCCATCGTTTTCTCGCCCCGGAACGGCTTGGAATGGCGGATGGAAGGCGGTGTTTTTCAGGGTTCGAATGACGGCGCCAATTACACCACACTCTATCAAATTCCTGCCATCCCGTCCCAGAACACCCGGGTTGCCATTAACTGTCCGCTGGCTTTCCGGTATCTTCGTTATCTCGGACCAGGCAATTCGTACTGCAACATTGCCGATATGGCGTTCTATGTTTCCAAAGCCGGACTGCGGCAATTGAGTGGCACGCCGTTTGGGACCAGCCCGGCCTCCGCAGCGGGAAAGGAATACGACAAGGCAAGCGATGGAAACGTGAATACTTTCTTCGATTACGCGAATCCGAATGGCGGCTATACCGGCATTGATCTGGGTGCGGGCAATGCGACTGCGCTTCTCTCAATCGCCTTCTCGCCGCGAAACGGCTTTGAAGCGCGCATGGTTGGCGGCGTCTTTCAAGGTTCCAATGATGGCACCAATTATACCTCCCTTTATGCCGTTACGAATGCGCCGTCATCAAACTCCTTTGCGCCGATTAGTAGCGCCATCGCTTATCGCTATTTCCGCTATCTCGGGCCGACGAACTCGTACTGCAACATCGCGGAAATGACGTTTTACGCCTCCGGCCTTCGTCAAAAGAAGGGCGCCGCATTTGGAACCAGCCCGGCCTCGGCGGGCGGAAACGAATACGACCGGGCCAGCGACGGCGACCTCGCTACCTTTTTCGATTACGCCTCACCGAACGGCGGTTATACCGGGGTCGACGTGGGCGCGGGCAACGCAGCTCCGATCACTCACATCGCGTTCTCGCCCCGGTCTGGTTTTGAAACGCGCATGGTGGGTGGTGTGTTTCAAGGCTCCAACGACGGCACAAACTATACGCCGCTTTATATCCAGACGAGCGCCCCTTCACTGAATACGTCCGCCGCGATCTCAACGCCGGTCGCTTATCGCTATCTGCGTTACGCTGGGCCGAGCAATTCGTATTGCAACATCGCCGAAATGGCATTTTATACGGCACCGCTCTTCAAGTTGAGCGGCGCTCCGTTTGGGACGAGTCCGGCTTTCTCACCGGGAACCGAATACGACAAATCCAGCGATGGAAACACCAATACGTATTTCGATAATGGGAGCGCCGATGGCGGTTATGCGGGCATAGACTTAGGGGCGGGAAATCAAGCGCAGGTGCGATACATCCGGGTCTATCCGCGCTCGGGATTTGCCGCGCGGTTGATGGGTGGAATATTTCAGGGCGCGAGCGATGGTACGAATTACACAACGATCTGCACCATCAGCGGAACACCGCTCGCCGGCGCGACGTATGTCGCCAACGCCCCGTCTGCCTACCGCTTTTTCCGTTACGTTGGTCCGCCGGGATCGTACTGCAACATTGCCGAAATGGAATTCTACGGGGTCACGGCGCAATCCACTTTTTTAAACCCAATCGTCGAAACAAATACCAATCCCAGCGGCGCAACCCAACTGAGCGCAAGTCGGGAAAATAATACGATTCAACTTACCTGGCCGGTCACCGGTGCAAACCTGTACTACGCGCCAAATTTGACGTCGCCCGTGACTTGGACTTTGGTGAATCAAACACCTTCAGTGACAAACGGCCAGGCGTCCCTCAGCCTGCCAATCGGGAGCAATCAAACCGGCTTTTTCCAGCTCCGATAAAATTGCCGGCCCCGAACGGATCGGGGGACAAAAAGGGGAAGTTATTGATTGAAGATGGTACCGACGGAGGGGGTCGAACCCACACTCCCATAGGGAACCAGATTTTGAGTCTAGCGCGTCTGCCAATTCCGCCACGTCGGCTACCGTCCCAAAATTTAGCAAAGGCGAAGCAATGGGCAAGCATGCAATTGGAGAAATGGAGCGAAGGAGTTTTGGACGACTGGGGCCAAAATATCCGAAGCACAACCTTCAGCGGCTGAATACTAACGGTGAATTATTTTGAGGTGGGAGGCGTCAAGAAACGTGGGCGCGCTCTCAGTGCGCGTGATTTGTCATCGCTTTGTTGGATTGGAGTTCGGGCGGTGGTGACGTAGCGTGGCGGTTCGGCAGTATTTCATTCATATGCAGAAGATCATTACTTCCGTGATTTTGTCTTGGGCGACGCTGGTTTCGGCGCAGGCGGAAAAGGCGCTGACGTCTTATGTGAATCCGTTCCTCGGCACGGCGCCGATCACGAATGTGGCGGACATCGGCTTCGAACCGCCGTGGCGCGTCTGGGCGGGACTGACTTTTCCGGGAGCTTCCGTGCCGAACGCGATGGTGCAACTGAGTCCCATCACGAAGTGGCACAGCGGCGCCGGGTACGAACATGAAGACACCGTCATCCATGCGTTCACTCATTCGAACAAGGGACACTGGAATCTGTGCCACGTTCCGTTCCTGCCGGTGACGGGAGAGGTCGATGCGACTAATTTTGGTTCGAGCTTCAATCACACCAACGAATCCGCCGAGCCGGGCTATTACCAGGTTTTCCTTGAGCGTTACGGCATCAATGCGGAACTGACGTCAACGCTGCATTGCGGGTATCACAAGTACTCGTACAAGGATGGGCAGGCAAAAAAACTCGTGGTGAACCTCGCGGTTTCGAATGAGCGCGTGCGGGACTGGAACATTTCCAAGGATGGCGATAATGCCTTCAAGGGGTGGCAGGATGCCCAAGAGAGCGTTTATTTCTACGCGGTCGCCAATCACAAGATCAAAGACATCGCGAGGGTTGTGGGCAAAGAGCATGACATCTCGGTCGTAAATTTCGAGGACGGGAGTGGGGCGTTGGAGATCAAGGTGGGGCTGTCGTATGTGAGCTCGCAGAATGCGAAGTTAAATCTCGAAGCGGAGCTGACAAAGAAGAGTTTCGGTCAGGTGCGGAAGGAAGCGAGCGCGACGTGGGAAAAGTTGCTGTCCAATATCGAGGTGAGCGGTGGGACGGAACGGCAAAAGGGTTTGTTCTATTCGTGCCTCTATCGTTCGTTTCTCTGGCCGGCCTTGCGAAGTGACGTGAACGGGCAGTTTACCGATGAGCGCGGCACTGTGGTTAAGAAGGATTTCAAATATTACACGGTGCCGTCGCTGTGGGATGACTATCGCAACAAACTGGTGTTGCTGGGCATGATTTCGCCGGAAGTGACGCAGGATGTCATCAAGTCGCTGATTGATCGTGGCGAAATCACCGGGTTCATGCCGACGTTTTTCCACGGGGATCATGCGGCGGCGTTCATCGCGGGTTCGTATCAGCGAGGACTGACGAATTATGACGTAAAGGCTGCGTATGATTTGCTGCTGAGAAATGCGACGGTTGAGCGGCGGCGCGGGCGGCCGCACATCGAGGAATATATCAAGCTCGGGTATGTCTCAACGCCAGTGGTGGAGAATCCCAAGGTCGAGACGGTGGCGAAGGCGGGTGTGACGAAGACGTTGGAGTACGCTTACGACGATTATGCCGTGGCGTTGCTGGCAAAAGCGCTGGGAGACAAAACGAATTATGCCACGTTGATGAAACGCTCGTCGAACTACACGAACGTATTCGATGCAGCGACGGGATTAATGCGTGGGCGGTTGGATAACGGGAAATGGGTGGAGCCGTTCGATCCGCAGTTCCCGTATTACGAATACATGTATCGCGAGGCCAATGCGTGGCAGTCGTCGTTCTTCGCGCCGCATGACACGGAGGGGCTCATTAAACTTTACCCGAGCAAGGACGCCTTCGAGAAGAAGCTGGACCAGTTGTTTTCCATTCCTTGGAACCCCCATCACATCGCGATGAACATCAATAGTTTCATCGGGCAGTATTGCCACGGGAACCAGCCAGATCATGGGTTTCCGTATCTATATTATTGGGTGGGGAAGCAGGAAAAATCGCAGGCGATTCTGAACACCATCATGGACCGCTTTTACGGCATGGATAGCGGCTTGACGCTGTGCGGGATGGACGACGCGGGGGAGATGTCGTCGTGGTATGTTTTCAATGCGATTGGGTTTTATCCGTATTCGCCGGCGGACGAGGATTACATCGTGACGGTCCCGATATTCGACGAAGTAAAATTCAAGTTGAAGGGGAAGACCGTGGATATTGTGAAGCGGGGCGGCGGACCGAAGATTGCGGAGATCGATTACGGTGGGCGGAAGCTGGACGGATATTTTATTCCGCACCGTGAGTTGGTGAAGGGCGGGAAGTTGGAGATTAAAGTGGAGGGTGGGAAGGCAGTAAAATAATTCTGTTTGCAATTAGGCCTATGAATTCTGTGAAGCGAGTCTTGTTTCTTCTGTGTTTAAGCGTGCTGGCTGGTTCGGTGGGTGCTCAGACGGTGATGCTTGGGAATGAGGTGCTCGCCAATGACGGTTTTAAGGTGCTGACGGGGAAACGGGTTGGCTTGCTGACGAATCCTTCGGGCGTGAATCGGAATCTGGAGAGCACGGTGGATGTGTTGCGGGCGGCGCCGGGGGTCAAGCTGGTGGCGCTGTTCGGTCCGGAGCACGGGATTTATGGCGACGTGAACGCTGGAGACAAGGTAGCGAGCAACACGGATGCGCGTACGGGGTTAGCGGTGCATTCGCTTTATCCGAAAAACACGCCGACACCGGAGATGCTGAAGGATATTGATGTGCTGGTTTACGATTTGCAGGACATCGGTTGCCGCTCGTACACGTTTATCACCTCGATGGGCGTGGCGATGGAGGCGTGCGCGGAAGCGGGAGTTGAATTTGTCGTGCTGGATCGGCCGAATCCGCTGGGCGGTTTGCGCATCGAGGGGTTGCCGATTGAAGAAAAGTTTCGTTCCGGGGTTAGCAAATGGCCTGTCCCTTACGTCTATGGTCTTACGTGCGGCGAACTCGCGCAGATGATCAATGGCGAAGGATGGATCGCGAAGCCGTGCAAACTCACGGTGGTGCCGCTGAAGAATTGGCAGCGGACGATGGCGTGGGCCGACACGCATCTGCCATGGGTGCCGACCTCGCCGCACGTGCCGAATGGCGACTCGGCGATGTATCTGGTGGCAACGGGCATGGTTGGAGAATTAGGCGATACGAATGTGAGCATTGGCGTGGGATACACGCTGCCGTTCCAAACGATTGCCGCGCCGGGAGTGGACATGCACAAACTGGCGGAGGCGATGAACGGATACAAATTGCCGGGCGTGCGTTTCAAGCCGATCACATACAAGCCTTATTACGCAGCGCACAAAGGCGTGGAGGTGGGTGGCGTACAAATCTATTTCACCGAGCCATCGGTCGCACCGCTGACGGCAATAAATTTTTACGCGATTGAGGCGTTGAAGAAGGTTGCAGGGCTGGATGTTTTCAAGACGGCAGTGGAGACAAAGCGAAGCATGGGGATGTTTGATAAGGTCAACGGTTCTGATAAACCGAGGCTGCAACTGCAGGCGGGCGAATCGGCGGCGGAGATTGTGGGGAAGTGGAAGGAAGGGGAGGAGGCATTTCGAGCGAAGCGCGCCAAGTATCTGTTGTATTGATACGTGATTGGGGGCCGAAACATTCAACGCTCAAAATTTAACATCCAACGTCGAAGGGGTGAAGGGGATGGTGGGTCCGTAAGACTTTTGGGCTGGCCGGGTTGCAGCGGCTGGTCTCGGCGATACAGCCGCGCTCCGGCGGCGGGCGCAGGCATGAATCGAATCGGGGGAAATGATGAGCGATTCCGCGTTTTATGACCTCACACGCTAGTTGAGTTTTTTTCCGTTCTCCCGCATTGTGCCACACATGCAATCGACTGAAGCAATGGATGAGTTGATGACGTGCCGGCTTGGCCAGACCCGCAAGGCGGTCGAGCCGTGCACCATCGTTATCTTTGGCGCAAGCGGTGACCTCACGGTGCGTAAACTGATTCCGGCGTTATATCATCTGTTCAAGGAGAAGCAGTTGCCGACGGAATTTCGCATTGTGGGATTTGCGCGGCGCGAAAAGACGGATGAATCGTGGCGCGCGGAATTGCTGGAAGGTTTGAATAAATTCTCCCGCACGAAGCCCGTGGAACAAGCGGCGTGGGATGCTTTCTCGAAGAACATCCATTATTGCCGGGGCGACATGGACGATGCCACAGCATATCCAAAGCTGGCCGGAATGATTGCCGCGTTCCCGTCCGCCACGCTCAAGCAAAACTTGATGTTTTATCTGGCGACGTCGCCCAGCCAGTTCAGCATCGTGGCAGAGCAGTTGAACAAGGTTAAACTGTTGCACCGGGGGGGGACCAACGGCTGGCAGCGGCTCGTGGTAGAGAAGCCGTTCGGTCACGATCTCGCATCGGCCAGTGCTTTGAATCACGAGCTCACGCGGTTTGCGCACGAACAACAGGTTTACCGGATTGATCATTACCTGGGCAAAGAGACGGTGCAGAACATCCTGACGTTCCGTTTCTCGAACGCCATTTTTGAACGCCTCTGGAATCGCGACGCCGTGGATCACATCCAGATTACCGTCAGCGAAAAGCTTGGAGTAGGCGGGCGGGGTGGTTATTACGAGGAGGCGGGCGCGTTGCGCGACATGGTGCAGAATCACATGTTGCAAGTGCTCGCGCTGGTGGCGATGGAGCCGCCGGTGTCGCTAGATGCAGAACCGATCCGCGATGAGAAGGTCAAGGTGCT
>Ga0105240_10011785_pt1 | contig 12147 bp, 6 predicted proteins | sample KBSC54metaG_FD_80426 | JGI IMG/M metagenome (GOLD analysis project Ga0105240, IMG submission 80426) | Corn rhizosphere microbial communities from Kellogg Biological Station, Michigan, USA - KBS C5-4 metaG | ecosystem: Host-associated > Plants > Roots > Rhizosphere > Soil | place: Michigan, USA...
CTGCGAATTTCAGGGCTTGTCTTTAAAGTCTTGCCGGGCAATTGAGATGGGGGCTACACTCCCCCCATGCGACATGCCGCGTTTAAACTTTTCGCCGTTCTCCTTCTGCTTCCCCTTGCCGCCCAGGCCCAGGACTGGGCCAAAGTGCGCCTCGATGCCTCCCCCCGCCATCACGAATACGTCGCGCTGAAACATGATGGCCGCACAGTTCAGGCCTTTGTCGCCTATCCCGAGGTGAGCCGGAAGGCTCCGGTGGTCATCCTTATTCACGAGATCTTCGGCCTGACCAACTGGGCCAGGGAGATGGCCGACGAGATCGCGGGCGCGGGATACATCGTCATCGCGCCCGACCTGCTCTCAGGCCATGGCCCCAACGGCGGCGACTTCAGCTCGTTTACCAGCCAGAACGACGCGACCAAGGCTGTCTCCGGGCTCAATCCGGATGAAGTCAATGCCGACCTTGACGCAGCAGCCGACTACGCGAAGACCATTCCTTCGGCCAACGGCAAGCTGGCGGTGGCTGGCTTCTGCTGGGGTGGCGGCAAATCCTTCGCCTTTGCCGCCCATCGCCACGGCCTCAACGCAGCCTTCGTCTTCTATGGTCCTGCGCCATCTGACCTTGCAGCAATCACCGCACCGGTTTACGGATTCTACGCGGGCAACGACGCCCGCATCAGCGCGACCGTTCCCGCCACCACCGAAGCAATGAAGGCAGCGCATAAAAAATATGAGCCCGTCATCTACGACGGTGCAGGCCACGGCTTCATGCGCGCGGGCGAAGGACCGGACCCAACGCCGGCAAACAAAAAGGCACGTGAAGAGGGCTTCGACCGGCTTGTCAAACTGCTGGGCGCAATGTGACGCCCAGCAGCGGCGGCTGCGATAATGGGATTGTGGCAGCTTCTCTTCAGGACCAACTCGATCACATTACGCAAAATACCCGCAGGCTCGTACAGCCGGAGCGACTCGCTATCTCCGAGCGAGCCACCGCCGATCTCTTCAATACCGGCATCGAAGACCGCATCCTGAAGCCGGGCAGCCCCGCTCCCAGCTTCGCCTTGCAGGACACGCGCAGCCGCAAGCCCCTGAACTCGAGCGACCTGCTCGCGCTGGGACCTCTGGTGGTCAACTTCTTCCGCGGGCGATGGTGTCCCTACTGCGTGACCGAACTCGAGACCTGGCGGGATCTTTATCAGGAGGTTCGGAAGCTGGGCGCATTGTTTGTCGCTATTTCACCGCAGACGCTGCGCCACAACGATTTCACGATTCAGCAGCACGAACTGCCCTTCCCTCTGCTCTCCGATCCAGATGCGGCTGTGGCCGAAGAGTTTGGTATTGCCTATACCATTCCCCTGGAACACCGGCGCTACTACCAGAGCATCCTCGTCAATATCCCCTATAACAATGCCGGGCTCAGCTATCACAATGGCACCGAGGCAAGCTGGCGGCTGCCGCTGCCTGCGATCTTCGTCATCCGGCAGGATGGAAGCATCGCCTTCGCCGAAGCTCACGCCGACTTCCGTGTCCGGCCTGAGCCGAGTGACGTGCTCGCTGCTTTGGAGAAGCTTTAGATCGATCAGGATTTCCGTTTTCTATGACAGAGCAGATGAATGCCCTACGCCCCGGAAACGGGACGCAGAGCATTCATCTGTCTGCTGAAGAACGGGTATCAGGCTGCAACTTCAGGTGGGGGCAATTCGCCGTCGGACGGAGTCTTGTGCTTCTTCGAGAAACGTCCAAGTAGCGTCTGCAGAATGACATAGAGTACAGGAATGAAGAAGAGGTTGAGGATTGTGGAGACAAACATTCCGCCTACGATCGCCGTGCCTACCGAGTGACGGCCCAGCTTGCCCGCGCCGGTGGCAAAGACCAGCGGCAGAACGCCCAGGATAAATGCGAAGCTGGTCATCAGGATCGGACGCAGTCGCAGTTCGCTGGCTTGAATGGCGGCCTCGGTGATAGAAGCCCCCTTTGCCCTGATCTGTTCCGCAAATTCGACGATGAGAATCGAGTTCTTCGCCGAGAGACCGATCAACATGACCAGTCCGATCTGGACGTAGACGTCGTCGGATAACCCCCTTGCGGCGATGAAGCCCAGCGCTCCAAGGACTGCCGTCGGCACGGCGAGCAGGATGATGAAGGGCAACGCGAAGCTCTCATACAAGGCCGAGAGGGTAAGATAGACGACCAAAATGCCAAGGCCAAAGATGATAACGGCCTTGCCGCTGGCCTCGACCTCTTCCAACGCCAGGCCCGACCACTCATACTTCATGCCCTGCAGCATGTGCTTCTCGGCCAGTTTCTGCATGGCCTCGATGCCTTCCATCGAAGAGAGGCCGGGAGCAGCGGAACCCAGAATCTCGGCAGAGCGGAAGAGGTTGTAATGGCTGATCGTCTGCGGGCCGGAACTCTGCTCAATCGAAACCAGATTATCCAGCGGAATCATCTGTCCTGCGTTCGAGCGGACATAGAACTGGTGAATATTGGCCGCAGTCTGCCGGAAGGGCGCGTCCGCCTGAACATAGACGCGATAGGAACGGTTATTGAAGTCGAAGTCGTTGACGTACGCCGATCCCATATAGACGCCGAGCGCATCCGAGATCTGATTGAAGGGAACGCCCATAGACTTGGCCTTCTCGCGGTCGATCTTCACCAGAAGCTGGGGGTCATTGGCTGTAAATGAGGTATAGAGACCGGTGAGCCCCGAGTGCGGGTCGCGTCCGGCGCCGACGATCTGGTGCGCGACCTTGTCGAGATCGGCCAGCGTGTTGCGACCCTGATCCTGCAACTCGAACTGAAATCCGCCGAAGCTGCCGATACCCTGGATAGCTGGAGGCTCGAACGCAGCGACGATGCCCCCGGGAATGCCATAAAGCTTTGGCGTAACCCGCGCGATCACGTCGGTGACGGCGTGGCCTTTCTCGAGCCGCTTGGACTGTGGAATGAGAGGCACGAAGATAAGGCCCTGATTGGGTGAATTTCCGCTGAAGCCGAAACCCATCACCGAGAAGGAGCCCTGGACGTCCTTATCCTGAGCAAGAATGGCCTGCGCCTGATCCGCCAGATGTGTCGTATACGTCAGCGACGCGCCCTGCGGAGCGAGCACCTGCATGATGAAGTAACCCTGGTCCTCCGATGGGACAAAGGCGGTCGGAACATGCTGATACATGTAGGCCGTAGCGCCGAGTATCCCGACAAAAACCAGCAAAAGCAGGTAGCGGATGCGCAGCCCGTAGTGAATGACACGACCGTACCCTTTCGACACGCTGTCGATCGCATGGTCGATGCCGCGGGCCAACCGGCTGTAGCCATTTGCCAGCACGGGAATATGCGTCCACTCGAAGAGCTTGTACTTGGCCTCTTCGCCGCGAAGCAGGATTGCCGCAAGCGCGGGCGAAAGAGTGAGCGCGTTGAATGCCGAGATCGCGATAGAGAAGGCAATCGTCAGCGAAAACTGTTTGTAGAGAATTCCCGTAGTGCCGGGGAAGAAGCTGACCGGCACAAAGACCGAGATGAGCACCAGCGATGTGGCGATGACGGCGCTGGTAACTTCGGCCATGGCGTTCGAGGTGGCGCGGTGCGGATCGTGATCGCCTTCGCCGATGTGGCGCTGCACGTTCTCGATGACAACGATGGCATCGTCGACGACCAGGCCAGTGGCCAGCGTAATTCCAAAGAGGGTCAGTGAGTTGATAGAGAAGCCGAAGATCTTGATGAAGAAGAAGGTTCCGACTAGAGCCACGGGGATAGTGATCGCGGGGATGATCGTAGCTCGCCAGTCAAGCAAAAACAGGAAAATGACGACAATGACGATGATGATCGCTTCGGCGAGCGTAACCAGCACCTCGTGGATTGAATCACCGACGACCGTCGTCGAGTCGAACGCAATGATGTAATGCAAACCTGGCGGAAACGATTTGGAGAGCTTTTCCAGTTCAGCTTTGGCCTGCTTATCGACAGCAAGCGCATTGGCATTCGTCAGTTGCTGAACACCAATACCGATAGCCGGCTGGCCGGAGTATTTAAGGCTGCTGGAGTAAGATTCAGCCCCGATCTCGGCCCTGCCAACATCCTTAAGCTGAACGATACCCGCAGAGGTGTTCTTGAGAATAATGTTGTTGAACTCTTCAGGCGTGCTGAGACGGCCCACGACGCGGACAGCGATCTGAAAGTTCTGCTTCGGATCCGAGGGCTGCTGCCCGATGGCGCCAGCGGCGACCTCGACGTTCTGCTCCTGCAACGCGCTGACGACATCGGATGCGGTAAGCTGGCGAGCCGCGAGCTTGACCGGATCGAGCCACAGCCGCATGGCATATTTGCGCTCGCCGAAGATCCTGACATCGCCGACGCCGCTGATGCGCTTGATGGGATCCTTGACGTAGAGGTCGAGATAGTTGGAGATGAACTCCTGCGAGTAGCGGTTGTTATCCGAGTAGAACCCCGCGGCGAAGACGAAGCTGGGATTTGCCTTGATGATACTGACGCCGGTGTTCTTGACAGTCTGTGGAAGAACGCCCTGGGCGCTGGCGACGCGGTTCTGAACGTCAACCGCCGCAATGTTCAGGTCGTACCCTGTCTGGAAGGTGACCGTGATGGTGCTGCTTCCATCATTGCCGCTCGTCGAGGTAATGTAGCGCATTCCCTCGACACCGTTGATGGACTCTTCGAGCGGAATGGTGACGGCGGATTCGACGGCCTGCGCGTTGGCTCCGATGTAGACACTCGAAACCGTGACCTGCGGCGGAGCCAGTTGCGGATAGAGCGCAATCGGCAACGACGGTATGACAATAGCGCCGGCGAGGATGATCAGAAGAGCGCAAACCGTAGCGAAGATCGGGCGGCGAATGAAAAAGTCTACAAACAAGATTTACCTCTGGCCGGGACTACTAGCCCGGGATGCAGCGTGAGACCGTAGGGCGCTCGAATGGGGCGCTCGGATCATGACAGACTTCAAGCGCCCGCCTTAGCCCATGGGCTTGACGGGTGCCCCTTCCTGTAGAAACTGCAGGCCGGAGATAATAACTCGGTCTCCGGGGTTGAGGCCGCTGAGTACGGGATAGGTATTACCTTGGGTCTCGCCCAGATTGACTGGAACCTGATGGGCAGAGTACCCATCGCCCTTGGCTGTGGCAACGTAGACGAAAGCCTGGCCTCCGACGCGCGTGACCGCAAGCACGGGAACCGTGGGAACCGGCTTGCTGTTCCAGGTGACTCGCGCCTTCACCAACTGGCCATTGCGGAGACGCTGCGATGTCCGCGGAACCCTGGCCTTGACGAGAATCCCCTGCAGGCCGTTGTCAACCTGTGGAGAGAGGAAGTCAATCGAGGTTTTGACGATTGTGGTTCCGTCCGTATCGACAATTTCCACGGGGAGGCCCATCTTAACCTCCGCCGCACGCTCGGTAGGAATATAGACATAGGCCTCGAGATCGGCGTTTTCGTCCACGGTCGTGAGCATCGTCGTAGCGGAGACATAATCTCCCAAATGCACGGGAATGTCGCCGACGATGCCGGCGAAGGGCGCGCGAATCTGGTAGTACGCCAACTGCTGCTTCTGCGTATTGGTCTGCGCTACCGAGGAGTCGAAGTCTCCCTTGGAGTTCTGATAGGCCTGCACCGCCTGGTCGTAGGCCTGCTTGGAAGTAACGCCAGCCTCAAACAGTTTGCGCTGCCGCTCGACCTCCGACTGGTTGTATTGGTAGACCGCCTTCTTCTGCGCCTCGGTTCCCTGCTGCTGCTGAACCGTGGCGAGTTGCTTGAGCGGATCAATCTGCATCAGCACCTGTCCGGCTTTGACGGCGTCACCCGACTTAACATAGATGCGGGTGATGTTGCCGTCGACCTGCGGCTGCATCGTCGCCGAACGGCGGCTCTTGATGGTGGCAACGTAGGTATCCGTGTTCGGAACCGGGGCCAGAGATACCGGAGCAACTTTGACCGGCATCGCCTGAGGAGTTGCTGCAACGGGGGGCGGAGCGGATTTGCATCCTGCAAAAGAGAGGCAGATGCCCGCGCATACGGCGAGCCGCAGAATGCGGCGAGAACTCAAAGTCAAAGACACAGTGTTTCTCCTTCAATCTTGAAAAACGGCAACTGCAACGGCCTGCCCGGGGTTAGCATCCAGCGGGGAAGAACAAACGCAGACGCGCTAAGTGTTTGATTAGACAATAACGCTATGAGCTTCAATTTTAGATGACTCTATTCTCCGCGAAGGTTCTCTATCTTCAGCAATTCATATTGCGAATGGACTGCCGATAGGCAAACAGAGATCCTTATTAAAGGTGTGCCTCGATGAGTGTGCGAAGAATCGAGGTCTACTGGCCGGGGGAATATCTCATGGTGCTGTGATCGAGCCGGCAGCCAAAGCCTTTTGACATGAGCCATCTATATTGATAGCGTCAAAAGCAGGTTGCACCTCCAACAATCATCAACGTCCCTGTCGTCTAGACCGGCCCAGGACACCGCCTTTTCAGGGCGAGAACACAAGTTCGAATCTTGTCAGGGACGCCAAATTATATCAATAATCGGGAAGAAGTGCGGTTACAAAGCGCGATAGCGGACGGTTTCGTTTAGCCTTTGAGATCTTTGCGGGAATGCATTTCCATATAGCTGCCGACCACCTGAGCCACCTCTTCGAGGAATGAGCGATCCGCTTGACTGAACGCCGCGATGCGGTGACTGTCGATATCGATCTCGCCGACCACCAGGTCGTGCGCATAGATGGGGACGACAATCTCGGATTTGGTCTCGATGGTGCATGAGAGATAGCGGGGGTCTGCGTTGACATCATCGACGATCACCGTCTCTCCCGAGGCGGCCGCCGCTCCGCAGATGCCTTGGCTTACGGGAATGCGCACGTGCGGAGTCGGATCGCCGACGAAGGGGCCGAGGACCAGGATGCCGGGATCGTTCACGTCCAGCATGTAAAACCCGGTCCAACTGTAATAGGAAAGTCGCTGGGAGATGATTTCCGCGATTCCTTCTGCAAAGATTCGAGCGAGGAGGCGGTAGACGCCAACCGGCGAATCTCGGAGAGGATGGCGATCATCTCCTGCGTGAGGCTGGAATCGGGCATGTTTACTTTCTATCACTAACAAGCACCCGCGCCGGATTCGCCGGGATGGTCTACTGCATATTCCCGAGATGCCGACAAGCTGATTCAGCACGCAGCGCTGGCTCTACCTGGACCCATCCTGGGAGGTGCTCTCCCGGGACGTGCATCTAACCTCCCCGGGCATCTCCTTACCTGCCTGAGTTGGCCCGATGCCGCGCCAACTCAGGCGAACATCGGGCCGGTTCGAGGGTTGATCCTACTCTGCGGGAAGGCCTGCAATCTGTAAGTGAACTCTTTGCACGCTGCTCCCCATCGTGATGTAGAGCGTTCGGTGATCGGATCCTCCCCAGGCAAAGTTACCGGCGACTGCCGGCAGCAAAATCGTTCCCAGGTGCTTGCCTGCGGGAGAGAAGATCCAGATTCCTCCCGGTCCGGTGCTATAAACGTTCCCCTTCACGTCGATCTTGATTCCGTCCGGGCCGCCCGGCCTGGTGTCAGAGCTTGCGTCAAAGAAGACCTTGCCTGCGCCGAGAGTACCGTCCGGCTTGACCGGATAGCGCATCCATATCTTTTTAGGCTCTGAGTTGTCCACATAGAGAAACTTCTCGTCCGGGGAGAAGGCGATGCCGTTGGGACGCGGAAGGTCTTTGATCAAAAGCTGGAGCTGCGAACGATGCGGTTCGCTCCCCGGTTGCTGCGCTGCTGCTCCGGGTATCCGGTAGACGCCATTAAAACTCAGTTCCTTGGCCGGGTCTTTGTCGCCCTGGGTGCGCAGGCCGTAGGGCGGGTCGGTGAAGTAGAGCGATCCGTCGGACTTGTACACGAGATCGTTCGGGCTATTGAGCTTTTTGCCCTGATAGCTGTCTGCCAGGACGGTGACCTGGGCGTGCGGATCAAGCGACTCCAGCCGCCACACGTCGCGCTGCGCATGACCCGCCACCGTTAGGCGACCGCGCCGGTCGAGGGTCATCCCGTTCGACCCCGGCTCCGGACCGCCGTAGGGTGCAGCCCCTTTGTATCCGCTGGGTTGCATGAAGATGCTGACATGACCATCCGGGGTCAGCTTGCGAATACTGTTGCTCGAAATTTCGGCGAAGAGAAGATACCCCGCAGGAATCCAGACGGGGCCTTCGGTCCACTTGAAGCCATCGGCGACCTGTTGAAGCCTGGCGTCCTGAGAAACGATCTGATCCAGCGCCGGGTCCAGCCTCTCCACCTTAAGCGGTACTCCCGACATGCTGGAGGCCGCATGCATTTGCGCTGGGTTGAAGCCGCCCTCCGCTGCAACGTGTAAATTTGCTCGCCCCCCACCCGCCAGCAGCATCGAAGCGACACCGACCAGCAGAATCCCTTTCCCCAATGCCATTGCAAGTCTCCTTTCGTCCCTGGTGTACCAGTGTGCCTTATTTTGAGATAGATCGGGCTATGATTATTAGCCTTCGCCGTTTCTCAGGCTCGGGAGAGTTCATGGAATTGTGACATATGACCACTACTCTCTGTACCATCCGCCATCCACTGCACCCGCTGTGCGCTGCAAAGACGTGAGTCCAGACATGGACTGTGGAGGAGTCGCTGTTCCCCATGGCCTGGAGCTTGACCATATTCAGGATGATGGACAACCACGCACCGGGTCGAGGTCAGTTCGACACGGACGTTATAGCGGGTAAGCATTAAAAGAAAAAGATCCCACGCATCCAGCCTTGTGTGGAATCTCGATCATCCAGGCAATTGAGAACCGAACCGTTGACCGATTCCACTCGTCAGAGCCCTCGTTCCCCTGTGAAGCCAATTGGGTCCAGAAAAAATGCGGCTTGCCCAGTACCTCGGGCAAGCCGCATCGGAGTATGAGGTTAGAAGGCATACCGCAGGCTGAACTGCAGTTGCCGTTCAGACGAGTAAGTATTGCCCTTTGCGGTAACCTGACCAAACGTTCTGCTGGTCGGGTTGTTGTCGGGGTTATCCCAGTTGGGATGGTTGAGGTAGTTGAAGGCTTCTGCCTTGAAGATCAGTTGATGATTTTCGTGGCTCGGAATGATATGGAAGCCCTTCTGAAGCGCGGCGCTGAAGCTGTTGTAGCCGGGGCCGTAGACTTTACCACGCATTCCTCGCGGGGCAAAGGTGCTGAGGGCCGCTGGTGACCACGCGGTCGACCCTGCTCCCTCATACCACTGATCCGCAGTCTTGCCACCGGAGAACTTGTGAGGAAGTGCCGGGTTGTGATTGACGATATAGAACTGGTTGCCCGAACCCGGCCCGACTCCAGCCTGATCGAGGTTCCGCGTGACGCTCTGCGGACGGCCTGACTGCGCCTGAATGGTTCCGGAGAACTGCCAGTCGCCAACCAGGGTACGAACGAGCGGGTTGCTGGCGTGAGTACCGTATGGGATGTCCCAGACGTAGTTCGTTACCAGCACATGCCGGGTGTCGAAGTCGCTCGGTCCATACATGATGCTGTTGTCGTAGGCGTTGGGAATGTTGGTGCCGTTCGACGATCCATAGTCGAGGCTCTTGGACCAGGTATAGGCAACTCCAAAGAGGAAGCCGTGGTTGAGGCGGCGCTTCAGATTCGCCTGCATGGAGTGATAGTTCGATCCGCCCGTGTTCTGGGCCTCGATGATGGTGGAGTAGCCCTTGTACGGACGCAGCGCATCCGGGTTGATGCCCTTGTTTTGCGGGAGATTCCTGGTTCCCAGCGGCAACTGGTTGACATTCGCCAACTGTTCGAGATGGTAACCGCGGCGACCAACGTAGCTCAGGGTGAAGACGCCGATCTTCTGGAACTCCTGCTCCATGGTTACGTTCCATCCCCAGGCTTCGGGGCTGGGATACGTATAGGAGTGGGAGGTGAAGGCGAGCGGGGTGGCGTTGATGCCGATGCCGCCCGGATTGTCGACACTGCCGAGAGTAACGTTCGACGCGGGCTGGAACGGAGCGTTACCGCCAACGTGAACCGTATCGCTGATACCGAGACGCTGCACGTAGCGGCCGACACCGGCGCGGAAGACCGTACCCGGCGTCACCTGGTAGGCAAAGCCGAAGCGCGGCTGGATATCGCTATAAACGGTGGGAGAGTAGCCGCTCTTGTAGCCGCGGAAGAGGCGCGCATAACCGTCGCTGAGGATGGCGTCGGGAACATGTCCCTTGGCCTTGCTGGGGAAGCCGCTGCCCGGAATGACAACTCCGTTCAGAGGATCTCCGCCCGTGAGGAAGCCCGTGGTGGGATTCACTGTTGGAGCGAGCGACGGATCGTAGTCCTTCTCGCTGAAGAAGGCCTGATTGCCCCAGAGCGCATGGTACGGAGTCATAACGCTGTAGCGAATGCCGTACTCAAGCACGAGCTTCGGGTTGACCCGCCACTGGTCCTGGGCGAAGCCCTCGAACATGTTGCCGCGGAACAGCGTGTAGGAGCGCGTGCCGATCTCGCCGTAGGTATCGAAGAGGCCGAGTGCAGCGTTCGCTATGCCCGACTTAGTCGTCGGGCCACCGCCACGGTTATCGGTAAAGACAAACAAGCCGTTCTGATTATTGGTCGTTCCGGGCCGTGTATTGTCTACGCTGATCTGGTCGTAGTTGTTTTCACCGGCATACTCCCACAGGCCGCCGATCTTGATCGTGTGGTTACCCCAAACCTTGGTAAGGGTGTCACCAAAGTCATAAACAATACCGCCAGAGCGCGACGGATATGGGCCGCCATCAAGCGTTCCGAAGTTGTTGATTTGAAGAGTCGGAATCTTGTTGGGAACTACCTTGCTTGCGGAGCCATACAAGTAGGGGTAGTTAATGCCGTACTTGGTGCGATCATAGAGGCCCGAAGATGTATCGATGCCGATGGTGACGTGATCCGCGGCGCCCGAGACATAAGCATCGTTGACCATCGTGGGGCTGACAGTCCAGGTGTAGTGGAAGACAGCGATCTGGTTCGGCCGATGGAAGATACGAGGATTGGTATTGAAGTTGCCGAAGTGCGGCTCGTAGTCGTCGTAGTTGTAGTTCAGCAGACTGAAGCGGAAGTGATGCGCCTCGGCGGGAACGAAGTCGATGACGACCGAGTCTTTGCGCTGCTTCTCGGTGTAGGGTGCGGAGTCGATCCAGTTATGGGTTGAGGTTTGCGCTGCCGAGGGAAGAGGATAGGCATTAAGCAGACCAATACCATTGGGGCTGAGCGCAATGCCGCACTTCCCACCACTAAAATCGTTGTTGGGGCAAGCCACACCCGTATTCGGGTTCACAAGCTGTACGGGAGCGTTGTAAAAAATATTCGGCGTAACAAGCAGTTCGCTGAAGTTGCCGGTCCGCATCAACGCCGTTGGAACTGTCTGCTGAGAGAGGTCATCGTGGTTGTAGCGCGTCCACTCCTGTCCCACGAGGAAGAAGAGCTTCTTGTGATCCTTGTTGAAGTGGCCGGGAATGAAGATGGGACCGTTCAGGTTCCAGCCAAACTGGTTGTAGTGGAAGCCCTGCCGCGCGGTACCCGAATTGTTGCGAGCCCAGGTGTTGGCGTTCAGAGCGGTGTTGCGGAAGTACTCGAAGGCGCTGCCATGGAACTCGCTCGTGCCGCTCTTGGGAATCATGCGGATCTGACCGCCGGAGGTACGGCCATATTCAGCCGGATAGCTGGTGGTCAGCACCTGAATCTGCGACGTCGAGTCCACGTCGGCCACGCCGACGCTGGTGCCGTTGGAACGGGTGCGCACCATCGGTGCTCCATCATAGGTCAGGACGCTCTCCTGGGAACGCGCGCCGTTGACGTTGATGCCGTTATCAAGTCCAAATGAAAACGATGCCATCGGCTGGGTACGCACAACGCCAGGCTCAAGCTGGGAGAGGTACATCGGATTGCGGCCATTGAGCTGAATACTCTTGACCTGCTCCTGCGTAATGAGCTGGCCAACCGATCCGCTCTCTGTCTGCACGGTGTTGGCGCCTGCCACAACATTGACCTCGGTTGAGGCCGAGCCGACCTTCAGCGAGATGTCGATCCGACGGCCGATGCTCGGATCGAGGTGCACGTTGGTAAGCGTCGTCGTCTGAAAGCCGTCGGCCTCGGCGCGAATGTTGTAGTCGCCCGAGGGGAGGTTGGTCAGAATAAAATC
>Ga0105240_10011787_pt1 | contig 12146 bp, 7 predicted proteins | sample KBSC54metaG_FD_80426 | JGI IMG/M metagenome (GOLD analysis project Ga0105240, IMG submission 80426) | Corn rhizosphere microbial communities from Kellogg Biological Station, Michigan, USA - KBS C5-4 metaG | ecosystem: Host-associated > Plants > Roots > Rhizosphere > Soil | place: Michigan, USA...
GGTGAGCAGTTGGAGCAGTTCCTCACGCGGCAGCATCTGCTGGATCCAGACCACGCCGTCCCGGCTGGCCTGCAACTCGGCCACCGCGGCGGTGATCTCCGCGGCCAGCTCCGGGGTGTCCGGCGAGCCGGCGCACAGTGCCAACTGGGCCTCCGGAGCGAACCTGGCCGCCGCTCGCACCAAATGGCCGACGCCCTTCTGCCGGGTGATCCGCCCGACGAAGAGCACGATCGGCCGGTCCGCGTGCAACCCGTACCGGGCCAGCACATCCCGCTCCGGCACCGGTCGGTACAGGTCGGTGTCGATGCCGTTCGGGATGATGTGCACCCGCTCCGGATCCAGCCGGGGATAGATGGTCAGGATGTCCTCGCGCATGCCGGTGCTCACCGCGATGACCGCGGCGGCCGCCTCGTAGCTGATTCGCTCGGCCCAGCAGGACAGCCGATAGCCTCCGGCCAGCTGCTCGGCCTTCCAAGGCCGCATCGGTTCCAGCGAATGTGCCGTCACCACATGCGGAATGTCGTGCAGCAACGCGGCCAGATGGCCGGCCAGGTTGGCGTACCAGGTGTGCGAGTGCACCACCTGCACGCCGGCCAGCCGGGCGGCGATCTGCACGTCGGTGCCGATGGTGCCCAGCGCCGGGTTGGCATCGGCCAGCCCGGGCGGCGTCCGGTACGCATACACCTGCGGCTCGTCCCGATCGGCGCCGAAGCAGTGCACCTGTACGTCGATCAGCTTGCGCAGTTCGCGAACCAGGAACTCCAGGTGCACACCCGCGCCGCCGTAAACCTCCGGCGGGTATTCGCGGCTGATCATCGCTGCCCGCATGTGCCAAGGTTAGCCGCCGGCCAGGACGGCCGGTTCGCTCCGGCCAACCCCGGGGCGATGCCGGTCCAGCTAGCCCGATCCGCGCGGCTGTGCCAGTCCGAGTAGCCGTGCTCCGCACGGCTGTGCCAGTCCGAGTAGCCGTGCTCCGCACGGCTGTGCCAGTTTGCGACCGGACGTTAGGGTGAGGCGCATGGCAGCACCTGTGCGGGTTCTCGGCATCGTCCTGGCCGGTGGCGAGGGCAAGCGGCTGTGGCCGCTCACCGCCGACCGGGCCAAGCCGGCAGTGCCGTTCGGCGGCAACTATCGGCTGATCGACTTCGTGCTGTCCAACATGGTCAACGCGGGATTCCTGCGGATCTGCGTGCTCACTCAGTACAAATCGCACTCGCTCGACCGGCACATCACCCAGACCTGGCGGATGTCGACGGTGCTGGGCAACTATGTCACGCCGGTGCCTGCCCAGCAACGGCTCGGCCCGCGCTGGTATACCGGCAGCGCCGACGCGATCCTGCAGTCGATGAACCTGATCACCGACGATCGTCCCGACCACATCGTGGTGTTCGGCGCCGACCACGTGTACCGGATGGATCCCAAGCAGATGCTCGACCAGCACATCGCCTCGGGTGCCGCGGTGACCGTGGCGGGCATCCGAGTGGCGCGGGAATCGGCCAGCCAGTTAGGCGTGATCGACGACGCAGCGGACGGCAAAGTGCTGCAGTTCTTGGAAAAACCGGCCGAGCCGCCTGGCTTGCCGGACGATCCCAGCTGCAGTTTCGCCTCGATGGGCAACTACATCTTCACCACCGACGCGCTGGTCGAAGCGCTGCGCGCCGACGCCGACGATCCCACCTCGGTGCACGACATGGGCGGCTCGATCATGCCCTGGATGGTGGCGCGCGACCAGGCCTGGGTGTACGACTTCAGCCACAACAACGTGCCCGGCTCAGAGGATCGCGACCGTGGCTACTGGCGCGACGTCGGCACCATGGACGCCTACTACGACGCCAACATGGACCTGGTCAGCGTCCATCCGATCTTCAACCTCTACAACGCGGCCTGGCCGATCTACACCCATCACCAGCAGTTGCCGCCGGCCAAGTTCGTCGACGGTGGCCTGGCCCAGGAATCCATCGTCGGCGCCGGGGCGATCATCTCCGGATGCACTGTACGCAGCAGCGTGGTCTCGGCCAACGTCAAGATCCGCAACGGGGCGTACGTGGAAGGGTCGGTGATCATGGACAACACCGTGATCGGCGAGGGCGCGGTGATCCGCCGGGCGATCCTGGACAAGAACGTGGTGGTGGCACCGGGTGCCCACATCGGAGTGGATCTGGACAGCGACCGGCAGCGCTACCACGTCTCCGACAGCGGCGTGGTGGTGCTCGGCAAGGGCGAACGTGCCAGCTGAGCCGAACGTGCCAGCTGAGCCGAACGTGCCAGCCGAGCCGAACGTGCCAGCCGAGCCAACCGTCGGCTGGGACCTCGACGAGCAGGTCGCCGGCTGGCCGGGACTGGCGGAGCTGACCGGCGAACTGAGCGCCGACGTCTGCGTGATCGGCCTCGGTGGCAGCGGACTGGCCGCGATCGGCGAGTTACTACGGCGCGGACTGTCGGTGGTCGGGCTGGACGTCGGCCGGGTTGCGGCCGGGGCGGCTGGCCGCAACGGCGGTTTCCTGTTGGCCGGCCCGGCGATCGCGGTGCACCAGGCCGCTGACGGCTGGGGATTGCCGGTCGCGCTGCAGCTGTATCGGCAGACCCTGGCCGAGATCGACGCGCTGCTCGAACTGCTCGGCCCCCAGGTGATCCGCCGGGTCGGTTCGCTACGGCTGGCCGGGTTGCCCGGCGAGCCGGCCGACGAGGCCGAGCGTGCCGACCGGGAGCGGGAACTGGCTGACTGCCGGCACCAGTTGGCGGTGATGACGGAGCTGGGGCTGCCCGGCCAGTGGTATTCCGGCGAGCTGGGTGAGGGTCTGTTCCTGCCGCAGGACGCCGCGATGAACCCGGCCCGGCGGGCGCTGGGGCTGGCTGAACGGTACCGCGAATCCGCCCGGTTGTTCGAGAATTCCCCGGTGCTGGCGATCGAAAATCGAACGGTACGTACCCCGCGTGGCCAGGTCTCGGCCGGTCAGGTGATCGTCGCGGTGGACGGCAAGCTGGAGTTGCTGCTGCCCGAGTTGATCGGCCGGGTGCGCAGCACCCGGTTACAGATGCTGGCCACCGCGCCGGTCCGTCCCGGCCGGTTGCCGTGCCCGGTGTACGGACGCTGGGGTTACGACTACGGCCAGCAGGACGCGTACGGCCGGCTGTACATCGGCGGCGGCCGGGACGTCGACATCGACAACGAATGGACGCCCGACACCACGCCGACCGTCCCGGTGCAGTCCTGGATCGAGCGGATCGCGGCTCGATTCGCCGGCGCGCCGGTACGGGTGACCCACCGGTGGGCGGCCTCGGCCGGCTACACCACGGATGGCCGGCCGATCGTGGCCGAGGGGCGTCCGGGCGTGGGCGCCTGCGGCGGTTACAACGGCACCGGCAACCTGGTCGGACCGGTGGCCGCCCGGGCCGCGGTGGCACTGGCGCTGGACGGGATCAAGCCCGACGGGTACTTCAGCAGCTGAGGCGCCGGAACGCTCGGTGCGGTTCAGGCACCGGTGCAGTTCGGCCCGGTGCGGTTCAGGCCTCGGTGGGAGGCTGGCTGGCCGGTGTCCGCCGAGCGACCCGCTCCACCGGCTGGCGCAACCGTTGCAGCACCTGATCGACCCGGCGCTGCTGGGTCTGCTGGCGCTTGGCCTCGGCCACCCAGGTGGCGTACTCCCGGCGGTGGGTGAAGGCAAGCTTGTCGAAGGCGGCCTTGGCCTCGGCGTCGGCGCGCAGCGCCGCCGCCAGCGCTTCCGGCAGCTTGACCACCCGCGGCTCCGGGTCTGGTTCGATCTCGATCTCCAGCAGGTCGCCGAGCGCGATATCGGCCTGCTTGCGGATGGCCGCGGTGAATCCGAGATAGCTGTAGCCGCCGTAGACGGCAAGCCGGGACCGGTACGGCACCCCGTTCACGGTGCCACGAACCGGCGCGCGGCGAAGTGGCAAGTTCTCGGCGATGTCCGGTGGCACCGCGACCCAGCGGCCGTTGCCGTTGGCAGACTGCAACTCGGCCTGGAATCGCATGTCGGCAGGATAGCGCCGCGGCATTGGTGCTCGGGGTTCGGATCGGCAGGCGCCCGCCGGACCCGAAATCAGGTGGTGTAGGCCGAGTTGAGGTGAACGTAACCGGCGGTCAGGTCGCAACCGTAGGCGGTGAACGTACCGTCACCGATCTGCAGATCCACCGCGATCGACACGGTGTCAGCCGACATCAGCTCGCGCAGCTCGGCCAGCTCCGCCTCGTCCGGCAGGGCCGGGTAGACCGGCCGGTCACACAACCGCACCCGGACCTGGCCGGGGTCGATGTCCAGTTCGTCGGAACACTTGCCGATCGCCATCACCACCCGGCCCCAGTTGGGGTCGGCACCGTGCACCATGGTCTTGATCAGCGGCGAGTTGACGATCGATTTGGCCACCCGCTTGGCCTGCGCGTCATCACGTGCTTCGCCGACGGTGACCTTGAGCAACTTGCTGGCGCCCTCGCCGTCCCGGGCGATCTGCTCCACCAGCTGCAGCGCCACCTCGGTGAGCGCCGTCCGGAACTCGGGCCCCGGGACCGGGCCGGCCAGCCCGTTGGCAAAGATCGCGGCGGTGTCGCTGGTGGACGTGTCGGTGTCGATGCTCAGCGCGTTGAAGCTGACCCCGACGACCGCCCGGAACACAGCGTCCAGTTCGGCGGCGGGCAGCTGCGCGTCGGTGAAGAAGAAGGCGAGCATGGTGGCCATGTCCGGCTCGATCATGCCGACGCCCTTGGCCACGCCGACGATGCTGGCCTCGCCGACCCGGCCGAAGGCCAGCTTCGGCCGGGTGTCGGTGGTCATGATGGCGGTGGCGAAGTCCTGCCAGCTGCCCGGTTCCGGCCACGGCGCGGACAGCCGCTGCCGCATCACCTCGATCGGGTAGCGCCGGCCGATCACCCCGGTGGAGGCCACCAGCAGCGGGCCGGGCGCTCCGGCTCCGCGGCCGGCCAACTGCTGCAGTTCGGCGGCGTCGGCTGCTCCGGCCGGTCCGGTGGCCACGTTGGCATTGCGGGACGCCACCACGACACCCTGCGGTTCGGCGACAGTGCGGCTGAGTGTGACGCTCGGTCCGGCGAACCGGGAGCGGGTATAGACCGCGCTGGCGGTGCAGCGGTGTTCGCTGACCGCGGCCGCCAGATCATGCCGGCCGTCGCCGGCGATGCCCGCATCGAGGGTGTAGATCCGGAATCCGTCCGGGCCGTGCGTCGTCATGCTCCCCGCTTTCCCGAGTCCGTCCGGGTCAGGTTAGTCGCCGCCGGCCGGCCCACTACCCCGATCCCGCACGCCCTGCGCCGGCGACCTGGGTGACTGCGTATCCTGCCGATACAGGCAGTCATCCTGAGTGCTCCGCCGGAGGTCAAGTCGTGACAAACCGATTGCTGCCTATGTACTGTCTAGGCGAACCGGCGGCTTAGTTCCAAATAACGTTGCTCAACACGCTGTCACCCCCTCGTCGGTGTGGCCGATGGTAAGGAGTTGCGGTGAGGGTCGTGCGCAGTTGGTCGCTTTGGCGGTTACCCGCTATGGCGATCGCCTGGATCCTCGCTGTTGACGTCGGCGGCATTGTTTTCGCCGTGGCTACTCGGGGTCCGGTGGATCGCGCCACCATCAATTTGAGCATACTGCTGGCCTCTCTCAGCGTTGCCTTCTCGCTAGCTTCCTTCAAATGGGACGCAATACGCCGAGTATTGATGGACGGCGCTCAACTCGGTGTACAGATCAACCTGCTTGCTATCTGGGATTTTGCCGCCGCGATTTTGTTGCCACTTCATTTGGCGGCTGCCGTAGTGGTGGCCGGATCGCTTGCAGAACTGCCGATCCGGCGTATGACTGGGCCTAGCAAACCATATCGATACGTCTTCAGCACAGCATGCACGTTAACCGCGGTGATGGCCGCGCATTTCTGTGTGTCATTGCCGATCCCGAAATTGGCCGGTCTGGCACTGGCCGCTATCGCTTACATTCCGGCCGAGGTACTCATGCTGTGCCCGGCCCTTGTGCTTTGCCGCGAATTCCAGATGGTGTTGCTGCGGCCATCCACTTATCTGGTCGAAGCGCAGACAATCGTTATCGCACTGATCGTGGTCGGCATGCAGGCCTTCGACATTCCGCTCGGCTGGCTGTCGCTGCCGACGGCGCTGGTCCTGCAGCGGCATGTGGTGCTCGCCCGGCTGCGGCAGGGCCGGGATCCCAATGTGCGGCCGATGGAGGCCGGCGCCTGGTTGCTCATCGCGCGGGTGGTGGTGGAGGCCTGCCATGCCGCGGCGATCATGCGGGTGGACGCCAACGATTCGCAGGCCGCCGCTCTGGTCGCGCAGTTGCAGGCCGGCTGCGATGCGATCGGCCGGTGTGACGGCGGCTTGGCCATCCTGCTTGCCGACTGCCCCGGCCCGAACGCCGAATCGCTGGCCAACCGGATGCGTTCTGCCCTGCGCTACAACGGCATCTCAGCCCAGATCGCGGTGGCGGCCAAGCCGCGGGACGGCGACACGCTCGCAGACCTGCTCGCGGTCTCGGAGGCCGAACTGATCACCCGGCGGGCCGCTGCCCGGCAGTCGGACGACCGATCGGCCCTGGAGCTGCCACCGGCCATCGAGCCGTCGGCCGACGAGCCGTACTGAAGTCGACGCCACGCCGAGCCGGCTGGCCGGGCCGGTCATCCGACCGGCAAGATTGACGGGCGATGAACCCCGACACCCTGGCTGCCGAGCTGCGCCGGGCCGGCATCGGCCAGGTGGATGCTTCGTCCCGGCGGCGGGCCGAGTATTCCTCCGACGCCTCCAACTATCGGCTGGTGCCGCAGGCGGTGGTCTTTCCGCGCGATGCCGAGGAGGTGGCGGCCGCGCTCCGGGTGGCCCGGGAGACCGGCCTCCCGCTGGTGGCCCGCGGCGCCGGCACGTCCTGCGCCGGCAATGCGGTCTCGGACGGGATCCTGCTCGACTTCTCCCGCTGGATGAACCGGCTGGTCTCGCTGGATCCCCAGGCCCGGACCGCGGTGGTGCAACCAGGTGTCATCCTGGCCGACCTGCAGCGAGCCGCCGCGGTGCACGGCCTGCGATTCGGCCCGGACCCGTCCACCCAGGCTCGCTGCACGATCGGCGGCATGATCGGCAACAACGCCTGCGGCGCGCACGCGCTGGCGTACGGCAAGACCGCCGACAACGTGACCGAGCTGGCGCTGCTGCTGGCCGACGGACGGTCGCTGCGAGCCGGCCGGCTGGCCGAGCTGGCCGATCCGGTGGGCACCGAGCTGTCGGCGCTGGTGGCCGGCAACCTGGCGGTGATCCGCACCGAGTTCGGCCGCTTCGGCAGGCAGGTGTCCGGCTATGCCATGCAGCACCTGCTGCCGGAGCAGGGTGGTTCGCTGGCCCGGTTCCTGGCCGGCACCGAGGGCAGCCTGGCGGTGCTCACCGAGGCCACGGTGCGGCTGGTGCAGGCCGCTCCGCACACCGCGCTGGCGGTGCTCGGTTATCCGGACATGCCCAGTGCGGCCGACGCGGTGCCGGCCCTGTTGCCGCTGGCTCCGCTGGCGCTGGAGGGGATGGACGTCCGGCTGGTGCAGGTGCTGCGGGATCGGCGGGGGCCGGCAGCGGTGCCACCGCTGCCGGCCGGTGGTGGCTGGCTGCTGGTGGAGACCGGCGGCCAGACCGCGGCCGAGGCCGAGGCGGCGGCCCACCAGGTGCTGGCGACCGCGTCCGCCGCCGCGGCCACCGTGGTGACCGGTGCCGACGCCGCCCGGATCTGGCGGATTCGCGAGGACGGGGCCGGCCTGGGCAGCCGGACGCCGGCCAACGCGCCGGCCTGGCCCGGCTGGGAGGACGCCGCGGTGCCCCCGGATCGGCTGGGTGACTACCTGCGGGACTTCTTCCGGCTACTCGCCGAGTACCGGATCGACGGCCTGGCCTACGGGCATTTCGGCGACGGCTGCGTGCACGCCCGGCTGGACTTCCCGCTGGCCGAGCGGCCGGCGGAGTTCCGCGAGTTCCTCATCGCCGCCGCCGGGCTGGTCGCCGGCTACGGCGGCTCGATGTCCGGTGAGCACGGCGACGGCCGGGCCCGAAGTGAGCTGCTGCCGGCGATGTACTCGGCCGCCGCGCTGGAGCTGTTCGGCGGGGTCAAGGCGATCTTCGACCCTGCCAACCTGCTCAATCCCGGGGTGATCGCCGATCCGGCGCCGGTCCAGGCGAACCTGCGACTGGCCCAGGCACATCCGCTGCCCGGCCGGCTCGGCTTCGGCTACTCCGCCGACGCCGGCTCGTTCGTCACCGCGGTGCACCGCTGCGTCGGGGTGGCCAAGTGCCGAGCCGATTCCACCGCGACCGGCGGGGTGATGTGCCCGTCCTACCTGGCCACCCGGGACGAGACGCACTCCACCCGCGGACGAGCCCGGGTGCTGCAGGAACTGGCCAGCTCCGGCCCGATCACCGGTGGCTGGCGCTCGCCCGAACTGATGGAGGTCCTCGACCTCTGCCTGTCCTGTAAGGGCTGCGCCTCGGACTGCCCGACCGGCGTGGACATGGCCAGCTACAAGGCCGAGGTGCTCTACCAGCGCTACCGGCATCGGCCCCGGCCGGCGGCGCATTACGCGCTCGGCTGGTTGCCCCGCTGGGCCCGGCTGGCCGGCCGGGCGCCGGCGCTGGCCAACGCCGCGTTGCGGCCCGAACCGCTGGCCCGGCTGGCCAAACGGGTCACCGGAGTCGACCCGCGGCGGCCGCTGCCCCAGTTCGCCGGCCAGTCGTTTCGCCGCTGGTTCGCCCAGCACCCACCGGCCGCCGGTACCCCGGTGCTGCTGTGGCCGGACACCTTCACCAACGCGCTGGCCCCGCAGGTGGGCCGGGCCGCGGTGGCGGTGCTGGAGGCGGCCGGCTTCTCGGTACGGATTCCGGATCGGGAAGTCTGCTGCGGGCTGACCTGGATCAGCACCGGCCAGCTGGACGGCGCCCGGCGGCAGTTGCGGGCCAGCTTCCGGGCGCTGGCCCCGGCGCTGGCCGAGGGCCTTCCGATCGTCGGGCTGGAACCGTCCTGCACGGCGGTGTTCCGCTCGGACGCCGCCGAACTGCTGCCGGCCGACCCGCGGGCCGAGCAGGTCGGTAAGCAGACCAGGACGCTGGCCGAACTGCTCACCGAGGCCGGTTGGGCGCCGCCATCGCTGGCCGGGCTGTCGGCGGTCGCGCAGCCACACTGCCATCAGCACGCCGTGCTCGGTTTCGAGGCCGACCGGGCGTTGCTGGTGGCGGCCGGCGCGGAGCTGCGGACGCTCGGGGGTTGCTGTGGGCTGGCCGGCAACTTCGGCATGGAACGCGGCCACTACGAGGTGTCGGTGGCGGTGGCCGAGCAGGCGTTGCTGCCCGCGGTGCGAGCAGCAACGCCGGACACCGTGCTGCTCGCCGACGGCTTCTCCTGCCGGACCCAGCTGGCCCAGCTCACCGACCGCACCGGCCAGCACCTCGCCGAGCTACTGTCATCCCGACTGACCGGCGCACCAGGGGAGTGCCAGAGGATCGAAGGAGCATCGTGAGCCAGGGCTTCGTACCGCCGCCCTACCCGTACGAGCGGGTCGGCGAGCTGACCGCGATCGCCGAGAAGCTGGACGGCGGCGCCATCGACCTGTCGATCGGCACGCCGTGCGACCCGCCCGCGCCGGCCGTGGTCGCCGCGCTGGCCGAGGCCGGGCCGGCGCGCGGCTACCCGCCGTCCATCGGCACCCCCGCGCTCCGCCGGGCCGCGGCGGACTGGATCGGCCGGCGGCTCGGCGCGGTGGTGGACCCGGACCGGGAGGTGGCTGCCTGCGTCGGCTCCAAGGAGTTCGTCGCCTCCACGCCGCAATATCTCAGGCTGCGCACGCCGGAGAAGGACACCGTGCTCTACCCGGCGATCAGCTATCCCACCTACGAGATGGGCGCGACGCTGGCCGGGCTGCGTCCGGTGCCGTACCGGAAGCTCTGCGAGATCACCGATGCCGATGCCGAACGAGCTTTGTGTATCTGGCTGAACTCGCCCAGCAACCCGACCGGCGAGCTGCTCGACCTGGCCGCCGCGGCGGGCTGGGGACGGCAGCGCGGGGTGCCGGTGCTGTCGGATGAGTGCTACGCCGAATTCAGCTTCGCCGCCGAGCCGACCACCATCCTGCGGCACGGCAGCGCGGGAGTGCTGGCGCTGCATTCGCTGTCCAAGCGGGACAACTTCGCCGGCGCCCGGATCGGTTTCTACGCCGGCGACGGCGAGTTGGTGCAGTACCTGCGCGAGGTACGCAAGCATGCCGGGCTGATGCCGTCCGGGCCGGTGCAGGCGGCGGCCGTGGTGGCGCTGGCCGACGATGAGCAGGTGACTCGGCAGCGCGCGGCCTACCAGCGCCGGTTGCGCCGGTTGATCGAGATCCTGGCCGCGCTGGGGCTGCCGGTGAACATGCCGGACGGCGCGTTCTACCTGTGGTTCCGCGCACCGGACGGCGACGCCTGGGGGTGCGCCCGGATGCTGGCCGAGCGGGCCGGCATCGTGGCCGCGCTCGGCGAGTTCTACGGATCCGAGTCCGCCGACCATCTCCGGCTGGCCGTGGTGGCCCCGGACGACCGGCTGGAACTGGCCGCCGCCCGGGTCGGCCTGAGCTGACCTACCGGCCCGGCGGCCCGTTCGCCGAAGTTCAGACGAACTTGACTCCCTGGGCCAGCGGCAGCTCGGTGGAGTAGTTCACCGTGTTGGTGGACCGGCGCATGTAGGCCCGCCAGGCGTCCGAACCGGACTCCCGGCCGCCGCCGGTCTCCTTCTCGCCACCGAACGCACCGCCGATCTCGGCCCCGGACGGCCCGATGTTGACGTTGGCGATGCCGCAATCCGAGCCAGCCGCCGAGACGAAGCGTTCGGCCTCCCGGACGTCAGAGGTGAAGATCGAGGACGACAGGCCCTGGTTCACCTCGTTCTGCAGCGCGATCGCCTGGTCGAAGTCGTCGTAGCTCAGCACGTACAGGATCGGTGCGAACGTCTCGGCCTTGACGATCTCGCTCTGGCCCGGCATCCGGACGATGGCCGGCTGCACGTAGAACGCCTCCGGCGCCTCGTCGGTCAGCACCCGCTCACCGCCGACCACCCGGCTGCCGCCGTCGGCCTCGGCCGCGGCCAGCGCCTTGGTGAACGACTCGTACGCGCTGGCGTCGATCAGCGGGCCGACCAGGGTGCCGTCGGCCAGCGGCGAGCCGATCGGCAGGCTGGCGTAGGCCTTGCTGAGCGCGTCCACCAGCTGGTCGGCGATCGAGCTGTGCACGATCACCCGGCGCAGCGTGGTGCAGCGCTGACCTGCGGTGCCGGCCGCGGAGAACACGATGCCGCGCACGGTCAGATCCAGGTCGGCGCTGGGTGCCACGATCGCGGCGTTGTTGCCGCCGAGTTCCAGCAGCAGCTTGCCGAACCGGCCGGCCACCCGGGGCGCGACGGCCTTGCCCATCCGGGTCGAACCGGTCGCCGAGATCAGCGCCACCCGCGGGTCGTCGACCAGTGCCTGACCGACCTCGGCACCGCCGAGCACCAGCTGGCTGACCTGCTCCGGAGCGCCGGCCCGCTGGGCGGCGCGGCTGATCAGCGCCTGGCAGGCCAACGCGGTGAGCGGGGTCTTGTCCGACGGCTTCCACACCACCGGGTCACCGCACACCAGGGCGATCGCGGTGTTCCAGGACCACACCGCCACCGGGAAGTTGAACGCCGAGATGACGCCCACCACGCCGAGCGGGTGCCACTGCTCCATCATCCGGTGGCCGGGCCGCTCGGTGGCGATCGTCTTGCCGAACAGCTGCCGGGACAGGCCCACCGCCAGGTCGCAGATGTCGATCATCTCCTGGACCTCGCCGAGCCCCTCGGAGGTGATCTTGCCGGCCTCGATCGAGACCAGCGCGCCCAGATCCGCCTTGTGCTCGCGGAGCAGGTTGCCGAGCTCGCGTACCAGGTTGCCGCGCACCGGCGCCGGCACGTCCCGCCACTGGATGAATGCCTCGGCGGCGGCACCGACCCGCTCGGCCACCTGCTGCGGGGTATGGGCCCGCAGCCGGCCCAACTCACCGCCGGTGATCGGTGACCGGGCGGTCAACTCGCCGTCCGCGACGAACGGCTCGGCAACTCCGATCCGATCGAGAATGTCCTTGGTGGTGCGGGTGATTTCGTCGTGGGAAA
>Ga0105240_10011788_pt1 | contig 12145 bp, 13 predicted proteins | sample KBSC54metaG_FD_80426 | JGI IMG/M metagenome (GOLD analysis project Ga0105240, IMG submission 80426) | Corn rhizosphere microbial communities from Kellogg Biological Station, Michigan, USA - KBS C5-4 metaG | ecosystem: Host-associated > Plants > Roots > Rhizosphere > Soil | place: Michigan, USA...
CTGAACTTGAGCATCCTCGATGGCTGGTGGGCCGAGGGCTGGATGCAGGACAACGGCTGGGGCATCCCGCCGGCGAACGTGCAGGATCCCGAGCGCCGCGATGCGCTCGAGGCGGAGCTCATCCTCGATGCGCTCGAGGAGGAAATCATCCCGCTCTACTACGCGGGGGGAGAAACCGGCTGTCCGCAGGAATGGGTCGAACGGGCCAAGCGCGCGATGATGACGGTCATTCCCCGCTTCAACATGAGCCGGGTGCTCGAGGATTACACCCGCGGGCTCTATCGGCCGGCAGCTGAGCAGTACCAGCGCCTGGCGGCGGGTGGCTTCGCCGGCGCGCGCGGGCTCGCGCAGTGGCAGCAGCGCATCCGACAGGCCTGGGGACGCGTGAGTCTGCGGGTGGTCGCGGATGCGCCCGCGGAGCTGCCGCGGGGCGAGCATTTGCGCCTGCGGGTCGCGGCCAGCCTGAATGGCCTGCACCCGTCCGACGTGCGCGTCGAGCTCATTGCCCGACGCCTGCTGCCCGAGGGGGAGCAGGGGCCTCCAGCCCTCTGCTCATTCGTACCACCGGAGCGTGATGGCCTCTGGTGCACGCCGCTCGCGGCCACCGGTGAGCAGGAGCCCGACGGAGCCGCCGTATTCGCGCTGGACGTGGAGCCACCGGAGTGCGGCCAGTTCGCCACCGACGTGCGCATGTACCCGCGGCATGACCTGCTGTCGCACGAATATGCGCTCGGTCTGATGAAGTGGCTTTAAACTTGGTCCGCGATAAGATTGGCCCACAACAAGCCAGCTCCGAGACCCCTGAGACCCGCGGCCAAGAATTCAAGCGGCCCAGGACAACCACACATGTCACGACAGCCTGCGCGCGCCTCTTCCGGACGCTACGTGAGCCGCCTGACGGGCGGTACGCTCGCGGTGATCATGGCTGGCGGGCGCGGAGAGCGCCTCAAGGACCTGACGGAGCACCGCTGCAAGCCGGCGACGCCGTTCGGCGGCAAATTCCGCATCGTCGACTTCGTGCTGTCGAACTGCGTCAATTCGGGTATCCGCCAGATCTCCATCCTCACCCAGTACAAGGCACAGTCCCTGATCGCGCACGTGCAGCGTGGCTGGAGTTATCTGCGAGGTGAGTTCGGTGAGTTCATCGAGACCATTCCGGCGCAGCAGCAGAAAGGGGCCGTCTGGTACCGCGGCACTGCCGATGCAGTCCACCAGAACATCGATCTCATCCTCTCGCACAGGCCCAAGCACGTGCTCGTGCTTGCTGGCGATCACATCTACAAAATGGATTATGGCCCGATGATCGCCTATCACGTGGAGAAGGGCGCCGACATCACCGTCGGCGTGGTCGAGGTGCCTGCGAGCGACTCGCGCCACTTTGGCGTCCTCACGGCCACCGAGTGGAACCGTGTGACCCGGTTCTCAGAGAAGCCGGCAGTTCCGGACACCCTTCCCGGCCGGCCCGATACCATCCTCGCCTCGATGGGCATCTACGTCTTCAACACGCGTCTGCTGCAACGTCTCCTAGAGGAGGATGCAGCGGACGAGGCGTCCGCGCATGACTTCGGAAAGAACGTTATCCCCAAGACCCTCGCAAGCACACTGCAGGTCTTCGCGTACCCCTTCCAGGACGTCAAGACCCGCGCGCAGAGCTACTGGCGTGACGTCGGCACGATCGATGCCTATTACGAGGCCAACATAGAGCTGGTGCACGTGAAACCCGAGCTCAACATCTACGACGAGGACTGGCCCATATGGACTTACCAGCTGCATCAGCCTCCGGCAAAATTCATTCTCGACGAGGAAGGGAGGCGCGGCACGGCCATCAACTCGATGGTTTCGGGCGGCTGCATCATTTCCGGCGCGCTGGTGCGCGAGTCGCTTCTCTTCTCCGACGTGCGCGTGGAAGAGCGCGCGATCATCGAACGCTCCGTTATCCTGCCCCACGTGCTCATCGGCAGTGGCTGCCACATCCGCGGGACGATCGTCGATGAGGGCTGCGAGATACCCGCCGGGATGCGCATTGGACTCGATAAGGCCGATGACGCGCGGCGCTTCGTGGTCACCGAGAAAGGCGTCGTGCTGGTGACGGCCGACATGCTTCGCCGGCTGGCCGATTGACCGTCATGGAAGCCGATTCGCGCCTGCCCGTCGTCCTCCTGTGGCACATGCACCAGCCGCAGTACCGTGATGCGCTCACCGGGCAATACGTCCTGCCGTGGACCTACCTGCACGCGATCAAGGACTACACCGACATGGCCGCGCACCTGGAAGGAAACCCGGCAGCGCGTGCGGTGGTCAACTTCACGCCCGTGCTGCTCGAGCAGCTCGAGGAGATCTCCCGCCGCGTGGGCGAGCACCTGCGGACCGGGAGTGCGCTGCCGGATCCCGTACTTGCGCTGCTGGGCCCGGACCCGGTGCCGGCGGAGCCGGCGGGGCGCCTGGAGCTGCTGCGCGCATGCCTGAAGGCCCAGCGCAAGCAGATGATCGAGCGCTTCGGCCCGTACCTCGAGCTCGCCACCATAGCCGAGACGCTCGGCACGCTGGAGCGCGTGAGCTACGCCTCCGACCAGCTCATCCACGACCTGGCCGTCTGGTATCACCTCGCTTGGCTGGGCGAGACGGTGCGCCGCTCCGACACCCTCGTGAGCAGCCTGACCCAGCAGGGCCGCGCGTTCACGGACGTGCAGCGGCGTGATCTCCTCTCGCTGATCGGTAACCTCGTTGCCTCCATCGTGCCGCGATACCGGCAGCTTTCCGAGCGTGGCCAGTGCGAGCTGTCAGTGACGCCTTACGGCCACCCGATCATGCCGCTGCTGCTCGACTTCCATGCCGCGCGCGATGCCGTACCCAACATGCAGCTGCCGAAGCACCCCACCTATCCGGGAGGCGCCGAGCGTGCGCAATGGCATATCCGGGAATCACTCCGCGTCTTCAGGCAGGCGTTCGGTAGCGACCCGAGCGGCTGCTGGCCCTCGGAGGGAGCGATCAGTCGCGGCAGCCTGGAGCTGCTCGATCGAGCCGGCTTCAAGTGGGCCGCAACCAGCGCCAACGTGCTCCAGGGCGCGCTGGCGCGCAATGCCCCCCAAGCCGCCCGCGACTCCGATGCCTATAACAGGCCCTACCGCCTGCCCGGCGGCAACATGCTCGAGTTCTTCCGCGACGACACGCTTTCGGACCTGATCGGCTTCACCTACGCGACGTGGCACGGCGACGATGCCGCGCACAATCTCGTCAATGAGCTCGCACATCTGGCCAGACAGTACGCAGACTCCGCGACAGCGGAGCCGCAGGGGAAAAATACCAACGATGCCCGCAAACGGCACGCGGTACTGATCGCGCTCGATGGTGAGAACGCGTGGGAGCATTATCCGTTCAATGGATACTACTTCCTGCGCGCGCTTTATTCGCTGCTGGCTGCGCATCCGCAGTTGGAGCTGACCACGTTGTCCGATTGCGTCGCGCGCGGCGTCGAGCCCGTTCCTTTGGTCAATGTGGTCGCCGGCAGCTGGGTGCACGGCACCCTCGCAACATGGATGGGTGATGCCGCCAAGAACCGCGCCTGGGACCTCCTCTGCGAGGCCAAAGTCGCTTTCGACGGCATCATGGCATCCGGCGCTCTCGATGCGCCGCAACGGGCTGCAACCGAACGCCAGCTCGCGCTCTGCGAGAGCTCAGACTGGTTCTGGTGGTTCGGCGACTACAACCCTGCGGATGCCGTGAGTCAGTTCGACAGCCTGTATCGGCGCCAGCTCGTCGTTCTCTACCGTCTCCTCGGCCTGCCGCCGCCAGAGAGTCTCGCCCAGCCGATTTCCATCGGGCGCGGCCGCCCCGAGCACGGCGGAGTCATGCGGCGCGCCTATGCTAGTTAAGGCGCTGGATCCGGGCTCCTGCCCGGCGATAGTTGAAACGCTGGATCCGGGCTCCTGCCCGGCCCAGCGCGCCGCAGGCAAAAAGCGCGGTTTTTTGCCTGCGGCTCCGCCACCTGCGGCGGCGGGGCACGTCCATGTGCCTGGACATAGTTGATGCATGCTACTAAGGAGTTTTCGCCATGCGCCTGCCCGTGCTCGACCGACGTCGTGCCGGAGTCCTGTTACATCTCGGCTCGCTCGAGGCCGCGCTCGGCCATGGAGGCCGCGCGCTCATCGACTGGCTGGCGGAAGCCGGTTTCAGCGTCTGGCAGATCCTGCCCGCTGGTCCCACGGGTACCGATGGCTCCCCCTACTGGGTGCGCTCCGATTTTGCCGGCAACCCCGCCTTCCTCGACACCGCGGAGCTGCCGGGCGCCCAGCCTGCGGAGTACGCCGCGTTTCTGGATGAAAACCAACACTGGCTGGACGACTACGCGCTCTTCGAGGTCCTGAGCAGGCTGCACCAGGGCGCCGCGTGGTGGACGTGGCCCGCGGAGCTGCGCGCCCGGATGCCATCCTCGGTGGCTCGGGCGAAGCACGTGTTCGTGGACGAGCTCGAGCGCATCAAGCGGGAGCAGTTCGCCTTCTTCGTGCAATGGCGCCGGCTTCGCGAGCACGGCCGCTTGCGGGGCGTGCGCATTCTCGGCGACCTGCCGTTCTACGTCGGCCCGAATTCCGCGGAGACCTGGGCACACCGCGGACAGTTCCAGCTCGATGCAGAAGGGCAACCGGCCGCCGTCGCCGGCGTGCCGCCCGACTATTTCTCGCGGACCGGGCAGCTCTGGGGCAATCCCCTCTACAACTGGCAGGCGATGCGCTGCGACAACTTCGCGTACTGGCGCGCGCGCGTGCTCGAGCAGCTCGAGCGTGTCGACCTGCTGCGTATCGATCATTTTCGCGCCCTGGCGGCGCACTGGGCCGTGCCGGCCGGCGCGCCGGATGCCCGCGGGGGAGCGTGGCACCTCACGCCCGGAGAGGATCTGCTGCGGCTGCTCATGGATGAGCTCGGCGACCTGCCGATCCTCGCCGAGGACCTGGGCGTCATCACGGACGATGTCGTGGCGCTGCGCAAGGGCTTCGGCCTCCCCGGCATGCGCGTCCTGCAGTTCGCTTTCAGCGGCGAGGGCAACAACCCGCACCTCCCGCACATGCATGAGCACGACAGCGTCGTTTACACCGGCACGCACGACAACGACACGACGCTCGGCTGGTACCTGAGTCTCGATGAGGAAACGCGCCACCGTGTTGATACGATGCTGCGTATCGCGCCTGGCTCCATGCCCGATGCGCTCATCCGCGAGGCATTGGGATCCGTCGGACAGCTCGCCATCATTCCCGCCCAGGACCTGCTGGCGCTCGGCTCGGACGCCCGGCTCAATACACCTGGCACGATCGAGGGTAACTGGAGCTGGCGCCTGCCCGCGGGGGCGCTGACGCCACAGCTTGCGCACTATTTCGCGCGGCTCAACGGGATGTACGGGCGCGCATGATGCCGGGCAGCATAGCGCCAATGCGCTCCGTATCGTTTCTGCTGCTTGCCGTTGCGCTCTCCGGCTGCGCGCTGTTCGTGCCGAAGCTCGAGACCCCGAGGCTCGCCATCGTCGAGGTCGAGATCCACAAGGCCAATCTTCTCGAGCAGCAGTTGCGCGTGCGCATGCGAGTCGAGAATCCCAACGACCGCAGCCTCCCGGTTCAGGGTCTTTCCCTCACGGTCTATCTCGCCGGCCAGGAGTTTGCGACCGGCGTCTCCGACGCCAGCTTCATCGTTCCCGCGCTCGGCACCGCGGAATTCAATATGGAGGTCCACGCCAACGCCGCTGGTGTGATTTTCACCATCCTCAGCAAACCGCGCGGCCAGGCCATCGACTACCACATGAAGGGCAGGGTCCAGCTCACCCGCGGCTGGTTGCGCTCGATTCCGTTCGAGCAGAGCGGGACGTTCACCCTGAGGTAGCACTCCGACCACTCATCGAGGCGAAGCCATGCAGGTCGATCCACTTGCTCTGAGCGAGATCCGGGCCACGGCAGATCTGCTGCGGCCATATGTGATCTCAACACCTGCGTACCCGTGGCGTCCGCAATCCCCGGCCGGTACCCTGACCCCGGATACCGAAGTGCATCTCAAGCTGGAGCTGCTGCAGCGTACCGGCACCTTCAAGTTGCGCGGCGCGCTCTCCAACATGCTGCGCCTGTCACCCGATGAGCGCAGGCGGGGCGTCACGGCCGTGAGCGCCGGTAATCACGCGATTGCGGTGGCATACGTGTCCTCGTTGCTTGGAGTGAGCGCCAAGCTGGTGATGCCGTCGACGGCCAATGCAGCGAGGGTTGAGCGGGTGAGGGAATACGGCGGCGAAGTGATACAGGTGTCCGACGCTGCGGCTTGTTTCGAGCTCGCGAGCGAGATCGTGCGCAGCGAGGAACGCACTCTGGTCCACCCTTTTGAAGGCAAGTACACGGCACTCGGGACTGCAACGCTCGGTGCCGAGTTCGCCGGCCAGGCGCCCGCGCTGGATGCGCTCCTGGTGGGGATAGGCGGCGGCGGCCTGGCGGCCGGAGTCGCTTCTGCATGCAAGCTCCTGCAGCCCGCCTGCCGCGTATACGGAGTGGAGCCGGAGGGTGCCGACACGATGCACAGGAGCTTCCGCGCCAACGCACCGCAGAAGATCGATCGGATAGCGACCATCGCCGACAGCCTCGGCGCGCCCATGGCGATGCCTTATACCTTTGGCTTGTGCCGGATGAATGTCGATGAGCTCGTCCGCATCGACGATGACCTCATTTGTGGTGCGATGGCATTCCTGTTTCGCGAGCTCAAGCTCGCCGTAGAGCCCGGCGGGGCGGCTGCATTCGCGGCGCTGATGGGTCCGTTGGGGAGGACGCTGCGGGGCAAGCGCGTTGGAGTCATCGTTTGCGGCAGCAATATCGATGTAGAGACATTCGCAACCCAAGTTCGTCGCGGAGAGAGGTTCCTGACGGATTTGGCGAGAGGGACGCCGCGGGCAAGCTGATGCGTTGGCGGCGGTGCCACGCCGAGCGGGCAGCAGAAACGCAGGCGCGGGACCTGCTGGGGGACTAGGGGGCCCGGCCAGTCCGGTCGAGGATGTCGTTGAGACTTGCTGTCACGAAGCCGGCCATTGAACCGGCTTGCAGTATCCGAGTCCGCTTTGGCGATGTAGGGGCGAATGCCGCGGAGGATCGCGCTCGAATTGCTGGTACAGAGAGCCAGCCACCGCGCGTTGCGCCACGTGTAGAGCGACTTGGGAGCGCGCGGGAGAATTCTCTCCGTGCCGCGCATGGCGAGCCCAACCGTGAGCACCGTCTCACCCAGAGGGCATTGAACCCATTCCGCAGGGCATCCATGTCCATCTGCACGGCGTGCATCAATTCCTGTGTGAGTGCGTATCGGATATCGTGAGTCTCGATCGGCATCACCACGGTTGGCGCATCGCCTTTGCACCGAGTAGCGTTTTGACGCGCGGCAGCATCTCTCTCGCATCCCGCTCTGCGGCCCGCTCACGCGCGTTGATCGCCGGCAGGAGCCTGCCGTACCTGCTCCACACCTCATCGAGCTGCCTGTGCGCCAGGGCAAGGCCCGCGGGTGTAGGCGGAACGGCTGCGATCCCGTACTCTTTTCGCCAAAGCTCCCAACGCTGCGGCGCGGTAACCGAGGGCAAGGCGGCAGCGGCGTAGAACTTCAGGAACTTGAGGGTCAGGTCTTGAACGTGGAGTTCTCCGGCGTTCCGATTGTCGGCGCGCAGGAGAGGACAGCAGAGCAGCAGACAGATCGCTGAGGCTGGTAACGAGGCGCGAAGTCCCAAAAAATCCCATTGCGCACCGCGCGTCGATTGACGCATGTTTGCTACTCCCGCTCGATCAGTGCCTCATCGAGCACTGGTCCGCGGAGTTTAGCGGATATCCAAGACCTCAATGCGTGGGCGTGTGGCGCTCGCGAGAGTCGAGCTAGCGCAGAGTCCTGGCGCTGCTCTGCTCGCGCAGCGCCGCGATCCACCAGCGGCCGCCGCGCCGATGCAGCACGGCGAAGAAGAGTCCGGCCTCCGGCTGCTGGACCTTCGATGCCGGTGTGGGCTCTATGCTCCAGGAGCCATCGACCAGAGCGATGCTGCCGGTCACATTGCGCACATGGACCATGTTAGCCGTCGCGCGGCTGCCCGCGTACCCCCTCGCGAAGGCGCCCGCGTAAAAGGCCTCGATCGCCTGCCGGCCCTCGGCGTGCATTCCATCGGGACTCACGAAATCGCCGTTAGCCTCGTACTGAGAGGCGATCGAGTGCGCGTCGGCACGATTCCAGGCAGCCAGGATCTTTGCGATAACGGGTGCCAGGGGACGCCCGGCCGGCTCGCTCGCCAGAGCCGCTGCATCGCAGCCGCAGGCCAGCAGAATTAGAGCGGCGAGCAGGAGGCTCCAGGTGTGGGCGCGGGAGCCGAAGCTGCCGAAGAGGTCTGATCGAAGGGCGTTCATGATGGCCTGCGTGCTGTTGTCGACCCCAACCTTATAAACCTGGAGCATACTCGAGGTTTCAAGTACGGAGCGCCACCATGGGCCTGCGAACCATCGGGCAACTCGCGAAGGATTCCGGCGTCCCCGTCGATACTATCCGGTACTACGAGCGAACCGGCCTGCTGCCGCGCCGCCTCACCGGCCGAATGGGCTGGCGCCGCTATTCCGAGGAAATGCTCGCGCAGCTTCGCTATCTGCGCGAAGGCCGCGCCGTGGGTTTCACGATACGCGAGTTGCGTGACCTGATGCGCCTGTCCGTCGCCGGCGCGCCAAAGTTCTGCGAGAGCTTCGATGCGGCCGTACACCGCAAGATCGAAGCGATCGATCAAGTGATGGTCCGCCTTGCCGGCCAGCGCACCCGGCTCGAGGAGTTCTCCCGGAGCTGCCGGGAACGGCGCCGCGAGCATCGTTGCCCCATCCTCGAAAGTTTGATTCCGCCTCCCCGGACCGCACGCTGACATGCGGGTCCCGAGTCAGGGCTGGGCTGGCCGCCCCGTCATTCGTCGCGCCCGGATAGGCGGGCCGTCGAATAGCGCCGGTGCCCGGCAAACCGTTCGCTGATTGTGAGGTTCTGACAGCCAAGGGCTACTACTCGAGCCCGTGTTTGCGTGTGCGGCGGCAACCTCCTTCGATGGCATCTATTGATATCTATTGCCAGTCGAGCTACGCTGGGGCACTCGCCCCCCTTACTACAGGTGCGCCATGAGCAGCAGCCTCAACGTTCAGCTGACGGATGAGCTTCGACGCTATGTCGACGAGCGCGCAAGCGACAAGGACGTCTACGCCACGCCCAGCGAATTCATCCGCGACCTGATCCGCCAGGACATGCAAGATCGAGCCATCGCGTTGAATGTCCTCGAGGGCATGGCGGACCTGCGGCAGGGAAGGTTTTCTGATAAATCGATCCTTGACCTCAAAGAAGAGGGCTGAGACCGGGTGGCGCGGCGATCCTATGTCCTGACCGTCCGCGCCGAGGCCGACCTGCGGGAGGCGAGGACTTGGTCGCGCGTCCGCTGGGGCGTGGAGTTGACGAGCCGCTACTTCCAGGATCTGCACGACGGCGCTGAGTACATTGCGGCAAACCACGGTTCGCTGCGGAACCGGCATGATCTGGCCGGCGGCACCTCATTGCACGTGCATCCGGTCCGCGAGCATTACATTGTCTACGAGCCACTCACCGAAGGGTTCATCGCTATCGTAGCGGTGATTCGGCAGGGACGCGACTTGCCAGCCATTCTGCAAAAATGGGCCGCGCCGATTCGCCAGGAACTGCTTCAGATCCGCGGGCGGATCAAGGGCGGCGAGATCCGTGCTCCGGTGCGGCGGCGGGTCCCCATGCCGCGGCGCAAGAAGTGATCCGAGGTAAAGTGGGTGCGAACCCCAGCCGGCAGCTTTCCTTTCAACCGGTCGCGACTCCGTCGCGAAACTCAATTGAGATGGACCACCGCAACGCTAATCGGCGCGAGTTTGGCTCGGTCGGCGATATGCCCATCGCGCAAATTGTCGATTCCCGTATTCGCCATGAAGTAAAAATTGCCATCCACGATCGCGCCGGTCGTCGGATTTGCCACGAGTGCCGTGCGGTATTCCAACATCCTCGCCGAGGCGACCTGCATTCCATCCGCAGCCAGCCGCCATTGCATCGCGCGATACGCACCGGCGCCGTATTGCAGGCCGACCAGTCCGCCGCGATACCAGTACAGCCCGTCGATTCCCGCGAGCGTAAAATGACCTGCAACGCTCACTTCCTGCGCCACGTGGCTGTGCAAGTCCACGCGCAACACCCCGAGCATGTCGGCGACATAGAGAAAGTTCCCGTCATCCGAGAGCGTGATGCCATTCGGATATAGGATCGGCCGCGGGAAAGCGAGCGGCGAAAAGGATCGCGTCCGCCGGTCGAAACGATATACCCGATTCCCGGCCGTATCCGTCACGTAGATCTCGCGCGAAGCGCGTAGCACGAAGTCGTTGAGATCGTGCGGCCCTTTGCCCGGCGCCGGGTGACGCGCGAGGAGCCTGCCGTTTTCGTCGAAGTGTACGAGCTCCGAGCGGTTCGTATGCGCCCTCGCCCACGAAGTCTTTGGCTGCGCCGGCCGGGGTCGCGCGAATGATTTTGTCGTGATACTGGTTGCCCATGTAAAAGACATGCCGTGCGGGATCTGCTGCAATACCTTCGGGGAAGAGCTCCGTTTCGGCCACCGTGAACGCCACCCGCGCGTGATGCACTGGAGGAAATTCTCGATGCACCCGCGCCTCGAGCGCCCGAAACGCTGCGTTCGCCCGCAGCGCCTTGAACGAGCCCACTCCGTTCGGATCGAACCCTTCATCCAGAGGGCAATTCCGCAGAAGGGACAGCGCCTCCTGCGGCTCGTTCAACGCCGCGTACGCTTGCGCCAGAAAGAAGGCAGCCGCGCCGTGGTCGTGAATTTCGTCCCACGAGTCCTTGACGGTGCGAATGTCGGCACGGAACCGTTCAGGACCCATTGGCAGCGTCGCCGGCTCACTCGGCTGTGCAGTGGCCCCCAGGGTAGCGGAGCGGTGGCGCGCTCCCGAATATCAATTTGATGTGCGTAGGCGAGCCGGCGTGGCGTTCAGTGGGCCGCTGCTGCAGCCGCATTGAAAAATGCCTCCGCGTCTTCCCTGCAGAGCGCCGGGTACCTGTACCACATCTGGTGGCCCGCATCGGGATAGACGATGCTTCGGCTGTTGGGAATGAGGCGGACGATCTCCTGGTCGATATAACCCAAAAACTCGTATGAGACGCCACCCGACATGACGAGCACCGGAACGCGGATCTTTCGAATCGCCGCCGGGTCGATCTCCGGAAACAACGTCCCGGATGTCATCATCACGTCCCACTCATGCGCATCGCGCATGGTGTCGGCGCGATCGGCCGGCGGCATCTTCTTCCAGGCGCGAGGATCGTCCAGGACGTAGTCGATGAAAATACCGACGCCTTCGTCTCGCTTGCCTGCGGCAAAAGCCTTTTGCATCGGCTCGACCATCCGCGCCTGAATGTCGGCGAACAGCGCTTCCCCCTTCGACGCCTGCTCCGGAGGGAGGTGTTGCAGCAGCGATACGGCAGGCGGCTCGGCCAGCACGACCCCCCGGATCAGCTCGGGGTGCTCTGTTGCGAGAAACAGCGCCGTGAGAGCGCCGTATGAATGCCCGATGAGATATACCTTGCCGAGGTGCATCTTCTTTATGAACGCCGCCAGGTCTTGCGCGTCCACGACCGCCGAATATCCGCGAGTCGCCGGGTTCGTATTCGGGAAGTTGTAGCGCCTGCTGTACGCTATCGCTCGGTACCGTTTGGCGAAGGCGGTAACCTGATCCATCCAATAAGTGTCGTCGCCGATCGAGCCATGAACGAAGACGACCGGCGTGCCGCCGCCCGCCTCGAGATAATGCAGGGTAATGCCATGGCCGATATCGATGCTGGCGGCCCGTGGCTTTGCAGCCGTCGCTACAGCCCCGGCCGGGCTGCAAAGGGACCCCTGGGCAGCCACGAGCGTGAGCCCCAGGACGGCCTTCAGCACACTCCACCTGTTCGATGAGTTCGGCACGGCATTCCCCGGTTTCCGGGCTAATATATCACAGTAATTTAGCTAAGTTACTGAGGTTCTGTCAAGCGTCACGGCGTCAGGGACCTTGCCGTTCTCAGCCCTGCCGGCGCTCGGCCGCTACCGGATCACCGCTTGCGCGGGTAGACCCGC
>Ga0105240_10011792_pt1 | contig 12141 bp, 9 predicted proteins | sample KBSC54metaG_FD_80426 | JGI IMG/M metagenome (GOLD analysis project Ga0105240, IMG submission 80426) | Corn rhizosphere microbial communities from Kellogg Biological Station, Michigan, USA - KBS C5-4 metaG | ecosystem: Host-associated > Plants > Roots > Rhizosphere > Soil | place: Michigan, USA...
ATTTCTATCAGCGCGCGGTGGCTGTGCGTCCCGAACCCGACCGCCGTCGCCTTGTGGCCGCGGAGATCATGCGCGCGGTGTATTTCGCCACGCTGCGGCGCGTCGAGCGCAACCGTTACGACGTCTTCAAGGAGCGGGTTCGCCTCACGCGGCCCGAGCAGGCATTCATCGCGCTGCGCCAGTGGCTCTTCGCCCGATGAGCGCGTACGATGTCGTCGTCGTGGGCGCGGGAGTCGCCGGCCTGAGCGCGGCCGTGCGACTGACCAGGCGCGGCGCTCGCGTGCTCGTGCTCGAAGCCCGCGCGCGGCTTGGCGGACGCGCCACCGCGTTCGCGGATCAAACGACAGGGGAGCTGGTCGACAACGGTCAGCACGTCCTTCTCGGCTGCTACATCCACACATTCGCATTCCTGAAAGACATCGGCGCCGACAGCAACGTGTCGGCGCAGCGCGCGCTGCGTGTGTCGATGATCGACAGCGCTGGACGCCGGTCGAGTCTCGAGTGCCCGGACCTGCCGTCGCCATTTCATCTCGTCGCCGGCGTGCTCGAGTGGGATGCGCTCGGATGGGCGGACAGATTGTCGGTGCTCCGAATGGCGCGGCCGCTGCGAGTGGCCCAACGGGCGCTGAAGCCCGGTGCCACGGAGATCGCTGCGTCTCCAGGCGAAACGGTCGAGAACTGGCTGGTGCGAAACGGCCAAACCGCCAGGATTCGTGAAATGTTATGGGAGCCGCTCGGGCTCGCGGCGCTCAACCAACCGATCGCGCGGGCCGCCGCGCCGGTGTTTGCGCGCGTGCTCGCGGAAATGTTCGGCACCGATCCGCGCGCCTCCGCCATCGTGCTCCCGAACGTGCCGCTGCACCTGATGTACGCCGAACCTGCGCGCGGCTTCATCGAAGCCCACGGCGGCACGGTTCTTATGGGCGCACCGGCGACGATCGACATGCAGGACGGGGCAGTCGTCGCCGTGGCGGCAGGCCGCGAACGATGGACCGTGGAAACCGCGGTGTCTGCCGTCCCGTGGTTCGCGTTGAACGCCGCGCTCGGGGGCGACCGCCGCCTCGTCGAAACGCTTATCGCGCGCGCATCGGCGATGGCGTCGTCGCCGATTGTGTCTGTGCACGCATGGTTCGACAGGCCAGTCCTCGATGAGCCCTTTGTGGGGCTGCCCGGCCGAGCGATGCAGTGGGTGTTCGACACGCGCACAGTGACCGGATCCCATGCGTCGTCGGTATCGCTCGTGTCGAGCGGCGCATCCGAGATCGTTCATCGTCGGAACGACGAGCTGATTGCCGACGCGCTCGTAGAGCTGCACGGCGCGTTGCCCGCCGCACGCGCCGCACAGCTTCTCCGCGCCACCGTCGTGCGCGAGCCGAGGGCGACATTTTCACTCGCGCCAGGGCAGCCCGAACGGCCGCCGACGGCCACTCCGGTGCGCGGATTGTTCCTGGCAGGCGACTGGACGGATACTGGATTGCCCGCGACAATCGAAAGCGCGGTTCGCAGCGGTCATGCCGCAGGCGACGCTGCGGCCGACGCCGCCATCCGCTCATGAACTCCATCGTCGTTCACTACAAGGAACTGTCGCTCAAAGGGAAGAATCGCCCGTGGTTCGTGCAGATTCTCAGCAAGAATCTGCGCGCGGCCCTCGTGGGGCTCGGGGTGACGCGCGTGCGTTCCGTCGTCGGACGCGTGGAAATCGAGTTCGACACCGACACCGACTGGGAAGAAATCCGCTCGCGCGTGAGCGGCATTTTCGGCATCGCGAATTTCTCGAGAGCCGGGAAGGCGCCGCACGATTTCGACGCGATGGCGGCGGCGATTCTCGCCGACCTCGGCGACCGCGACGCCCGGTCCTTTCGCGTGAGCGCGCGCCGCACCGACAAGCGTTTTCCGTTCATCTCCCCGCAGATCGAGCGGGAAGTCGGCGGCCGGATCAAAGAGCAGAAGAACTGGCGCGTGGATCTCGAAAATCCGGAGCTCACGGTTCACGTCGAGATGCTGCCCGACTACGCGTTCTACTTCTTCGGCAAGGAGCCGGGCGCGGGCGGCCTGCCCACGGGGACCGGCGGCAAAGTTGCCTGCCTGCTGTCAGGGGGAATTGATTCGCCGGTCGCGGCGTACCGGATGATGCGGCGCGGTTGCTCGGTTCTGCTCGTGCACTTTCATTCGTATCCCATTCTTTCGCGTGCGTCGCAGGAGAAAGTGCGCGAAATCGCCGCGCTGCTCACACGGCACCAGCTGCGTTCGCGCGTGATGCTCGTCCCGTTCGGAGAGCTCCAGCAGCAAGTGCTGCTCGCCATTCCCGCCGAGCTTCGTGTTGTCGTGTATCGTCGGTTGATGCTCCGGATCGCGGAGCGGCTCGCGCGCGCGTGGCACGCGAAGGCGCTCGTGACCGGCGACGTCATCGGCCAGGTCGCGTCGCAAACACTCGACAACATGACGACGATCGCGGAAGCGACGGAGATGGAGATCCTGCGGCCGCTCGTCGGGATGGACAAGGACGAAATTTCGGCTGAGGCGCAGCGGATTGGCACGCTGCCGATCTCGAACATCCCGGATCAGGATTGCTGCACGCTCTTCACGCCGCGGCATCCTGCGACGCGCGCCAGACGCGACGTTGTCGCCGCGGCTGAGGCAGCGCTTCCCATCGACGACATGGTCGCGCAGGCGGTGGCGGCTGCCGTTGTCGAGGACTTCAGATTCCCGATACAATACGCGGCCGAATTGTGAGGGTGCATGTATACGTCAGTTAAGGAAATGATCGACGCGGTCAAACCGGTGGCTGTGGTGTTGACCGACCGCGTGAGCGTGACGAACGTGGCCGCGCTCAGCCCCGACGTGATCGATCAACTTGCGTGGACCGCCGCGTTTGGCGGCGACGCAGAGCTGAAGGGCACGGCGCGATGGATCATCAGAACCATCGCGGCGTCGGCCGGCATCCGGCCGGCATCCATTCACGATTTGTACATGGCCATGGGCCGCGGCGCGGCCGGCGGCTTCACTGTGCCCGCGATCAACGTGCGGGCGATGGCGTACGACACGGCGAGGGCCGTGATTCGCGCCGCCAAGAAGCTGGACGCCGGCGCGTTCATTTTCGAAATCGCCCGCTCGGAAATCGGCTACACCGAACAGCGCCCGCACGAATACGCCGCGATTGTGATCGCTGCCGCGCTGCGCGAGGGGTTTTGCGGGCCGGTGTTCATCCAGGGCGACCACGTGCAGACGAACGCGAAGAAGTACAACAGCCCCGATCGCGACACGGAGCTCGACGCGCTCCGCGCGCTCATTCGCGAGGAGATCGCGGCCGGCTTCTACAACATCGATATCGACACCTCGACGCTCGTGGATTTGACGAAGGCGACCCTCGCCGAACAGCAGGACGTCAACGTGACGCTCGCGGCTGATTTCGCGGCGTTCATCCGCAGCATGGAGCCGCAGAGCGTGACGGTGTCGGTTGGCGGCGAAATCGGCGAAGTCGGCGGCAAGAATTCCGACATCCACGAGCTGCACGCGTACATGGACGGGTTCAACCGCAAGTTGAAAGAGCGCGGCGCATCGCTCGTCGGCCTGAGCAAGATCAGCGTCCAAACGGGCACGGCCCACGGCGGCTTCGTGAACGCCGATGGCTCCGTGCGCACGGATGTGAAGATCGATCTGAACACCCTCGAAGAGCTCTCGCGCGTCGCGCGCAAAGACTACGGCCTCGCCGGTGCGGTGCAGCACGGCGCCTCGACGCTTCCGCCCGAGGCATTCGACGCGTTTCCGCGCGTCGGCGCGTGCGAGATCCACCTCGCCACGGATTTTCAGAACATGGTGTACGAGCACCCGCAGTTCCCCGCAGCGCTCAAGGAAGAGATGTACGCGTGGGTGCGGGAGAACGCGGGCGAAGAGCGCAAGCCGAAGGACACCGAAGAGCAGTTCATCTACAAGGCGCGAAAGAAGGCGATCGGTCCCTTCAAGAAGCGGATGTGGAGCATCACGGACGCAGGGCGGAAGGCGATCGGCGCCTCGCTCGAAGAGCGCTTCACGTTCCTGATGCGCCAGCTGAAGATCGACGGCACCGCATCCGTCGTCGACAAATTCGTGGCGTGTCCGCCGATCGTGCTGAGCCGCGAATCGGAGATTCTCGCGGCGGGCGGAAAGATCACCGCCGCGGAACGGAAGGCCGAAGGACTCGCGGACTGACTAACGCCGGCGGAAGGTCTGGAAGCTTCCGTTGTCGTTCGCGGGCATCGGCACGAGCACGACGTTCGAGCGCTCGCGCAGCGGCGACACGCTGCCCTCCGGATTGTTGCGGCAGTCTCCCTCGCAGACGAAGAAGCCGATCAACTCGCCGGGACGTGGCTGGTGGTACGTCATCGGCGACCACCGCGACGGATCGTAGAACCAATTCGAGGCGAATTGCGACGGCGGCCCGCCCGAGGCGTCGAGCTCGTGCCAGTACTCCACCACCGTCGACGCATACCATTGGCCGTTGATGTTGAGCGCCATGCCGAGCGTGTACTGAAGCGGGCCGGACCATCCCGGAGGAACGACGTCGGGCCAGCGGCCGGGTCCGTCTTTCTTGTCGAAGTTCACACCCACACCGCCAGGCCCCATGGATATCGCCGAGATCTTCGTCGTGATCGGCCAGCTGGCAAAGTCGCGGGGCGAATTCAGAATGATCGCCTGGTTAAGATCGATCGCGTCGAGCGGCGAATCGACCGGCACGATGACCGGCGTCGGATCGGGCGCCGGCGGCGCTGGAGGCGGCGCGGGCGTTTCGACATGACGCCGCAGTACCTGCGTGCCGTGCACGGGTCCGACGCACGTCGTGCCGTTGTAGGGAATCGTCAGTGTGTTGCTGTCGTCGGTCAGCGTGCCGACGCCGTTCAGCGTGAAATTGCAGGCGGGCACGCCGCTCACGAGCGCCACGCCCGTGACGGTGATGCCGACCGTCGTCGCGGTGTTGAGCGTCCCTGACGCCGACGCAGAGATGCCGATGCCGCCGTCGCATGTCGCCGAGAACGTGCCGGCCACCGCGCTGTCGGACTGGCTTGTGATCTGCCACTGGAAATTCCCGCAGCTCGACGCCGAGGGAATCGTGAATGCGGTCGGCTCGCCCCATGTGCCGACAAGCGCGCCGGAGGACGAACCGCCGGGCACTGACACGGTCGGCGCGGTGCTGGTTCCGGTCGTTTTCCCGCTCTCGAAACCGGTGCACGCCGTAGACGCGCAGGCGGTGACGGCGGCAAGTGCGATCGCGGCGAGTGACCTCATCTTCGATCCTTCAGAGCGCGCACGCGCGCGCGCGAATTACAAATTCGTCTTCGGCTGGACGATTTTGATCGTCGGACGCCGGCGAATCGCGGGTTTTCTGAGAAAACTGAAATTATCTGGAAACCGGGTGCAGAAGTCCGGCCAGATAGTCGCGGAGACCGTCGTGCGTGCTTCGGAAGGCAAGATGTTCCCACGGAATATCTTTCGTGTCGAACTCAGCGGTTTCCAGACTCTCTTCGTCGATGGCGAGCGTGCCGCCGCGCGCGGTCGCCGCGTAGACGACGATGATGGGCGCGCGTCCGGCGTATGAGTACACGTTCACCAATCCGTCAAGGACGACCTCGAGGCCGCACTCTTCACGCGCTTCGCGAATGGCGGCGACGGTGAGCGGCTCCCCCCTGTCCACGTATCCGCCTGGAAACACCCACTTGCCGTAGCCGGGTTCGATGGCGCGCCGCACGAGCACAATCTTTCCGCTCGTCGCGCGGATGATCGTGCCCACCGCGATTTTTGGATCGAGATAGAAGATGAAACCGCAACCGGTGCAGACAATGCGCTCGGGCTCGCTGGCTTTGATGCGCCGGCGTTCCGCGGGCAATCCGCACCGGAGGCAGAAGCGGTAGTGCTGCGATTCGTCCTGTTCGACGTCAGGCATGGAGATGCAGGCGGCCCTCGCCGGCCAGTATAATTCGTCGGTTATGTCCATCCTCAAAGTTGCGCGCATGGGGCATCCCGTGCTGCGCGCCGCTGCACGGCCCCTCGAGAAGAGCGAGCTGAAGGGGGCCGCGATGCAGAGACTTATCGACGACATGATCGACACGATGGTCGAGTATCACGGCGTCGGGCTTGCCGCCCCGCAGGTGCACGAGGGCGTGCGGCTGTTCGTCGCGCAGCTCGAAACGGGCGACGATGGGGAGCGCGAGGAGCCGGTGGCGATCGTCAATCCCGAGATCACGCCGGTCGGCATCGATATCGTCGAGGATTGGGAAGGTTGCCTGAGCATTCCCGACATTCGAGGGCGCGTGCCGCGCGCGCGAGAGATTCGCGTCCGCGCGCTCGATCGGCATGGGGATCGCATCGAGCTGCGCGCGCACGATTTTCCGGCGCGCGTGATCCAGCACGAAACCGATCACCTCGACGGCGTGTTGTTTTTCGATCGGATGACGACGTTCGAGACGCTGACGTTTCTCGACGAGTACTCGCGATACTGGAACGTCAAGGACGAGGAGTAGCGGCAGCCCGCTTTTTTTCCAGCGCGCGCTCCGACTGCAGGCGTTCGAGTTCGACCGCCGAGTGATCGGCAAAGCGCATCGCGTCCGCGATCGCGCGATGACCGGCGACGTCCGCGATCGCCCGGTGCATTTCCTGGCAGACGCGCCGGTACGACGGATGTCCTTGCGGCGCGGTGCGCAGCTCGATCACGTGCATCGCCTCGCGCGCGTTCATGTCCATGTAAAACCGGATCCGGTACGCCATGACGACGGCGTAGGGCGCAGCGGCGTGAAGCCCCGCGGCGGCGAGGCTCGCGTGCAGTTCGGCCGATCGATCCATCACGCGGCGCCAATCATCGAGCGCGCCGGCTTCGTCGATCGCCGCGGGCTCGACGTAGCCATGGTTCGTTCCGAGCGGCTGCCAGTCGAGTGTGAGCAGGCGATGGCGCTGCAGATCGCGGAAGGCGCCGTAGTCGGCGAGGACGTCGAAGCGGTAGTGTGTCCGTTCGAACGCTCGTCCAGGGCGGTGCCGGCGGTTCGTGCGCTCGCCGCAGTACGCGCGCAGAAGAGCCGCGCGTTCGTCGGGCGACATCGCACGCGCGATGGCGAGGAGTTGATCGTCGGGGAGTTCCGACGTCGCGTAGAGCGCTGACGCGCAGACTTTGATCTCGCCGTCGGGGTCGAATTCGGTGAGCGTGACCTCCGGGCGAGGTTCGGCGGCGGTCGCGACGAAAGGAGCCGCGGCGGTTTCGAAGCCGCGTTTCGTGTTCGAGAAGTATTCGATCCACCTCCCGCCGCGCGACGGCTGATCGACGCGCGCGAGAAACGCGGGAATGATCTTGCGCAGCTCGATCAGCATGTCGCCGGCGCATGCGCGGACTTCGTCGAGCGGGTGCGCCATCATCCGCAGCAGAAGCGCTTCGAACGCCTGGCCGGTGCCGAAGAGTCCGACGTTCGATGTGGTCGCAGCGGGAAGCAGGCCGCGCAGCGTATCGAGCGCCTTTGCGCGGATGACCGACCGGTACATGGCGTCGGAATCCTCTGGCGATTTCGGGTAGCGCACGCGGAAGTGCGCCTCGAGCGTCGGAATCCATCGCGCGTACGTGTCGAAGGCGAGGTCCATCGTGCTGTGGAAGTCCGCCGCGAGGGCCGAGTGTTCGATTTCGGCGGGCGTGTGGTACTTCCATCGGCCGTTGGGTTTGTCCGTGTACGGCACGTAGCGCGTGGACTGTTCGAGGTACGCCATGAGGCGTCCCCACTCGAGCACTTTCGTGAGGATGTTGGACGCGCCTTCGACCGCGATGTGCGCCCCGCCAAGCTGTGCGACCGAGTCGTCGCCGTACTCGTTGAAGACTTTGGCGTAGAGTTTTTCGGCGCGCTCGGTGCCGACTGAGGAGGCGGAGATCGAGTGGTCGGCGGCGACCTGGCCGAGAAATTCGTCGAGAAAGAGCCGGCGCAGCGACTTGGCCGACCGGGAGTAGCGCGCGAAGAGCGCGCCTTTGACCGTGTCCGGAAGGTTTGTCAGCGCGAAGATCGGCTTGTCGGTGTTGGTGAAGTACGGCGCGAGCGCGTCCGCTTCGGCCTCGGTGAACGGCTCAACCACGGTCCGCGCATTGTACCAGCAGGACAAGAGCGCGAAGAGGGGGTCAGACGGGTGTCTGACCCCAAGTCGGCGGCCTTGGGGTCAGACACCCGTCTGACCCCGGCGCGAATTAGTTGCGGTGCGGCGGAACAATGTCGGCGGAGCTCTCCAGTTCGTGCGCGATGGCCCGATACGCAACCTGTCGGACGCCTTGCGTCGAACCCAGTGCGAGGTAGCAATGATGTGGCACGAGCCACTCGGCCCCTTCGCCGTACGCGTGGGCAGAATAGCTGGACCACTGATAATCTTCAGGTTTTTCGCACATTCCTGCGCGTACTGGATTCTGTTCGATGTATCGCAGGCAGGTCAGCCAGTACCGGTCGTTGTCGACATGCAGCGCGCCATAGCGGCCGTTCCATAGCGTTCCGATTCGCTTGTACCTGACGTTGTAATACTGCGCGTAGCGTCCGGCGAATTGTTTGACCGCCCGGGCGAGTCCGCACGCCGATGTTGGCGTCACCAACAGGTGCACGTGTGTCGTCATCAGCACGTACCCGTGCACATCAACGCGGTGATGCGTCGTTGCACGGGCGACGAGCGCCAGAAACATTCGACAGTCTTCGTCGTTCTGAAAAATCGCCATCCGGTTGTTCCCGCGGTGGATGACGTGCATGCTCACCTCGGGAAGAAACACTCGCGGTTGTCGCGGCATCACGGCGGTGGAAGCAAATCGCGATCTCATCAGGATCACGAGAAATCATTGGGAAAGTCACGGCTGCGCGCGCATTTCTTGCCGAAGCCGCCATAATTGGATTGCAGTGATTGCACCCTCAAAAAGGGGTCAGACGGGTGTCTGACCCCGGATCGATCGGATCGATCGACGGATCGATTGAGACGGGGTCAGACACCCGTCTGACCCCGCTGACCCCTCTCGTCCCGATGATCGAGCTTCAGACGGTGACAAAGGAGTTTCGCGGGAAACGGGACGTGGTGGCGCTGGCCGACGTTTCGCTCACGATCGATCGCGGCGACATGGTCTCGATCATCGGACCCTCCGGCTCCGGCAAGTCGACGCTGCTCAATCTCATCGGCGGACTCGACCGGCCGTCCGCCGGCGAGGTCCGCGTCGACGGCGAACCGCTCGCCGGGCTGACCGACGACGCGCTCACACGAGTGCGGCGCGACAAGATCGGTTTCATCTTTCAGTTCTTCAACCTCCTGCCCACGCTCTCCTGCCTCGAGAACGTCGGCCTGCCCCTGCACCTCCGCGGCTGGCCGCGCAAGAAAGTCCAGGCGCGCGCCGAAGAACTGCTGACCCTCGTCCAACTCGTCCATCGCATGCAGCACCTTCCCGAGGAGCTCTCCGGCGGCGAACGCCAGCGCGTCGCCATCGCGCGCGCCTTGTCGATCTACCCGCCGATCCTTCTCGCCGACGAACCGACGGGAAATCTCGACACGAACACCGGCGCCGATATCCTCGCGCTCATCCGCGATCTCCACGCGCGCCTCGGATCAACGGTTGTGATCGTCACGCACGACATGACCGTGGCAGCCAGCTGCCCGCGAACGATCGCGCTTCGCGACGGCCGCGTCGTCCAAGACGTACGCCGAACCGCGGTCGGAGCCGCGCGTTGATCCTGCTGCGCCTCATCAGCTGGCCGTATTTCCGCAAACACATTCTCCGCACGCTTCTCACCACCGCGGGGATCGTGCTCGGCGTCGCGGTGTTCGTCGGCATGCACACGGCAAACCAAAGCGTCCTGTACGCCTTCAACAGCACCGTCGATCGCATCGCCGGAAGAACAGAACTCTCGGTGTCGGCCGGGGAAACCGGCTTCAACGAGGACGTGCTCGAAAAAGTGCAGTCGGCCTCCACTGTCCGCGTCGCCGTTCCGGTGATCGAAGCGGTCGTCGACTCGCAGATACCCGGACAGGGCAACCTGCTGATTCTCGGCACCGACATGACCGGCGACCGAAGCCTGCGGGACTACGATCTCGAATCGGGCGACGATGCCGTCATCGACGATCCGCTGGTATTCCTCGCGCAGCCCGACTCGCTCATCATCACCAAGGATTTCGCGGACAGAAATCACCTCGGCGTTGGCGCCACCCTTCCGCTCGGCACGGTGCTCGGGCAGCGCCGGTTCACCATCCGCGGCATCATGAAGGCGTCGGGCTTCGCGAGCGCCTTCGGCGGGAATCTCGCGATCATGGACATCTACGCGGCGCAGAAAATGTTCGGCCGCGGGCGGACCTTCGATCGCATCGATCTTGCCGTCGCGCCCGGTCACACGATCGCCGACGCGCAACGCCAGCTGACCGCCATGCTCGGCCCAGGCTTTCAGATCGGCCCGCCCTCGAGCCGCGGCCAGCAGTTTGAAGCGATGACCGCCGCGTACTCGATGATGGTGAACATCTCGAGTCTCTTCGCGCTCTTCATCGGCATGTTCATCATCTACAACTCGTTCGCGATCGCCGTCACGCAGCGGCGGTCGGAAATCGGCATCCTGCGCGCGCTCGGCGCGACACGCTCGCAGATTCAAACCCTGTTTCTCGCCGAGAGCGCCGTGACGGGCTTCGTCGGCTCGCTTGGCGGTCTCGCCTTCGGCCTCCTTCTGGCTCACGCGATCGCCGCATCAATCGGCAGCCTGATCAACGACGTGTACGGCGTCGCTCAACGCGCGGACGAAGTGGCCACGACGCCGTCTCTCCTCGTGGGAGCGCTGTTCATCGGAATCGTGACAAGCGTGGCTGCCGCGTTGATCCCCGCCCGCCAGGCTGCGCGCGTCGATCCGGTGCACGCGCTGCAAAAGGGGCGCTATCAGGTACTCTCCGCTGGAGAAAGCCGCGTCCGCGTGATCGCCGCGGCGGCGCTCGCCGTGCTGTCGGCCGCGTGCTTGTTCGTCCCATCCGTCGCGGTAGGCGCCACCGCATCCCGCGTCGTGTTCTACGGCGGATACGTCTTCACGATCGTCGCAGCGCTACTCCTCGGACCGCTGCTTTCGCTTGCGCTGGCGCGAGTTCTTCGGCCCATGCTCCGATGGTTTCGCCCCGTCGAAGGCGCGCTCGCAGCAGACAGCCTGATTCAGTCGCCTAGACGGACGTCGGCCAGCGTCGCCGCGCTCATGCTCTCGCTCGCCGTCGTCGTGGCGTTCTCAGGCATGGCGAGTGCGAGCTACAACTCGATCATCGAGTGGATGGACACCGCGCTCAATCCCGATCTGTTCGTGACGCCGTCGCAGGACATCGTGATCCGGACACTGAGATTCCCGGAGGAAATGCTCGGCGAGCTCGAAGCGCTGCCGGGCATCGCGACAGTCCAACCCGTGCGCAATGCCCGCGTCATGTTCCGGGGCACGCCAGTAATGATCGTCGCGAGCGACGTGCACAGCCTGTACGAAACCGCCCCGCGGCCGCCCGTTGCCGGCGACCAACGCGACATGTACGAACGCACATCGTCGGCGCGAAGCGTGATGGTGTCCGACAGCCTCGCCCAGCTGAAAGGACTGAAGCTCGGAGACACCGTCGATATCCAGGCGCCGCTCGGCACCATTCATCTTCCGATTGCCGGCGTCCTCGTCGATTTTTCCGATCAGCAAGGCACGATCCTGATGGACCGGAAGCTGTTCAAGGAATACTGGAACGACGATTCGGTGAACGCCTTCCGCGTGTACCTCGCCCACGGCGCAACCGTACCCGATGTCACGCGCCGTATCATCGAGCGATTCGGATCGGAGCGGCAGGTCTTCGTGCTCACGAACACCGAGCTCAAGGCCTACATTCTCAAAATCACCGATCAGTGGTTCGGCCTCACGTCGGTGCAGATCGCCGTCGCTGTTCTGGTGGCCATTCTGGGCATCGTCAACACGCTGACCGTATCGATTACCGACCGCCGGCGCGAACTCGGGGTCGTGCAGGCCGTCGGCGGCCTGCAGGGGCAGATTCGGCACACCATCTGGCTCGAGGCGCTCACGATCGCCACGCTCGGTCTTATCCTCGGCTTCGCTCTCGGCGCCGTGAATCTGTATTACGTTATGCAAATCGTCCAACGCGATATCGCGGGCCTGCGGCTCGGATATCAATTTC
>Ga0105240_10011794_pt1 | contig 12138 bp, 3 predicted proteins | sample KBSC54metaG_FD_80426 | JGI IMG/M metagenome (GOLD analysis project Ga0105240, IMG submission 80426) | Corn rhizosphere microbial communities from Kellogg Biological Station, Michigan, USA - KBS C5-4 metaG | ecosystem: Host-associated > Plants > Roots > Rhizosphere > Soil | place: Michigan, USA...
ATCATCCCGAGCTGACTTATGTGTTTTCGGTGGCGCCCGGCGCCGATCCGAAAGCGATTCAACTCGAAGTTATGGGCGCCGCGACCGTCGCGACCGACGCTCTAGGCAATCTGGTTCTTGAGACGGCAAAAGCCAAGCTGACTCAGTCCTCTCCAACTGCGTGGCAAACGGTGGCCGGTGCTCGTAAAGAAGTGGCTACGACCTACGAAATTCATGGCAGCCAAGTCAGCTTTCATCTCGACGCATACGACGGCACTCAACCGCTGACAATCACCGCCGGCAGGCTGATGGTCGTGGGTACCTCTGCCACTAACCACAATGTGTTCCCCGCAGCGACAAGTGCAGGAGCGCTAGGCTATCCCGATCCCCGCGGGTGTTCGAGCACACCTCCCCCGATTAATCCCGGCACCCAAGCCGGCTTTCCCGGGCTTTGGTGGGACGCTAACCGTTACGGGACAGGGTGGGAAGTGCATTTTGTTCCAGCCGGTGTCTACCTCACCTGGTTGACCTACGATGCGCAGCACCGGCCAATCTGGTTGAGCAGCGGGGGTGTTGTTTCGGTCTCGCAAACCGATCCGGTGACGCTTGTGCAGGAGTATTCGGTCCCGTTGTATCGGCCAACGTGGGTGCCGGGGACAACAAGAGGTGTGCTTGGATTGCCGGTGGGTCAAGCTGCCATTGCCTTCAAATCAGGCACACAAGTAGCCGCGGCGATACGTTGGCAATGGGACGACGTCAGCGCAGCGCCTCAGGTTGATGAATGTATCTATGATTATTTCCACGCGCCAAGCGGCTCCGGGCCGATTCTTGGCCCACTCGACGAAAGCTACAACGGCGCTTGGTACAGTCCCAGCTCCTCCGGATGGGGATTGTTTCCGGACATTGGAACCAACAATGGCGCTACGTCCGAGATCGAGACAGCGGCAATTTACGACACGGCCGGCAACACGGTTTGGCTTCAAGGTGTCAATTCGGGTCAACCGCAGACCGGCGCACAGAGTGTGAACTTGGACTATGCGCAATCCAGTGCCTCCGGTTACCCGAATGGCTTTCCCACAACATCGTGTTCCGGCTCGAGTTGCCTATCCGTCACGAACAACGTCGGCACGCTGACGCGGGCGTTCGACACATCGCAGTCCGGTTCTGTATCGGCTTTTGCTGCGGCTGTCGATGCAACTACGACGGGCAGCGATGCCATCAGTTGGCCGAATGCGCCGGTGACGTATCCGACTAATATTGCCAAGCTGAGCGAGACCACCGTCGTTCTGGTGAATCAGACGCCGTGTGTCATTCCAGCCGGTCAATCCACCTGCAAGGTTACTGTCAGCTGGGCGACGACAGATAGCACCGCGCGTGTATTTCGGCGTGAAGTGCAATATCAGAACACGGGTCTTCAAGGACTGTTGGAACCTGTTCCGATCGCGTCGACCTCGAGCGGCAGTTTGACGGTGACGTTGGGACCGAGCAGCGACGTGCAGTTCGAAATGTATTCCGGAACCGATGACGGTACTGTGCCTAGTGGGACACCGGCCTTCATCTCGGCGGAAGTGTATGTGCCCTCGGGCGGGACACCGGCCAGCTTAGCGCCCAATGCCCCCAGCTCAGTCACTGCGACCATTCCGACTGGCACCGGTCTACAGGTTGTGCCGATCTCGTGGGTACCGGACGCAGGTCGTTGATAAGAACCACCTATTTCAAGCTGGCATCTTCGTCTTCTGCAACAGGACCATTCGGTACGCCTCTGGACGTCAATTTGCCGGCATCATGGAAGCAGACTGGAACTCTTCTGACCTTGAGCAGTACGCCAGTCTATTTCGCTATCGCGGCCTGCAACGCGGCGGGTTGTAGTCCTTACACGGTCAGCGGACCAGTAGATGATGGGACATCCCTTACGCCCCCCAATGCTCCTAGCGCCGTTACGGCGACTACGCCTTCATCCGGCTCCGGTACCGTGCCGGTGTCGTGGACGCCGGATGCCGCGACATTTGGCGCGACGACATATTTCAAATTGGCTGAAGCCGCGTCGCCAAGTGGGCCGTGGACGCCGCTCAATACTTCATTGCCGACCTCTCCGACGACCACAACAGCGAATGTCGCCGCCAATGGCACGTATTATTTTGGAGTTGCCGCCTGCAATTCCGCGGGTTGCAGCGCGTACACATCCAGCAATATCGTCACGGTCAGTGGCTTGGGATCGACAACCGCGCCGAATCCACCAAGCTCGGTAACGGCGACACAGCCTGCGGCAGGATCAGGCTCGGTGCCGGTCTCGTGGACTCCGGACGCAGCTACCGTCGGCACTGTGACGTACTACCAGCTTGCCCAGGCCTCTTTTTCGAGTGGCCCTTGGACGTTGCTCAATACCACGTTGCCGAAGTCGCCGACAAATACGACCGCGACAATGACGGCGAATGGCAGCTACTACTTCGGAGTCGCAGCATGCAATTCCGTGGGTTGCAGTGCGTACACATCCAGCAACGTCACTGCGATTAGCGGGTTGACGACAGTCGCCGCGCCGACCGCGCCAGCTTCGCTAACGGCGACACAGCCCGCAGCGGGATCGGGTTCGGTGCCGCTGTCATGGACATTGGATGCAGCGACGTCAGGCTCGACCACATATCTGGTGCTGTCGCAGTCCGCATCGTCGAGTGGCCCATGGACCGTCGTCAACAGCGCATTGTCTCCGTCAACGACCAATACGACCGCCACGACGTCAGCGAACGGCATCTACTACTTCGCCCTGCAGGCTTGCAATAGCGTGGGATGCAGCAGCTATATCGCGAGCAATGCCGTTACGATCAGCGGTCTTGGGGCAACGCCTGCGCCCAACGCGCCCACTTCGGTAACAGCGACTCCGCCTTCGGCCGGCAGCACTACAGTTCCGGTGTCGTGGGTGGCGGCCGACGCCAGTGCGACGTATTTCATGCTCGCGCAATCGAGCTCGTCGAATGGCCCGTGGACTGTGCTCAATGGAAGCATCGCGGCAACGACCAGCAGCTCATCGGCGACGGTGTCGTCGAACGGCACGTACTACTTCGGCGTGGCGGCGTGCAATGCCAGCGGATGTAGCGGTTACACATCGAGCGCGGCGTTAACAGTCGTCCTGCCAACCCAGGTTGCGACGTTGTCGCTGCCGCCGGCAACCCCGGTCAATGATGTAGCAACGCACGACCCTAAGGTAGGCACCCTGGCCGGACAGGCCGGCACCGATGGTGGTGCGGCGCAATACCACGTGCCGATCGTCGTGCCGCCCGGGCGCGCCGGCATGCAGCCGGAGTTGGCGCTGATCTACAACAGCCGCAGCGGCGACGGCGTGATGGGCGTGGGATGGACGATCTCGGGACTGAGTTCCATTCATCGCTGTCCGCAAACGCCGGAACAAGACGGACAGACGCTTGGCGTGTCGTACACAAACAACGACCGGCTCTGTTTGGACGGGCAGCGGCTCGTTGCGGTCCTCGGCAACTACGGTGTTGCAGGCACTCAGTACCGCACCGAGGTCGACAGCTATGCGCGAATCACGCAGCTGAACGGCGACTTGAGCAGTACGGATACCGCCTGCTTCCGCGTTGAGCAGAAGAATGGCCGCGTGCTGCATTACGGCGGCATCACGACGCCGACAGGCTGCACTCTCTCGACCATACACTCACGCGTGAAGCCCGGCGGGGCGCCGGCCAGTCTGAGTTGGCTTGTCGAACGTATCGAAGACCGTGTCGGCAACAATCAGGTATACACGTATACCGACTACACCAATGGCGAAGTGCTGTTGGCGCAGGTGGCATATACCGGATTCAGTCCGACAGGCGTGACCGGTGATCGCACGGTGAGTTTCACCTACCAGCCGCGCGCGAGTGCGGCGAGCGGTGCGGCAGATGTGTCGTCGAGCTATCTTTCTGGCGGCCTGACGATGCAGACGCTGGCACTGCAGAAAACCACGACGGCTGTGGCTGGCAGCACCGTACGTACTTATACGCCGGGATATACCAACTCGCTTTACAACCAGCGCCTGCTCATGACGTCGCTGACCGAATGCGCGACGGATGCGAACGGTCAGGTTTGCCATCCTGCGACATCGTTCACGTACAACGACAGCACGCCGAACTACGCGTTCGGGGCGTTGAGCAACATCAACGCGATCTTGCCTGCCGGACTGGCGGCGCGCGATGCCCGCCCGATCGGCGATCTGGACGGCGACGGAGCGCGCGAAGTCGCTGTACCGGCGCTGTCTTCCACCGACGGCAGCCTGCACCTCTTCCTAACGCAAATCACTGCAGACGACCAACCTCACGGATTGATCGATCTGACCGGGACGCCATTCACCTATACGGTCGATTCGACCGCCGACTACGTCGATATCGATGGCGATGGTCGCGCTGAGTTATTGTTGCGCCCGCAGGTACCGCCGGGCGGCACGACCGAAGTACAGGGCAACCTGGCGTTCGCGCAATGGAAAGGCCAGCGCGGGGGACGAGCGGAATCACTGGTCCAGCCTAGAGCCACGCCATCACAGAACTTTGCCGCTCTGTTCAACACCATCCAGACGAATGTGACGGTCCTGTCCGGTGATAAGGTCTACGCCGCCGATATGAACGGCGACGGCAAGGTCGACCTGATTATCGTTACGCCGAATACGAATTGTCCGTTCGTCAACAACAACGTTCTAGCGGTGGGCGTGCTCATCTACACGAACACGATGACGGGTCCGCTCGCTTCCGGCCAAACCGCGACATTTGCAGCGCCATCAGGACCGCTGTTTTGTCTGAATCAGGTGAACACCGATCCCACTCTCGGGGTGACCGGTGCCGGTCAGCACATCATTGACCATATCGCCGATTTCGATGGTGATGGTATTCCGGACTTCTACATCAGCTATGCGCAAAATCTCGCAACCGGTAACGGAAGTACGCTGCAGTTCGACAGCATCAAGCTCATCAAACCCCAAGCCGACGGTACCTATCAGGTCGTGTCCAAAGGCTGCACCAACATCGGACTGACAAAGGCGGAATGCCAGTTCTCGAACACCTACGCAGCCGCGACAGCAGCATCAGCTCATCATTGGATGGACGTTAACGGTGACGGCCTCGAAGATTTTGTATATGCCCTTCCCGGAGGAACCTGGACGATTCGGCTCAATCAAGGCGGGAAATTTGGATCGCCCATCAATACCGGGAGTAGCGCCGGCCTCGATCTCGGCTACGGCGGCTCGTCATTCCGCTACGCGAACCGTACGCCAATGCTCGATGTCGATGGCGATGGCAAACCGGATCTTCTGACGCCATCTACGCTGAACGCCAATCCGTTCGTCGTGAAGATGTGCACACTGCAGCTGACCGACTATTTGAAGGGCGATCCGGGTGCGTGTCCGGAGGGAACGGCTGCCAATCCGCCGGTAGGCGGCGGCGGAATAACCGTCAAGCCTTTGCATTGTCCGGTCTATGCCTGCCCCGAAAATCCGGGCGCGAATACTCTGAACATGCCGGTGAACGTTGCTAAGGCGCGAGGGGGTTATCGCTACACGTGGAACAATCAACCGGCCGATGGACTGTATCTTTCGGACAAATTCCAAGGGGGCCCGTCGGATTTCAGCTCATATCGCATGGATATGTTGAAGTTTGTGCAGACGGGGTCCGCCTCGTTCACTGTGGTGCAAACACAAACTCCCGTGATTGCCCAACTGGCCAACACGACGCAGATCGCATCAGCGCTAGAGGGTTCACTGTTCCAGTGGACCAATGATTTTTCTTCCGTGTCGAACCTGAATTTCGTTGCAGCGACGGCGCCTGCATCCAAGGACTTGGCCGGTCAAGGGCTCGACAACTTTACGACGCTGGCCGGCTGTCCGGTCGCGGCGACATTTGTTCCCTTTTCCCAGGGCTCCGGCGGCTACTATTACAGCAGCTGCGAAGTCGTCGATGGCAGCTATGGTCCTTCGACATTCGTAGACGGCACGTCGACCTCAGCCTTCGAACCTGTGCCAGGCGTGCAGTTCAATATGACGTCGGTGATGTACGTCAACCGCAATCAAGGCGTGCAAGCCAGCGGCAACATGGGTGTGGCAAAGGCGACAGCTGCCCAGACTCTGGGTTGTAGCAATCCGCTGGGAGGTGGTTGTCCGAGCGGCGTATTCCTGCCTGGCTTGCTCAACACCGTGACGGACGGGCTCGGCGATCAGGCGGTCTGGGATTACGACACGCTTGCTTTGGGTTTCCTCATCTCGCGCGACGGTATTGCAGAGTACACGGTCAGCCCGAACAGCGGATACAACGATTCGAGACACTATTACTTTGGCAGCAGCATGCCGGTAGTGAGCGCGATGCTCCAATCGAATGGCATCGGTGACGTGACCGGTTCGCGCAGCGCCTCCTACGGCTACAGCGAGGCGATGTACAACCATTTCGGTCGCGGCTTCCAGGGTTTCCGTACGATCACGGTGGAGAACATATCCAACGACGCGTCGCGGCGCTTGGCCACAGCGACGACGTTCAAGCAAAAGTTTCCGCTGGTTGGCAAGGTCGAGTCGACGACGACGCTGACGCGGGGCGCTAGTCCACATGCCGTGCACTCGGAGGCCGTTGCCTATAGCTGCCAGCAGGGTGATACGAGCGCAGCAACTTGCCCTCAGGATGGCACTTCGGCGCCGAACTTGCCGATCCCGACCGGCACGAGCGTCTATCGGCCCGTGTCGACCACGCAAACGAGCAACGACTACGATCTTGGTACGGGCGCAGCGTCGAGCCACAGCAAGAACGACAATACCTGGGACAGCTACGGCAACCTGAAAACCCAGGTAGTCGTGCGCTCAGACGATGCCATGGGCGGATTGTTCGTCACGAGCCACACGACCTCCACGACGAACACGTTCGACTATTCGAACGTCTCCGACTGGTGGATCAACAAGCTTCTAGAGACCAAGGCAACGAGTTCGATCGTCTACGCTGGCGGACACGCCCTGCCCGGGACCGCCTCTGCGCCCGAGCGAGTCGTGGACACGCAGTTCGCCTGGAATACCAACCGCACGCCGTTGTCGAAAACCCTCCAGTCGCAGTCGGTGATCGGCGATGCCAATCAGGAATCGACGACGAACTATACTTATCCGCCGACGAGCTACGGACTGCCCACGCAGGTAAAGGTGACGGGTGTCAGCATCGCGCCGGACCGAACGACCACCTACGGCTACAGCACCGACGGTTACTTCGTCGCCAGCACGAAGAACGGGCTCAACCAGATTTCTACCGCCGTCGTGCAGGCCCGCGATGGGCAGGCGACCAAAGTCACTGACCCGAACAATATCACCATAAACACGACGTACGATGCGTTTGGCCGCGCCAAGCAGGTCACGCACAAGACCGCGGCGGACCAAGACATCGAATCGCCGATCAACATCGCCCTGTCGAACTGCGGTGGCGGTTGCGGCGGTTTCGGCAGTGACACAAACGAAACCAACGCCGTCTATCGTGCGATTACGACACAGCAGGGCTATCCGACCAAGGTGACCTGGTACGACTTGCTCGGTCGTCCAATCAAGCAGGCGCAGGCAGGATTCAGCGACACGACGAGCAGCGCGCTGCAATACAGCTTCAGTGCCATGCTGGCGAACTACGACGAAAACGGCACCGTGGCGACACAGTCGGCGCCGTACTACACCGACAACGGCTCACCGAACTACACCGAGTTCGGCTACGACGCGCTGAATCGCGTCACCGCCAAATCATCCCCCGCTTCGTGCGGTGGAACGATGGATACGACCTACGTTTACACGGGCCGTCAGACGAAGATCACGGCAAGCGGCAACTGCACCGACGGCAGCCCGGGCAACGGCGAAATCACGGTGAGTCGCAGCACGAACGTGCTCGGCCAGTTGATGCAGACGGTCGACGCCAATCACAAGTCTACGGATTACTGGACGGAGCCGTTGGGCCATGTGGTCGCGATCCGCGACGTCGAACTCAATGTCACAACGGCGAGCTACAACGCTCTGGGTCAGCGTACGCAGAGCAGCGATCCGGACCAGGGCATATGGAGCTTTAGCTACGACGCCCTTGGCGAGCTGACGAGCCAGGTCGATGCGCGCGGCGTGGTGACGACGGTGACCAGCCGCGACGCGCTGGGCCGCATTACCCGGCGCCAGCAGGTCTCGCCAACGGGCGTGACCGGCCTTGCCGCGGAAAACCTCATCGATACCTGGATCTACGATCCGGCGAACGGTATCGGCCAGGTGAAGAGCATCGCGCGCCAACGCGGTGCGGGCACGCCACCGACGAATCCCACTTGGAGCGAAAGCTACGCCTACGACAGTGGCGCGCGCCCGACAATGATCAGTACGACGATCAGCGAACCCGGTTCCACGCTCAATCTCAATAGCGGCACGAGCTATGACGGCGCGGGCCGAGTGGATACGCAGACCTATCCGGTATTGCCCACGGGCGGGACGGCCCTTTCGGTCAAGCACACGTACACCGGCTATGGCCAGCTCGACGCATTGAGTAACGCGGGTACGGGCTACGTGTATTGGATCGCTCAAGGCGAGAACGCCTGGGGTCATCTCACCGGCGAGCAATATCCGGGCGTGATCACCGGCAGCCACAACGACTATGCCGCGACTGGACAGGCGCAGACGCTGCACTGGAGCGGCTCAGCCAGCGACGTGATGAGTTACACCTACGACAGCTTCGGCAACCTGCACACGCAACAACGCAGCGCCGGCTCCAACGTCAATACCGAGACCTACGCCTACGACGCACTGCAACGCCTGACCAACGCGACGCGCGCGGTCGGTGCGCCGGTCAGCTACAGCTACTCGGCCAGCGGCAACATCACGAGTAAGAGCGATAACGGCGGCACTTACACGTACGGAAGTGCCAATGGCTGCGGCCCCCATGCCGTGACCCGGGCGAATGGGTTGAGCTACAGCTGCGATGCGAACGGCAACGTGATCAGCGGAGCGATCACGGCGGTCTACGACGCGGACAACCACCCGCGCAGCATCGACCGCGGCGGCACAATGAGCTGGACCTACTCGGCTTTGGGCGGCATGACCACGGAAGTGTCGAGCCGAGGAATGCGCTACTTCGGGCCGAACGGCTACGAGCAGGTGGGCACGGATGCGAGCGCGAAGCAGGTGTACGAGCTGGGTCCGGTGATCGTGAGCCGGACAAATGGCGCAGACACGGTCAGCGTGATACTGAGAGACCGTCTGGGCAGCACAATCAACGTGCTCGACTCGAATGTGCCGACAACTCGCATGTACGACGCGTTCGGCAAGGCCAGAAACGGAGACATGAGTGACCGGCCGAATGGCACGCTGAGCTTGAATGACACGATCCACGGGTTCACCAAGCACGACCATGCGGATGATGTGCAGCTGATCCATATGAGTGGGAGGGTGTATGACTATCAGCTAGGTCGTTTCCTCAATGTCGATCCGATCATTCAGAATCCGGGCAACAGCCAGAGCTTGAATCCGTATAGTTATGTTGGGAACAACCCCCTGTCTGGCACTGATCCAACAGGTTACGCGACATGCCAAGCATCTCAGGTCGCTTCAACATCTGAGTGCGCAAATATCGGTGCGCATACGATCGTTGGCGAGGATGGTAAGAAGACAACGTTGATCGTTGGTGATACGCATTCGAATATCGCCATCGAAGGCAACGTCAGCGTCGGCAACGTTAAGAACTTGTCTCCAGGCAGTCTCAATATCGCGATCAATCCCCACAATGGCGCTGAGGACTGGATTGCCAATGGCCCGAAAGGCAGCAAACCGTCGCCGGATGGAATAGGCAGCATTGCCGCGAATCCGCAAGGGTGTGGCTCGCTGGACTGCTATAACGTTCACTACAACTCCGAAACACGCAATGTCGAGTCTGCTGAACGCACTTTCATTTCTAATGCAAGTTATGGGGCAATCAACGGCATTACTAACGAGCTCGGCCGTGCGATGGAGTTGATGTCGATACATACCCAGGTGCGGTATGGTGCGGACGACTTCATGCTAGTCCATGCTCCAACTGGCGGGATGTTTTACGACATCGTTAAGGCGGGGTTAGACAAGAATGGGTTCACTACGGAAATAGCTAGCCATGTTGCAGAAGTGCTCGAAGAGAATAGAAAGATGAGCTGGGTGGTACATAGCGGCGGTGGCGCCATTTTTGCCGAAGCGGCACGTGTTGCGGCGGACAGCGGCCACAGTTTGAGTAATACAACAGTAGCCTTCGATTCGGGTGCAAACAATCGCATGGTCACGAATTCGATTTTGTCGCGGGGCGGCGCACATCTCTTCATTGCTGGGCGATTTGAAGGTTACTTCGATCGCAATAATGATGCCGTGCCGATGATCGTTGGTCTTCGAGGTGGGCCAATCGACATAGCGCGATCAATATGGAGCTTCCCGAAGCTATTCGGTCCTGGTGGATCCAGTCCACATACACTCCCTGTTCGAAATGACGAGTGAGGCGGTCAAATGTTGTTGCAACGATTTTTTTTTGTCGCGCTCTGCCTGCTGTTCGCCGGTTGTGCAACCTTGAGTCCAGCGGGGAGTTTGCCGTCAGGAGATACAAGGCATTGGAAAATCCACCGGATTGAGATAGGCAATCACGTCGTGCAGTTCACGATACCTACCGGCGAAAGTTCGGATTGGCCAGCTTTCGAAGTACCAAAACAGATTGATCTATCCAAATCAAAGTTATTCAACGATGTGAATCAAGGGCCAGACTTGCTATCTCGCTTCTGGGACTACCGAATCTCGCGGTATGGAGATGTTGATGGAACTCTTCGGGCCGTTATTATTCTGTGGAATAGTGATCGCGAGCTAAGTGATGAAAAGGAGCTCAGGGATGGAGCAATCGACAACGATGAGCTTGAAAAAAATAGGGATGTGAAAAATGGAAGGAAGAGAGCGCCCAACGAAAAGCGCTACGAGCAAACTAACATTGCAGGCAAAAAAGGATACCTCGTTCACCAAAGAATCTCGGGGGCGTACTACATAGTTCCGGTTGATCTTCATCACTACCTGACGATCTATGTAGGCACTGATGTAACGAGATCTGGTTGGCGTGAGGACTCAAAATCAGCAGCAGAAGCGATCCTGCAATCGATCAAAATTGAACCAAAATAGCTCAACCCGCTGGGCAGCATACGTATCCACCGCGCGTTCCCAACAAGACTATTCAACTAAGTCTGTTAATCCGCGCAGTAGCTATTCGATGAAGTGAATCGCTGCGATGGGCGATATTTATCTGCCGCTCACGTGGCAACAGCCATTTGCCTCAAGCGTTCTATCTAGGAACGGGTCATGCTGAAACTAATTGCCGTGCTAGCTTCGATGATGTTTCTAGTTCTCGGAGGGGCCAGAAACGCAATTGCTTCTCCAGCGAAGCCTTCGACGTCGGAGTATTTGGTCACCGAAGGTGCCGGATTTTTGATGCATCAGGGTGAGGGTGTTATTTACGCGATGACTTTCGCAGTTCGCAAGAACCTCGCGCAAACACTCTACGCGACAGTAGTTTACGAAAACCCATCGAATTCCAAAGCACCTTTTGTTGTTGGCGGCTCCATTGCGCCTGGGCAAAAAGAATTCTTATCCGAGTCCCCGGGAATTCCGGCCATCAAGAATCAAAGGGCATATCGGGTGGAAGTATATCTGTTCAGCGATGAGGCTCGGACTCACCAAGTTGGATATCACGCACAATTGGTCTTTTTCCAGATTCCCAAGGGCATGGAGGCCATGTACGACATTAAGCTCCTCTAAGCAAATCCACGCACGCCAGCGATCTGCAAGTTTCTCAGCACGCGTCGCACAGGTGCGCGCACCTGGGAAACAATAACCGCCTAGAAACGAACTACATGTGCACGAGTCTGCCGACGATCGAGGAAATCCTTGCAAAGGACAATCGAGATTAAGCGCGGCAACCGATCAAAAGCTGTAACGCACCCCACCCCATATCAACCGCGGCGCACCCGGCGCGAAGAACGTCGTGCGCGGGACGGGATAGTTTCCGTCGCCCGGCGCGTTCGCCACTGCGGGAAACGGGCGCGCGACGAAGTGGCCGTCGGCATCGAAGCCTTGTGCGCCGAGCTGCGCCGCGGTGGCGTATTTGCGATTGAGCAAATTGTCGATCTGGGCGAAGAAGGTCAGCTTCG
>Ga0105240_10011797_pt1 | contig 12138 bp, 11 predicted proteins | sample KBSC54metaG_FD_80426 | JGI IMG/M metagenome (GOLD analysis project Ga0105240, IMG submission 80426) | Corn rhizosphere microbial communities from Kellogg Biological Station, Michigan, USA - KBS C5-4 metaG | ecosystem: Host-associated > Plants > Roots > Rhizosphere > Soil | place: Michigan, USA...
CGAGCCCGGCTCCGGGTCCGACGTCGTATCGATGAAGCTGCGCGCCGACCGGAAGGGCGACCGCTACGTCCTCAACGGCAGCAAGATGTGGATCACCAACGGTCCCGATGCCGACACGCTGGTCGTCTATGCGAAGACCGACGTAGCCGCCGGGCCGCGCGGAATCACTGCATTCCTGGTCGAGAAGGGATACCGCGGGTTCTCGACCGCGCAAAAGCTCGACAAGCTCGGGATGCGCGGATCCAACACTTGCGAGCTCGTGTTCGACGATTGCGAAGTGCCGGAAGATAACGTGCTGGGCGCCGTCGGCCGCGGCGTCAACGTGCTGATGAGCGGCCTCGATTACGAGCGCGCGGTGCTGGCCGGCGGCCCGATCGGCATCATGCAGGCCTGCCTCGACGTGGTGATTCCGTACCTGCACGAGCGCGAGCAGTTCGGCCAGCCGATCGGCGAGTTCCAGCTGATGCAGGGGATCCTCGCCGATCTGTACACGACACTCAGCGCTTGCCGGGCCTACGTGTATGCGGTCGGGGCCGCCTGCGACCGCGGCCAGACGACGCGCAAGGATGCCGCCGGCGCGATTCTCTATGCATCCGAGAAGGCGACGTGGATGGCCGGCGAGGCGATCCGCTGCCTCGGCGGCAATGGCTATGTCAACGAATTCGCCACGGGCCGCTTGTGGCGCGACGCGAAGCTGTACGAAATCGGCGCCGGCACCAGCGAGATCCGCAGGATGCTGATCGGTCGCGAGCTGTTCGCCGAAACGGCATGAGCGACGGACGACACGACCCAGGCGAAACCGGCCCGCCGGCCGCCTGAACTCACGAGCCAGAACGGATTACGCAATGCCGCCACTGCCCCATCTCTTCGAGAACAACCGCCGCTGGGCCGAGGATGCGCGCGAGCGCGACCCGGAGTTCTTCTCCCGGCTGGCCGCGCAGCAGTCGCCGCGCTACATGTGGATCGGATGTTCCGACAGCCGCGTGCCGGCGAACGAGATCATCGGTCTGCCGCCGGGCGACGTGTTCGTCCATCGCAACGTCGCCAACGTCGTCGTCCACTCGGATCTGAATTGTTTGTCCGTGCTGCAGTTCGCGATCGACATCCTGCATGTCACCGACGTGATCGTCTGCGGCCACTACGGCTGCTCGGGCGTCCGCGCCGCGCTCTCCGGACAGCGCGTCGGGCTCGCCGACGACTGGCTGATGCATGTCCGCGATGTCGGGCGGCAGCACCGTCATCTGCTCGACGCGCAGTCGACTTTCGACGGCAAGCTCGCGCGGCTCGCCGAAGTCAACGTGCTGAGCCAGCTCGCCAATGTCTGCCGCACCACGGTCGTTCGCGACGCCTGGGCGCGCAGCCAGGACCTGACAGTCCACGGCTGGATCTACGACGTCCAGGATGGATTGCTGCGCGATCTGGGAGTCGAGGTGTCGAGCAGCGACGAGCTGGGCGCGGTGCTCGACGCCGGCTTCGCGCGGCTCGAGCGTGGACCGGGCGCTGGATCGGCTGATGAACCGGGTCGGTGATACGTTCGACAGGGTGGTCACGTTGAACCGCGACGACATCGCGGCATTCGCGCGCTCGTGCGGCGATTCCAACCCGCTGCATCACGACGCCGAGCTCGCGAAGCGCTCGCGCTTCGGCGGCATCATCGCGTCAGGGCCGCATTACACGTCGCTGTTCATGGGGCTGGCCGCAACGCATTTCGCGCAGAGTGGCGGCGCGCTCGGCCTCGAATTCACGTTCCAGTTCCGGCGCGCGGTGATGGCCGACGACACGCTCGCGATGCGCTGGGAGATCACGAGCCTCGAGCGCAAGGAATCGCTGGGCGGCGACTTGGCGGCGCTTTCCGGGACGATTACCAACCAGGATGGCGTGACGGTCGTGACCGGCCGGGGCAAAATGCTGGTTCACGCCGCGCTCTGAGGCGCAGTTTCGCAGTTTAGTTTATGTGTCCGCGCCGGATGCACTCGCTGGACCAGGACCACCAGACAGGAAGCAAGAGACATGTTGAATGACCCGATCGTCATCGTCGGACTGGCCCGCACGCCGATGGGCGGATTCCAGGGAGAGTTGGGCTCGCTGACCGCGCCGCAACTGGGGGCCGTCGCCATCAAGGCAGCGGTCGAGCGCGCCGGGATCCAGCCCGGCGACGTCCAGGAAGCCATCATGGGCTGCGTGCTCCCCGCAGGACAGGGACAGGCGCCCGCGCGGCAGGCGGCGCTCGGCGCAGGGCTGCCGCTGTCGGTCGGCTGCACCACCGTCAACAAGATGTGCGGCTCGGCGATGAAGGCGGCGATGCTGGCGCACGACCTGCTTGCAGCCGGGACCAACGATGTGATGGTCGCCGGCGGCATGGAGTCGATGACGAACGCGCCGTATCTGCTGCCGAAGGCGCGCGGGGGAATGCGGATGGGCCACGGCGTGGTCCAGGACCACATGTTTCTCGACGGCCTCGAGGACGCCTACGACAAGGGCCGGCTGATGGGCTCGTTCGCCGAGGAGTGCGCGGACAAGTTCGCGTTCACGCGCGAGGCGCAGGACGCGTTCGCGATCACGTCGCTCGAACGCGCGAAGGCGGCGAACGAGAGCGGCACGTTCGACTGGGAGATCGCTCCGGTGACCGTGCAGGGCCGCAAGGGCGAGACGGTGATTGCACGCGACGAGCAGCCGTTCAAGGCGGCGATCGACAAGATCCCGGAATTGAAACCGGCGTTTCGCAAGAACGGGACGGTGACCGCGGCGAACTCGTCGTCGATCTCCGACGGCGCGGCCGCATTGGTGATGATGCGCCGCTCGACTGCAGAGGCGCGCGGGCTCAAGCCGATCGCGGTGGTCGTCGCCCACGCGACGCATGCGCAGGAGCCCGGCCTCTTCACCACAGCGCCGGTCGGTGCGATCCAGAAGCTCTACGAGAAAACGGGATGGACGACTGCCGATGTCGACCTGTTCGAAGTCAACGAGGCGTTCGCGGTAGTAACGATGGCGGCGATGAAGGAGCACGGCATTCCGCACGACCGGATGAACGTCCACGGTGGCGCCTGCGCGCTCGGGCATCCGATCGGCGCATCGGGCGCGCGCATTCTCGTCACACTGATCGGCGCGCTGCGCAAGATGGGAAAGCGCCGCGGCGTCGCTGCCCTCTGCATCGGCGGCGGCGAAGCGACGGCGATGGCGATCGAGCTGGCATGAGCGGTGCGACTTACACGACGATCCGCTACGAGACCGAAGGCCGGATCGCGCGGATCACGCTCGATCGGCCGGAGCGGCTCAATGCGATCACGCCCGACATGCCGCGCGAGATCCATGCGGCGGTCGACGCCGCGAATGCCGACAATTCCGTTCACGTGATCGTCCTGCAGGGCGCCGGCCGCGCATTCTGCGCCGGTTACGACCTCAAGGATTTCGCCGAGCGTCCGGGCAGCAACGTCTGCATCCAGGACATGCCGTGGGATCCGATGCAGGACTATCGCGAGATGAAGCGCTACACCGACGACATGTTCTCGCTGTGGAAGAGCTACAAGCCGACGATCTGCAGGGTCCAAGGCTATGCGGTGGCCGGCGGCAGCGACATCGCGCTATGCTGCGACATCGTCGTGATGGAGGACACCGCGCAGATCGGCTACATGCCGGCGCGCGTCTGGGGTTGTCCGACTACCGCAATGTGGGTATACCGGATCGGTGCCGAGAAAGCGAAGCGGATGCTGCTGACCGGCGACCGGATCACCGGCATCGAAGCGAAAGCGATCGGCCTGGTCCACGATGCGGTGCCGGCCGCCGAGCTCGACGCCGCGGTAAACCGGCTCGCCGACCGGATGGCCGGCGTGCCCAGGAACCAGTTGATGATGCAGAAGCTGATGATCAACCAGGCATACGAAAACATGGGTCTCGCGAGCACGCAGATGATCGCGACGCTGTTCGACGGCATCACGCGCCACACGCCGGAGGGGATCTGGTTCAAGAAATACGCGGAGGAGCACGGCTTCCACGAAGCGGTCGCCTGGCGCGACAGCGGCAAGCCCATCCCCGGCTCCAAAGAGTGATGGACCGCGCCCGATTCACTGCGCGGCCATCGACCCGAGGGCTGACGCAATGCTGCTGAACGAACAGCAACGGCTGATCCGCGATTCGGTGCGCGACTTCTCGCGCGAGCGATTGCTGCCGCATGCCGCGACTTGGGATCGCGAATGCGCTTTCCCGCGCGAGGCGTTGCGCGGCCTCGGCGAGCTCGGCGTGCTCGGGATGGTGACGCCGGACCAGTACGGCGGCGCGGGCCTCGATTACCTGTCGCTCGCCGTGGCGATCGAAGAGGTCGCGGCGGGCGATGGCGCAACGTCTACGATCGTCAGCGTGCAGAACTCCGTCGTCTGCGGCCCGATCAACCTGTTCGGCAACGCGGCGCAGAAAGAAAAGTACCTGACGAAGCTGGCGACCGGCGAGTGGCTCGGTTGTTTCTGCCTGACCGAGCCGCATGTGGGGTCCGATGCCGGTGCGCTGAAGACTTCCGCCCGGCGCGATGGAAGCGACTACGTGCTCAATGGCGTCAAGCAGTTCATCACGACGGGCAGGAACGCCGAAATCGCCATCGTGTTCGCAGTCACCGACCGCGATGCCGGCAAGCGCGGCATTTCGGCCTTCATCGTCGAGACCGAGGCGCCTAAGCACAAGCCGGGCTTCATCGTCGCGCGCGTCGAGGACAAGCTGGGCCAGCGCGCATCGGACACCGCGCAGATCGTGTTCGAGAACCTGCGCGTGCCGGCGTCGAACCTGCTCGGCAGCGAAGGCGACGGCTACAGGATCGCGCTGGCCAACCTCGAAGGCGGGCGCATCGGGATCGCGGCGCAATGCGTCGGGATGGCCCGCGCCGCGTTCGACGCAGCGCTCGCCTACGCGAACGAGCGCCAGAGCTTCGGCAAGGCAATCGTCGAACATCAGGCGGTCAATTTCCGCCTCGCCGACATGGCCACGCAGATCGAGGCCGCGCGACAGCTGATCTGGCACGCCGCATCGCTGAAGGATGCCGGCCAGCCGTGCCTGAAGGAAGCATCGATGGCCAAGCTGTTCGCCTCCGAGATGGCCGAGCGCGTTTCATCCGACGCGATCCAGATCCACGGCGGCTACGGCTATGTGAACGACTTTCCGGTCGAGCGGATCTATCGCGACGTCCGCGTGTGCCAGATCTACGAGGGCACCAGCGACATCCAGCGGATGGTGATCGGACGCAACCTGTGAACGCCATCGCTCGACCCTGCTCTTCGCTGTCGCCCGCCTCGTGTCTGCGCGGTCCGGCTGGGAAAATGACCAACTTCGAACAGCCGCACTGACGCAAACGGAGACTTAATGTCCAACGAGATGGATTTCTACTTCGATTTTTCCTCGCCGTACGGATACCTGGCGTCGGAGCGCATCGACGCGCTCGGCGCGAAGTACGGACGGAAAGTCAATTGGCACCCGATTCTGCTGGGCGCGGTGTTCAAGCAGACGGGGATGGCGCCGCTGACAGAAGTGCCGATCAAGGGCGACTACGCGAAGATGGACTTCTCGCGGACCGCGCGGATGCTGAAGATACCGTTCGCGATGCCGACCGTGTTCCCGATCGGGTCGGTTGCTCCGGCGCGCGTGATGCTGTGGATCGCATCGCGCAACCCGGAAGCGGCAAAGGCGTATGCGCGCGTCGCCTATCGCGCATTCTTCGTCGACGGCTTCAACATCGGCGAGCCCGCGACGGCGGCCGCATTGGCGGCCGGTCTCGGCCATGACCGCACGGCCGCGCAGGCGGCGATCGACGATCCGCAATACAAGGCGGCGCTGAAGATGGAGGTCGAGCAGGCGATCGGGCGCGGCGTGTTCGGCTCGCCGTTTTTCATCGTCGACAACGAGCCGTTCTGGGGTTGCGACCGGCTGGCGATGCTCGAAGAGTGGCTGAAAACCGGCGGCTGGTAGGCCGCATGACATGACGCAGATCCAGTCGAAGCTGAATCCCCGCGACGAGGCGTTCCAGGCCAATACCAGGCTGATGGAATCGCTGGTCGACGACTTGCGCGCGAAAGTCGACCGGATCTCGCTGGGCGGCGGCGATGCGGCGCGCAAGAAGCACACCGCGCGCGGCAAGCTGCTGCCGCGCGATCGCGTCCGGATGCTGTGCGACCCGGGCGCGCCCTTCCTCGAGCTGTCGCAGCTCGCCGCGCACGACATGTATCGCAACGAGGCGCCCGGCGCCGGCATCATCACCGGCGTGGGCCGCGTGTCGGGCCGCGAATGCGTGATCGTCTGCAACGATGCGACGGTCAAGGGCGGCACCTATTTTCCGATGACGGTGAAGAAGCATCTGCGCGCGCAGGAGATCGCGCAGCAGAACAACCTGGCTTGCATCTACCTCGTCGATTCGGGCGGCGCGAACCTGCCGACCCAGGACGACGTGTTTCCCGATCGCGAACACTTCGGCCGGATCTTCTACAACCAGGCGAATTTGTCGGCCCTGGGCATTCCGCAGATCGCCGTCGTGATGGGCTCGTGCACCGCAGGCGGCGCCTACGTGCCCGCGATGAGCGACGAGACGATCATGGTCCGCAACCAGGCGACGATCTTTCTCGCCGGTCCGCCGCTGGTCAAGGCGGCAACCGGAGAGATCGTCAGCGCGGAGGAGCTGGGCGGCGCCGACGTGCACACGCGGCAGTCGGGCGTCGCCGATCACTACGCGCAGAACGATTCGCATGCGCTGGGCATCGCGCGGCAGATCGTCGCCAATCTCAATCGCGTCAAGGGCTCGTCGGGCAACCTGGTCGCGGCACGCGAGCCGGCTTACGATCCGCGCGAATTGTATGGCGTGATTCCCGCCGACACCCGCAAGCCGTACGACGTCCGCGAGGTGATCGCGCGGATCGTCGATGCGAGCGAGCTCGACGAATTCAAGCAGAATTACGGAACGACACTGATCACCGGCTTCGCGCGCATCCATGGGTATCCGGTCGGCATCGTAGCGAACAACGGCGTGCTCTATTCGGAGTCGGCGCTCAAGGCCGCGCATTTCATCGAGCTCTGCAGCCAGCGCAACATCGCCCTGGTGTTCCTGCAGAACATCACCGGCTTCATGGTCGGAAAGAAGTACGAGGCCGGCGGCATCGCCCGCGACGGCGCGAAGATGGTCACCGCGGTCGCGACGACGCGCGTTCCGAAATTCACCGTGATCATCGGCGGCTCGTTCGGCGCGGGGAATTACGGAATGTGCGGACGCGCCTACGGTCCGCGCTTCCTGTGGATGTGGCCGAACGCGCGGATATCGGTGATGGGCGGAATGCAGGCGGCGTCCGTGCTCGCGACGGTGAAGCGCGACAGCATCGAGGCGAAAGGCGGCACCTGGCCGAAAGAGGAAGAGGACGCGTTCCGCAAACCGATCCTCGAGCAGTACGAGCACCAGGGCAATCCGTACTACGCCAGCGCGCGGCTCTGGGACGACGGCGTGATCGACCCGGCCGACACGCGAATGGTCCTCGGCCTCGGCCTGTCCGCCGCGATGAACAAGGCGCCCGAGGAAACGAAGTTCGGCGTGTTCCGGATGTGACAGCCGACCAGCGACGCTCATCCATGTCCGAATCGATCTACATCACGCCCGAGCACGAATTGCTGCGCGACCAGGTCGCGCGCTTCGTGGCCGACGAGGTCGAGCCTGTCGCCGCCGCCTGGGAAGAAGCCGGCTCGGTCCCGCGCGAGGTGCTGCGGCGGATGGGCTCGCTCGGATTCTTCGGGCTGACGTACGACCCGGCTTATGGCGGCTCGGGCGTCGATCCGGTGACCAACCTGGTGTTCGCCGAAGCTTTGTCGCAGTCGACGTTCGGCGGCTTCATCATCACCGTGCTCGTGCATACCGACATGGCCTCGCCGCATTTGCATCATTCCGGCAGTCCGGATCAGCTGAGAAAATGGATGCCGAAAATCGTCAGCGGCGAAGCGATCACCGCGGTGGCGGTCACCGAGCCCGACGCCGGGTCGGACGTGGCCGGAATCCGCACGCGCGCCGAGCGCGTGGGCGACGGCTACGTGCTGAACGGCACGAAGATGTTCATCACCAACGGCGTGCATGCGGACGTCTACTTCGTCGCGGCGAAGACGCGGGGTGGCGGCGGGAACGGCGAAACGCCGCTGGGTCCCGGCGTGCGCCGGGACGACAATCGGCGCGCGGGCTCGATCTCGATGTTCATCGTCGAGAAGGGAACGCCCGGATTTCGCGTCGGGCGCGCGCTGAAGAAATCGGGATGGCTGTCGTCGGACACCGCGGAGCTGGTCTTCGAGGACTGCCATGTTCCGCGGGAAAACCTGCTGGGCCGCGAAAACGAAGGCTTCTATTCGGTGGTGAAGAATTTCCAGAACGAGCGGCTGATGTGCGGCGCGATGGCGGTCGGCCATTCGATGCAGGCGATCGCGATGACGCTCGAGCACGTGAAGACGCGCAAGGCATTCGGCCAGACGCTCTGGGACAAGCAGGCGATCCGCCAGCGGCTCGCGCTGTTGCAGACGAAGACCGAGGCGCTGCGCTCGCACACGTATCACTGCGCATGGCTGATGAAGGAAGAGCGCGACTGCGTCCGCGAGATCTCCGGGTTGAAAGCGCTGTCCGGCGAGCTGGTCAACGAAGTGCTCTATACCTGCCAGCAGTTTCACGGCGGGATGGGATACATGCGCGAAACCGCGATCGAGCGGCTGTGGCGCGACGCGCGGATCCTGGCCATCGGCGGCGGCGCCACCGAGGTCATGCTCGAAGAAGTCGCGAAGAGGCTGTGAGGCGCGATGGCCACATCCGTTCACGACAGCGGGCCGACGGTCACGATCATCGTCCGCAGCATGGGCCGCGAGACGCTCGACGACGCAGTCGGATCGATCCTGCGCCAGGACTATTCGCCGATCGAGGTGATCGTCGTCGACGCGACCGGCGGCAGGCATCCGCCATTGCCCGCGGACTGGATCGAGCGCGGCATCCGCCTTGTCAATCTCGGCCGTCCGCTGCCGCGCCCGCACGCGGCCAATGCGGGACTCGATGCGGCGCACGGCGCAATGATCGGATTCCTCGATGACGATGATACCTATGATCCCAATCACGTCTCGACGCTGATGGGCTACTACAACCCGATGAAGCCGCTGCAGGTGATCTATTCGGGCGCGCGCGTCATCGACAGCCAGGGCCGGGTCGAGCGCCTGATGTATCACCCGTTCAACCCGATCATGCTGATGGTGAACATGTACATCCAGACCGGCGCCGCGCTTTTCTCGCGCGGCTTTCTTGCGCTGGGCTGCCGCTTCGACGAATCGCTCGACCTCGCCGAGGACTGGGACTTCTGGATCCAGCTTTCGCAATACGCGACATTCGTTCGCGCGGAAGGTGTCACGGTCAACTACCGGGCATCGCTGGGAACCTCGGGGTCCGGCGTCGGCTCGAATTTCGACGAGTCGGCGCTCGAGCCGATGGTGGGGCGCGTGCTGGCGAAATGGTCGGCGCGCCGCGAGGCGCTGTGGACGCCGGTGCAGGCAATGCTCACCGAAGCGCGGCGGGCGCTCGACAGCGGAGACCGCGAACGGGCGCAACGGCTCTCCGACGAGATCTACGAAAAATTCCAGATCCGGTTTGCAATCGACCAGGGCGACAGCCCGCAGCTGTCATGATCGCGCACACCAGTAGAGATGCCGTTTGCGAAACACTGCCGGGGACACCGCCTTGTTCGACAAGATCCTGATTGCCAACCGCGGCGAGATCGCATGCCGTGTCGCGGCGACCGCGCGCCGGCTCGGTGTGCGCACGGTCGCCGTGTATTCCGATGCCGATGCGAATTCGAAGCATGTCGCTGCCTGCGACGAAGCGTTCCGGCTGGGTCCGGCCCCCGCACGCGAAAGCTATCTGCGAGGCGAGGCGATCGTCGACATCGCGAAGCAGTGCGGCGCGCAGGCGATCCATCCGGGCTATGGCTTCCTGTCCGAGAACGAAGGATTCGCGCGACGCTGCGCCGATGCCGGCATCGTTTTCGTCGGGCCGCCGCCATCGGCGATCGCGGCGATGGGCTCGAAATCGGAGTCGAAGCGGCTGATGGGCAAAGCCGGCGTGCCGCTCGTTCCCGGCTATCACGGCGAAGGACAGGAGCGTGCGCTGTTGCAGCGAGAGGCCGACCAGATCCGCTATCCGGTCCTGATCAAGGCGTCGGCCGGCGGCGGCGGCAAGGGAATGCGCGTCGTCGAAAGGAGTGCTGATTTCGCGGCAGCGCTCGCATCGTGCCAGCGCGAAGCGAAGGCGAGCTTCGGCGACGACCGGGTGCTGATCGAGAAGTACCTGACGAAGCCGCGGCACATCGAGATCCAGGTGTTCGGCGACACCCAAGGCAACTGCGTCTACCTGTTCGAGCGCGACTGCTCGGTGCAGCGCCGGCACCAGAAGGTCCTCGAGGAAGCGCCCGCGCCGGGAATGACCGCCGAACGCAGGCGCGCGATGGGCGAGGCTGCAGTCGCCGCGGCGCGCGCGGTCGGATACGTCGGCGCGGGCACCGTCGAGTTCATCGTCGACACACTCGACACGCGCGCCGACTCGTTCTACTTCATGGAGATGAATACGCGGTTGCAGGTCGAGCATCCTGTCACCGAGATGATCACGCGGCTCGATCTGGTCGAATGGCAGCTGCGCGTCGCGGCCGGCGAGCCGCTGCCGCTTGCCCAGGACGCGCTCGCCATCGGCGGCCACGCGATCGAGGCGCGGATCTATGCCGAGGACCCGGCGCGGGATTTTCTGCCGTCCGTAGGGCTTGTCACGCATCTGGCCACGCCCGCGGCGGTCACGTTCGCCATCAACGAAAGCGGCGATGCGGCGCGCGAACCGGCGCCCGTGCGCGTCGACTCGGGCGTGCGCGAAGGAGATGCGATCAGCCAGTTCTACGACCCGATGATCGCCAAGCTGATCGTCTGGGGCGGGGACCGGCCGGCGGCATTGCGGCGGATGCGCGCGGCGCTCGGCGCATACCAGGTTGCCGGCGTCACGACGAACATCGAGTTCCTGCATCGGCTCGTCGGCCATCGCTCGTTTGCCGATGCCGATCTCGATACCGGGCTCATCGCGCGCAACCACGCCGAGTTGTTTCCGGCGCCGGCGCTCGATGAGGATGCACTGGCCGCAGCGGCGCTGGCCGAGGTGCTGCAGATCCGGGATGACGCGGCGGCCCGTGGGCGCGCATCCGCCGATCCGCATTCGCCATGGAATTCGACGCAAGGCTGGTGGCTCAACCAGGTCAACACGATCGAGGTGATCCTGTCGCATGACGCGTCGTCGCCCGCCGGTCCGGACGAGAAGAATTCGCAGACGGTGAGCGTGGCCGCAGTGCGCGACGGCTTCGAGCTCTGGCTCGGGCCGCGAAAAATCCTCGCGCAGGTGAACCTCATTGGCGATGAAATGCAGGTGACGCTCGATGGCCGCCGCTCGCGCGTCACGGTGACCCGCAATGGCGCCGAGCGCGCCGTCTTTCGCGATGGCGCGACGGCGCGGTTCAAGCTGATCGATCCATGGAATCCGCCAGCTACCGACGATGCCGGCTCCGGCCACCTGCTCGCGCCGATGTCGGGAACGATCATCGCCGTCAACGTCAAGGCCGGAGACAAGGTGGCGAAGGGCGCATCGCTCCTGATCCTCGAGGCGATGAAGATGGAGCACACGATCAGCGCGCCGGTCGAAGGCGTGGTCGAACAGGTGTACTTCCGCGCCGGCGACCAGGTCAGGGAAAGCGCGGAGCTTGTGTCCCTTGTCAAAAGCAAGGCATGATCGCGATGAGCGCCCCCGAACGAAAACCCGTACCGCGCCGCCCGGGCGACGAGGTTCCGAGCCCGTGCGTCAATGTGTGCGTGGTCGATCCGGATGGCGGCTACTGCATCGGCTGCTACCGGACGCTCGAGGAGATCACGATGTGGATCGAGCTCGACGCCGCGGAGCGGCTCGCAGTCTGGGACAGGATCACCGAACGCAGAAAGGCCGCCGATGCCGACCCGAATCGCTGATTGGTATTTCGACTTCATCTCGCCGTTCGCCTATCTGCAAAGCGAGCAACTGGAGCGTCTGCATCCGTACGTGCAGATCCGCTACCGCCCGGTGCTGTTCGCCGGGCTGCTCAAGCA
>Ga0105240_10011798_pt1 | contig 12138 bp, 10 predicted proteins | sample KBSC54metaG_FD_80426 | JGI IMG/M metagenome (GOLD analysis project Ga0105240, IMG submission 80426) | Corn rhizosphere microbial communities from Kellogg Biological Station, Michigan, USA - KBS C5-4 metaG | ecosystem: Host-associated > Plants > Roots > Rhizosphere > Soil | place: Michigan, USA...
CAGCGGCCTGCTTTAGTTGAGTAGCCACGTCACCGGTCCGAAGGTGAAAGGCGATCGGCTGGTCGAAGTGCTGGGCCGCCGCGAGGGTGTCGTCGTGCAGTTCATGGGCCAGCTGCTGGTGTGCCTGCACGGATACGGCCGCGGTTTCGGGCATCAGCATGGTGGGCCAGTCGGAGTGGACATATATGGCGACGAGCTGGGCGCGCTGTCGGCGGGCCAGGCCGGTGGCGTAGGCGCGTGCGCGCTGCGATGAGGCCGAGCCATTGACGCCCACGACGATGCAGTTGGGTAGGCAGTCGCGTGGGTCGAGCAGGTGGCGGTCTATGCCTCCTCCCCCAGTGTGCGCGGCTGAGGCTGTGAACTGGTGTGCGCTTGGGAGCGAGATGGGCGCGGCTCATCTCGCCGAGCGTGCGGCTGAGCGCCTGACGTTCGAGTTGACTGTGCGTCCAGGTCGTTGATGAGAGCGTCGATCAGTGGGCGCAGCCGCGCCAGCTCGCTGATGTGCGCGGCCGAGAGGTCGCGCAGCCGCTCGTGGCCTTCGGCGGTGAGCGTGAGGCGGACCATGCGGTGATCGTCAGGATCGGCGTTTCGGCTGATGAGTCCTTGGCGTTGGGTTCGATCGACGAGTTCGACGGCAGTGTTGGGTCGAATCATCAGGTAGTTAGCGGCCTGGCCGATCGTAGGTCCGACACCGCCGGTATATCCGCGGATGACGAGCATCAGCTGGTGCTGTGCGGCAGACAGGCCGCGGCCGGCCGCTTGCCGGGCACTCCATTGTTCAAAGGCCCTTAGTCGAGTGCGCACGGCCAGCAGCCGGGCGTAGTCGGAGTTGGTGAGCGACCTGGCTGGAGCCATCGGTTGTCCTCACTGTGATCGGTGCGTCCTGCATCGCAGGCGTGCAATGCAGACGACTTAGGTGCGATCGGGTGACGGAAGTGGTGTGCGCGCCGGCCGCCAGCGTGGTCGTATGACGCGCAGGCGTAGGACCCGTTCGCTGTCGTGTGCTTCTTGCAGGTCACGCAGGCGTGCGGCGAGCAGCATGGTGAGGGAGATGATGCCGATGATCTGACCGGGGTCGTCCCGGGCGACGACGGGCATCTTGTCGATTTGGTAGGCGGCCATGGTGGTGGCGACGGTGCGCAGTGTCTCGTCGGGGTGGGTGACCACGGGGTGGCTGATCGCCAGTTCGCACACCTCGACGTCTGCTCGTCCGTCGTGGATTGCGGTCTCGAGTTGGGTGCGGGTGACAATTCCCTGTAGCCGGTCGCGGTCCCCGACGATCGGGTAGAGCATCTGTCGCCGAGCCGGCACGCCTGCAGGGTGGGTGTCAGAGATCGCGGCGAGGGCCTGGCCGGCGGGCAGGTCGTCTTCGAAGGTGAGCAAGTCGCGTTGCATTACCTCGCTGACGAATAGGATCTCCAACGGGTCGACGTCGTACTCACGGGACAGGTGGTAGCCGCGACGGGCGATCTTCTCGGTCAGCACAGAACGTTTCAGCAGCAACACCGAGACGGCGTACGCGGCCGAGGCGCCGATGATCAGCGGCAACAACGCGTCGAAACGATGAGTCAGCTCGAGGGCGAAGATCACGCCGGTGAACGGCGAGCGCATCACCCCGCCCAGCACCCCGGCCAACGCGATCAGCGCCCAGAACCCCGGCCCGACTTGGGGAAAGATATGCGCTTCCAGCGCACCGAGCGCGCCACCGATCATGAACATCGGGGCCAGCACACCACCCGAGGTACCCGACCCGAGCGAGAGCGACCAGATGATCGTCTTGACGATCAAGATGCCGACGACCAAACCCAATCCGATCGAGCCGTCCAACTCGGCGCCGATGATGTTGTAGCCGACGCCCAGGGCCTGCGGGACGATCAGCCCACCGACACCGATGATCACGCCGCCGATCGCCGGCCACCACATCCAGTGCACCGGCAGCTTCCGGAATCCATCCTCGGCGGCATAGACGAGCACCGTGGCGACCACGGCCAACAGGCCGGAGGCAATCCCGGACACGACGCACAGCGCGTACGCGCCGTAAGTGATGTGCAGGGTTCCCCCGACCGGGAACAGGGCGGTAGTACCCAGCAGCGGCCGCCGTACGATCGCGGCCACACAGACCGCGGTCGCTACCGGCACGTAGCTGCGCGGTCGCCACTCGAACAGCAGCAACTCCACCGCGAGCATCAGCGCCGCGAACGGTGAGTTGAACGTCGCCGCCATGCCGCCGGTCGCGCCGGCGACCAGCAGGGTCTTACGCTCGTCGGCAGTCAGGCGCAGGAACTGGGCGAACAGGGACCCCACAGCGCCGCCGGTCATGATGATCGGTCCTTCGGCGCCGAACGGGCCGCCGGTGCCGATTGCGATAGCCGAGGACACCGGTTTCAACACCGCAACGCGGGGTTGGATCTTGCTGCCGCCGAGCAGGATCGCTTCGATCGCCTCGGGCATCCCGTGGCCACGGATTTTCTCCGACCCGTAGCGGGCCATCACGCCAATCACCAAACCACCGACGATGGGCGCCAGCAACACGACCACAGGATTGTGATGCCCGGCCCCGGGCGCCACAAGGCTGGTGTCCAGCCGTCGGTAGAACACCACGTTCGTGATTAGCCCGATCAGCCGCAACAGCGCCCAGGCCACGCACGCACTCACCGCACCTACCGGCAGGGCCAAACCCGCGATCAGCAGCATCCGCCGCGTGACCGTGAAATCGCCCAGATGCCCGACATCACGAACTCCCCCTGCGCCCGCGGGCACCCCAGCCGACACCGTCCACCCTTCCGTTCCCTCATAGTCCGTATCCAGATGGTCCGTACCAGCAGCCGATAGCCAGCAGCCGGGGCTGGTAGGCCGCGGCCCACCAGCGAGTTGACACACGTGGAGGTGACACGTCGAGAAGCATCGAGTTCCGACGCGGCGCCGCTACCACAATCTATCGCAGCGCGATATGATCGTAAAACGAGGTGTCAATGGGAAGAAGCCGCCGCCATGGTGATCGAAGTTGTGCTCGCAAGTCTCGTGTTCGGTCTGCTGGCCGCCACCACGCTCGCCGCATTGATCGGGCTGGCCGGCGTGTTCGGCGTCCTGCGACTTGTTCGCTGTCCGCAGTGCCGACGACTGGATATGACCTCAGCCAGCGACTCTGCTCGGGTATGCCTGTCCTGCCGCCACGATCGCCTCCTGCACCCGCTCATCTCGCTGCATCGTGACCACCACCTCCGCCACCCCGACCACCGCCACCGTGTGCGGCGAGAACCGCTCACACACATCTGATGCCGCGGAACTGATCTCCCCACCGTCCGGCTCCGCTACGGTCGTCTCGCGATCGCCAAGGTTCCGCCGCGATGACCCAGGAAGGCTCTACGCGGACGGCGTTATGCCCTTGCGCCGCCGAGGGATCACCGTGCCCGCCTGACCCGCCTCTCCAGGTCCAGACTCAGCCGAATCTGCGGGGAAGCTCGCTGCCAACGGCGGATCCCAGGCGCCCGGTAGCTGAGGGGTCAGGCGGGCAAGTTCTTCCAGGTGCGCCGCCGAAAGTCCATCGAGGCGTTCGGCCCCAGCCTTCGTGAGGGTGAGCCGCACGACGCGGTGGTCCTCCTCGGCGCGCGTGCGGGCGATCAGCCCGGCGGCCTCGGCTCGGTCGATGAGACCCACCGTGCTGTGATGCAGCAACAACAGATATTCGGCGAGTTCCCCGATGGTTGGGCCGCGCGGATCACCGTGACCGCGGATCGCCAGCAACAGTTGGTGCTGGGCCGGGGTCAGACCCGCCGCCTGGGCCTGCTGTGCGCTCCAATGCTCGAAGCGACGCAGGCTAACCCGCAGCGCTAGCAGCCGGGCGTACACCTCGTCATCAAGCTTCACCATCCACACGATAACGTCGTCGCGCGATACAAATCATGCGGCAACATGCCGGCGCCCGGAGGCGTCGGTCCCGGATGAGGCTTAGGCCTGATGGGATCCTGGCGATCCTCCCGGCCGCTCGGCCAACGGGCCCGGGTCGGTCTCCCACCACGGCCTCGTACTGAGCGGCATCCGGGCCACGGCGGCGGCCTGGTCGAGCTGGCGATCGGTCTCGTGAGCGTGCCGCTCATCCTCGCGCACCCACCGCACTACGAGCACCCCTAGAAACGGCAGCGCCACCAGCTCGCTGAGGGTGAACATCAACCCGCCGCCGATGGTCTGATCCCAGGCCAGACTTGGCCCCCAGCCGCGGTGCAAGCCTGTGTAGTAGGGCTCGGCGAGGACCCCGTGCATCGTCATGATCACCACCCCGGGCACCGCGTCGAGCAGGCTGTCCAGGAACGCGAACACCACCCGCATCGAATAGCCACACCAGCCCGGCAGCAACTCCTCCCCCACGTCCAGCAGCGGCCCGAAGAACGCACCGCCGCAGGCCAGGAGGGCGAGGAAGACGAGATCCTGCGCCATGTCGTCGGTCAGCGACGCCTGATAGATCGGCGTGAGATACACGACCATCAGCACCACGACACCGAGGACGGCCCCGACTAGCGGGAACGCCAGCACCCGCACTGGCCGACTCTGCAGCACCGCATCCAGTCGCCGGCGGGAAGCTCCGGTCAGATTCCGCCGCGCCAGTTCCAGGGGCTCGCCGATCGCCAGCAGCAGCGGGCTCACGCTGAGCAGCACTGAATACTGAATCGCGCGGGGCCAGAACAACGTCCGGTCGTAGACACCGAGGCAAGACATGGTGACCACGACCACGCTGCCCAGACCCAGCCCGAGGAACGACACCGATCGCCAGACCGGCCAGCTGCTAGCACGGTGCTGCACCCGCACCACGCCAACCACATACCATCCGCCCAGCGCAAGAACGACGACCAGAACCGGCACGTCCAGCTGCCAGCACATCACGCCTCGCACCGCCGTTAACGGTGCCATCCGTCCATCACCCCAGACTCATGTCGTCTGCGCCGATACTCGATCCGGTCGGCCGCGCGCACTGTCACGGTTGACCCGCGCCTGCGTTCACTCCAGGTAGTCACGCAGGACCTGGGCGCGCGAAGGATGACGGAGCCTGGTCATGGTCATCGGCGTCGCTCACGGCACCTCCAGATGCGGAACCGGCCTTGAGCAGCGAGACGCGGTCCGACAGACAGCTGTCAGGCGATCTCGACGCTCGGGTGGTATCGCTTGACCCGATGCAAGGTGTTGCGATCGATGTGGTGCATCTGTTCACCGGTCGCGGCGAGATGCAGGACGAGATCGGAGCTGTAACTGAGAGTTCCGTCGCCGTGGAACATGAAGGTACTCACGAATGCCGTGGCTCGTGCCCGCTGCAACAGGTACTTGTTCTGGCACAGGCCGTAGCTGTCCGAACCGGGCTCCGCGGTGAAGGTGAGTGAGGTGTCACGTGGGCCGGCGTCACCGCCGGCCAGGATGGCGAGCCCCCGCGGCACGGCGAAACAGCGGATCACCTGCCCGTTGGCCTTGTCCCACAACAGATACCCCGTCTCATCGTGGAACGGGTCCATGGCCTCCTCGCCGTGGCGCCAGGCTGTCATCGAGTAGTTGAGGCCCTCCATGCTCTGGTGACCGTTCTCGACGATCGGAATCGGCTTGAACCAGGCGCGCTCGAAGTAGCCGGTCTCAATCGTCTCGTCGTCCTTGTTGTGGTAGGAGAGATCGATACCGGCATCTCCCTCCCACTCGCCGACCAGCGGGGTCAGCGGACCCAACTTCTGCGGCCCGCGGCCCGAGTCATGGTCACCCGCGGCCGGGGCAGCGCCAGAACCGGTGGGTGTCGCCGATGCGAGTTCGGATGTCGATGTGCTCATGTGGATCTCCGATCAGAGGGCGTGCGGATTGGGTGCGGCTGGGCCGCGAGTGTCTGGTGCAGTGAATGGTTGGCAGTCGGGGCACAGGCCCCAGTAGGTCACTTCGGCCTCGTCGACGCGGTAGCCGGCGTCGTCGCTGGCCTGTAGGCACGGTGCTTGGCCGGTTGCGCAGCCGACGTCGACGATCGCGGCGCAATTCCGGCAAACCAGGTGGTGGTGGTTGTCGCCGGTCTGGATCTCGAAACGGGCCGGCGAGCCGGCCGGTTCGACGAGGCGCAGCAGGCCGGCCACCCTCAGCGCATGTAGCACGTCATAGACAGCCTGGGTGGACAACGATCCCAGCCGCGCCCGGGCGCCGGCCGCGATCGACTCGACGTCGGAATGGGGATGCTCAGCGACCTCAGTGAGGATCGCCAGCCGGGGCCGGGTGACCCGCAGCCCGACGGAGCGGAGACGATCGTCGGTCAGCGCCACACCCCGGCCACCCTCACATCGCAGTTTGGAATCGGTCAAGTCCACTCTCCCTCGAAGCCATGCGTAACGCAAGACTTGTCGGATGCAATACTGAGCACACGGCGGCGAATGGGAGTGGCGGATGGATGAGAGTCTGATTGCTCGGGCGATCCTGTCCGGGCCCGACGCGATCGTGGCCGCAGATCGGGAAGGGATCATGACCTTCTGGAATGCCGGCGCGCACCGGATCTTCGGTTTCACCGCGGAGCAGGCGCTTGGCCAATCGTTGGATCTGATCATTCCGGATCGCTTGCGGGAACGGCATTGGATCGGCTGGCAGCAGGTGATGACCACAGGCACTAGCCGCTACGGCGCGGGTGACCTGCTGGCCGTGCCCGCGCTACGGCAGGACGGCGCAATGATCTCGGTGGAGTTCACCATCCATCAGCTACGCGACACATCCGGCCAGCTCGGCGGCATCGCGGCGACGTTGCGCGATGTCACCGCCCGCTTCGAGGAGACCCGCGAGTTACGGCGTCGTCTCACCGCACTGAGTCCGGCACCGACCGCGGCCGGCGCATAGCGCTCACCCCGCTGGACCCTTCCGGCTGGGGAGGGTTTAGTCGTTGTCGGTGCGGTAGCCGAGGTTGGGGGCCAGCCAGCGTTCGGCCTGAGCGACCGTCCAGCCCTTGCGGCGGGCGTAGTCGGCGACTTGGTCGCGGCCGAGGCGGCCGACGACGAAGTACTGGGACTGCGGATGGGAGAAGTACAGGCCACTGACTGACGCACCGGGCCACATGGCCATCGAATCGGTCAGTTCGATACCGGTCCGGTTGGTCACGTCCAGCAGGTCCCAGATCACGCGTTTCTCGGTGTGCTCGGGACAGGCCGGGTAGCCGGGAGCAGGCCGGATGCCGACGTAGCGCTCCTTGATCAGAGCCTCGTTGTCGAGCTGCTCGTTGGGCTGGTAGCCCCACAGGTCGGTGCGGACCCGCTGGTGCAGCTGTTCGGCGAAGGCTTCGGCGAGCCGGTCGGCCAGCGACTCGAGCAGGATTGCGCTGTAGTCGTCCAACGCCGCCTTGAACTGCATGATCTTCTCGCTCGCGCCGAGGCCGGCGGTGACGGCGAAGGCGCCGACATAGTCGGCTAGTCCGGTCTGCTTGGGTGCCAGGTAGTCGGCCAGGGACCGGTGTGGCACGCCGGGGCGGTGTTCGGTCTGCTGGCGAAGCTGGTGCAACCTTGTCCGGACGGCGCGGCGGGTGTCGTCGGTGTAGACCTCGATGTCATCGTGATCGACGGTGTTGGCCGGGAAGAATCCGATGATGCCGTTGGCGCACAGCCACTGGTCGGCGATGACCTTGTCCAGCATGGCTTGCCCGTCATCGAACAGCCGCCGGGCGGCCTCTCCGCAGCTCGGGTTGTTGAGAATGTCGGGGAATTTACCCTTCAGTTCCCAGGAGTTGAAGAACGGCTGCCAGTCGATGAACTCCCGCAGTTCGGCCAGCGGATAGTCCGGGAATGTGGTCACGAACTCATCCGATGCCACCACGGTTGGGGTGGGAATCGGGTCGCGGCCGGCGTGCGTGGCGGCCGCCCGGCCGGAGCGGGCTTGTGTGAGGAGCCGGGGTCGGTGCGGGCGGTAGCCGGTCCAGTCGATCGGGGTCGCGTCGGCGCGGGCGGCCTCGATCGGCAGGATGACCTTGGCATCGGTGCGGGCCGCATGCCGCTGTCGCAGCGCGTCGTAGTCGGTCTTGATCTCGGTGAGCAGCACGGGGCGTTGCTCGTCGGACAGCAAGGCGGCGACGACCGGCACGGATCGAGAGGCATCCTTGACCCAGACCACCGGGCCGTCGTAACGCTGGTCGATCTTGACGGCGGTGTGCGCGCGGGAGGTGGTGGCGCCGCCGATGAGCAAGGGAATCTCGAAACCCTGGCGCTGCATCTCGGCGGCGACGGTGACCATCTCCTCCAGCGACGGGGTGATCAGCCCGGACAACCCGATAGCGGCAGCAGCGTGCTCTTTCGCCGCGTCCAGGATCTTCTGGGTCGGCACCATCACCCCGAGGTCGATGACGTCGTAGTTGTTGCACTGCAGCACCACGCCGACGATGTTCTTGCCGATGTCGTGGACGTCGCCCTTGACGGTGGCCATGACGATCGTGCCATTGCTGCGAACGGCGTCCTCGGGTGACTTACCGGCCTCGATGAACGGGATCAGGTAGGCGACGGCCTTCTTCATCACCCGCGCCGACTTCACGACCTGGGGCAGGAACATCTTGCCGGCGCCGAACAGATCACCGACGACGTTCATCCCCGCCATCAGTGGACCCTCGATGACCTCGATCGGCTGCCCGCCGCGGGCCTCGATCAGCGCGCGGAGTTCTTCGGCGTCGAACTCGGCGAACGCGTCGATCCCCTGAACGAGGGCGTGGGTGATGCCCTCGTCCACCGACAACTCCCGCCACTCGTCGTTGGCCGCCTCGATCTTCTTGCCGTCGCCGGCGAACTCGGTGGCAATCTCGAGCAGCCGCTCAGCCGCGTCCGGACACCGGTTGAGGATGACGTCCTCGATCCGCTCGCGCAGCCGCGGGTCGACCTGGTCGTAGACGACCAGGGCGCCGGCGTTGACGATGCCCATGTCCATCCCGGCCGCGATGGCGTGGAACAGGAAGACCGCGTGGATCGCCTCGCGCACGGCGTTGTTGCCGCGGAAGGAGAACGACACGTTGGAGACGCCTCCGGACACCATCGCGCCCGGGAGGTTCTGCTTGATCCAGCGGGTGGCCTCGATGAAGTCGACGCCGTAGTTGGCGTGCTCCTCGATGCCGGTCGCCAGCGCGAAGATGTTCGGGTCGAAGATGATGTCCTCGGCCGGGAACCCGACCTGATCGACCAGGATCCGGTAGGCCCGCTCGCAGATCGTCTTACGGCGTTCGAGGTTGTCGGCTTGGCCGTCCTCGTCGAAGGCCATCACCACGACCGCGGCACCGTACTTGCGACACAGTCGCGCCTGGTCGCGGAACGTCTCCTCGCCCTCCTTCATCGAGATGGAGTTGACGATCGGCTTGCCCTGCACGCACCGCAGGCCCGCCTGGATCACCTCGAACTTGGAGGAGTCGATCATGATCGGCACGCGGCTGATGTCGGGCTCGCTGGCGATCAGCTTGACGAAGCGATCCATCGCGGCGACGCCGTCGATCATGCCCTCGTCCATGTTGATGTCGATCACCTGCGCGCCGCTCTCCACCTGCTGGCGTGCGACGGACAGGGCGGTGGTGTAGTCGCCGTCGCGGATGAGGTTGCGGAACCGGGCCGAGCCGGTGATGTTCGTGCGTTCCCCGACGTTAACGAAGAGCGAATCGGGGACGATGGTCAGTGGCTCGAGCCCGGACAGGCGGCAGGCGGTCTCGCGCTCGGACGGCACGCGGGGACGCACCCCACTGACGGCGGTCGCCATCGCCGCGATGTGCTCGGGGGTGGTGCCGCAGCAACCGCCGAGCACGTTCACCAGGCCGCTCTCAGCGAACTCGCGCACGATGGCCGACGTCTGATCCGGTGATTCGTCGTACTCACCAAATGCGTTCGGCAGACCGGCATTGGGGTAGCAGGAGACGAAACAGTCGGCGATGCCCGAGATCTCGGCCAGGTAGGGCCGCATCTCGGCCGCGCCGAGCGCGCAGTTGAGGCCGACCAGCAGCGGACGGGCGTGGCGGACCGAGTTCCAGAACGCCTCCGTGACCTGACCGGACAGGGTCCGACCGGAGGCGTCGGTGATCGTGCCGGAGATCATCACCGGCCAGCGTCGCCCGCGCTGCTCGAACAGGGTCTCCAGCGCGAAGATCGCGGCCTTGGCGTTGAGGGTGTCGAAGATTGTTTCGATCAGGAGAACATCGGTACCGCCGTCGACCAGGCCGTTGGCCTGCTCCAGATAGGCGTCGACCAACTCGACGTAGCTGACGTTGCGCGCGCCGGGGTCATTCACATCCGGGGAGATGGATGCGGTGCGATTGGTCGGCCCGAGCGCGCCTGCCACGAACCGGGGATGATCCGGTGTGGCCACCGCGTCGCAGGCCGCGCGGGCCAGCCGCGCGGCCTGGACGTTCAGCTCATAAGCGAGCTCCTGCATGCCGTAGTCGGCCAGCGAGATACGTTGGGCGTTGAACGTGTTGGTTTCGATCAGGTCAGCACCGGCCTCGAGGTAGGCGCGGTGGATGTCGCGCACGAGCTGGGGCTGGGTGAGGGTGAGCAGGTCGTTGTTGCCCTTCACGTCGCTGAGCCACCCGGCGAACCGCTGACCCCGGTAGTCGGCTTCGCTCAACCCTTGACGCTGGATCATCGTGCCCATCGCGCCGTCCAGAACAAGGATCCGCGACCGCAGCAGCGCGGTGAGGGCGTCGGTGGCATCCGGGCGATCAGAGCTGGAGTCAGGCACGGTGGGCGGCGTCCTTCGCAATCGAACAATCGAGGCGGGCAAATGAAGCGCGATGGCGCTGACGCCGCAGGGCCGCGCCGAGATCAGCATAGGGCTTGCCTCATGCAATACTTGTCTCATGCGCAGCGCGGGACACGTTGAGGTGGCAAAGACACCGGTCGATGAGCTGGTGGCCTTCGAGGTCGCGACCCGAGACCTCGTCGGGCTGGCACTGCGCAGCGTCGACCGGTTGGAAGTGTCGCTGCCGCAGTTCCGGCTGCTGCTGGTACTGCACGAGCTGGGTCGCTCGACCTCCACCCAATGCGCCCAGGCGCTGGCGGTGGTGGGCTCCTCAGTTACCCGATTGGCCGATCGACTGCACGCGTCCGGGCACTTGCTCCGCGGAACGGACCCGGCCAACCGCAGCGTCGTCACGCTGGAGTTGACCGAGGCCGGCCGCAAGGTCGTCAAGCAGGTGACCGCGCGGCGACGCCGGGAGCTGAGCCGGGTACTCGATCGTCTTGACCCGGTCGAGCGGGCCGCATGCGCCGCGGTGCTGCGCAGCCTGCACGAACACCTCGGCGAACACCACGCCGACGACGTGTACAGCCCGATGCCTCTATGACCGACGGCGATCGTCTGAGCACGCGGTGGTCTCGTGGACCCGGCCAGTCGAGTGGATGCGATGGCCACTGCGGGCGGCGGTTCTCGGTGCGTCGCCACATCGATCTGCTGCGGGTGGCCAGCGCCGCCTGTCAATCCGCCGGTTGACCCGGCGCCCTCGATCCGTTCTGTTCCGACGGCGTGAGCCCGACGACATCCCAGCGGCCGCAGGTAGCCGCCGTCATGCCGTCGCAGTGGGTTCGGTCGTCGCCTCCCGGAGGAGATCTATTGTGACGACCGAGCCCCGTCCCACTCGGCGGCGGGCCGCCGCCCGGCCGGAGGGCCAGTGGGCCCACGGTCTACGTGAGCCGCTGAACCCCACCGAGCGGTTCAAACGTGACGATGACGGGCTCGCGGTGCGCCAGCGCGTGATCGACATCTACTCAAAACAGGGTTTTGCCTCGATCGACCCGTCAGACTTGAGGGGACGCTTCCGGTGGTACGGCCTGTACACCCAACGCCGCCAAGGCATCGACGGCGGCCGAACCGCCTCGCTGGAACCCGAAGAACTTGAAGACGAGTACTTCATGCTGCGGGTCCGAATCCCCGGCGGGCAGGTCACGACCGAGCAGTTGCGGATGATCGGCGATCTGTCGACCCGCTACGCCCGCGACGCCGCCGACATCACGAACCGGCAGAACATCCAGCTGCACTGGGTCCGCATCGAGGATGTCCCGGCGATCTGGGAGGGTCTGGAGTCAGTCGGGCTGTCCACGACCGAGGCCTGCGGTGACACTCCGCGCAACATGCTCGGCTGCCCGCTGGCCGGCGTCGCTGCCGATGAAGTCCTCGACGGCAGTGCCGCGTTGG
>Ga0105240_10011801_pt1 | contig 12136 bp, 10 predicted proteins | sample KBSC54metaG_FD_80426 | JGI IMG/M metagenome (GOLD analysis project Ga0105240, IMG submission 80426) | Corn rhizosphere microbial communities from Kellogg Biological Station, Michigan, USA - KBS C5-4 metaG | ecosystem: Host-associated > Plants > Roots > Rhizosphere > Soil | place: Michigan, USA...
CGTCCGAGCGGCCGTGATCCGCGAGTGTGAAGAGCAGAAAGGGTGTGCCCAGGAAGCCAGTCGAGAGGTGCCCACCCCGCTGCTTGATGTCTTTTACCAACCGGTCAACCAGGAGAGGCTCCAAAGTTACCGGCGCCATTTTCGTGTAGAGCGCCACCACGTATGACGTCTGAGTTCCCGTGCCCACCTGCCCGTCTGGGGTGATGTAGGTCTTCTGGAAGGCAGAGCGGAGGTTGTTCAACAACTCGCTGTAGCGCTGTGCATCCGATTCTTTCCCGACGGCATGTGCCATCTGGGACATCATTCTGGCGATTAACCCCCAATAGGCCGTGGCCAGCAAGTCCTTATTCGTATTTTCATCGGGCGCAAGCCAGTCCGCGAAGTTGGGGCCGACGCCGTTCTTGCGAATGAAGTCCGGATTGCGGCTTTGGATGAAATCCATCCAGCGCTGCATTGCGTCCCAGTTCTTTTCGATGACCGATTTGTCTCCGTATTGCAGCCATGTCGTCCACGGCACGATAATTCCGGCATCGCCCCACCCCGGAGCACCGGTCATGCCTTCCTCCCAAGCCGCGCTCCCTTCTGTTGCCTCTCCCGCCGACGGAAGGGTATTAGGAGAGACATTGGTGAAGGCACCCTGACGGGTTTGTGCGTCAACAATGTCCTGAATAAATTTTGGCGAGAAAGAAGCGATATCAAAGTTGTAGGTACCGGTCCGCCAGAAGACCCCGGCATCGCCCATCCATCCCAAACGCTCGTCACGCTGAGGACAATCTGTCGGAATGCTCAGAAAATTTCCGCGCTGGCCCCAGATGCCGATCGTCCACATACGGTTCACAAGATCACTGGCGGTGGTTAGCGTCCCACCAGGATCGCCGCTGAGGCTGCTCACAACTTCTCCTGCAATGGAGTTGAGAGACGGCGTGCCCGGATACCCAGTGACCTCGACGTAACGAAAGCCATGAAAGGTAAAGTGGGGCGTGAAAGTCTCGTCGCCTTTGCCGTGAAGGACGTATTCGTCCGTGGCATCGGCGTTGCGCAGATTCGCGGTGTAGATCGTGCCGTCGGGATTGAGGATTTCAGCGAAACGCAGGCGAACTCTGTCGCCGGCGGCCCCTTTCACCTTCAGAGTTACCCAACCCACCATGTTCTGCCCCATATCAAAGACGTAGGTTCCGTTTGGGAGGGGCGTGATTTGCTTCGGCGGTATAGTCGAGACCACCCGGACGGGATCGGTAAGCTGACCGGAGACAGCGATTTCAGGTGCATCCGCCACCGTCGCTGGGTTCCACGTGGAATCATCGAAGCTCGCTTCCTGCCAGCCAGATTGCTCCAGCCGCGCGTCGTAGACTTCTCCGCCGTAGAGATCCGATCGGCGAATCGCCGAGGGGGAAGCTTTCCATGAAGTATCGCTGAGAACGGAATCATGACTGCCATCGGAGTAATCGACTTCCATTTGCCCCAGGAATCGATCCGGCGGAGGAAAGAAATGCATTCCCGCCCAAGTGAGGCCGCTGCCATACCAGCCGTCTCCGAGCAGCGCAGCAACCACGTTGCTGCCGTTCCGCAAGAGATTGCTCACATCGTAGACCTGGTAGAGCACGCGCTTGCGATAGTCGGTGAAGTCCGGCGTCATGACATCGTCGCCGACGCGCTGGCCATTGAGGAAGACGCGATAGCTGCCGAGAGCGGTCACATAGAGCCGGGCACGGCGAATGCTTTTTGCGACCGGGAACACGCGCCTGAAGTACGCGGCCGGCTCGGGCAGGGGGCCGGGATCGCCCAGCCGCTTGTCTTGCAACTCCGCAACAACTTTGGCTTGCTGCCAGTTGGAGCTTCCCTCGGGTGCAGCCATCCAGTGCTGATCGCTAGGAAAGCGCAGGATAGTACCGTTTCCGTTAGTGATTTTTACCAGCGCTGCCAATGCAGCTTGCACAGTGGTCGCTCTTACTTCAGGGCCGCCCTCGGGAGACTGGGGAGCCGTAACCGAAACTTCGACGGAATTATCCCCTACCACCAGCTCGTCGGAAATATCCCGCCAATCGAAGCTGCCCCATCGATGTTTGCTGCCGATTGGATGACCATTAGCTTTGGCGATGAAATCCCCTCGTACAGCGAGGCTCAAATCGGCCGTTCTCGGTTTTTCGGAGAGCTTGAAAGAAACGCGAAAATTTACAACCCTCTTCGGCTCCGCAGCAAACGCATCTTCCCCGCCAAGCCAGATCCAGCGAATGCCTGCATGATCGGCTTCGTCCTCGGGATTCTTCCAATAGATCCAGCTGGCCTTCCAGTCGGACGGATGCAGCAGGCCCATTTCCCACCAGGCCTCTTCGGTCGATTGAGACATCTGACCGGCTGCATCCCAGACGCGAACCGCCCAGTAATATCGTTTTCGCGATTCGAGCGAGGGTCCTTTGTAAGCAATGCCGACGGATTGGTCGGACTCCGTTTTTCCGCTGTCCCAAAGATCAGGGCGCCCTGCACGCAAGAAATCGACGCTGCTGGCAACCCAGATCTGGTATGCCGCCTGTTTCCAGTTGCGCTCCGTGTTGTCGCTCTGCCAAGACAGGTGCGGTGCGGGGGCGTCGATGCCTAAAGGATTCTGTCGGTATTCGCAGCGCAAGTGAACGGGAGTTGCTGAAGCCATTACGGATATGCCTGCCAGCATGATGAGCACAGCGAGAAGTCTCCGAGGTTGCACCTGATTCTCCTTTATGAAGATCCACCGTCGAGACGTGCCAGCAACGACTCTATCGCGGCGAGCATTGAACGCATACGTCGCGGGCACAATGAATGCGCGGGGATGTTTTCACTTGGCGAGGGAACATGTCAACTTACCGCGTTGGCCGGTGAGGCCGCACAAGGTCAATAGCAGATCCGGGACTGCTAGCGTGCCCCAACGAGTTCGGGGACACCGTACAGGCGCTCGCATTCATCATCGCTGAGCTTGAGCGCGGCTGCTGCAACATTCTGTTCGAGATGCTGCAATGAGGAAGTACCGGGTATGGGAAGCACGATGGGTGAACGCCACAGCAGCCACGCGAGCGCAACTTGCATTGGTTGGGCTTGGTGCGCGTCCGACACTTCCCGCAGGACCTCCCCCGCGACTCTGCCCGATCCGAGCGGAGCCCAAGGGATGAATGCGATTCCGTTCCGCTCACAGTAGTCCACCACGTAGTCCCATTCACGATCCGCAAAGCTGTAGCGGTTCTGCACCGAAACAATGGGCACAATCTTACGCGCGCGTTCGATGTGCTCCTGGGTCACATTCGACAAGGAAATGCAGCGAATTTTCCCTTGTGCCTTGAGTTCAGCCAGGGTCTCGACCGAGGCATCGAAGGAGACAACCGGATCAGGAATGTGCAACTGATAAACGTCGATGCGGTCCAGACGCAGTCGCTTAAGACTGCCTTCGACGGCCGTGCGAAGGTGGGGCGGAGTGGCGTTGTGGGTCCATTGATTCGGCCCTGGGCGGTTCCATCCGCCCTTGGTCGCGATCACCAGCCCGGGAGGGTACGGGTATAAGGCTTCCGCAATCAATTCTTCATTGACGTAAGGGCCATAGGAGTCGGCGGTATCAATGAAGTTCACCCCTAACTCGATAGCGCGCCGAAGAACCGCTATCGCGCGGCTGCGATCTCTGGGCGGGCCCCAGATGCCTTCTCCCGTGAGCCGCATGGCACCGAAGCCTAGGCGATTAACCGTGAGTTCCGGGCCAAGCGAAACCTGGCCCGCCTGACTTGCTGATATCTGGTTTGCACTCATGTGTTCCTCTTGGATGCGATCCGTGCTTGAGGAGGAGAATTTATCCAGTAATTTGATTTTCGCAGCGAGAGGGTTTCACGGAGTTCCGCCACAGGTGCCCGTGGCCTTGCGGCCTGCAAAGCGGGCATCGATCCACGCAATCTGGTCCCGGACCGAGTCGCCAATGACTCGTCCCGGATCGACGTCGGGGTAGTGAAGCCATTGCACCTGGTCGCCAAGCCTGCACATCTTGGTTATAGCATCTGAGGTCGATGGCGCATGATCGCTGCTGATCATCAGAACCGGCCCGTAGGTTTGATTGACAGTCGGCGTGCTGCGATCCAGATATTGCAGCAATACCTTGTTTTGACTGCAGGAGGACTTTACCGATTCCGCCACCGGCGGCTCGGAAACTGAGCCCATATCGGAGCAGGTCTGCTCAATTGTGTGATAGAGCGTCATACCTTTTTCGGTCAGAACATCCGAGGGCTGAAAATCCGGGTACACGGTCTTGGTCCCGTATGCCAGAGATGCCAGTTTGATGCTAGAAGAAGGCTGCGGCGCAAGCGTGCCTTTGGCACTGGCAATGTCGGATACGACGATTGCCCCGAGATATCCGGAATCGCGAGCTTCGTTCTCCTTCTCGGCTGCCGCAATGGCTGCCAGTCCTCCTTCCGCAACTCCCATCACGATCCAGCGGGAGCCGATCTGAGGCAGTGCCTGGCGCGCGGCCGGAATCGAGGCGATCACATCCGTGGCATTCGAGGGGGCATCGAGAAATGCGTTTCGGAAATTGGTTCCCAGCCCGGTGTAGTCCGTGGCCACCACGGCGTAGCCGAGGTTCACGTACATAGACAGGAAAGGCCCATGGCCCAGATTACGGCGCAGCGACGGAGCGCAGGAGCGGGCTACTCCGGTAATGCCATGAGCCCATGCGATCACAGGCCAGCCACCACTCGGCGCTTTCTTCTCGGCGGGGAACAGCACCACTCCAGAAGCAGCGACGTCTTGTCCGCTGGCAGAACGCGAGTGATACAAAATGCGAACCACCTTCACCGAGAGCGGTAGATCGTAGTCGTCGAACGGTTCCGAGCGGATTAGATCTCCCGGGTTCCCTGCCGGCAGTGGCTGAGGCGCATCGTAGAAGCGAGTGATGCGCAGGGTGCGCACCTGTGATTTCCTGGACGATTGCGCGTGGCCGGTCGTTGATGAGCCGAACAGCGCGGTTAGGGCAAGCAGGAACAACAGACGGATGGTTCGTTTCTTGCGAACTCCGGCGGACGGCAATGGGTAAGGATGCACTGGAAAGGGCCTCACAGCCGGAAGCCTACCGCTTTGCTGCGACCATGATCCCGAGAACGACAGGCAGATAGAGAACCGATGCATGCAATAAGCGGCTGGCCATCCGCGGTGAATTGGATCGGAAGAGCTTCCCCACGTAATAGAGGAGGAATGCTCCCGCGGCCCCCATGCCCGCCAGGTACAGCGAACTCACGTGCTCCCCGACCGGCAGCATGGTGACGATCACTAGCACGATGGCGAAGCTCAAAATCTCCACGCGGGTGAAGCGCGAGTCTTCATCAAATGCGGGCAGCATATGATACCCGGCACGCGAGTAGTCTTCGCGATACATCAGCGCAATCGCGAGGAAGTGCGGGAACTGCCAGAGGAAGAGGATAGCAAAGAGCAGCCAGGCGTTCCGGTCGATAGTGGCGGAGGCGCCTGCCCAGCCGATGAGGGTGGGCATCGCACCGGGGAAGGCGCCCATCGCGGTGCAAAGTGGCGTCACGCGCTTCAGCGGGGTGTAAATGAGCAGATACGACAAAAGTGTGGAAACCGCCAGTGCCGCCGACAGGGCATTCACGGTCACGAGCAGATAAACTCCACCCGTCAGGCTGAGCATGACTCCGAAGACCAGCGCTTCCAGTGCGCTGAGTCGGCCGGAAGGCAACGGCCGCGACGCGGTGCGGCGCATTTGCCCGTCCCACACGCGTTCCATCCACTGATTTAACGTTGCGGTTCCGCTGGCGACCAGGAGCGTGCCAATGAGGGTGTTGACAAGTCCCAAAATGCGGACTGGGCCGCGGGACGAGAGGTAATAGCCTGCCGACGTGGTCATCAGGATCAGCAGGTTCACTTCCGGCTTGCTGAGCGTGTAATAACAACGCAGCTTCGAGGCCCAAGTCTCGCGCGCCATGCCCGGCATCCCCACTGTGGTCGCCATAAATTAGTCTCGGAAGGTGTCGCCATCCTCATCGGAGTGGCGAACCTGATCGCGCTTTTTATACATCACGAAAATCATGCCCACGGACCCCAGCGTCGGCGGAACAATCAGTACTAGAATCCCGCTTTTTAGCGCCTGGATCATGCGGGATCCGGACGACGCGGCCTGCGTGTAGCACAACGCACAGCCCTGCGAAAAGGCAGGAGCCGCGCTGAGCACCAGCATGAGCGCGATGCCCGGCAGACCGATCGACCTCAACAGGGAACGCATAATTTTCTCAATTCAACAGGAGCGTGGATTCTACCCTATTTTGCCCAGGGTACTCCGTTTGAAATACGGAAGCTGTCCGTCCAGCTGTATTGCATGGCAAAAAGAACGAATACGTTGAAGATCACCACAAACCAGAGCAAGCCACGATTGTCCGCCAGATGCATGAAAAACAGCAACGCGAGACTGGCTTCGATCACCGCCACCACGATCATGCGGGTGAACATCTGGGTGGGGCTGATGCTCTGATAAGCAATCACAAACTGGATGGCTGCCAAAACCAGCAGGCAGACGTAAACAATCAAATCTTTGCTCATTGCTCCGTTTTTTGTTGCTTCCGTAGCCATAGGATGCGCTCCACGCCTTAAATGTTAGTGAGCCAGGTTCAACAGATATACGAAGGGCACTACGAACATCCAGACCAGGTCCACGAAATGCCAGTAGAGGCCCAAGACCTCCAAATCGTCGGCGTTATACCGCCCGCCTTTGTAGCGGAGGCCGACGACGATCAGCGCAATGACTCCGCCCGTCACGTGCGTGAGGTGCAGGCCGGTGATGCTGTAGAAACTGGCGCCAAACAAACCCGTGCCCCAGGGGTTCTTCAGCAGTGTCATGCCTTCATCGATCAGGGCCATCCACTCACGAATGTGCAGGAGGGCGAACGCGATACCCAAAGCGGCGGTGATCAGGGTCCAGCGCAGAGCACCCGCTTTGTTGCCAGCCCTGGCGGCCCTCACTCCGTTCAGCATGGTCAAGCTGCTGGTGAGCAGGATGAATGTCATAACGGCCAGGTTGGTAATGCTGTGAAATGGTCTCGGCCAATTAGGGGTGGCGTTCCGCAGAAATCCATAGGCCACGAGACATCCGGCAAACGTCGCCGTGTCGGCAATGATGAACAGCCACATCGCCATCTTCTTGGCGGGAACCGAAAAGGCCGGCTTCTCCATCAAGCTGGACGGAGCAGGCGCTGGCATTGGCATTGTTATCTCCCCGGGCGTCGTCGTGCTCATAATTTCTCCTCGATCACGCTTGCTAAAGCTTCACCCACAGCAGAACCAGCAGGTAAACCCACAGTCCATCCATGAAGTGCCAGTAGTAGGCGGTTGCGTCCAGAGTGCTCTTTCGCAGCGTGGAGTTGCTCATCTTTCTGATGACGCGCAGCAAGCCCCCTAGGCCGCCGAGGACGTGGACAGCATGGACCGCCGTCAGCACATAGAAAAACGAACTGTTCGGATTGGTCGCGAGGTAGAGACCTTGAGCTCGCAATTGCGCCCACGCTATGTACTGGCCTACGACAAACAAGAGGCCCAGAGAAAGCGCTGTATACAGCCAACGAGATGGATCACCGGAGTCCGCTTTTAGACCCCCGGCGATCACGCGAATCCGGCGGCGGGCCATCTCCAGCGCAAAACTGCTGGCGAACAAAACCAGTGTGTTGACATAAAGGATGTTGGGCAGCGTGAGATGCCGCCAGTCCAGCGCCGACCCCTGTCGCACAATCAGGGCGCTGGTGAAGGCGGCGAACGTCATGGTGATGGAGGCGAGCACCACCCATATCCCGGTAGAAGCCGGAGGCGGAGAGTAATGCTTCACCGCGGGCAAGTTGCCTTTGCCCGGAACCAGACCCTGTCCTCCGCCGTTGAATCCTCCGTGAGACTGCGAGGGATCTCGCTGGCTTTCGATCTTCGGCGGTTCATGTACTGTTGTTGCCATAAACTACAGACTCCATTTCCCCAAAAATGATTTATGCCTCGTCATCCGGGCCGGCTTTTTCCGGCGAGGTTTGCATGACGTAATCGCCGGTTGAGCTCTCCACGCCGTATTGGAATGGATCGTGGTAGACCACTGGCAGCTTGTCCCCAAAATTGTTGTGCGGAGGTGGCGTGGTTGGCGTACTCCACTCCAGCGACGTTCCCTGCCACGGGTTATCCCGCGCCGGTTCGCCTTTGTAGCGGCTGACGAACAGGTTGTAGACAAATATCAGCTGTGCCGCGCCGGTGAACAAAGCGGCAATGGTAATGAATTTGTGGAGAGGAATCAGGTGCTGCATATACTCGGGTGCAAACGCCTGGTAGCGGCGGACGTTGCCGGCCAGTCCAAGGTAGTGGAAGGGCATAAAGATGGCGTAAGCGCCGACGAAGCTGCACCAGAAGTGAATCTTCCCCAATGTTTCATTCATCATGCGGCCGTACATTTTGGGAAACCAGAAATAAGTTCCCGCAAAAATCCCGAACATTGCCGCCACCCCCATCACCAGGTGGAAGTGGCCGACCACGAAGTAGGTGGCGTGCAGCATGATGTCAATCGAGGGCTGAGCCAGAAAGAAGCCGCTGACGCCGCCGGCGATGAACATCGAGATGAACCCGAGCGCAAACAGCGACGCCGAATTGATTCGCAGTTTCGCGCCGTAAAGGCTGCCCATCCATATGAGCACTACGATCGTCGAGGGAATCGTGATGACCAAAGTGGGGAACGAGAACACCAAGGACGACACGGGATTCATGCCGCTGACAAACATGTGGTGCCCGTAGACCATGTAGCTTAGGACGGCGAGCGCGCCCATGGCATAGACCAGCACACGGTGGCTCAGCATCGGCTTCCGCATGTTGGTGATGAGCACGTGAGAAACGATGCCCATCCCCGGCACAATGGCGATGTACACCTCGGGGTGTCCGAAGAACCAGAACAGATGCTGCCAAAGCAGGGTTGAGCCTCCGGAGTGCGGCTGCATCTGGTCATTGATGACGGTATTTGCCGGCACAAAGAAGCTCGTTCCGGCGACGTGATCCAAAATCAGAAGGATGCAGGCGGGCATCAGCACGGCAAAGGCGGTCAGGCCCATAACCGATGTGATAAACCATCCCCAGGCGCTGAGAGGCAGGCGCCACAGGCTCATGCCGCGCGTGCGCATGTCGAGCGTGGTGGTTATGAAATTGAGCGATCCCAACAACTGCCCAACGCAGAAAATCGCGATGGACAGAGCCCAGAGTACAACCCCGGCACCTTCTCCCGGCCCGCCAACTTGACCCACCGCACTCAAGGGAGCGTATTGAGTCCAGCCTCCGAGCGTCGGCCCATCAGAAACGAAGAAGGACGACATCAACACTAGAAAGGCGACAAGAGTGACCCAGAACGACATCATGTTGAAGTGGGGGAAGGGCATGTCTTCGGCACCAACCTGGATTGGCAGGAAGTAGTTGCCGAAGGCCGCGAACGGAGCGGTCGTAAGCACGAAGAAGACCATGATGGTGGCATGCATGGTCATTAATTGCAGGTAGAACTCCGGCGTCATGACGTCACCGGGAGCGCCGTTCTTGGTCAGCAGGTGCAGTCCCGGGATAGCCAGATTCGTCCACCCCAGGTGCAGGCGCATCAACCAGGACAGGAACATTCCAATAAGCACCGCCGCCAGGGCAAGACCGTAATACTGCTTTCCGATGACTTTGTGGTCAAGGCTGAAGACGTGCTTGCGGATGAAACTGGTTGGCGCAGCATGCTGTCCCACGTGAGCGTGCGCTGTATCGTGCATTGGTCACCTCAAAGCAAAGATCTGATCGCCGCAGACATGCGGCGCTCCTGCATCACTGCATTGCCTTTTCCTTCTTCATCCAGGCATCAAAGTCTTCCGGCGACAGCACCGAAAGGTAAGCCTTCATGTTGTAGTGCCCCAGCCCGCAAAGCTGCGTGCACACAATCTCGTACCGCCCAATCTTGGTAGCCGTGAAGTGCACGGATAAGTCCATGCCGGGGACAAAATCTTGCTGTACGCGGAGTTCGGGCACAAAGAACGAATGCCCCACGTCTTTCGAGTGCATGATCAGGTGAATCTCTCTGTTGACGGGAACGGCCATCTCGGCGGTCACGACATCATCTTTCGAGTCAGCATCGTGATCGGTGTCCAAGCCGTAAAAGTTCTGATTGGCTTCGTTGATCATGTCGGGATGGATCGGACCGAAGCTTCCGTCCGGGCCCGGGTAGCGGAAGTAAAACGCGAACTGCCCTGCTTGCACCTCGACGGGTACCGCATTCGCAGCCGGTGGCGTGAAGTACACATTCGCCCAGGCTTTGACGCCAAATACGCCGAGCGCGAGGACCTCAGTTCCCACCAGCAGGAACGCGGCCCAAACCATCGCCTTCGCTCCGCCGGGAAAAGTCTTGATCTTGTCTCCGGGCTTTGGATTCGAAAATTTCCAGATAAAGTAGCCGAGGATAAATTGTGACGCCAAAAATGAGATCCCGGCCTCTGCCATGGTCTCGGACATCTGCTCGTCAATGGGGGCGCCGTGAGTGGAGATGTCCTCCGCCATCCACCATGTGTGCCGCAGGATGGGAATCGCTGACACAATTGCGATTACAAAGATCGTGATTGCGAAGAATTTCGCCATGTTGCCCTCGCCTGAAACGGTTCTATTGCTGGTGGGAGTGTCTCTGCGAGCCACCGCCCGAAGGCGGCGGCTCAGGAGACACAATTTCATTTCCCTTTGAAGGTGAAATCGGCTTTTGCCGGCGCGGCCCCGGAGACGGTTACTTTTGCGGTTTGCGTTCCCAGGGTTTCCTGCCAAGCCGTCACAGTGTAGTTTCCCGGCGGCACATTACTGATCGTGTAGTTGCCGTTGGCATCGGTGGTGGCGTAGGGCCCCTTCACGACCGCGAACCAGCCATGCATCCAGGGATGGATGTTGCACTTCACCTCGATCATCTCCGGCGCCTTCCAACTCTTCTCAACCGGAGGCGCACCCGGAGGTTGCGACTGGTTCCACGGAATGTTCCCGGTCATCGGATTCGGATTTGGGTGGATGTTGTGCGCCGTCTGATCGCTTGTCGTCACCTTAAAGGTCTGGCCTACATCCATCGCCAGCACGTGCGGCGTGTATTCGCAGTTCTTCTGATCGAATACCGGCACGTTAGTAGCGGGCTGACTCAAAGCCGCGCCGCTCAAGCCTTCGGAGATGTAGAGAACCACGTTCTCCAGACCGCCGCCCGAACCGACGACGACGTTTTCCATGTGCGGCGAGGTACTCGCGTTCGCCTTCGCGCAGTAGGGATCTTTCGACATATCAATTCCACGCATGTGAGGAGGTGTTCCCTCGTACTTCACCGTGCCGCTGATTTTGCCTTCACTTGCTGCGCTAACCTCATGAGTCAAGAGCAATGCGCCGCACAGAACTACCATCACTGCCATCAGAACAGCTGCCAGCTTCTGCAAATTTTTCATAGTTCTCCCTCAGAACTTTGAACCACATCGAGTTGTAAGTACCCACGTTATTGTTGCCCGGAGGGCTGGGCAGGAGCGTTCGTGTCAACCGGCTTCAGGCCAAGTTGTTTCGCGATCGCCTTCTCCTTGCTCGGCTCCGACATCAGTGTGCGGAGATAGAAAACCAGATCCCACGCCTCATCCGGCTTAATGTTGTCGGCGAACGAAGGCATCGGGGTACCATCCAAACCGGTCATGAAAATGCGATAGAGGTCCTGGTCCGAAGAACCGCACTTCGGCCGCGATCCTTCCGTGAAGTTGAACGCGGCGATAGGGCGGCCCAGATCATCTTGCAGGGTAGACGCGGACGGGCCATTCGCCTCGCCCGTCACCCCGTGACACTTCCAGCATTGCACCCGCGCGAAAACTTCGCGCCCGGCTTTAATGCGGTCAGCAGTGACCTCAGGCTCGGCCGGAATCTGAATCGGCGTTCCGGGCTTCTCACTCGCGAAACGCGGCGAGAAGTGCTTAACCCAGGCCACGAGGTCGGCTTTTTGCTGGTCCGTGAAAACATTCCACGGCGGCATGTTGGAGCGATCCAATCCCCGGCCGATCGTGTCCGAAAGATCCTGATCGGTAGGCAACGTGCCTGTCGGAGTGGAGCGGCATTTGAAGATGCCCAGCTGAAAATCGCGGGGCTTCGGATC
>Ga0105240_10011803_pt1 | contig 12136 bp, 7 predicted proteins | sample KBSC54metaG_FD_80426 | JGI IMG/M metagenome (GOLD analysis project Ga0105240, IMG submission 80426) | Corn rhizosphere microbial communities from Kellogg Biological Station, Michigan, USA - KBS C5-4 metaG | ecosystem: Host-associated > Plants > Roots > Rhizosphere > Soil | place: Michigan, USA...
ATGGCTTGACAAGCGCCGATCTGGCGTGAAAATTCGCTGGGACTGCGCTCATCCGGGATTTTGCCAGCATCAGAAGAGCTGGCTGATTGATGCCGGAGGCGAAGATGAAACGGCGTTCGTCGGGGGAATTAATCTCAATCCACATTCAATGGTCGCGCCGGGGCACAAGGGCGAAGGGCACAATCACGACGTTTTCGTCGAGTTGGCGGGGCCTTCGGCTGTCGATGTTCAGCATAACTTCGTCCAGCGCTGGAATGAAGCGAGCGAGCGCACGGCCAAGGATGGCTGCTGGGGAGCAGGAAGCACAACCAGCTTGCAGTTTCCGACCCGAGTTCCTGCTGAGCGCGGGACTGCGGTGGTGCAGATACAACGAACTATCCACGAGGGACGCTATGTCAATGGGCAGGCAACACCCCAGGGAATGTCGTTCGATATCGCTTCGGGTGAGCGATCAAACTTCCATCAGTATTGCGCAGCCATCAAAGCGGCGCGCCGCTCGATCTACATCGAAAACCAATACGTTGAAGTACCGGAAATCGTGGATTGCCTGCGTGGTGCGCTCGAGCGCGGCGTAGACGTGATTTTGCTGATGCCGGCAAAGCCGGATGTAAGTTCGCAGGTTCCGCTAGCACGGCGCGCGTTTCTCAACGCTCGGACGGAGCTCGGGACTTACCAGAACTTCATGTTGGCTGGGATAGCCGGCCTGGGCGCTGATGGTCATCGCAAATCGATCTATGTCCATTCCAAGCTCATGTTGGTTGACGACGAATGGGCTACCCTCGGCTCGTGCAATCTGCATCATTTTTCACTCTTCGGAAACGGCGAAATAAACGCCGCGTTCTCAGAGCCCGAAACCGTTCGCGCTTTCCGTCGTGAGCTTTTCCGTGAGCACCTCGATCAGGATACGTTCGGTCTAGATGATCTCAGCGCCTTCCATTTATTCCGAACGATCGCCACCACCAACCGCAAGAAGTTTGAAGCGGGGGATGATGCATGGCAAGGCCTCGCATTCGAACTCGATCTTGCCGCGTATCTGGGGTGACCGTTTGGAAGCGAGAACCTTGTTGCGACACCAAACCACATGCCCGCCATGAAGTCAGAATACATCCGCCGTAACGCAGCGTAGACCAATCGGATTTCAGTTCGTCTATGCCGTCGAAAAGACCATCGCGAAGGCCGGGCCGCATAGCTGGCGTTATCGTCTGATATCGGTAGCAAGTCGCAGCCACTCGTCCATTGCCACTGAAGCCAGCGAAACCGGAAGCTTTGTACGAGTGGCCGACGATTCAACCGGAGCTCTGTCGGAGACCTCGAACCTGGTTGCAGTCTGGCATCGAGGGCTGGGCGATGGCGCATCACATGACGATCTCATCAAGACGTTGGGAGCGCTTCCCAGGGAAGGTTGGTAGCGTCGAGCTAATTGTAAAGGCTGCGTCCAAGCTCCGCGAGGAGACGGTTCTGAGCTATGCACAGCGATTGGCGAACCATGAATCTGGCCACTGTGAGCAAATAGACCGCGTCTTACAGACTCGGCGTCAGCTGGCCCACGAAGGATAGCTGCCACAAGTCGTACAGCGTCTATTTCTCTTTTCGCGCCATTTGCGGGCGAGTCACCGGTCGCCCTCGGCAAGGTTCCGGGGTCGTGGGCTGGGAGTTAAAATTGATGTCCATGAGGCTGCTGTGCGCCTTAGCCCTCATCCCCGCGGTGCTGCCCGCGCAAACGATCGAGGGCACGGCAACGGACGCACTTACCGGCATGCCACTGCCAGGCGTCGCCATCCATCTTTATAAGACCGGCGGGATTCCTGCTCGCGAGGCTGTAAGCGATAGCCTGGGGCATTTCCGCATTGAGGATCTTTCGGAGGGCGGCTACTTCGCGCTGATCCACAAGGAGGGGTACAGCGACCCCGACGCTAACAAGACGGCGGGCCAGCATTTCCGTCTGGCGAAGGACCAGACAGTTCGCCTGGACGCGCGCATGGCCCCTCTTGGCACGGTTTCCGGTCGCGTGCTGGACGCGGACGACCGCCCCGTTTCCGCCGCTCGCATCCGGCTGAGTGGAGTCGATGGCTTTGCATCTTCCTACGCGACTACTGACCAGCGCGGCGGTTTCACTTTGAAGGACGTTGAGCCGGGAACTTACATTCTCATCGCTCAGTCCTCGAAAGAACCGGCTGACGAACACCTGGCCTACACCACCACCTACTATCCATCGGCTGATTTTCGGGAAGGCGGCGCAAAGATTGTCGTCGGGCCCGGAGCGGAACTCTCCGGCGAGGACATCCGGCTGCGCACGGCGCTTGCGTGGCGCCTAGGTGGCCGGCTGATCTCACCATCCGGAGATCCGGCATCCGGAGCGTCCGTCGTAACTGCTATCTCTATTACCGAAGGATCGTCTGAATCCGAGACCGTGGCAGCACGCACCTTGGCCAATGGCAGCTTCGAATTCCCGCGCCTCCACAGTGGCCGTTGGTCCGTGACCGCCGTTGCACCTCCCGCTGGCGCAGCCTTTCGCGACATCGACGTCGTGGACAAGGACATCGACGAGTTGGAAATCAGGCTGGCCGAGCCGTTCACTCTGAACCTGAAGATTGTCCGCGATCCGCCACCCGCCAATCCGCGGTCAAGAACCGAAGTGCGGATTTTTTTGAACGGCGAGGGTAACAGCGATGTGAGGGAAGGCAGCATCGATGAGAAGGGAGCATTTACCGCAACACGTGTCATGGAGGGCCGCTACCGAATCGTACCGTTACTGGGTGACGTTTCTTCAATGAACTCCTACTACCTCGCCTCCATACGTCTGGCGGAGCGGGAAGTGCTCGGGGAAAACGTGCAATTGACCGCGGCCTCGCCGTCTATCACGATTCTCTACAAAGCCGATGGCGGCGGCGTGCGCGGCACGGTGGAAGACTGCGGTTCGGCGCACGTGGTTCTGGTGCCGCAAGAGCGCGCTCTGCAGGGTTTCGGTGATTTCATCCGGCGAGCGGCCTGCGATGCCGGTGGCCACTTCGTGGTCGCCAACATACGGCCCGGCGAATACTATGCATTCGCATTCGACCGGCAGCCGCCCATCAAAGATCTGGCCGAACTGCTGGTCAGTCACGCCGCCCGCGTGACGGTGCGTTCGGGCGAATTCTCCGGCGTCGCGCTCCGGGTAACGCGGCTGCAATAGGTGGATCGTCCACAGGGTGCCGAGGCAGCCCCAGGATTACCTCGACTTGAGCGACTAGTCGCCAAGCGCAGCAGAATCCGGACTAGGTCGGTATACTGACTATCCCGCAGACCGGATTGGCAGTTCTACTTGGCCGTGTCGTCTTCGACCCACGTGTGGAATGAGGCGGGCGGTCAGAGGCAGGCAATTGGAGTTTGTTCGCAGTTATCAGGAGGCGCCAAACGGGGGATTGGGCGGACAATGGCTCGCCGACCGACCTCAACTTCCGGTTGCCGACGATCCGCTCAAAGTGCCGCGAAAGATCCCACACAATACGTCGATCCCAACGGCAGACACCACAGGCGTTCGGTTCAGCGACGGGTGGCAAATCAGCCGTAGTGTCAACCGGTCGTCGCCGTTCGGAGAGCCGAGATTCTCTAGGTTCCGGCCCGCTCCCCAGACTAGACTAGGCAGCTTGCTACTCTCCTTCCGGCGCGCTCTGCTCCGCCGCTGTCACCCCGGGCGGCAATTCCAGGATCCGGATATTGCGGAAGTAAATCTTCGCACCCTCGCTCTCCATGCAGATGTACCCCTTCTTCTGTGAGGTCCGGCTAATCCCGTTCACGAACTTCCCGTTCACCGAAAGCTTAATCACCCCGTCCACCGCCACCACATCGTACGTGTTCCACTCGCCCTTGCCCTTGCAGCGATTCTCAATCGACATGCTCCGCGTACCGCGCGGGTTGTCCGGCATCGTCTTCACCTTGCCCACCCCAAACAGCTCGCCGTGAACGTATGCCACCGGCGGTGTCACTCCGTTCTGCTTGTGCAGTTCCGGCCACTCCAGTTCGAGCATCTGCACCTCCACACCGTCCGGGAACGGACTCCCCGGATTGGCGCGCGGGCCGCTCCAGAGAAACATCCCGGAATTACCGCCCGGCTCGGTGTGCATCCACTCGACGTGCAGTACGAAGTTCTCGAACTGTCGCTCCGTCCGCATCACACCGATCGGGTGCCCGGAGCAAACCAGCATCCCATTCTCCACGTGCCACGTGTCCGGCGCCGTGTTCACGTTCACCCAGCCAGTGAGATCCTTGCCACTAAAGAGATCCTGGAACACAGGCGCATCCGCCGCCCGAATCACTCCAGCGGCCAGCACAGTTCCCGCCGCCGCTACAATTGCAAGCCATTGTTTCATCGAGGTCCTGCCTCCCAAGCTACCGCCGATTCTATCGCGCCGCGCCCGCCGTTTCTCGCCGGGCGATAGAATGGCATCGGCAAGGAGTCACCCGGATGGTCAACCGAAGAAGCTTCCTTCTCGCATCCGCCGTTACGGCGGCAACCGCGCAAGCAGACGGAGATACGGCCGGCACCGGCATGATCGGCGTCGGCAACCGCGGATCCTACCTGATAGAGGCCGCGATGGCCCAGCCTCGGGCCCGGATCCTGGCCCTCTGTGACATCAAGCCCGATCGCCTCGACAAAGCGGCTACCGCTGCCGCGCGCGATAACCCCGCCACGTATTCGGACTGGCGCAAAATCCTCGACCGCAAGGACATCGACACCGTCTTTATCGCCACCCCGCCGGACCTCCACGCCGAGATGGCTGTTGCCGCCCTCCGAGCCGGCAAAAATGTCTACTGCGAGAAGCCCGTCGGCATCACCCCAACGCAGGTGCGCGCCGTCTTGGAAGCCGCCAAAGCCTCCAGGAAAATTTTCGTCCCCGGGCAGCAACTCCGCTCGATTAAGGAATACAGAGAAGCCGTCTCCAAAATCCGCGACGGCATCATCGGCGACGTCCTCATGGTTAAGGCCCAGCGCCACGCCACGGCAGACCTCGCCCACGACGGCACCTCCGGCGACTGGTACTTCGATGTCAAGCGCTCTGGCGGTTATCTCATCGAGCAGTCCGTCCACAATCTCGATCTCTGCAATTGGGCCATCGGGGCCGTCCCGCTCCGCGCCTCCGGTTTCGGGAGCATAGCGCTCTACAAAGACGACCCGCCCGGGCGCAGCATCTTCGATAACGGCGCCATCAATTACGAATATCCGGGCGGCGTGACCATGTCGTTCACCCAGAATGTGTTCCATCCGCGCCTGCTGCCTGCCGCCGGCCAGTACGTTTACATCTATGGCAGCAAGGGCGCGGTAAGCCTGATGGGCGCCCCCACGCTCTACAGCCTCTCCGCGAACGCACAGCCCGTCGTCATCGGAGAAAAGGCGCAGCCCGACGATCCCCACGCCCACATCGCCGCATTCTACAGCGCCGTGCTCCGCGGCACTCCGCTGCCCGCAGACATCACAATCGGCGCAAGCGCCGCCCTCACCGCCATCCTCGGCCACCAAGCGATGACCAGCCGCACGGTGGTGCAGTGGAGTTCCATGGGGGTAGCGCTCTAAGGCTGCCGCGATTTCAGATACGACGAGCCCGCGACTCCGGTTCGCGGGCTTACCCATCGAAACGCACCCTCGCGGGACCGCAGGTATAGCCTGATAGATTGAGACGGTGTTCCAATGAGTGCTCCTGGCGGCAGCGTTCGACACCTCCAGTAGCGCCCGCGGCGAAACCCGCGTCCTGGTGCACACCGACGTCTCCAGCTTGACGACGGGAGTTCGTGAGATTGATGACGGGCAGTCTCTCGTCCGATGTCTGTTGTTCTCGCATGAGCTCGATGTGGAATGTATTATTGCGACATCGAACCTCGGGCACGGCCAGACGGTGCGGCCCTAATTTGTCCGGCATGAGACCGAAGCTTATGCCTTGCTCTGGCCTAATCTGCTGCGCCACGACTCGGGTTATCTCGGCTCGGCGCTACTACCCGAGCGCGTAAAGGGTGAACTGCAAGAACGGGTTACTCCTGTGACACGCGCCATCCGGAGGTTGGCGCGGATGGGGCTGAACATGAAGGTTTGATGGTCGTGGATGGTGCTCGGAATGAAAGATGTGTTCTAAAAAGTTATCGCCCAACTAAGTAGGGAACTCCACAAGCCCAGACCGAAAATCCGCGTGAGAAACCCTCGTACGCAGACATTCTTCAGGCTATCTTTGTTGTTTCCACTCCGGGCATCTGAGGTGGGGTGCATGCTACAGTACGGAGCATGCACCGTCGAACTCTTCTGGCCGCAGCGATGGCCCTGTCAACGGTCAAAGTGTGCCCGGCGGCCGAGACTGAAGTGATTGAGAGCCTACGCTCGGCGCGCGATTTTGAGCTCAGCGCCGATCCGAAGAGCGCTGATTGGGCGAACGCCCCGAGCGTAGTGGCAGATCACGACTACCTGGGACGGCCGATCGAAGCACCTACCGAGATCCGCTCGCGGTGGACCCGGGAGAATCTGTACCTGCTCTACATCTGCCCCTACGAAACCCTCAACCTGAAGCCCGATCCGAAGACCACCGAAGAGACTCCGCAGCTCTGGAACTGGGACGTGGCGGAAGCCTTCATCGGCTCGGACTATGAGCATATCGGACGCTATAAGGAGTTCCAAGTGTCGCCACAGAGCGAGTGGGTGGACCTGGATATCGACCGTGGCAACCAGTCGGGGCAAGCCGGGATGAAGTGGAACTCCGGCTATCTGGTGAAGGGGCGGATCGACGCACCGTCGAAAACCTGGTACGGCGAGATGCGGATTCCGTTTGCGGCGATCGACACGCGGCCGCCGGAACCGAAGCGGGAACTCCGCATTGGGTTGTACCGGATCGACGGAGTGGAGCCCAACAAACATTACTATGCGTGGCGGCCGACGGGCTCGACCTCGTTCCATGTTCCGCAGGCATTCGGGACGCTGAGGCTGCGATAGACGCGGCTGACGCATCCGTGCGACTGGATAAGGGTCAAGCCACCCAGAATCGGGCGTGGCGAGGCTGGGGACGGTTGGCAACGGTCAATGGCAGTGTCTACGAGTCCTTTGTTACGGCAGAGAATCGGCATCGGCATCGCAGCCGTCTATTAGCTTTTCTCACCGTAATCTATTTCTACATTCCCTTCTCAGATCCGGGTCATGAGTACGGCGGGTTGCGCCTAATTCTGTAGATATTCCCCTGGGGCTTGGTCGGACATCTGCCCGCTGCCATCGTGCGATCGCACCGAGTTTGATCAGTGATGCCGTGTCATTTTCGGTTTTCCTTGTCTCCTGCGGGGGCTCGAATGCGCACATCATGAGGTGCCTTTTCGGTTATGCTTTATGATTGCGGATCGACACACTCCCGGCTACGGGTGAAGCCGGACCAATCCCAGAATCCAGGACCCGAAAGGAAAAAATCGGACCATGTGTGGAATCGTCGCTGCTTTCTCGCGCCTGGATCCGGTATCTCAAGCTACTCTCGAACGCGCCACGAGAAGCCTCTACCATCGCGGTCCGGACGGACAGCGGTTGTGGATCTCCGGCGATGGCAAGGTCGGATTGGGACACGCACGGCTGAGCATTATCGACCTTTCCACGGGAGATCAACCGATTGCGAGCGAGGACGGCCGTACACGCATCATCGTGAACGGAGAGTTTTACGGCTACGAAGCGATTCAGCGGGAACTGGAAGCGCGCGGCCACCGGCTCCGGACGCGCTCAGACAGCGAGATCGCACTGCACCTGTACGAAGACTTCGGCATGCAGTGCGTGCATCATCTACGCGGCGAGTTCGCGATTGTGTTGTGGGATGAGACGCGGCGCCGGCTGGTCGCGGTGCGCGACCGCTTCGGGATCAAGCCGCTCTTCTACGCGTGGCACCAGGACACCATCTACCTGGCGTCCGAGGTCAAGGCTCTGTTTGCGGCGGGTGTGCCGCCGCGCTGGGATGAGGAGAGCGTGTTTCACTCGGTGTCTTTCGGCGCGCACATGACAAGGACACTCTATGGCGGGGTGTTCCAGGTTCCGCCTGGCCACTTTCTGATTGCCACCGATAAGCACGTTCAAGTGAACCAGTACTGGGATTTCAGCTATCCCAAGGCCGGGACTACCGCCCCGAAGCGTTCCGATGCCGATTACGCGGCAGAATTCCTGCATGAGATCGACGAGGCGGTACGAATCCGGCTCCGCGCGGATGTGCCGGTGGGAGTCTATCTGAGTGGCGGGTTAGATTCGTGCGCCGTGCTCGGCTTGGCTGCCCGCCATCACCACGAGCCCATTAGTGCTTTCACCTTGACGTTCGAAGAGGCAGCTTACGACGAAGGCCCGATCGCCGAGGAAATGGCGGCGCTGGCGGGAGCGGAATTTCATCCAATTCCGATTGGCCAGCGGCTGCTGGCGGATAATTTCGCCGATGCCATCGCACAGTCGGAGACGCTCTGTCTGAACGCCCACGGTGTCGCCAAATACCTGCTCAGCCGGGCCGTGAGGGACGCAGGCTACAAGGTGGTGATCACGGGCGAAGGTTCGGACGAAATTCTGGGCGGGTATGCGCATTTCCGGCGTGACATGCTGCTCTACAATCGCGAGGGGCAGGATCCGGACGCGATCAAGGCGCTGCTGGCGTGGCTCGACGAACACAACACGGTTTCGCGCGGGCTGCTCCTGCCAGATGGGGAGGTCGGTCCGCTGGAAAGCGTGCGGCGGGTACTGGGTTTTGTTCCCTCATGGATCGAGACGTTCTCTACGAGGGCGGTGAAGTTGCGGCCGCTGCTGGCGCGCGGCTTTCAGGAACGCTTTGGGCCGATCGAGGGTACCTACGGAATTCTGGATGACGTGGATGTTCGCGGTCAGCTCCAGGGGCGTGATGCGCTGCACCAGTCGCTATACCTCTGGTCGAAAACCGTGATGGCGAACTACATTCTGACGATGCTGGGCGACCGCATGGAGATGGCACACTCGATCGAGGGGCGCGTGCCATTCCTGGATCACAAGCTGGTGGAGCTGATCGCCTCCATGCCGGTGAATCAGAAGATCCGCGGCATGACGGAGAAATATGTGTTGCGCGAGGCGGTGCGAGACCGGATCTCCGACACGGTCTATCGAAGGCAGAAGCATCCGTTCCTGAGCCCGCCGGCAACCTTGAATCCCGACGACACATTCAACACCTTTATACAGGACACGCTTCGGGGGAAGGCTTTCGCTGCCGTGCCCTTCTTTGATCAGAAGAGCGTAATAGACTTGCTGGATCGTCTCCCGGGAATGGATGTGGGTGCCCGAACGGCGAACGACCAATTGTTGATGCACCTGATGAGCATCAGCGTCCTCCAGGAACGGTTTGGGATGGCGGCATGAAGGACGGGGGGATGGGGGATGCGGCTTCTGGGGCGAGACGTGACGCGATAGCGCGATGCGCTGGGCATGGGATCGCGGCGGCGTTCACTGGCGCTGTTTGCGATTGAGCGAATAGCCTTTGTGGCAGTCCACATTGGAACATCTGATTGGAGTTACGTACACTGGACGAACGTGCCCTATCGGGAGGCTCTACCAACTCCGCGGCGACTGGACTACTACGTTCGGCAGTTCAGTACCGTCGAACTCAACGCGAGCCACTACCGTTGGCCAAGCGACGGAGCATTCAGAAGGTGGCGACAACGATTACCGACGGAGTTCCTGCTGACCGTGAAGGCGCCGCGCGCTGACTCATGCGAAACGGCTCTAATGCCCCGGAACAGTGGCTCGCGCGCATCCAGCTGGGCCTGTCGATTCTCGGCCCAAACGCGGGGTGCTATTGGTCCAACTCCCCCAGTCGGCGACGGTCGACCACGCCCGGCTCGCCTTCTTCCTCAAACTGGTGCCCGAAGAGCTCCGCGTTTGCATCGAGTTCCGCAATGAAACCTGGCTCCAAGACAGCATATCGGCCTGATCGAGGAACACAAGGCGGCGTACTGCGTCATGAGCGGAGCGGGTCTTCCTTGCGTCCTACGGTCAACTCCGCCGTTTACATACGCCCGGCTCCACGGACCGGACCACCATCATCTCTACGCGGGAGCGTACAGCGATGATGATCTTCGCTGGTGGGCCGATCGCGTCCGGGAGTGGAAGGATATGGGCCGGGATGGGCCGGGATGTGTTCGTTTACTTCAACAACGACGGTGGTGGAAACGCGGTGCGGAACGCCCTCACCCTGAAGTGGATGGTGGGTGCTAAATTTAGTTTGCGCATCGAGCAGCTGCCGGCGGCCATCCGATTTTTGCGGGTCCCTTTTTCCAAACTTGTCTACAGTATCCACGCCAACTACGACGCGGCGCAGACGCTTTTCGTGCGCGAGCGAACGATACAAAGTGAGCAGGTCGAAAACATGCCTTTTGCGGCAGCGGCGCCCGGCTACGCGACGCGATCCGGTTGTCGAACGCGGCTCGCAGCAGCGGCGCCGGGCGATACCGCGAATGCGCGGGGTGTGCGTTCGCGGCGCTAAATCGGGTGAGCACGTATCATCGACGGCGCCTGAAGCCTGGCGCGGCGTCGGATCCACCTTGGCAATCGCACCCACGGCCAGCTCATCGGCGGGAACCTTCGCAAGGTCGTAGACACCCTCAGGCCGGATCTCGACCTCAGCTCCCGCCTAGGCGGTGCCTTTAGCTACACCAACCATGCTTCCCACGATCACGATCGCGCCCACGCCGCCGGTCGGCGCGATCACGGTAAGGGCCTACTCACCCGATTGAACGAAATTCTTCATATGCAATCATCCTCGCTCCACCAACGCCGTGGTCCCGCTGTGCTACTAGAGAACCTGACGACGGCCAATTCTCAAATCGGCGAGATTCAATCGCCGCGCGGAAGCCGATGCGCTCCGGTATGGCCAACTTCGCCAAAAATCCATACACCGCCTGCTTATGCCTACAGTTTCACCGCTAAGCATCCGATAAGCCTCGTATGGATCGATCGATGCGCGCCATGGTACTTCTGGCGATTGCTTTCGCGCTTGAAATATTTGGTCTACAGGCTCGTGCTTTTGCCACTGAAGATACTGAGGTCAAACACTTGGCAGGCCTTGACCTCATTCGGCTGAAGGAGATTCCGGTGATTTCCGCCGCCAGGCACGAGCAGGACCAAGCCAAGAGCCCGCGGTCAATCAGCATCATCACTGCGAACGAAATCAGATTGCGGAACTTCCGAAACGTGCCTGAGGCCGTGGCAGGCCTTACCGGAGTCTTTCTTCAGCAGACCAATTACGCCGGAGGCTCGCCGATAATCCGCGGCATGGTAGGCAACCGAGTTCTGATTATGATCAACGGGATCCGGCTGAACAACGGGACCTACAGATTAGGCCCTAATCAGTACCTCAACACGATTGATATCAACATGGTAGAGAGGATTGAAGTCCTCCGGGGAGCAGGTTCGGTCCTATATGGCAGCGACGCCTTCGGCGGTGTGATTAACGTGATCACCAAACCAGCTCCGGACGCGCTCATGGGCCGCGAATTCTCCGGTGACGCGCACTTGCGGGTGGGGTCGGCCGATGGGAGTGGCTCGGGACATGTGGGAGTATCCGGTGCGGTCAGCCGTTTGAGTTGGACGGGCGGGTATAGCCAAGAAGGATGGGGTGATCTGCGCGGCGGCCGCGGAGAAAAGCAGCTCTATACGGGCTATTCGCAACAGGGTGCTGATCTCCAGCTTCGCTACGCGCTTGGCTCGAACCAGTCCCTGGTTTTGGGGGCGATGCGGCTACGTCAGGCCGATGCGCTGCGGACGGATATCCTGAACGCCGGCACCGACCTGGAATATCGATGGAATCCGCAGGGACGCGACATGATGTACGTGCAGTACTCCAATTCGAGTCTGGGCAAGCTCGTGGATGCCCTTCAGATCACGGCAGCGTATCAAAGGCCCATCGAGATTCTGTATCGGATCGCGGCCACCACGCCCTCCGTCGAGAGAAGGTACGTAGATGCGACACAGGGCGGAAATCTGACCATTCAGCTCAGCTCACGGTGGCGCGAGTCGCACATCCTCACATACGGTTTTGAGGCGAATTCGGATTGGATCACGAGTCTGCGCACGGATCTAGACTTGAACGCGGGAAGTATGGCGCGGGGCAAAGGCAATTATCCCGACGGCAGCCGGTTTTCGAGCGCTTCG
>Ga0105240_10011804_pt1 | contig 12135 bp, 6 predicted proteins | sample KBSC54metaG_FD_80426 | JGI IMG/M metagenome (GOLD analysis project Ga0105240, IMG submission 80426) | Corn rhizosphere microbial communities from Kellogg Biological Station, Michigan, USA - KBS C5-4 metaG | ecosystem: Host-associated > Plants > Roots > Rhizosphere > Soil | place: Michigan, USA...
ACCGCCGGAAATACGTCCAGCGTTCCGTAGCTGTTCTCAATCCTGACGCGGTCATTCTTGTCGAAGCGGAAATCTGGCCCAATTTTCTGTGGCGGCTGCGCGACCGTGGCACACCTGTATTTCTCGTCAACGCACGTGTCTCTCCGCGTTCCGGGCCGCGCTACAAGCGGTTCGGTTTTCTGTTCCGCAATCTGTTCCAAACCTTCACCGCTGTCGGCGCACAGACTGATGGCGACGCAGCGACGTTGCGGGACATCGGCTGCTGGCCCGAGGCGGTGCAGGTGGTTGGCAGTTTGAAATTTGACGTTCCGGCAGTAGATGAGCGACGTCGGATCGACGTGCCGGACCTGCTGCAGCAGTTTGGTGTTCCGGAATCCGCCCAATTGCTCGTGGCGGGCAGCACCCACGCGGGCGAGGAGGGGATTCTCGCGGATATGTATCTGCGGCTGAAGAAACAGTTTCCCGAACTTTTCCTCGTGCTCGTACCGCGCCATTTTGAACGCAGCCGCGACGTAGGAGCCGAACTGAAGGCACGGGGCGTGCGTTTCGCCTATCGCACGGACGCCAAGAATGGACGTTCGCTGCCCAAAGAACCCATTGATTGTTTGATCGTAGATACAACCGGCGAGCTGCCATTCTTCTACGAACGCGCCACCGTCGTTTTCGTCGGCAAAAGCCTCACGGCAGAAGGCGGGCAAAACCCCATTGAACCCGGGATGCTGGCCAAGCCCATGGTTTTTGGACCGAACATGGAGAACTTTGCCGACGTGGTGAAGATCTTCTTGGCGGGGGACGGGGCATGGCAGGTTCAAGATGCTGCCGAACTGGAAAAGGCCTTCGCAGAACTGCTCTCCAATGAAGCCCGGCGCGAGCAATTGGGCGGTAATGCGCTCGCGGTCGTTCGTGAGAATCAGGGGGCGATTCATCGGACGGTCGAGATGATTCTCAAGCATCTCGACGGCGACGAGCTTTACATCACGAACAGCAAGTAACGCTTCCATTGGGGTAACCCAATAAATTCCGCGTTCCGAGGCAGCTTACCGCTTGCGTGAGTTCACGGTCGTTTCTATCGTCGTTTTATGAAAAGGATTTCGATTCTATTGGCAATTTTTCTGGCGGTTCCGCTCTTCGCACGCGCGCAGGACGCGGCCACGGAAGAACAACTTAACAAACTTCGCGCCGATGTCAGCGCCTTACAGGCCAGCAACGTCGAACTGCAAAAACGCCTTTCCGACGTGCTAAAGGAACTGCAAGAAGTGCGCGAGTTGGCCACGAAGCCGACGGGGAATTACGCGAGTCCAGATGACGTGAAGGAACTCGCCAATAAGATTCGCGAAGTGGACCGCAAGCGCGTCGAAGATGTGGATCTCATCACCGAGCAAATCAAGAAGCTGGGCAAAGCGATTACCAGCGCACCCACCCCGGGCCGAGGCACAATAAAGGAGACAAAGGACAACAAGAAGACCAGTGAAGCACCCGCGACCCCTGAAAACGGCTACGAGTACGTCATTAAATCCGGCGACACGCTTTCAGCCATCGTTGCGGAATACAACAAGCAAGGTGTGAAGGTCACAACCGACCAAGTCTTAAAGGCGAATCCGGGCCTGAAAGCTGAGAGCCTCAAGGTCAACCAAAAGGTATTTATCCCGGCGCCGAAATAGTCTCGCCTTAAATCAGCGCAGCATTACAAGAAATATAACGGCGGCGATTCCGATGCGGTACCAGCCGAAGGCGTTGAACGTGTGGGACTGCACGTAACGCAGGAGCCATTTCACGGCGATGAACGACACCACGGCGGCAATGACCGTAGCCAGCAGAAGCATGGCCCAGTCTTCCTTTGGCGCGAGCGGGTCGTGATGCCGGAGTTCCTTAAGGATTTTCCAGCCGCCTGCCGCCAGCATCGTCGGAATGCCGACGAGGAATGAGAATTCCGTCGCCGCTGGACGGCTCAGACCAAGCAACAAGCAGAAGACAATTGTCGCACCGGAACGCGACGTGCCCGGGCAAGTCCCCGCGATAAGCTGACCTATGGCCACCGCGATGGCGATAGTCCAAGTGACCTGGTCACCAGTCTTTTTGCCTCGAAGGAAAAATTCCACGGCCAGGAAGGCGATGCCACCCACCAGCAAAGCGATCGCAATGGGCGTGGGCGATTCCGGCAGTTTAAATCCCTTCTTATCGAGCACGAATCCCACGGCGCCCGTTATGAAAAACGCCACAAGGATCTTCAGCAGGTAATCGAGTGTTTGCTTATCGCGCAGTTCAAAAATGAACTTGTGAATCCGCCCCCAAAACAACGGCATCACGGCAACGACGGCACCGCATTGGATGACGATATTGAAAAGGTCAGATTTGCTGACGTGCAACAGGTGCTCCGTCACCAGCAGATGGCCGGTGGATGAAACCGGAATGAACTCGGTGATTCCTTCGACGATTCCTAAAATGATGACGACAATCCAGTCAGGCATGGGCGGTAAAGACGCGAAACGGGCGCGAGACTCAAGCGGGAAATTGCAGTAGGGCAGGGGAGTCAACCTTGTCGTGGTGATACTTTCATTTGCCAACCGTGCTCCACTGTGGCAGACAAACGACTCATGCTGAAACTTGGCGTTAACATCGACCACGTAGCCACGGTGCGCGAAGCGCGCTATCGCGGGCTCACGACGGGTGAGCCCGACCCCATAACCGCCGCGTTACAATGTGAAGCCGCGGGCGCTCATGGTATCACGGCACATTTGCGGGAAGACCGCCGGCATATCCAAGACCGCGATGTATGGAAACTCCGCGAAGTCATCAAAACGCGGCTCAATCTTGAAATGGCCAACGCGCCGGAGATTGTCGACGTCGCGCTCAAGTTAAAGCCTGATATCGTTTGCCTCGTGCCTGAACGACGACAGGAAGTTACCACGGAAGGCGGTTTGGATGTAGTTGGCCACTTGTCCGCTCTGAGCGAGACGCGTCGCCGCATGACGGACGCGGGTATCGAGGTGAGCTTGTTCATCGCGCCCGATCTTCCACAAGTAGCCGCCTCCGCAAAAACCGGCGCACAATTCATAGAACTCCACACCGGCCAGTTCGCAGAACACTTCGCCAACGAAACGGCGCGTGAAAAGGAACTCAACCGGCTGATTGTGGCTGCGACCGAAGCGCACAACCTCGGTTTGCAGGTGAATGCGGGGCACGGATTAAATTACGAAAATCTCGCCACGCTTTATCGGGTTCCGCATCTCGTCGAATTAAACATCGGCCATAGCATCGTAAGTCGCGCGATATTTACCGGAATCGGCCGAGCCGTGAAAGACATGCTGGCAGCAATGGCTGGATATCAAGGATGACAACTCCGGGCCACATAGGAAGCCTTCAGCGATTCACAACTTAATATACTTTATTCTATTTATCTGTGAAGCAAGCTTGAGTTGTGATACAAAGCAGCTGTTGCCTTCGGGTGATTTTGAATATGTATCTGATACTTCGCTTCTTCTGCGTCTTAACTCTGTGTTTCAGTAGTGCCAGTGCTGCTCAGAGCCGGGTGGTGATCAATGAGATCATGTATCATCCGGCTTCAGAGTTAACCTCTGAGGAGTTCATCGAACTTCAGAATGTCGGGACGAATGCCGTCAATCTCCAGGGCTGGAAGCTTACCCAAGGAGTTTCGTTCACCTTTGCCAACAGCCTCGTTCTTGCGCCCGGCGAATTTTATGTCGTGGCGGCGGATACCAACGTCTTTCATTCCAAGTATCCGTCCGTTACCGCGTACACCGGCAACTGGTCCGGCACGCTGAACAATCAAAACGAATCCATCCGCATCGAAGACGCCTCAGGAAATGTATCGGATGATGTTAGCTATGCCGATGAAGGGGATTGGGCCATCCGCGTGCGCGGGGTTCCGGCATTCGCTCATCGCGGGTGGGCCTGGCTGGCCGAGCATGACGGTTTGGGCAAATCGCTGGAGCGAATCAATCCGCAACTGACAGGCAAAGCGGGTGCCAACTGGGCGGCCAGCGTTCCAACTAACGGCACGCCCAGCCTCGCTAATTCCACGGCATCGACCAATATCGCCCCGCTAATCAGCGACGTAACCCATTTCCCGCTGATTCCGCGCTCAACCAATGCCATCACCATCAATGCGCGGCTCACGGATGAGTTGACCAGCGGTCTGTCCGCCACCTTGTTCTGGCGCAATGCCAGCATCGCCAGCCCTGCGGCGTTCACCTCCGCCGTCATGTTTGATGATGGCGCACACGGCGACGGATTGAGTGGTGATCGTTTGTTTGGCGCGCTGATACCGGCGCAAACCAATGGCACGGTGATCGAATTTTATGTTCAAGCATCGGACGCTGGTGCGAATTCCCGCACTTGGCCAGCGGCTGTGAGGGAGACAAACGGTACGCCCATCCAGGCCTGCAATGCGCTCCTGCAAGTGGATGACAACCTAACGCCGACGGATCATCCGAGCTATCGTCTTATCATGACGGAGAGCGAGCGAGCAGAGCTCGCGTCGATTCCGCCCAGCGGAGCGAACAACGTTAGCCACGCCGAATTCAACGGCACGTTCGTCGCCGTGGACGGCGTGGGCAACGAGGCGCGTTACAACTGCGGCTTCCGGAATCGCGGCGCCGGTTCCGCCGATGCCAATCCGCCCAACTACCGTGTCAATATTCCGACTGACCGCCGCTGGAAGGGGGTGGCGGCGTTGAATCTCAATTCCCAATTCACTCATTCACAACTTGCGGGCTATGCGGTGGCCGCGAGCGCAGGGTTGACCACCGAACGCCATCGCCGCGTGCAATTGCGTGTGAACGGCACGGACATGGCCGGCAGTGGATTGCCGCAATTCGGTTCTTATGTTCACCAAGAAGCAGTGGATACGGACATGGCGGCCAGCCATTTCCCAGCCGACGCCAACGGCAACCTTTATCGCTGCACACATTTCCCCTGGACGGCGGATCTGAGCTATCAAGGCACGAACTGGCAGACGTACACCAACCTCGGATACTTCAAGAATTCGAACGGCAGCGAGAATGACTGGACCGACTTGTTTCACTTGACCGACGTATTAAACAACACGGCTGACGTCAACTATTGGACGCAGTTGCAAACCGTCGCCAACGTCCGGCAATGGGTGCGTTACTTTGCGGTCTTTAGTTTATTGGGCAGCCGAGAGACCGCGCTCGGTACCGGAGCAGGTGATGACTACACTATGCATCGGGGCATCCTCGACCCGCGCTTTCAATTGGTAGGCCACGATTTTGACACCGTGTTGAACCAAGGCGACACCGCTGGCGACCCCAACCAAACTATCTTCGGTGCCTGCACCGGTCTGCCCATTTCCGGCGGCACTCCTGGCGTGCCCGCCATCAATCGTTTCCTGAAGCACCCTGAAGTCGCGCCACTTTACTACGAAGAACTCTTGTATCAGCTTAACCACACTTTCGCTCCTGCCCGCATGGCCGGGCTGCTCGATCAAGCTCTCGGCGATTGGGTTGCGCCGGCGAACATCGCGACAATGAAGACCTACGCGACGAACCGTTACGCCGGTGCGCTCGCGCAAATTCCGCTGACGCTCGGTCTGACGGGCACTTCTCCAGCGGCCGCATCCACCAATGGCGGCGTGCCTCGTTTCACTTCTCCGGCCCTCACAATCATCGGCCACGCACACGCCGCCAAGACGCGGTCAGTCCGCGTGAATGGCCAACTGGCCACGTGGTCTGCTTGGGAAGCGCATTGGACGAACACCTTAACCCTTCAACCTGGCGTGAATAGCGTCCGCATCGAAGCGCTGGATTCCGACAATATCGTCTTCGCTAGCACAAATCTTAGTTTCTGGTATGACAACGGCGCGGGCCAAAACGTGGGCGGCACCATTGCCAGTGACACGGTGTAGTCGTCCGCCAGCGGACCGTATCTTGTCACCAGTTCACTCACCGTGCCCAACGGCATCACGCTCACCATCCAGCCGGGCACATCCGTGTATCTGGCGTCCGGAGTAAACGTCGTCGTCGCCAACGGTGGTCGCCTTCTGGCGGAAGGTACTACCAACGCTGGCATCAACTTCGCATCTCCTCCCGGTTCGGGCACGACCTGGGGTGGAATGACGATCAACGGTGGCGCGGGTTCGCCTGAATCCCGTTTCGCGTGGGTCACGTTAGATGGGAATAACAACACCTGCATCACGGTCGCCGCCGGGACATTGCTGCTCGATCAGGTCACGTTTCTCAATACGACCAGGCAATGTGCCGCGTTTGACGGGGCCTCCTTCCTCATGCGCGACTGCTTCGTACCGTCCAGCACGGCGCAGTTCGAGCCGGTACATGGTACACTTGGCATCAAGGCCGGTGGACGCGGCATTTTCCTCCGCAACTATTTCGGCGCGCCGTCAGGCTACAACGACACGATTGACTTCACCGGCGGCAACCGGGACCTCGGCCAGCCCATCGTGCAGTTTCTCGACAACGTCTTCACCGGCTCAGGCGATGACATGCTGGATCTTGATGGCACGGACGCCTGGGTGGAGGGAAACATCTTCCTGCACGCGCACAAGAACGGCTCCCCGGACACTTCCAGCGCGATTTCCGGCGGCAACACTGGCAGCGACACGTCGCAGATCACCATTGTTCGCAATTACTTCTTTGACTGTGACCAGTCGGCCACCGCGAAGCAGGGCAATTTTTACACGATGCTTAACAACACCATCGTTCACACTACCAAAGCTGGCGGATTGGATACGACCTCTGCGGTCATTAACTTGGGCGACGATGGCACGACCCTGGGAGCAGGCGCGTATCTTGAAGGAAACATCATTGCAGATGCGGAGTCGCTCACGCGATTTTACACCAACGGATCTTCTGCCGTCACTTTCAGCAACAACATCCTGCCCCTCACGTGGAGCGGTCCGGGCGGCGGCAACATCGTCGCGGACCCACATTTGAAATACATTCCCGCGCTGCCCGAGACCCAGTTCAGTTCCTGGCTGGACGCGCAGGTTGTAAAACAATGGTTCACGCCGGTTGTCGGTTCACCCGCGAGCGGCACGGGGCCGAACGGACAGGACAAAGGCGCCAGCGTACCTCTCGGCGTCAGCATTTCGGGCGAACCTCCAGCGCAAACCTCACGCACCAGTGCCACGCTAACCGTAGGCACGGTCCGCACCGGCAGCGGCATCCCCGCGAGCGGATTTCCCAACGGCTCCGGCTACACGCATTACCAATGGCGCCTCGATGGCGGTGCCTGGAGCGCCGAAACAGCGATGGCCACGCCGATAAATCTGGCCGGCCTCGCCAACGGCGCGCATCAGATGGAAGCTCGCGGCAAGCGCGACTCCGGCCTTTATCAGGACGCCGTTGACTATGCACCGTCGAATCCCACATCGTTGTCGCGGGTTTGGACGGTCAACACGGCTCTGCCGGGCGTTCGCCTGAACGAACTGCTCGCCCGCAATGTCACTGTGCTGGTGACCAACGGGGCGACCCCCGATGTCATTGAGTTATTCAACGCCGGTTCTGCGACCGTGGACCTTTCCGGCATGGGCCTCACGGATGATCCGCTGGACAAATATAGATTTACCATCGCCCCGGGAACATCGCTCGCGCCCGGACAATTCCTCGTGCTCTGTTCCAGCGGCGCAGCCAACCCGGCGTTGAACACCGGACTCGGTTTTGGCCCCAACGGCGGCACGCTCCAGTTGTACGCGGCGGGTTCGGCGGGTGGCGCGCTGCTCGACACCGTCACGTTCGGTTTGCAGATTCCGGATCAGTCCATCGGTCGGCTCGCGGATGGGAGCTGGGGATTGTGCGTGCCAACCTTCGGCTCGGCGAACGTCCCTGCCGGACTGGGTGATGCCCGCCGCCTGCGCATTAACGAATGGCTAGCGGATGGAAATTTCGAGGGCGACGACTGGCTTGAATTGTTCAACCCCGACGCGCTGCCCGTTGCCCTCGGTGGCCTGTTCTTAACGGATGTGGCCGAGTCCTGGCCCGCCCGCAATGCGATTACACCGTTAAGTTTTATCTCTGGCGTAGGCTTCGCTGTTTTCACCGCCGATGGCAACACCAACTCGGGTGCCGAGCATTTGAACTTCGCATTATCGCCTACTGTTGGCTCGATCGCCCTCTACAACTCGGATCTGACCGTGATAGATTTTGTGGAATACTTCGGACAGACCACGGACGTCTCCATGGGCCGTACGCCCAACGGCGGGGACACTCTGACGTTCTTCAATCTGCCGACGCGCGGCGCGGGCAATCCGGGCTCTCTGCCTTCCTACGTTACGAGTACGAACTTCACGCTCATGACTTACTCGAACACCTGGCGTTTCAACCAGTCCAACAACCTCGATGCCGTGAACTGGAAGGCAACCAACTACAACGATGTTGCCTGGCAGAGCGGGCAGGGATTGCTGGCGTTCGAGACTTTGGCCTCCCTCGTTCCGTTGATCAAGACCACGCTGCTGGCTCCAACCGCGCCGCCCCCCGGTCTCGGTGCCGGACACGCTTATTATTTTCGCACGGCTCTCGTGTTGTCGAACGACCTCACGGGCTATACGCTGAACGCTCAGATGCGCCTCGACGATTGCGGTGTTATCTATATCAACGGCGTGGAATTTTCCCGGCCGCGCATGGCGGCGGGCACAATCACCAACTTAACCTTTGGCGGCGGAGCAATCGGCACGGCCACAGACGCGGATGTCGATGAACTCTTCACCATCCCTACGTCGCTGTTTCATCTCGGAACGAACACCGTTGCGGTGGAAGTTCACCAGATCTCCGCCACCAGCAGTGACATCGTCTGGGGCATGGCGATGGAGGCCACGCGCTTCATCACTAACTTTCCGTCGCAAAGCGTTGTGCTCTCCGAAGTGCTTGCCGCCAACGACACCGTCACCAATGCCGACGGCACGATCACGGACTGGGTTGAGCTGTTTAACCCCAGCGCCGCTGCGCTCAGCCTCGCGGATTATAGTCTCACGGATGATTCCACGCTGCCGCGCCGTTGGGTCTTCCCCGCAGGTGTCGTGCTCAACGCTGGGGCCCGGCTAGTGGTGCGCTGTGATTCCTCGACCAACGCTTCGCTCGTCAATGGCCCCGTGCTTAACACCGGCTTTGGCCTGAGCGCATCGGGAGACAAATTATTTCTCTACGCTCCTGGTGCGACACTTGTAGATGCAGTCAGCTTCGGTCCTCAGGCGGTCGATTTTTCTATTGGGCGTGTACCGGAAAGTTCTTCGACTTGGACTTTAAACCTGCCGACGCCAGGCTCGCTCAACCTGGCGGCCTCGCTGGGCAACGCGGCTGGTATACGAATCAACGAATGGGCAGCCAGCGTCATTAATGGCCCCGATTGGTTTGAACTCTATAATCCGGGGGCCCAGCCCGTGGCCCTCGCCGGTCTTTACTTGACCGACAAACTGAGCACACCGAACAAGCATGCGATTCCACCACTCTCGTTCATTGGCGTCAGCACGAACGGCTACGTTAAATTCATCGCCGACAATAATCCCGCCCAAGGGCCAGACCACGTGGCCTTCTCGCTCGACGCCGGGGGGGAGGCGATCGGGTTGTTCCCTTTAGGCGCTCCGCCAGCGATTGACAGCGTTACGTTTAACCTGCAAACCCCGGACGTTTCCGAAGGTTGTTTTCCCGACGGCGCCCCCAATCACGTCTTCTTCACCAAGCCCTCGCCTGGTGCGGCCAACTGGCTTTATCTGACCAACGTCGTCATCAACGAAGTGCTTTCACACACCGATTTGCCGTTGGAAGACGCCATCGAACTGCGCAACCTGACCGCCGCTCCCGTGGACATCAGCGGCTGGCTCATCAGCGACGACATCGCCCAGCTTCGCAAATTCCGTATCCCGGATGGCACGGTTATTCCCGCCAACGGCTTCAAGGTGTTTTACGAAAAGGATTTCAACGCACAGCCCGGCCTGACCGGAAATTTCGCCTTCAATTCCTTTGCCGGTGATGACGCGTGGTTGACGGCGGTGGATGGTAGCGGGACGCCGACGGGTTATCGCGACTACGTAAAGTTCGGCCCGTCGTTCAACGGCTATTCCTTTGGCCGTTACGTCACCAGCGTGGGCGTGGAGTTCCCGGCGCAGAGTGCGTTGACCTTCGGCACGAGCGTTACGGCGCAGAGCCCCACCAATCAGCTCGCCGTGTTCCGCACAGGCACCGGCGCCGCCAACGCTTACCCTCGCGTCGGCCCGGTCGTCATCAGCGAGATCCAATATCATCCGCTGCCCATCGGTACGAACGACAACACGCGCGATGAGTTCATCGAACTCCAGAACCTCACCGGCGCGACGCTGCTGCTATACGACCCGCTTTTCCCGACGAACGGCTGGAAGCTGCGTGACGCGGTGGATTTTGTTTTCAACACGAATCACAGCATCCCGCCGGGCGGGTATCTGGTTGTAGTCAGTTTTGATCCCGCCACGAATGCCCCCGCGCTCGCTGCCTTCCGCGCGAGCTATGGGACCAACGGGCTCATCGCCGGTCCCTGGAGCGGCAAGCTGGACAATGGCGGCGAAAGTGTCGAACTCGTCGCGCCAGACCACCCGCAAACGACAACCATCGATTTTGGCCTCGTACCTTATGTCATGGTGGATCGCGTGGTTTACGCCGACGCCGCCCCATGGCCGACCAACGCGGATGGCTTCGGCATGTCGCTTCAACGGGTGAACGCCACCGGCTACGGAAATGATCCCGTGAACTGGATCGCGGCAGCACCGAATGCAGGGTGGTCCGGATTAATTGATACCGACGGCGACGGAATGCCTGATGCGTGGGAGGATGCCAACGGCTTGAACAAGCTCGTCAATGACGCCGCTCTTGATGCTGACTTGGACGGCTTTTCGAACTTGCAGGAATTCACCGCCGGCACCAATCCTCAAAGTTCCGCGAGCCGGCTGAAAATCGACAGCGTGGTGTCGCTCGGCGGCGGCGCGCAGATAAACTTCCAGGCCGTGTCCAACCGGACCTATTCCGTCCTTTACCGTAACGCGCTCGCCTCGGGCGTTTGGAACAAGGTCGCGGATGTAGCCGCACAGTCCACGACGCAGACGGTTACCGTGTCCGACGGCTCCAGCGCGGGTCAAGACGTGCGATTCTACCGGCTCGTAACGCCCGCGACACCTTGATGCGACGGGCTTAATAGCATTCACTCCACCAATTGGCGCGTTGGCTCGTGTATTTGACTCGCCCAGTAGCGCGCAATTCGTTACCTCTGGAGATTCAAACATGCTGTTGTTTCGCGAAAAAATTCCGGCCGACTGGGCGCCACGCATACTGGCGAATATCGCCGATGTGCTGGTGGACCATGCGCAGCTGGAACGTAAAGCCGCCACGTCCGCGCTCAATCTGGAAAAGTTTCCCGACTTGCATGATCGCGTACACGAACTGAACGCCATTGCCATCGAGGAATTACAACACTTTGAATTGGTATTGGGTTTGTTGCGTGAGCGAAATATTCCGTTTCGTGCGACTTTTCCCAGCCCGTGGATCAGCGGGCTGATGCGCGCGGTGCGCAACGGCAGCCGGCATCAGGCAATTGACCGGCTTATCTGCGGCGCGCTCGTCGAGGGTCGAAGCTGCGAGAAGTTTCAAGTCTTGGCGGCGGCGTTGGAAACGATTGACCCGCAGTTGTCGAAATTTTACGCCAGCTTGGTTGAATCAGAAGGCAATCACTACGCGACCTATCTCATCATGGCACGGCACATTGACGAGCCCGAAACACAGCGGCGCTTGGATTTCTATCTCGACCTTGATGCGGAACTCATGCGGCAGAAACATGAGCATCCGATTTTGCATTGATTAAGAAGCGCTGAAAAAGGAACGACCATCATGAGGATCCTATTTAACGGCATGGCTGCTCTTTTATTGGGAAGTTTGCTGATCGGTTGTGCGAGTCATTCAATGCAGATGGTCACAAAACGCAATTCACCCGATGCGCCGACTTCGACCGCCGGAATTGTCCTGGCGAAACATCCCAAGCCCCGGCCCGAAGAGGAGAGATTGAAGCGCGCACTGACTGAAGTCTTGGGCGCCGATGCCCTGAATGCCAAAACAACGAGCCAGGCTGATTACGTCCTCGCTTACTGGGTTGGAGAAAGCTGGGATGAAGTTGTTCCCGTAGATC
>Ga0105240_10011806_pt1 | contig 12135 bp, 7 predicted proteins | sample KBSC54metaG_FD_80426 | JGI IMG/M metagenome (GOLD analysis project Ga0105240, IMG submission 80426) | Corn rhizosphere microbial communities from Kellogg Biological Station, Michigan, USA - KBS C5-4 metaG | ecosystem: Host-associated > Plants > Roots > Rhizosphere > Soil | place: Michigan, USA...
GAAATATATTTAGCGGTTAATAAAGAGAATTAAATGTTAATGCAAGTTAAATAGTTTAGCACAAAAACATAAAGGTACTCCGTGAAAAAAATAGAAGACGACAACAAATTTACTATCCAAAACTTTAATAAATGGATTGGTTCAGCAATCCTGAAAAAAGGCGAGCAATATTATAAAGATGGTGCTGTTTTAGAAATTGAAGAAGACAACGGAAACTGGACAGCCGAAGTAGAGGGTACAGAAACTTACTCAGTAAATGTTTCGTTAATTAAAGACGAAGAAATTGATGAATATTTTTGCGACTGTCCGCACGATGCTGATGTATGCAAACATATTGCTGCAGTATTTTTTGCTATCCGCCAGGAGATAAAACAGCGGATTAAAGTCCCCGCCAGGGTTAATAAGAAAAACGCTTTTGATGAGCTGCTTTCCAAAATAACTGCCGAAGAATATGTTAAATTTATAAAGCAGTATGCGGCGAAACATAAGGACTTCAAAACCTCATTTGAAATATTTTTTGCTGATAAGGATGATAGAATTGACATCGCCGAAAAATATGCCGACCTGTTACAAAAATTGATAAAAAAGTATTCCGGGCGCGGATATGTCGATTACAGGTCATCGTCTCAGTTGGCCAACGAAGTAGATAAGCTGATTGGTAAAAGTAACGAATTGGCAAATCAGAAAAATTATAGAGATGCCTTTATTGTAGCCATAGTTATATTAAGGGAAATGCTGGACGTTATAAATTACAGCGATGACTCAAATGGCTCACTAGCGGGAGTAGCTTACAGCGCTGCTGAAACAATTACGCTCATGGCAGAAGGAGAACATGTGCCTTTCGATATGAAGGAACGCATCTTCAATGTCTTAAACATGGAATTTACTTCCAGGAATTATTTTGGCTATGGTGATTTCGGGTACGATTTATTTTCAACTTTTACTGATTTAGCCGTACTGCTTAATAAAGAAGAAGACTTTTTAAGTTGTATTGAAAAGCAGTTAGCTAAGCTTACCGGACATTATGATGATTACGGGCATGATTTTCTGAACAGGATGAAAATTAGTTTTTATGAATCGCTTGGAAGAACAAATGAGGTTGAGAAATTGATTCATCAAAATTTGGATATACAGTCTGTACGGCAGGGCGAGGTAAATAAGGCGATTGATAAAAAGGATTTTGAGGCAGCAAAGAAGCTGATAGAAGGTGGCATAAAAAAAGCAGAAGCCGACAAGCATCCTGGGACCGTTTCACAGTGGGAGAAAGAGCTTTTACGTATTGCTGTGATGGAAAATGATTTGTACAAGATCCGGTATTATTATAAAAAATTCGCCCTTGATCGTCATTGGATTGACAAAGAATATTATAACAAATGGAAATCAACCTACAAAAAACACGAATGGGCAGATGTTATCGATACTGTTATTGAGGAAAAGATATACCATACAAAAAGTACTTACAAAAAAAATAGCTGGTGGTCGCTTAATTCAGAATTATTGCGGGCGGTTGCCCAATTTTATATCGAGGAAAAATATTGGGAAAAATTATTCGATCTTGTAAAATATGAGACGGAATTAGATACCGTATTGAACTATCACAAATATTTGGTGCCTTTTTATTCCGATCAATTATTGCAGATTTATTTACCAGCACTGGAAAAACGAGGAGACCACGCTAGCGATAGAAGCGCCTACGCTAATCTGGCAGAATTGATGAAGGATTTGATAAAAGACATTCCGGCAGGGAAGGAGCCAATAATTGCCATTGCTCAGCGGCTTATGGTTAAAAACCCACGCAAGCTGGCAATGATTGAGGAGTTGAAAAAAGTAATTGGGTGATTGACATTACCAATACAAAAATATCGGGCCTGAACATTGGAGTGTAGCCTCGGAAAAATATCTTTTAAGTATTAAAACTGTTACCCTAATCAAGGGAAAGTATAATTGCTTTTTAATTAACTTCAACGATATTTGATTTAAGCTCCTGATGGGCTTCAAAACCAATTAACCACAATACATCTATGGAAGAATCACGCCGCAAATTTATTAAACAGGCTGCCTTGGCAGGCGCAGGTGTAATGCTTGCTAAAACAAGCTTCAGTGCAAAAAGCTACAAGCGCATTATTGGCGCGAACGACCGCGTACGAGTTGGTGTTGTCGGCTTTTCCGACAGGCACCGCAGCTCGCACCTGCCCAGCTTTATGAACCATTACAAGGAACTGAACTTTGAAGTGGTTGCTGTATCCGATATCTGGAAACGCCGCCGTGAAGAAGGCGCCGCCATCTGGAAAGATAAAATGCAGAATGATGTAAAAGCCTTTCGGAATAACGAGGAAATGTACGACAGCAAAGCCGTGGATGCCGTATTTATAAGTACTGCCGATTTCCAGCATGCCCGTCACGCTATTGAAGCGGTAAAAGCCGGATGTGATGCATACGTGGAAAAGCCTTTTGCCGAAACGATGGAGGATAACAAACTTGCGTTAAAAGCGATAAAGGAATCGGGGAAGATTGTACAGATAGGTTCACAGCGCAGAAGCGGTGCCAACTATCACGCAGCCAATGATTTTATCCGCTCCGGCAAATTCGGGCCGATAACTATGGTTGAGCTTACCTGGAATGTAAACCAGCCCGGACGCTGGCGCAGACCGGAGTTGCTTAAAGTTTTAAAGGAAGAAGATACCGACTGGAAACGCTTTATCATGAATCGCCCTTACGAGGCGTTTAATCCTCGTATTTATTTAGAATACCGCTTGTTCTGGCCGTATTCGTCAGGATTGCCCGGACAATGGATGAGCCACCAGATTGATACGGTGCACTGGTTTAGCGGGCTTAAACATCCGCGCAGCGTAACGGCTAATGGAGGTATTTATATGTGGAAGGATGGCCGCCGCAATTGGGATACCATTATGGCGGCGTTTGATTACGGTCCGCTGGATGATCCATCGACCGGTTTCCAGGTAACCTTTGCCTCGCGCATGCACAATGGCGATGAACATCCAACAGAAATTTACTACTCGAACGGCGGCGAGTTGAACCTCGATACCAATAAAGTTTCGCCAACCGGCGGCCTAACCGAAAAGATGGCTGCCGCTATGGGAATGAAGGCCAACCTGCTACCTGAAATGGATTTGGCCAACACCGAAAGGGTTGTGGCCTCAGCCAATACCGGCGGCGATGTGCTTACCTCTAACCACGTGCGCAACTGGATGGAATGCGTGCGCAGCCGCAAAGAGCCGAATGCACCGGTTGAAGCCGGTTACAGCCACTCGATAGCTAATATCATGACTAATGCAGCTGTACATACAGGTTATAAGGCCACCTTCGACGAAAAGACGCAGGAAGTTATGGCTAATGGCAAAGTATTTAAATATTAGCCGATGAGAGCGATAGGAAAAATTTTAACCGGCGCTGTGATGATAGCGGTGCCGGCGCTTGCGGCTGCGCAAAAAAGTCAGCCTGTTAAACTCGTTCCTTCTATTAGTGAGCATAAAATTGATGTGTTAATTGGCGGCAAGCTGTTCACGCAGTTTTTGTACCCGGATACCCTGGAGAAACCAGTATTATTCCCACTTATCGCCGCAAACGGAACCACGGTTACCCGCGGCTTTCCGCTCGCACCAAAGCCTGGCGAGCCTAACGACCATCCGCATCACATAGGTCTGTGGTTTAACTTTGAGAGTTTAAATGGTCTGGATTTTTGGAATAACTCCTATGCTATCCCAAAAGATAAAAAGTCGCAGTATGGATGGATACGTACCGACAAAATTATAAAAACCAGCAGCGGTAAGACCGGCGAGCTGGTTTATCACGCTAACTGGACAAATCAAGAGGGAAAGATAATTCTCGAAGAAACTACCCGATTTGAATTTAGTGGCGACGACAACCACCGTACCATCGACCGTATTACCACCCTGAAAGCAGATACCGATGCACTATTCAAAGATGCCAAAGATGGGATGCTTGGCCTGCGCCTGGCGCATGAACTGCAAATGCCCACCACCGAAGACCAAAAATTTACCGACAATAAAGGCAACGTCACCGTAGTAAAGGGCGGTACAGACCATATAGCCAACGGCAACTATTTGACCAGCGCCGGCAAAATAGGTAACGATGCCTGGAGCACACGCGGCGTATGGTGCAAAGTCTCCGCAAAAATGGGCACTGATTCAGTAAGCATTGCGATTATCGACCACCCTGAAAACCCTAATTATCCCACCTTTTGGCATGCCCGGGGCTATGGCTTGCTCGCCGCTAATCCGCTTGGCGAGAAGATATTCACGAACGGAAAATCTGAAAAGAATTTGAGCTTGAGGAAGGGGGAGTCTGTAACTTTCCGGTATCGGATTGTGATTACCAGTGGCGAGCGGACGATGAGTGTGGACGAATTGAATGCCCTGGCAAAAGCATTCGGAAAGGCTAATCAATAAACTTGATAGACTGATTTTGTATGAATCGATTGCGCGCTAACCGAATCATACAAAATAGCAATGCCGGATGTTTTTATGCCCCTAATTTAGTTTATTTAATATTGGAGTAGCGATAGCCGATATTGTTTTATGCGGCTTTAATTGCTCAAATACCACAATCTCATTACCTTTTTTCTTCAGCCATTCAACCGGTACGTACACTGTTTGCTGTGGCCCTACGCGCCAATAGCGGCCAAGGTTATGCCCGTTAACCCAAATTACGCCTTTACCCCAATCCTGCATATCCAGGTATGTATCTCCCACTTTTTCAAGGTCAAAATGGCCTTTCAGCACTACGGGTTGGTTGGTTTTGTTTGCTGCTGTTGAATATTTCAAGTTCTGTAAGTTATCAAACGGCAGGCCATACGTGCTCCAGTGTTGTAATTCGCTGCCGGCAAACTGTACTTTCCCGGTAAGTCCTTTTTTATTCTGCAACAGATATTTGCCGAAATTGATGCGGCCAAGATTTTCCACGAGGATATCAAGTGTAACCTGTCCCTTAGGAAGTGTAACGGTCAAACTATCCTGGTTCAGCCGTCTGTCAAGCGTGCCAATACGATTGCCATTTATCATTATTACCGCAAAATCGCGCAGCCCGTTTAACCGCAGCGTCCCTGTTTTGCCGCCCTGTACTTTTGTACGATACAGCACAAACCCGTAAGGCTGGTGTAAATCCTCAAACGTAAGCGGGTTAAGGTTGTTTTTTGGAGTGGGCAGATTACTTAAAAGCGGCAGTGAACTGCTTAGTTTGATATTGGGGATACTGATAGCCGTTTTTTTCGCAGGAACCGCTGGCAAAGTTTGTCCGGCCGGTAAGTTCTTTTTAATAACATCGCGGAACGCCATAAACTTGGCAGTTGCGTTGCCAGCTTCATCAAGCGGGGCATCATAATCATAGCTGCTGATTTGTGGCTCGTAAGGGTTCCTGTCGTTATAATTAGCGCCGTTCATAAAGCCGCGCGTGGTGCCGCCATGAAACATGTACATATTGATGGATATTCCTGCCCGGAGTACTGAATCCAGGCGGCCGGTATATTGTGCTGCCGGAACGGTATGATGCTGCGTGCCCCACCAGTCGAACCAGGCCGGGTACCATTCGGCAATATAAAATGGGCCTTTGCCATCATGATGTTTCCTGATAATGTCTTTTACCTTTGCCGGGTTATCTATGCCGTTAACTGCGGGCAGCAGGCCGGGCAGGAAACCATTGGCCAGGTCGGGTGCAGGGTCGCAGGTGTACAGCAGTCCATCAAATCCAGCCTCTTTGAACATCTTTTGGTTGATGGCCAGGTATTCTTTATCTGCTCCGTATGAGCCATATTCATTCTCAATCTGCACCATTAAAATATTGCCGCCATGGTTTACCTGTAACGGAGCCAATCTTTTGCCTATCTCTTTGATGTACGCCTCGTATTCTTTTAGATAATGCGCTTCTTTGCTTCGGACAACCAATCCCTTTTCATTCTGAACCCAGTAAGGATAACCGCCAAACTCCCATTCGGCGCATACATAGGGGCTCGGGCGGAGTATCAACCATAAGCCCTCTTCCTGCGCAATTTTTACAAATTCAGCAATATCAGCGTTTCCCGAAAAGTCAAATTTGCCCTTTTGCGGCTCCTGTATATTCCAGAATACGTAAGTACCAATGGTGTTCAGTCCCATCGCTTTGGCCATTTTCATACGCGCCCGCCAGGCCTCGCGAGGTATGCGGGTATAGTGCATTTCCCCGCTAATCATTTGGAAGGGTTTGCCATCCAACTGGAAAACGGAGTCGGCCAGTTTAAATGTATGTTTGGCTTTTTGAGCATTTACAGATAGCACGGCCATCGCTAATAGCGAAGCAAGAATATATTTGAGTTTGTACATATAGCGTTTAAGAATTGTAATGCGATTATTTTACTGAAAGGTTTACTGTTGCCGGTTTAAGCCCCGCGGAATTAAATGAAACGCTGATTTTCCCCGGCGTCTTTCCCGGCTGGATATAAGCAATCAGCCTGCCGTGAAGCGCCTGCCTGTGGTTAGCCTGGTAGCTTTCATGACTTACCGTACTTCCGCTCTCCAGGCCCAGCAGCTTTGCATCGCCGGATATATTTATACTGATATCATTATCGGCAACGAATACCGGGTTGCCATCATTATCAGCAACTTGTATTTCTACCTGGCATAAGCCCTGTTTAGATTTTGAAAAACCTGTTTGGTCGGGATTAGCTTTTATCTGCGCAGCGTTTCCGAAGGTTTTTATAGCGTAAGTTGCCGCAGGCTTTTCATCGTTATAACCTTTTACAGATAGCTCGCCGGGTTGATAATCAACAGTCCATGCAGGTACCTGCCCTTTGCTGGTATCCCTCAATACTTTTCCTAAAGATTTTCCATTTAGAAATAGCTCAGCCTCCTTACAGTTGGTAAAACACTCTACCCTCAGTTTACTTTGCTCAGGCCAGTTCCACAGCGACTGCACATTCCGGTGGCTCCATATACCGCCATCTTCTTTTTTAGTGATTTCTTTCACACCCAGGTAAACCATTGGCTTGCTTGCCCACAGGCTTTGGCGATAATAATATTCCGGCTTTTTGAATCCTGCCAAATCAATCAATCCTGCACCGTTGCTTCTTTGCGGCCATTTGCCGGCCTCGCCGAGATAATCTATACCGGTCCATAAGTACTGGCCGGATATATATTTGTTGCTGTCCACGGCGTCCCAGGCTTGCCGGGCCATACCATTCTCGCTGCCGTAAATTATCCGGTTGGAGTATAGTTTATGGTCGTCGGCATAGCGGTACTCTTCGTAATTGTAGCCTACTATATCCAACGCCTCCGGGTAGCCAACCTTGTTCGACATTACTACCCCTGCCAACGCCGCAGTAACAGGCCGCGTGGTGTCAATCATTTTTACGGCTTTAACCAGGTCTTTCGCAATCACTGTTAAGTCGGAAGCCGGCGGGTTTTTTGAGGAATATCCCCGCCCGTATATCTGCGGATTTTTCCCGCTATCCAGCACCGGGTGCGAATATGGGTCATTGGGATAGTCAATCTCATTACCAATACTCCAGAGAATAACAGACGGATGGTTGCGATCTCTTTTAATCATGGCTTCCAAATCGCGGTGTGCCCATTCTTTAAAGTATTCGTGATAGCCGTTTTTAGATGGCGTTCCCACGTTCCAGCCCTTCACCCATTTATTTTTGCCGATTTCCCATTCGTCAAAAGCCTCGTCCATCACCAGGAAACCCATCTGGTCGCAAAGGTCATACAAATAATCAGCGTGCGGGTTGTGGCTTAAGCGCAGCGAGTTTACACCTGCTTCTTTCAAGATTTTTAGCCGTCTTACCCACACTTCTGGCGGCACAGCCACGCCAAGCGCCCCTGCATCATCATGGATGCAAACGCCTTTCATTTTCAGGTTTTCCCCATTCAGGAAAAAGCCGTTGTCTTTGTCAAAATGGATATTCCTGATACCAACCGGCAGGTTTTCCTCATCGGTAATCTTGCCATTTTGTATAAGCTGTAATTTTAACCGGTATAAATTCGGATTACCTACGCTCCATAATAGCGGGTTGGAAACTGATTTTTGAAAATGAATAGCGTTTGCTCCCGGTTTAGCGGCTATCTTCTGTTCATCCTGCGCAGCAACCTCGCCTTTAGCATTAACCAAAAGCATCTTTAATGAGAGGGATGAAGTTGCCGTGGTACTATTGGTGACTGCAGCATCCACCTGTATCGAAGCTGATTTTGCTGAAACATTGGGTGTAGAAAATGCAATGTCAAAAGGCTGTACATAAACCGGTTTTTTTACAACCACGCGAACATCCCGGTAAATACCGGACCCAGTGTACCAGCGCGAATCGGCAAATTCAGAATGGTCTGCTTTTACGGTGATAAGGTTCTTTTTTCCGTTGAAGTTAAGATACGGTGTAAGTTCATATTCAAATGGCACAAACCCATTTGGCCGTTTACCCAGGTAATGCCCGTTAATCCAAACCTCGCTGTTTTTATAAACCCCGTCGAAATAAATAAATACTTTTTTGTTCTGCCAGCCGGCAGGCGCAGTAAAGTTTTTTTTATACCAACCGATACCACCCGGAAGGTAGGCCGTCGCGCTTGCCCATTCATCGCTGAAGGGCCCTTCTATGCTCCAGTCGTGCGGCAGTTGCACACTCCGCCATTGCTGGTTTGCTGCGCCGCCATTTTCACCGCCCGTGATATCACCTTTATGAAAAAGCCAGCCATCATTGAACAAATAGCCTTTATCCTGTTGTGCCTGCAGCCGGCCTGTAAATACCAGTGAAAGCAACACACAGAACAAAGCAGGTATCTTAAATCTCATAAAAATAAATTAACAACATTGTTTATCGACGACCGGCTTTTTTAATCGAGCAGCGAGATTGCTAATCTCAAAGAAAATTATAAAAGCAATGAGGGAGTAGGTCGTATAATAGCAGGGGTAAATTCGTAAATTTTGCAGTAAAAGGGCTTTTATGACCTAATATTAAAGCATTTTCACCTCACCAGGCGTTAAACCTGTATATGATTTAAATTCCCTGATGAAATGTGCCTGGTCATAATACCCGCATTCAAAGGCGATGGAGGTGAGCGATTCTTCAGATGACCGGACCATCTCCAAACTTTTATTAAACCGCCGTACTGCAAAATATTTTTGCGGTGTTATGCCCACCCAATTACTAAAGAGCTTCTGAATATACCGCTCCGAGAAACCAAAGCGTGCGGATAGATTCCGGATGTCAAAAAAGTCATTCCTGTCATAAACATGCCTGCATAAGCTTTCTACTAGATCTAGTTGCTGACTACTTTTCCGGTTAATAACCAATCTTTCAATAAGGAATTTTTCAAGGAAGGCGACTTTTTGCGGCAGCGACCCTTGCTCCATCAGCCGTTCATAAAAGTTGTTGGAATGCTTGTTAAAGATGTCCCGTAAATCGACCGACTCATTGGTAAAATCGGAAGCAGGGTTAGGGAAAAATAAAGACGCAGCGTGCGGGCGAAATTTGGTGATAAGGCAGGTATTACCTTTTGCAATAGCTGCTTTGGTGGGGATTGTCCAATGGCCCAATAATTCCAGTCGTGGTACCCGCATGGATTGGTTGCCCCGGTACCTGACAGTATTGCCATCCGAAATATCGATACAAAGCTCGATAGACCCGCTGGGATACATTACCTCCAGTACATCTTCCGGATGCCGGCAGGTCCAGTAGCACTGCACAAAGGGCTTAAGATTTTCGGATGGGAAAAATACCTGGTCTCTCACATTCAAATATAACGATATTGTATTGTTCCGCGGAACAGTTGTGTACAGGTGGAACAGTTGGAACACTTTTGTCCTGGAACGGGTTTACACTTGCTCACTATGGGGATGGATTTAAAACCTTGCGTGTGCGAAGCATCCTTTTTCTGTCATTTTCGCGACGGGTGTTACCCATCGCTGACAGATGTAACCCTTACAGGGTATTTGCTTTGTACAATAACATGAGATTTACCTTAATCTGAGAACCCTGAAAGGGTTCCATCTGCCAGCGCAGGGCAACGCCCTGCGTCACCATGACAGGTTTTAAACCCGTCGCTATGAAAAAGCCGGCAACGAACTATTCCCATAAAAACATCCACCTGTTCGTTTTTATACAATTCAGATGATATTATGCCGGCTAATTTTGTTTCAGTAAAATAAATAACAATCAAAAACATGAAAACAAAAAGATTCCTTATCGTATGTGTATTAGCCATAACTTCTGCCTTTTACATCAACCAAAGTAATGCACAAACCAAAGCCGGTTTAGCAGAAGCCAAAAAGGCAATTGCAGCCAGCAACGACATTTATTTTTCATCATTCGTAAAAAATGACGCAACCATTTTTGCCGACCGCTATGCTGATGATTGCATTATCCTCGCTCCAAATTCTGCATCATTTAAAGGAAGAAAAGGCGCATTAGAATTCTTTAAATTAGGTTACAATGCAGGCCTGCGCAATGGCAAATTCATTACCGAAGCCGTTTATGGCGATGGCGTGGAGTATGTTACCGAACAAGGCCAGTGGCAATCTATTGATGATAAAGGCAAGGTTACCGATGACGGCAAGTTTTTAGTGTTATGGAAGAAAACGCCAAAAGGCTGGAAAATGTTCCGCGACTCATTCAGCAGCAATCACCCGGCTGCTAAGTAAAGCATGGTTAGAATATGGTTAGAAAGGCATTATATAAAGTTTACATTTAGTATCAAGTCATAGACGAGGTAGGTTCGACAACAAGCTATTTGTCAGCCATCCAAAGGAAAGGGCGCCCCACTACCAGCGATGGGCATCGCCCATCGCGAAACGGCATGCTATAATTAAATGTGGCATGATTAACCATCAGCCAGGCACCTAGCCTGGCTTTTTTATTAAGCAGTCGTCGAAAAAAATGGCCCGGCTGCTGCCGGCAGCAGCCCAACATAAAATCCTAAAATCAATAGCTCAATATTTAAGCGAAAACCGTATTATTAACAGTTTAAATCTCTGGTGGGAGATTTGTGCCCTAATCCCTAAAAGCCAACGCTATGAGAGTTTACCTGGTATTGTTATTCCTTATATTTTTCAGCTGCTGTGCTTACGCTTCGCCAAAAACAGACAGCCTGCTGGCCGTTTTAAAAAAGGAAATGGCGAATGAAAAGAACTATGACAAGTTAAAAGAAGCACGCATACAAAGGCTGAAAGATATGCTTGCCGTTACTCCGCAGGGAAACTATACTAAAGTTTATGAGCTATGCAGCAATTTATACGGGGAATACAAAGTTTACCAGTTTGATTCCGCTTATGTGTACACCAACAAGTTGCTCGACCTTAGCCACCGCCTGAAAGACCAGTCGAAGGAATACGACAGCAAGATTAAGCTCGGCTTTATTTTATGTTCTGCAGGCATGTTTAAGCAAACTTTCGACTGTTTAAATAACATCAACGCCGCCGCCTTAAGCAGCGACATGAAAATTGAGTACTACACGTTAAAAGCAAGGGCTTATTTCGACCTGGCAGACTATGACAATGATACGCACTATACACCTTATGAAAATGCCGAATCGGTTAAGTACATCGACTCTGCAATAATGTTTTGTAAACCCGGTTCGTTTGAGCTGCTGATGCAGTTGGGCACCAAACAAATGAAAACCGGCGATACAAAAAGCCCTTCGAAATATTTAACCAGGCTGCTTTATAATTTTGCTCTCACTGCTCATCAGCGGGCCAGGGTTGCAAACGCCCTGAGCGCATTTTATAGTGGTGAAAACCAAAGCGATGAACGGATACAGCTGCTAACCATCAGCGCCATTAATGATATAAGAGGTTGCATTAAAGAAACCGTGGCTGCATTTTCATTAGGCCAGGAGCTATACAGTAAGGGTGACCTGGCTAATGCCTACACTTTTATACAGGAGGGTATGAACAGTGCAGAATATTATGGCGCCAGGCTGCGCAAAATAAAAATAGGCTCGGTACTGCCGGTTGTTGCTGCGCAGAAGCTGATATTGATGGAAAAGGAGAAAAACAAGGTTACGGTTTACCTGCTGTCGATAACTGCGGTTTCTGCCCTGGTGCTGCTGGTGTTTTTTATCATATTTATTCAGCTGAAACGGTTGAAAGCGAAGGAGAAGATTATTGAAGATAAGAACCTGCAGTTGGAGAGAATTA
>Ga0105240_10011812_pt1 | contig 12131 bp, 11 predicted proteins | sample KBSC54metaG_FD_80426 | JGI IMG/M metagenome (GOLD analysis project Ga0105240, IMG submission 80426) | Corn rhizosphere microbial communities from Kellogg Biological Station, Michigan, USA - KBS C5-4 metaG | ecosystem: Host-associated > Plants > Roots > Rhizosphere > Soil | place: Michigan, USA...
GAGAACTACATGCCGCCGCAAGCGCAAGCCGCGCTGGACGCCGCCAAGAAGGACGGCGGGGTGGCCAAGCAATGATCCCCGAACTCGGCCACTTCCTGCTCGTCCTCGCGCTGTGCGTCGCAGCCGTGCTGGGCACGCTGCCTTTGCTGGGCGCGCACCAGCGCCGCCGCGAATGGATCGTGCTCGCCCGGCCCGCCGCGCAAGTGTTCTTCCTGCTGACGGCGGCGTCCTTCGTCGCGCTTGGCTGGAGTTTCTACGTCAACGATTTCTCGGTGCTCTATGTGGCCGAGCATTCGAATTCGCTGCTGCCCACGGTGTATCGCCTCGCCGCGATCTGGGGCGGCCACGAGGGCTCGCTGCTGCTGTGGATGTTCATGTTGTCGTGCTGGACCGTCGCGGTCGCAACCTTGTCGCGCACGCTCGACGAAACGATGGTGGCGCGCGTGCTCGGCGTGCTGGGCCTCGTCGCAACCGGCTTGCTGCTGTTCGTGCTGTTCACGTCCAATCCGTTCGAGCGCCTCCTGCCTGCGGCGCAGGAAGGGCGCGACCTGAACCCGCTGCTGCAGGACCCCGGCCTGGTGTTCCATCCGCCGATGCTCTACATGGGTTATGTCGGCTTCTCGGTGGCGTTCGCGTTTGCGATCGCGGCCTTGCTGTCGGGCCGCCTCGACGCCGCGTGGGCGCGCTGGTCGCGTCCTTGGACGCTCACCGCGTGGATATTCCTGACTTGCGGCATCGCGCTGGGCTCGGTCTGGGCTTATTACGAATTGGGCTGGGGCGGCTGGTGGTTCTGGGACCCGGTGGAAAACGCTTCTTTCCTGCCGTGGTTGCTCGGCACCGCCCTGATCCACTCGCTGGCCGTCACCGAAAAGCGCGGCAGCTTCAAGAGCTGGACCGTGCTGCTGGCGATCGGCGCGTTCTCGCTCTCGCTGCTCGGCACTTTCCTCGTGCGCTCGGGCGTGCTGACTTCAGTGCACGCGTTCGCCAGCGACCCGCGGCGCGGCATCTTCATCCTGCTGTTGCTGGTGCTCGTGGTGGGCTCGTCGCTCGCGCTGTTCGCGTGGCGCGCCCCGAAGGTCGCGTTGGGCGGACAGTTCGGCCTCATCTCTCGCGAGTCGCTGCTGCTGGTGGGTAACGTGCTGTTGGTGGTGGCCTGCGGCTCGGTGCTGCTGGGAACGCTCTATCCGCTGATCGTCGACGCTCTGAACCTGGGCAAGATCTCAGTCGGCCCGCCGTACTTCAACACCGTGTTCGTGCCGCTGATGGCGCCGGCGCTGTTCCTGATGGCGGCCGTGCCACTGGCGCGCTGGAAGCACGCCGACGTGAAGGACATGGCGCGCCGCTTGTGGATCGCGGGTGCGCTCGCGATCGTCGGCGCCATCGCCATTCCGATGCTCATGGGTGGCTGGACTTTCCTCACTGGCCTGGGCACGCTGCTGTCGGTGTGGATCGCCGCGTCGATGATTCTGCAGATGATTGCGCGCCTGAAATCCGGCATTCCGCCGCTGTCGTTCTGGGGCATGCAGCTGGGCCATCTGGGCGTAGCCGTATTCGTCATGGGCGTCACGCTGGTCGGCGGTTTCCAGGAAGAAAAAGATGTGCGCATGGAGCCGGGCGACATCGTCACGGTGGGCGGGCATGAGTTCAAGTTCATCGGCATCACCGCTGTGAACGGGCCCAATTACAAAGCAGCCCGCGGCGAGTTCCAGGTCATCCGCAACAACGTGCCGACCCGCACGCTTTATCCCGAGAAGCGCACCTATGTGTCCTCGGAAATGCCGATGACCGAGGCCGCCATCGACCCGGGCGTGACGCGTGACGTGTATGTGTCGCTCGGCGAGCCGCTGGAAGGCAAGGCCTGGGCCGTGCGCGTCTACTTCAAACCCTTCGTCGACTGGATCTGGGGCGGCTGCCTGCTGATGGCCCTCGGCGGCATCTGCGCCGCGTCCGATCGTCGCTACCGGATGCGCGTGAAAGCGGCCGCGGCCGCGCGCACCACCGCATTGCAAGGTGCAAGTTCATGAAAGCCAAGTTCCTCATCCCGCTCGCGCTGTTCGGCGTGCTGGTGGCCTTCCTCGCCGTCGGCCTCACGCGCGACCCCCACGAAATCCCTTCGCCGTTCATCAACAAGCCGGCGCCCCCGTTCAAGGTGGCGCAGTTGATCAAGGCCGATGACGCCTTCTCGCCGGCCGACCTCAAGGGCCAGGTGTGGATGCTCAACGTCTGGGCCTCGTGGTGCGTGGCTTGCCGCTCCGAGCATCCGCTGCTGGTTCAGATGTCGCAGGCCAAGATCGTTCCGGTGATCGGGCTGGACTACAAGGACAAGCGCGATGACGGCGTGAAATTCCTTGCCCAGCACGGCGATCCGTACAACCTGTCCGCGTTCGACGCCGATGGCCGCGTCGGCATCGACTACGGTGTGTACGGCGTGCCCGAGACATTCATCATCGACAAGCACGGCGTGATCCGGCACAAGCAGATCGGCCCCATCACGCCCGAGTCGCTGGAAAAAACCATCCTGCCGCTGCTGGCTGAGTTGAAGAAAGAATCATGAAGCGCTGGATTGCATTGCTGCTGCTGGCGTTGGCAGTGGGATCGGGTTGGGCCAAGGAAGCCGAGCCGCTGGCCGACGACCCCGCGGTCGAACAGCGCCTGATCAACATCGCCGACGAGATGCGCTGCCTGGTGTGCCAGAACGAATCGCTTGCCAGTTCGCGCGCCGACCTCGCGGTGGACCTGCGCAAGGAATTGCGCGAACAGATCCGGCTGGGCCGCACCGACGACGAAATCCGCGAGTTCATGGTCAGCCGCTACGGCGACTTCGTGCTGTATCGCCCGCGCGTCAAGCCGGTCACCTGGTTATTGTGGGCCGGCCCGTTCGTGCTGATGATCGCCGGTGTCGTGGTGTTGATGATGTACCTGCGGCGTCGCAACCGCGTCACCGCGCAAGCCGCAACGCTCAGCCAGGACGAGTCGAGCCGCGCCGAAGCGCTGCTCAAAGAGGCCGAACTATGACTGCATTCATCATTGGAGCCGCCGTCGCGGTCCTGCTCGTGCTGGCCTTGTTGCTGCGCCCGTTCTTGCGCATGAGCGCAAGCGCACCGGCATCGCGGCGGCAGCTCAACGCCGCCATCCTGCGCGAGCAACTCGCCAAGCTCGACCAGGACCTGGCCGACGGCACGCTGCGCCAGGAGGACTACGCGCAAGCGCGCGCCGATGTGCAGCGCCGCGTGCTGGAGGACACCAGCGAGGAAGATGCGGCGCCGACGCTGCGCGCGCCCAAGCGCACGCTGGTCGCACTCGCGCTGTTGGTTCCGCTCGCTGCGATCGCGGTGTACCTCATCACCGGCAATCCCGGCAGCATGGGTGACACGTCGGTCGCGCGCGCGCCCGTCACCGACCAGGAAGTCGAGCGCATGGTGCAAGGGCTGGCCGACCGGCTGGCCAAGGAGCCGGGCAACCTGAAGGGCTGGGCCATGCTCGCCAAGTCGTACAAGGTGATGGGCCGGCCGGCGGACGCGCAAAAGGCGTTCGAGAAAGCCGGAGCGTTCATCGACGACGACGCGCAGATGCTGGCCGACTACGCCGACGTGATCGCTACCAACGCGAACGGCAACCTGTCCGGCAAGCCGGCAGCCTTGCTCGACAAAGCGCTGAAGGTCGACCCGAACAACGGCATGGCGCTGTGGCTCGCCGGCACAGCGGCGATGAACGAGAAGAACTATGACCGCACGCTCGAGTTGTGGGACCGATTGGCGAAGATGCTGCAGCCCGGATCCGAAGACGCGCAGACCTTGCAAGGCGCGATCAACGAAGTGCGCACGCTCGCCGGCAAGGGCCCCGCACCGAACGCCGCCATCGCCAGCGCCGCTGTGAATTCGAATGCGAGTGCCGGTGCGAGCGCAGGTACAGCACCCGCCGCGAAAGCAAATCCCGGCGCCAGCGTCAGCGGCACCGTCGAACTCGCGCCCACTCTCAAGGCGCAGGCCGCGCCCACCGACACGGTGATGGTCATCGCGCGCGTGCCCGGCACCCGCATGCCGGTCGCCGTCTTGCGCGTGCACGCGAGCGACCTGCCCTTGAAATTCACGCTGGACGATTCGCTCTCGATGAGCCCGCAAGCGCTGCTCTCGGCCGCCAAGGAAGTGGACATCGAAGCCCGCGTGTCCAAGAGCGGATTGGCCAAGCCCGAGCCCGGTGACCTGATCTCCTCGGTTCAGACCGTGAAGGTCGGGTCCAAGGATGTTGCGCTGAAGGTCGCGCAGGTTCGCAACTAGCACAGGCCGCGGGCCCGCTGCGCAAGCAGCAGCCTCGGCGCTCAATCGGGCAGGATGTTGCGTTCGCGGATGATGACGCTCCAGCGCGCCACATCCTGCTTCACATACCCGGTGACGACTTGGGGCGTGCTGCCTTCCGCGACGATGCCCAGCGAGGCAAACCGCTTGCGCACGTCCTCGGACGCGACGGCCTGGTTGATCGCCTTGCCCAGCCGCGCCGCCACGTCGCTCGGTGTGCCGGATTTCACGAGCAGCGCGAACCACGAATAGAGCACGTAATCCGGCACGGCCGACTTCACGAGGTCGGCCTTCGGGTCGAAGGGCGAGGGCGCGTCGGATGTCACGGCGATCAGCTTGATCTTGCCGGCGGCGGCGTGGCCGCGCATCGCATCCGTGGGTGTGGTGAGCAGCACCTGCACGTCGCCGGCGAGTAGCGCGTTGAGGGTCGGCGCCTGTCCCTTGTACGGCACGTGGGTCATCTGCAGCCCGGCTTCCTTGAGCAGCAGTTCGCTGCCGAGATGTCCGAGCGAGCCGGTGCCGGCGCTGGCGTAATTGAGCTTGCCGGGATTAGCGCGCGCATAGGCGATGAACGATTTCATGTCCGTGACCGGCAGCTCCTTGCTCACGGCCAGCACCATCGTGGCTTTGGCGATCAGCGACAGCGGCTGGAAATCCTTCACCGGATCGAACGCGGCGCTTTTCTGCAATAGGGGCGTCACGGCACTCGGACCGTTGTTGCCGAGGAAGAGCGTATAGCCGTCGGCCGGCGCGCGCAGCACCTGCTGCGCCCCGATCGCGCCGGACGCGCCCGGGACGTTCTCCACGATCACGGGGGTGCCCAGCGCCTGGCGCAATGGCGCCTCGAGGATTCGCGCCATCGCGTCGGTCGGGCCCCCGACGGCGTACGGCACGATGATGCGGATCGGTCTGTCGGGATACGCGGCGAGCGCCGCCACGGGCAGGGCGGCGGCTGCCGCAAGCACGCAAAGAGTTCTTCGTTTCAGCATCGGGTCTCCTGGGTTCATGGATGGATGGGCGCGCGCGGACTTCGCCGCGGCGAGTGGCGTGATGCGAGCGCAGGCTGGAACATCGCGCAGCGATGCCTCACAATCGCGCTGCAATGCACGACGATCGCGAAGCTTCTTCTGCCGGCCCGGAGGCGGCGCCCATGTTGTTCCGGCCGATCCGATCGGCACGGGCGTTCGAGGAAATCGCGGCGCAAATCCGCGCCGAACTGGCGCAAGGGCGCTTGCAGGTCGGCAGCCGCCTGCCTTCCGAGCGCGCGTTGTCGGAACAGTTCGGTGTGTCGCGCAATACGCTGCGCGAGGCCTTGCGCTCGCTTGAACATGCGGGGCTCATCCAGCTGCACAAGGGCTCCCGCGGCGGCGCGTTCATCAGCGAGCGCAGCGGCGACGCCGTCGTGGCCGGTTTGCTCGATATGTACCACCTGGGTTCGATCCAGCCCGCGCAGTTGACCGAGGCGCGCATCTGGCTGGAGGAGATCGTCGTGCGCGAGGCATGCCGGCGTGCGAAGCCGCAAGATCTCGATGCGCTCGAGGCGAACGTCCAGGAGGCCGCGCAAGCCACGCGCGCGGGTAATTTCGGGCTGCGGGCCCAAAAGCACCTGGAGTTCCATCGCATGCTGGCGCGCATGACGGGCAACCCCATCATGATGATCGTGATGAATGGCGTGCTGGACGTGCTGGCGCACTTCATCGGCCGGATCGGCGAGCAGGACAACCCCTTCGTGCTGCCTTCGCGGCGCCGCCTGATGAAGCTGCTGCGCGCGCGCGATGCCGACGGCGCCGTGGCGGAGATGACCTCGCACCTCAAGCGATTGCAGCGCAGCTATCTTTCCCGGGTGGAAAGCGGCGCGTCGACCGGCGTGTAGCTTTCGCACGCGATCACCTGGCCGCGAAGCCGGCTTCGCCCAGCGAGTCGGCGAGCATGCGGTGCACGCCTTCGAGGTGCTCGCGGATCAGGCGCACGGCAGTTGCTCCGTCGCGCCGTTCGATCGCGGCGACCAGCTCGGTGCGGGCGCGCACCAGGTTCGGATGCGGCTCGCCGCCCGCCGCGACGCGCGCATAGACGAACTGCATCAGGATTTCGGAAACGGCGCGCACCAGCATCTCCAGCACCGGGTTGTGGGTGGCGCGGCCGAGCAGCCGGTAGAACTCGCGCGAACACTCGACCCGCTCCAGGTAGCGGCCGGGCGCCGACGCTTCCTGGGTGCGCACGATGTTGGCGCGCAGCGCCTGGAAGTCGGCGTCGGTCGCGCGTTCGCAGGCCAGCCGCACCACGGGCTCCAGCACATTGACGCGCGCCTCCGCGAGATGACCCACCGTGATCGAGCCCAGGCTCAGCAGGTCGCGCATCACTTCGTCCAGCCGCTCGGGATCGCCTTCGCGGATGAAGGCGCCGCCGTGCGTGCCCTTGCGCCGCTCCACCAATCCCGCCGTTTCAAGGCTGCGCAGGGCTTCGCGCACGGCATTGCGGCCCACGCCCAGCTGCTCGGAGAGTTCGCGATCGGAAGGCAATTTGTCGCCGGGCCTCAGTCCCCCGTCCGCCAGGTGAGCACGGATTCGCAGGCAGATCTCCTCGAAAGTGCGGTGCTGGCGGATGGGCGAGAACCGCGGGCCGCCCGTCGCCACCGCAAGAGCAGGATCGGTGGCGGGCAGGGGCTTGACGAACGGCGGGTTCACGGTTCTAATGATAAATGGTTGAACCATTGAACACAAGCCCCACAGGCCGCACCCATGAAATTCACTGAAGAACAGACCGCCTTTCGCGACAGCGTCCGCCGCATGGTGGAGCGCCATGTGGCGCCGATCGCCGCCGAAATCGACGAAACCGACCGCTTTCCCGTCGAGCTCGTGAAGCTGTTCGGCGAGATGGGCCTGATGCAGCTGTGGGTGCCCGAGCGCTACGGCGGGCCCGACGGAAACCTCACGATGATGTGCATCGCACGCGAGGAGATTTCCCGGGTTTCGCCTGCGTGCGGTTCCATCGCGGGGCTCAACACCATGTTCATCATGCCGCTGCTGCACTTCGGCTCGGAGGAGCAGCGCCAGCGCTTCCTGCCGGAAGTGGCGCGCGGCGGGGTGGTGACGGCGATCGCGATCTCGGAACCGCAGGCCGGCTCTGACGTCAGCGCAATGACCACGCGCGCGGTGCGCGACGGCGACAGCTACGTGATCAACGGGCGCAAGCAATGGTGCAGCTACGGCGTGGAAGCCGAGTACATCGTGCTGATGGCGCGCACCAGCGGCGAGACCGGCGCGGAAGGCATCAGCGCCTTCGTGATCGAGCCCAAGAAGATGAAGGGCATCAGCTTCGGGCGGCACGAACGCAAGATGGGCTGGCGCGGCGCGCCCAACACGCCGATCTTCCTGGACAACGTGCGTGTCCCGGCGGAAAACCTGATCGGCGAGGAGGGCAAAGGCTTCAAGGCCTCCATGCGCGCGCTGGACTTGAACCGCCCCACCATCGGCGCGCAATCGGTCGGCCTCGCGCAAGGCGCGCTCGACGCCTCCGTCGCCTACGCGAAGGAGCGCAAGCAGTTCAAGCGCAGCATCGGTGACTTCCAGGGCGTTTCGTTCATGCTCGCCGACATGGTGATGCAGATCGAAGCGGCGCGCGCGCTGGTCTACGAATGCGCGCGCGCCGGCGACGAAGGCGACTGGAAGCGCTTGAACGTGCTGGCCAGCATGGCCAAGTGCTTCGCCAGCGACATGGCCATGAAGGTCACCACCGACGCCGTGCAGGTCTTTGGCGGCTACGGCTATACGCGCGACTACCCGGTCGAACGCTGGATGCGCGATGCGAAGCTGGCCCAGATCTTCGAAGGCACCAACCAGATCCAGCGCATGGTGATCGCACGCGAGTTGCTCGCTGCCTGATACCTCGCGCACATCACACCCACCAGGAGACATCATGAAAAGATTCTTGCTTGCACTTGCCGCGGGACTCGCGCTCGCGCCTGCGCTGGTATCCGCGCAGCCCTTCCCCAACAAGGTGATCCGCCTGGTGGTGCCGTACCCCGCCGGCGGCACCACCGACCTGATGGCTCGCGCGCTGCAGGACCCGCTACAGAAGGCGCTGGGCCAGCCCATCCTGATCGACAACAAGTCCGGAGCATCGGGCGTGCTGGCAGCGCGCGAAGTCGCGCGCGCCAAACCCGATGGCTACACGCTGTTCTTCGTCAACAGCGGCATCGTCGCGGTGACGCCGTATGTGGTGAAGGAAGCCGGCTACGACGGCGTCAAGGATTTCGCGCCGGTCGCGCTGGTGTCTTCGGCGCCGCTGTTCATGGTGGTCAATTCGCAGTTGCCCGTGAACGACGTCAAGGGCTTCATCGAGTACGCCAGGAAGCAGCCCAACCCACTGCTGTACGCGTCGGCGGGCGTCGGCTCGTTCGGCCAGCTATCGACGGAACTGTTCTCGAAACTCGCGGGCGTGAAGCTGACGCACGTGCCTTACAAGGGTCAAGCGCCGACGACCAACGCGATCGTCGCCGGCGAAGTATCGCTGCTGATCACCACGACCTCCGGCGCGATGAACGACTTCATCTCCAACGGGCGCCTGAAGCTGCTGGGCGTCACGTCGGCCGAGCCTTCGGCCTTGGCGCCCGGGGCGCCCACGGTCGGCTCCGCCCTGCCGGGCTACGTGGCGGAAACCTGGCTCGCCGTGTTGGCCACGGCCGGCACGCCGCCGGACGTGGTGAAGCGCCTGAACGACGCGATCAATGCGGCCGTGTCCAAACCCGAGATGCAGCAGAAATTCAGGGGCTTCGGTGTGGAGGCCAAGACCGCCACGCCGCAGCGACTGGGCGAAATGATCGTGCAGGACAACGCACGCTGGGCGCCCATCATCCGCGAAAACAACATCCACGCCGAATAGGCGTCCACCTCAACCTGGAGTCAACATGTCCCGCTACGAGAAATACGAGGACCTCGCCATCGAAGTCCGCGACAAGGTCGCAACCGTCACGCTCAACCGCCCCGAGGCGCGCAATGCGATCAACCAACGCCTGATCCGCGAACTGCGTACCATCTGGGACGACCTCGCCGACGACCCCGCCGTGAGTGCCGTGCTGCTGACCGGCGCCGGCGACTACTTCAGCGTCGGCGGTGACGTGAAGGCGATGTCCGACCGCCCCGGCGGCGATGTGCTCGAAGAGGGAGAAGTGCACGATCCGATGATCAGCCGGCGCCTGGTGAACCGGCTGCTCGAACTGGACAAGCCCATCGTGTGCGCCATCAACGGCGACGCCATCGGACTGGCCGCGACCATTGCGCTGATGTCGGATATCTCTGTGATGTCCGAGAACGCGCGCATCGGCGACACCCACGTAAATCGCGTGGGCCTGGTCGCCGGCGACGGCGGCACCGTGATCTGGCCGCTGCTGCTGGGCGTCAACAAGGCCAAGGAGTTCCTCATGCGCGGCACCTTGATCAAGGCGCGCGAAGCCGAGCGCATCGGGCTGGTCAATCACTGCGTTGCGGCGTCGGAAGTGCTGGCGACGGCGCGCCAGATCGCCGAAGAACTCGCCAAGGGCCCGACCTGGGCGATCCGGTGGACCAAGCTGTCGATCAACCAGATCCTGAAGGACCGCGTGAACCACCTGATGGAGGCGTCGATGGCGCTGGAGCAGGTCACATTCGAAACGGCGGATCACAAGGAAGCCACGCTGTCGTTCAAGGAAAAGCGCAAGCCGAAATTCGGCCGCGCCTGACGTCCGATGAACCAAGCCGACAACAAGGGCCGGCGCGGCGACGCGCTGGCGGGGCTGCGCGTGGTGGATTTCACCATCGTGATGTCCGGCCCGATGTGCACGCGCATGATGGCCGACGCGGGCGCCGACGTCATCAAGGTCGAGCCGCCCGACGGCGACGTGGTACGCCAGCGCGAGCCCCTGCGCGGCGGCATCAGCACTTATTACGCTTCGATGAATTGCGGCAAGCGCAGCGTCGTGCTGGACCTGCAGACGGCCGAAGGTCGCAAGCTCGCTTACGAACTCGCGTTGACGGCCGACGTGGTGGTGGAGAACTTCCGTCCCGGGGTGATGAAGCGGCTGGGCCTGGACCATGAAGCGCTGTCCCGCGACAACCCGCGCCTGGTCTACGCCTCGATTTCGGGCTTCGGCCAGGCCGGCCCGCGCGCGATGACGCCCGCGTATGCGCCGGTGATCCACGCCGCCTCGGGTTACGAAGTGGCGTACACGGGCTACCAGCGCGGCAGCACCAAGCCCGCGAATAACGGCATCTTCATCGCCGACGTGATGGGCGCGTCCTATGCCTTCGGCGCGATCCAGATGGCGCTGTACGAGCGCGAGCGCAGCGGCAAGGGCCAGAACATCGACGTGTCGCTGATGGACTCGGTGTTGGGCATGCTGATCTACGAGATCCAGGCCGCTCAGTTTCCGCCGGACCGGCCGCGCCAGGTGTACGAGCCGGTGCGCGCCAGCGACGGCTGGGTGATGGTGGCCGCAGTCACGCAGAAGAACCTCGAGGTGCTGTTCGACGTGATCGGCTTTCCGGAAGGCAAGGGCGACCCGCGCTTTTCCACCGTCGCGGCGAAAGAGGCGAATTGGGCCGCCTTGCTCGACCTCATCGAACGCTGGACCAGCCAGCACACCGGCGCAAACTGCGAATCCGTGTTGATGGCGGCAGGCGTTCCCTGTTCGCGCTATCGCAGCGTTGCCGAAGCGATGGACGATCCGCAGCTGCAGGAGCGCGAGTTCTTCAGTGAACTCGGCGAAGCGGGCCACAGATTCAAGGTGGCCAACACGGCCTGGCGCATGTCCGCCACGCCCACGCGTGCGCGTCCGCTGCTCGCCGGCCTGGGCGAGCACACGGGCGAGGTGCTGGGCGAGGTGCTGGGGATCGATGAAGAGCGCTTGGCGGCGCTGCGCGCCAGCGGCGCCTTGGGGCGGCAATGAGACGCGGGCCGGTGGATCGCGCGTCGCTGCCCGGCGGGGAAGAGCGCGAGATGCTGCGCGACTCGGTGCGCGGCTTTCTGCAATCGCACTGGCCGGCCGAGAGCGCGGTGGATCGCGCTGGCAATCCGAACGCGATCGCGGAGCTTTGGCGCGGCTTGGCCCAGCAGGGGCTCACCGCGCTGGGCACCGATCCCTCGGAAGGAGGCTTGCGCGAAATCGTGATCGTGATGGAAGAACTCGGACGCGCGGCATGCCCGGCTCCGATGCTGGGCGCCGCACTGGCGAACCTGGGCTTCTCGCGATCCAACGAGCCGGCGGCTCGGTCGCTGCAAGAAGAAATGCGCTCGGGTGCGATCAGGCTGGCGCCGGTCTTCGCGGAGTTCGATTCGGGGACCGACCCGTCGCACATCCGTGTTGCAGGCGGCAAGGCGAGCGGTGTCTTGCGCTTCGTCGACGGCGGACTGCATGCCACGCACCTGCTTGTCGCCCAGAACGACATGCCCGCACTGCTGCTGATCGCGTGCGACCAGTCCGGCGTGTCGGCCATCGGCTCGCGCGCAATCGGCGGCGCCGGATGGGCCGAGATGCGGCTGGAACACGCAGCGCTCGACGTGATCCCCATGGATGCTGCGGCATTGCGAGATCTCGCATTGGTGGCGCAATTGGGATCGCTGGCTCGCGCCCACGGCGCCGCGCGCCGCTCGTTCGAAATGGCGGTCGACTATGCGAAGGAGCGCCAGCAATTCGGGCAACCTATCGGCCGCTTCCAGGCCATCCAGCACAAGCTGGCCGACGCGCTGATCGCACTCGAGGGAGTGCGCCTCACGCTGCAGAACGCGGCCACCGCCTTCGATTTCAACCTGGACGACTGGCGCTACTTCGCCTCGGCCGCGATTGCCTTCGGCGCGCAGGCC
>Ga0105240_10011813_pt1 | contig 12130 bp, 5 predicted proteins | sample KBSC54metaG_FD_80426 | JGI IMG/M metagenome (GOLD analysis project Ga0105240, IMG submission 80426) | Corn rhizosphere microbial communities from Kellogg Biological Station, Michigan, USA - KBS C5-4 metaG | ecosystem: Host-associated > Plants > Roots > Rhizosphere > Soil | place: Michigan, USA...
TCCGGAATGCTGGTACCGGGCGGTGGCGGCAGCGATATCGGTCCGCTGGCGGGTAAAGTTAAAGGCGTTGTATTGATTGGCTACCTGCCGGATTCACAGCGTTATTTTGATGTACACCATACACCAGATGATGTTTTTGAGAATGTAAGCAAACGCGAGCTTGAATTGGGAGCCGCTTCAATGGCGTCGCTGATTTATTTGATAGACCAGCACGGGATAAATTAGTGCCATTACTAATGTTCATAGATTGTCATTTCTTACAAATCAGACTTACGAAGTTTTAAAAACTTCGTAAGTCTTCCTTCCTATTGTCGGCTAAATCGTAATTTTACCGCCATCACCAACAACATACCTGTGGCAGACGGCGATAGTACCCCCAAACCCGATTCATTTGCAGCATTGCGTTTTAAAGATTTCCGCCGCTATTTGGGCATGCGGTTTTTCTTTACGCTGGCATACCAGATGCAAACCACCGTTTTAGGTTTTTACATTTACCAGGTTACCCATAGCAAAATTGCAATTGCATTTGTGGGTTTAAGCGAGGCCATTCCGGCTGTAGGCATTGCCTTATATGGCGGTTACATTGCTGATAAGTACGAAAAGCGTAAAATGCTGCTGCTGCTTTATGCAGGTGTATTTCTATCGTCAATGACGATATTTATTGTCACGCTTCACAGCATGAGCGGTATAATACATATAGGTTGGATAGTCCCGATTATGTACGCCATGATTTTCTGCAACGGCGTTGCGCGGGCTTTTTATGGACCGGCCACGTTTATTGTTTATTCGCATAGCGTACCCCGCGAAGTGTACCCGAATGCCAGTACCTGGAGCAGCTCGAGCTGGCAGGTAGCATCAATATTGGGGCCGCTGATTGCGGGCTTCACTTATGCTTTCGGAAACCGTATTGTGCCGGGAATTTCGGGTATGACGGCCACTTATTCTGTGCTTATCGTATTTCTGCTGGTATCCATGGTCATCGTTTATACCCTGCGCAAATACCCACCTACCTTTGTTGAAAAAGCGGAAGGAAAATGGGAAAGCCTGATGGCCGGGCTGCACTTTGTATTCAACAACAAGGTAATGTTTTATGCCATGAGCCTCGACCTGTTTTCGGTATTCTTTGGCGGCGTGGTTGCCTTATTACCTGTATTTGCGCTTGATATTTTAAAAGTTGGCTCCGAAGGACTGGGGATTATGCGTATGGCTTCGTCGTTGGGAGCGGCCTTAACGATGATTGTAATGGTTCGATACTCGCCCATGAACAGGCCATGGCGTAATTTGTTAATAGCTGTAGCCGGTTTCGGGCTGTCAATTATCGGCTTTGGACTATCAAAAACTTTCTTTCTGTCATTATTATTCCTGTTTGCGCAGGGTGCTTTCGATAGCGTGAGCGTTATCATCAGGAGTACCCTTATGCAATTGCTGGTGCCCGACGATATGCGTGGTCGTGTTTCGGCGGTAAGCTCTATGTTCATCGGTTCGTCTAACGAGATTGGTGATTTTGAATCAGGTATAGCAGCACACCTGCTAAATACTATTCCTGCAGTGCTTTTTGGCGGCACCATGACCTTGCTTATTGTAACTTTTACTTATTTTAAAACGCAGAAATTAATCCCTCTCTCCTTAAATCAAATTCAAATGCCCGAGGCTGCTAAAGCCGAATCCTGAGTTTTGGGGGCTTATGTTCCCAGGTCTTCTTAACATTACATAACCTTTATCAATATTTAACGTAGAAGGCATCAACAGTTTGTTACTCCCTTTGTGTTATAGCCGTCCCCCTTTTTTTATTTTAGTTACAGTAGGGCGTAGCACGCTGGTAGAAAATATTGGTAATGCTATACTATAAACTTAAGTCGCTTTTATTATTTCTTTTGCTGCCGGTTAGCGTGCTGCTATTGTCCGCAAATAAATCTTCAGCGCAAAACAAAGTCGTAAAATTTTCATCGCTTACCATTGAGGACGGCCTCTCGCAAAGCGATGTAAAGTCTATCGTAAAAGACCACCTGGGTTTTATGTGGTTTTCTACCGACGACGGTTTAAACCGTTATGACGGCTACAACTTCACCTCTTATAAGCACAATTCAAAAGATCCTCACTCTTTACCGGCCAACGATGTTACCTGCCTTTTTGAGGACAAGCAAGGTAACCTTTGGATAGGCAGTGGCGGCGGCCTTAGCCTATATAATTACAACAACGATAATTTCACAACCTTTAAGGCAAATAAGAATGATGAAAGTTCACTTTCTGACCCAGACGTGGCCTGTACTTTCCAGGACAGCAGGGGACGTCTGTGGGTGGGTAGCTATTCGGGGTTGAATTTATTTGACGTTAAGACAAAGAAGGTGAAGCGCTTCCTGTATGCTAAGAACAGGGACGACATAGCCGGCCATCATGTTACTTCAATAGCAGAAGACAATGAGGGAATGCTTTGGCTCGGCACGGAAGGCGGCCTGGTGCAATTTAATCCGGTAACAGGCGCTGCTAAAACCTATCTGCATAATGGTAAAAACTCTCTCGGTAACAACCTGGTAAATACTGTATTTAAAAATTCTGACGGCAACCTGTATATCGGCACACGCGGTGGCGGCTTAGATCTATTTGACATTAAAACTCAAACTTTTACCAATTTCAATCATCAGCCAAATAATCCGAATTCACTGGTAAATAATAACGTATTTGCTATTGCGCCGGGAAAGTTTAAAAAACTTTGGATTGCCACTGAAAACGGGCTCGATTTGTTCGACGAGGCTAAACACACATTTACCAAATACATAAGCGAGGACAAAACAATTGCGGAAAACAATTCCATTAACTGTATTTATAACAATGCCGGCATATTATGGTTAGGTACCTACGACTCTGGCGTGGTATATTATGATACTAATCTGACTATGTTTGATTATTACCATAAAAATGTATCAGATAATAAGAGCCTTAGCAACAATATAGTTACAACGTTCGCAGAAACAGCCAATGGATATTTGATAGGCACAGACGGCGGAGGTTTAAACTTCTTTAATTCTGCTACACACGATTTTGCGCATTATTCCTCGATACCGGGAACCAAAACTCCTTTAAGCGGTAAGCACATACTTGATTTATTAACCGATAATCAGAAAAACCTGTGGATAGGCTATTATACTGACGGACTGGATTTGGTTGACAGTAAAACCAAAGCATTAACGCATTTTGCTGCCGGCAACAAGCCTGGTGAAATAAGCAGTCCTAACGTATTTGCGCTTACAGAAGATAAGTTGGGCAATACATGGGTGGGACTGGACGACGGAGGGATCAATATTATCGCCAATAAAAAGGTTATAAAGCGTTACAGACATAGTGCGTTAGACACATTGCATTCCTTGTCAAATGATGACATCAGGTCAATTTACCGTGACAAAGCGGATCGAATGTGGATAGGCACCTTTGGCGGCTTAAATCTATACGACCCGGCAAGTGATGGCTTTATATGCTTTAAACCTACACGTAACGGCTTATCAAGCAATATTATTTCCTCCATATTCGAAGATCACCGGGGTATTTTATGGATAGGCACTTTGGGAGGCGGATTGTACCAGTTTGACCGAAATGCAAAGACCTTTTCTCCTTATTCATTTCCCTCGGGCGCAGTATATTCTATCATAAATTACATAAACGAAGATGATATTGGCTTTTTGTGGGTTACTACTAATAAAGGGTTGATAAGTTTCAGGCCCGGCACAAACGATTTCAGAAAATACTCAACTGCCAATAATTTACAGGGCTACGAATTTTTTTCGGGCGCTGGATTAAAGGCCACAAATGGTGAGCTATTGTTTGGCGGTCATAACGGCTTTAATATTGTGGACCCATATCAACTTGCGGTCAATAAGAACATGCACGATGTGGTGTTTACCGATTTTCAGCTGTTTAATAAAAAAGTCCCTATCGCAGAAAACTCAGTGCTGCAAAAACCTATCAGCCTGACAAAAGAAATCAGGCTGGATTACGAACAGTCTGTTTTTACTATTGAGTACAGTGCGCTGAATTTCACGCTGCCCGAAATGACGTCATACGCCTATACGCTCGAAAATTTTGAGAAGGGATGGAATTATGTGGGTTCACAACGAAAGGCCACCTATACTAACCTTAACCCTGGCGAGTATATCTTTAAAGTAAAGGCAGCAAATAATGATGGTGTATGGAATAAAAATATCACCTCGATAAAAATAATTATAGTACCGCCTTATTATATGACATGGTGGTTCCGAACTATCGGCATAGCGGCAATTTGTTTACTGATATTCGGCTTTTACCGTTATCGCCTGTATACCATCAGGACACAAAAGAAGGTGCTTGAAAAACGCGTTAAGGAAAAAACTGCCGAGGTAGTGGCGCAATCAGAAGAATTGCAAAACCAGTCGGAAGAGCTCCAGTCGCTTAACGAAGAATTGCAGGCGCAATCAGAAGAACTACAGTCGCAATCAGATTACTTACAGGAGCTGAATAACGAGCTTACCGTACAGAAGGAACAGGAATTAAAAGCCCGGCAGGACGCAGAAAAAGCCAACAAGGCAAAGAGTATCTTCCTGGCCACTATGAGCCATGAAATAAGAACGCCTATGAATGGCGTGCTCGGTATGACATCGTTGCTTTGTGAAACGCCATTAACCACCGAGCAGCGCGAATATGCCGATATTATACGTGTAAGCGGTGAGAACCTATTGAGCGTTATTAATGATATTCTCGATTTCTCGAAAATAGAATCGGGCCAGATGGAGCTTGACCATCATTCTTTTGATTTACGGCATTGCATTGAAGATGTGCTGGACTTATTTTCAGAGTCAGCAGCAAAAAAACGCTTGAACCTGCTTTACTATATTGCCCAGGACGTGCCTGAAATGCTTATTGGCGATCAACTGCGCATACGCCAGATATTGATAAACCTGGTAAACAATGCAATCAAATTTACCAGCAAGGGAGAAGTGTTGATTGAGATTAATTTACTGGGCAGGGAAGAAAATGGCTTAAGCATCGGCTTTAAGGTTAGCGATACCGGTATAGGCATACCTAACGAAAAGCTGAAAAGATTGTTTAAAGCGTTTACCCAGGTTGATGCTTCGACTACAAGGAGCTACGGCGGCACCGGCCTCGGCCTTGCTATTTGCGAGCGCTTAGTCGAATTGATGGGTGGTTCAATTGGTATTGAAAGCGAAACAGGTAAAGGCACATCTGTTATCTTTAACCTAAAAATAGAAGAGGATGACATAGCCAAACCGGCTGTTGATTGCAATCTTGCAAATTCGCCGGGCACCCGTGTTTTGCTGATTGACCAAAGCGTGAAAACACTCATTATCCTGGCAGACCAGCTTGAGCAATGGAAACTAACACCTGTAACAGCAACCTCCGCCACAGAAGCCCTAAAGCTCTTAACCGGCGAAGATAAGTTCGGTATAGTAATTACCGGCACCAACGTACCCGGCACCGACACGCTTGAACTGACAAAATCCATTAAAAATATCGATAAAAACATCCCTGTAGTATTGATGTGCTCTGTGCTGGAAAAAAACAAAGCTGCGGATACTGGCGTGAAAATGTTACTGAAACCAGTTAAACAGCAGCAATTGTGCAATGTTATACAAAGTAGTCTCATGCTCGGAAAAGCCGCATCCGCTGAAAAAGCCACAGCGACCCTGCTTTCCGAACAGTTTGCCGAAAAGTATCCGATGAGCATTTTAATTGCAGAGGACAACCTGATTAATCAAAAGCTGATTACCAAGGTTATCAATAAGCTTGGCTACGACCCGCTTGTAGTAAATAACGGCAATGAGGTGCTTGAAATACTCGCCACAAGTTCTTACGACATCATATTGATGGATGTACAAATGCCGGAACTGGACGGCCTCGAAACTACTCGCATCATCCGCCAAAGCGAATTTAGACAGCCATATATTATTGCCATGACTGCCAGCGCAATGGCCGAAGATAAAACGGCCGCTCTTGAAGCAGGAATGAACCATTTTATCTCTAAGCCTATCAGCATACAGGCGCTGGTTGATGTGCTCGAAAAATCTTACGTTAATAAGGAAGTAGGGAATACGGTGAATTGATGGATTTCGGAAGTCGGGATTTCGATTTCGGAATTATGAAAAATTTTATAGGGTTGCAGCGAGTTTAGCGCAGCGTAACCCGTGGTACAGCATGGCTCAAGCTTTCACTTGACAAACTTACTCCCCCTGAAATTCTTCATCCACGCTTTCCCTTAAATCATAAAGTAGCCATTGTTTTTTGGCGATGGATTTTGTTTTTGATTTGAGGAGTTTAATAAAATCATTCACGCCTACCGGTTCATTGCCATTGCCGTGTATTAAAACTATACTGCCAGCCTGTGGCTGTTGGCCTTTGGCCAGCCATGCATCCGTGCCTATCGGGATTAATCCGAAGTCGGTAATTTGGTAAACCAGCTGTTTGTCTGACACCAGTCCCGGGAAGCGAAAAAACACCGATGGCATCAAGCCATTTTTCAACATGGCCATTTCGGTCTCCAATACCTCGAAGTTAATGTTGGTACCTGCTTCCAGCAAAAAATTTTCTTTCAATGGAAGCCTGGCGCTAACCCTGTGATTGAAGGAATGATTTATCCAGGTGATATAAATCTCATGCTGTTCCTGTAGTTTCTTCAGCCATTCCAGGTCCTGCGGGTGCTGACGCATCCATATACCGGTAACCGACAATGCAACCGGCACTGGCTGCTCAACCTTTTTAAACTCAGCAATAATACTGGTAAATATTAACTTATCCAGTGGTTTGTGCGAAGGGCATAAATCAGCGGTAAGGCTGATACCGGTTTGTTTGGGCATGCCGCTTTCAATACCAGCATCCTGCGTACTTAATGATTGTTTCTCTGCCTTTTGCAAGGCTTTTACGTACGGCGTAGATTTAAAAAACGTCCGCGCCTCATCTATACTCATGGTCTTAATTTCATAGAAGGCCGGCTCGTCAACTTTAGTTTCCAGTGTTTGCGGATTTACCAATAACAGATAGGTTTTGCCATCATTTACAAATTGGCGCAGGATCATCCAATCCTGCGGGGCGTGTTTGGCCCAGCCATAGTAAGCACGGTAGCCGGTGATTTTTTTATAGATGCCCTGCGCTTTTACGGACACGCCTATAATCGCAAAAAGACAAACTAAAAAGTATTTAGGCAGTTGTTTCATTTAAATTACCGTTTCGAATTTAGTATTTAATAAGTTTGCAGCGTCGATTGTTTTTTAAATAAATCCGAAATCGTAAATTGTAATTCCGACATCAAAATGGCTCGTCTATCTGTCAATATCAATAAAATAGCTACCCTGCGTAATTCACGCGGTGGCAATAATCCCGATTTAGTTCAAGTAGCCAAAGACTGTGAGCGTTTTGGCGCGCAGGGCATTACCGTACACCCCCGTCCGGATGAAAGGCATATCCGCTATAATGATGTTTTTGATTTGAAAAAAATCGTAACCACCGAATTCAACATCGAGGGCAATTGCCAGGAACAAAAATTTATCGACCTTGTATTAGCCAACAAACCTGAGCAGGTTACCCTTGTACCCGATGCATTGGGTCAGCTAACCTCCAATCATGGGTGGGATACCATTACCAATCAGCAATATCTTACAGGCATGATAAAGATGTTTAAAGATGCAGGTATCCGCGTTTCGATATTTGTTGACCCCGTGGTTGAAATGGTAGAAGGCGCCGCTAAAACGGGTACCGATCGTATAGAACTTTATACCGAGGCTTATGCTCATCACTACCATCAAAACAAAGAAGCTGCTATTGCGCCCTACGTAAAAGCTGCCGGGGTAGCTCATCAGCTTGGCCTGGGCATTAACGCCGGTCACGACCTCGATTTGAGTAACTTAAAGTATTTCGCAGAAAATATTCCTGCCCTGGATGAGGTGAGTATCGGCCATGCATTGATAAGTGACGCCTTGTATTATGGGTTGGAGAATACTGTGCAAATGTATTTAAGGCAGCTGAACTAAGATTCGCAGGATTAAAAGATTTTAGGATTTGTCCGACTGAACAACGTAAATTACTTTTATCGGCGATGATCAACGAATTACGGTCAGACTTCCTGATAGTACATTGCAATTGCTATTTAGGCTGATGATATAATAGTAAACTCCGGCAGGCAGTTGCTTGCCGTTTAGCGTTCCATCGAATGGTTTGCTATAGCCTTTAAATTCGAATACCTTTTGGCCGTAGCGGGTAAATACCTGTACCAACGCATCCGGGTAGCTTTCGATATTGCTGATTTTCCAGTAATCGTTAATGCCGTCTGCATTTGGAGTAAATGTATTGGCGATATCTTTTACAGAAAGGCCGACAGCTACTTTTATCTCTGCCCTGTTGCTTTCACATGTTCCGCTTAACTGGCTGATGAAATAGCTGCGGTTACCACTAACAGTTACATTAAAATGGCCGCCCGTTCTTTCGTAGATTGGGTTTGCGCTGGTACTGCTTTCGTATAAACGGTAGGTAGTTGTTGGCGAAGGATTATTAACTGAAATTACGGCGCTACCACTACTGCATAATTGCACATCCGAAACTGCTGGCGGGGCTATATCTGCCGATGTAGCGTTGATTGTATAGCTAATAACAACATTGCCGCACCGGGTATCCAAAACATTAAGCTTATAATCACCTGCCGCCAAACCGGTGATAGAATTGTTCGCTCCGATGGTGTTACCTGCGGCATCTGTCCATTTATAGGTATACGGAGGCACGCCACCAGAAATAACAACATTGCTTATGCTGCCGGTTGTTAGCCCGCATTGGTCGTGCGTTACATCACCATAGTTGGCTACGGTATATTCCGGTTCTTCGCCAACAGTGTAGGTGTTATACAATTGTTCGCAGCCGTTTTTGTCGGTAAGATAAAGCTGATAATTCCCCGCTTTTGCTCCTGCTAAAGTTGATTGTGTACCTGCGTCCACCCCCTGTCCATCAACCCAACGAAAGCTTTTAACCAGCGCATCGGCAGTTATGGTTATTGAACCATTCTGCCCATGATAGCAAGCAGTTACGATGCTGACAGGGTACTGCGGAAATTGAGCAGGTTGAACCTGGCTGATTGTAAATGACGAACTCGTTACACTGCAACCAAATTCGTTGGAAGCGGTGAGTGTATAAATCCCGGCGGGCGCGTTTTGCAGGTCGGGGTTTGTGCCGGCAATAGCGTTATTGATATCCGTCCATTTATATTTCGTAGCGCCCGTAATTTTAACGCCCGTTATCGCTCCTGTATTTGCAGCACATCCTGCCGGGGTAGTTTGTACGTCCGAAAAATCTGCAGTTATCCCGTTTTTCGATTTAACTGTAAACGTCTTGCTTTTTAACTCGGGGCAGTTTGAATTGTCCACAAAAAAATAATAATCACCCGGAGCCGCTGCAGTTAAGTCGAGCTGTCCATAGTTAATTATGGTACCATCTGCCCGGGCCCACCCATACAATGCATTACCGGCATTGGTTAATACCAGGCCAGTGATGGCGCCATTGGTAAAATCGCAATTCGCGTCAGTTACATTGGCCTTACTGTCATCCAGTGTCGGAGCATCCGGCGGTGGCAGCACCTCGTACAGCTCTTTTTCAGATGTGCAACCATTGCTGTCGGTGAAATATAAATAATATTTCCCTGCGGGCAGGTTCTTTATCGATTCATCATTCGATATTATTTTTCCTTTATCGTTTTCCCAATAGTATTTCACAGCTGTATAATCACTCATTGGCTGTACATAAGCATCGAAACTGCCTGTAGGGTTTGCGCAATCGAGCTGAAAAGTTTGAGGATAAACATACGGGTGCGTATCGATAACATCAAATTTGCCCGTAGCGATGGGACATGCTCCGCCTTCATTTATTTCCAGTGAGTAAGTGCCGGGCTCCAGGTTATCTATTTTTTGTCCCGTGCCTAAAAGCTTCCCTTTATCATCGGTCCATTTAAATTGAAAACGGCCCTCCCTTTTTTCCTTTAATTCTATCGAACCTTTATGGTGGCAATCATAGTTAAGGACGTTGACCTGGTCGGGACCGATATAGTAAGGCTCAAAGCCTATTGTACGGCCGCCCACAGTTGACGATGCCATTACATTTTTCCTTGTGTCACCTTTATATGTCCAAACCCCGTTTACATCTGCAGTAACGGTAGCAAACCATGTATTAGGGTTACAGGTGCTGCATTGTTCAGTTGAGTAATACAACTGTACCATGGCACCAGGCGGCGCATCACCCGACACGCTATTATCAAACAGCTTAATGATGCGGACATAATTTCCAGGTTGCGGCATCAGCTCAACAAGGTTATTGCAGTAAAATTTATTTTTAATTATGGTTGTTGGATAATTGGCATCACCCGATATTGGGTTAAAATAGCCGGTTACCACATTTTGGTCGGCATCAGCATCGCCCCCGAAGATAGTTGACACGAATCCATTTACGTCAAGCAACTCCCCTCCTGAACCTAAAGCAACCGACTGCGTTTTATCTGTGCCAAAAAAATTGCCATGCGCCACCACGCTCGATTTGCCAACCCCGAATACGATTATTGCATCAATGCCTGCCGTGAAAACGTTTGCGTCAACTTGCAATGCAATAGCGGGAGCATAGGCGTAAATAAACCCGAATGGTTCATAAACCTGTAGCGCCTTTTTGCCGGTATAATCGGTTCCAAAAAAATTATTTTTTATAATTACATTTCTGTCACCGTTAGGGCCGTTGCCAACGCCAAAGCGCAAACAACCGTCGTTTCCGCCTATAATAATATTGCCATCTGCGGGGTCATCGCCGCCAATTAACATGTTATTAAAATAATGAGCGGCATACAAGCCTCCCTGGTTAACAAAAACTGTTTCGCCGTCCGGCTCAAGTCCCATAAAGTTGCTTTGTATTTTGGCATTTTCCAACTCGCCTGTAATACTGTAGCTATTTCCCGCTATCACGTTGCCTTTACCCGGCGCGCCAACCACCAGCATACAATTATTAATTGTTTTTATACCCCCGCCATATGCTGATATGTCGGGTGAAAAACCTTTAATATAAAGTCCGTAAAATTCGACGGCATCGGTAGGCTGAACCGATTCAGAAACATTAAAAGCATTAAAATCCCGCGCAGGAGCTACTGGGGTTATTATTACCTTCGCGTTGCTAACACCAAACGCGGCGCCGGGTTGCGTACTCGCATCGATAATTACGTTACCGGTAACATCTGGCAGTAGCGATTGTAATATTATCGTCCTTACCTGTCCGGTGCTTCCCGGTAAGTTAAAATAAATATAATCTTTTTCGGCGCTTCCGTTCGCCGCCGCCTTTGTCAAAGCCTCGCGCAGCGTCCCCGGGCCGGAATCGGCATTATTGGTAACGGTAAAAGTTTCTGCAAATACGCCGGCAGTGGTAAGGAAAAGAAATAATATAATCAGGACAGTCCAGCGACACATAGCTTAGGGGATACCAACCAATCCGCAATATATAAACAAGAAATATATTTCATGCCGTTAAAAATCATATTTACCTGATAATAGTGAGGCTGCCTGATAGAACGTTGCAGTCGGTATTCAAGTTGATGATGTAATAATAAACCCCCGCCGGCAGCTTTTTGCCATTTGTTGTTCCGTCAAAAGGCTTGCTATAGCCTTTCGATTCAAAAACTTTATCGCCGTAGCGGGTAAATACCTGTACCATTGCTGACGGGTAGTTTTCAATGCTTTTTATTTGCCAGTAATCGTTAATACCGTCGCCATTGGGAGTAAAAGTATTGGCAATATCGACTACCGATAGACCTACGGATACTTTAACCTCCGCCCTGTTGCTTTCGCATGTGCCGCTTAGCTGGCTGATAAAATAGCTGCGGTTGCTGCTTACGGTTATATTGAAGTGTCCTCCGGATTTTTCATCAATCGGGTTAGCGCTGCTATTGGTTTCATAAAGCCGATAAATGGTTGAAGCCGGGGCATTATTAACCGTCAGCAAAGCGGCTCCGCTGCTACATAGTTGCACATCAGCAACTGAGGGTGGGTCTACTTCCGCCGATACCGGATTGACAGTATAGCTGATAACCACGTTTCCGCACCGGGTATCCACCACGTTGAGTTTGTAATCTCCGGCGGCA
>Ga0105240_10011815_pt1 | contig 12130 bp, 11 predicted proteins | sample KBSC54metaG_FD_80426 | JGI IMG/M metagenome (GOLD analysis project Ga0105240, IMG submission 80426) | Corn rhizosphere microbial communities from Kellogg Biological Station, Michigan, USA - KBS C5-4 metaG | ecosystem: Host-associated > Plants > Roots > Rhizosphere > Soil | place: Michigan, USA...
CCTCGCCGCCGATCTCGCCATCGCCCATGAAGTGCCCAAGTCGGCGCCGCAGCCTTCGTTTCCGCAACGGCTCGGCGAGGGCATCGCACGCTTGTTCTCGCCAATCCTCTGACGCAGGAATCGATTTCGCCAGCGGTGGATTCGGCTAGACTTTGCGCGTCCGATCACGCGAAGAACGCCATGGCCTGGTTCCTGATGCTGCTTGCGGTTGGCTGCTTCCTCATGCTGTTCGTCACCAAGTCGTTCGTGCTTGGCATCCTCTGCCTCGTGCTGGCGCTGGTGTTCGTGGTGACGGCGACCTTGATGCTGTTGTCGGCGCGCATCAACAATGCTTCGCGCGACCTCCAGATCCTGTCGACGGAAGAACTGCGCACCCTGCGCGAACAGGCGGAAGCCAGGCGCGCGGCGAATGCCGAAATCCATGCCGCCCCACGCGGAATGAGCGCCGTGTCTTCCAATACGACGCCTGAACCGCCGTCGTCGACCTCCGATTAGATCGTGCTAGTCTCGGGACGGATCGCTTGCGATCCATCCCCATCACGGACGTGGAGAAACGACATATGGACGGTCAAGGCATCATCATCATCCTGGTAGTGGGCGCCATCGCGGGCTGGTTGGCCGGCACCGTGGTTCGCGGGCGCGGTTTTGGATTGCTCGGGGACATCGTGGTCGGCATCGTCGGCGCATTTTTGGCGAGCTGGCTGTTGCCTCGCCTGGGCGTCGGAAGCCTTGGCGGCGGCTGGATCGGCTCGATCCTGTTCGCCTTTATCGGCGCGGTCATCCTGCTGTTGCTGATCCGCCTGATCAGACGCGTATAGCCGACGCACCACAAACGGGAACGGCGGCTTCGAGTCGCCGTTCTTGGTTTTACGGATAGTTGATCGGCGACCGCGAGCACACATTGGCCCTGCGTATGCATTGGCAGTCGATTGCGTCGAAACAACTCGTTGCGAAACAGACCCTGGCCGCGGGCGCATTGCACGTCTGGTGGTGGCCCGATCATTTGCAACCCGATGCGACGACGCGCCGGCTGCGCACGGATGCGATCCTGCGCACGCTGCTCGCGCGGTATCTTCCGATCGATCCCGACGCATTGCGGTTCGGTCGCGAGGCCAAGGGCCGGCCATTCCTTCTGCATGCCGATTCGCCGGATTTCAATCTCAGCGACACCGGCGGCGGCAGTGTGATCGCGATATCGGCCGGCGGGCGGGTCGGCATCGACATCGAACGCTGCGATCGCCAGCCTCCGGTTACGCGGCTGGCCCCGCGCTGGTTTGCTCCCGATGAAGCCGAGGCGTTGCGCGGACTGGACGCGGATGCCGCACGGCGTGCATTCCTGCGCTTGTGGACGGCGAAGGAAGCTTCGTGCAAGGCCACTGGCACCGGTATTTACGGACGCCTCGCCGCATGGCGCTTCGCGATCGGTGACGACGCCTCGCCGCCGCGCGTGCTGGGCCTGCCGGACGAAGCCGGATCGGTCGAAAACTGGCGCTTCCATCGCCTCGCCCCTGCCGCATCGCACACGGTCGCACTGGCGTGCCGCGATACGGCCGCCCTACCGCAAGGTTATGTCGTCGTGGATTGAGCTTGTGCGGCGATAGGCCGATTCACTGCCCGTTGGCGACTTCAACACGGTTGCGCCCGCGCCGTTTCGCATCGTAGAGCACCTGGTCCGCAGCGCGCAGCAAGGCTTCCGCGGTGTCTTCCGCGCGCGGCACCTGGGCGGCAACGCCGATGCTGACCGTCACCGGCGAACTGGCGACATCGAACCGCTTGCGCAGGTTTTCCGCGCGTAGTTGCGCGGCATCGAGCGCGACGCCGGGCAGCAGCAGGCAGAATTCCTCGCCGCCATAGCGCGCGAGCAATTCGCGTTGCGGTTCCACGCCGATCGCGAGCCGGTCGGCAACGTCCTTGAGCACGGCATCGCCGGCGACGTGGCCGTGCTCGTCGTTGTATTGCTTGAAGCGATCGACGTCGATCATCAGCAATGCGATCGGCGTGCGCTGGTCGAGGCAACGCCGCCATTCGCGTTGCAGTCCGGTTTCCAGCGCGCGGCGATTGGCGACGCCCGTCAAGCCGTCTTCGGTCGCCAATTCCTCGAGCTTGCGGTTGGCCACTTCCAGCGCGACCGTGCGTTCGGCGATTTTTTCTTCCAGCCGTTGCTGGCGATCGGCATAAAGCCGCGCTTGCCGACGTTCGCGCCAGCGCACCAGCAACAGCAGCACGATCAGCACGCCGAGCGCGATGAGCAGCCGTATCAGGGTGACCTGGTACCAGCGCGGCTCGATCGTGAATGCATACTGCAACGACTCCACCGGGCGTCCGCTCGGCGTACGTGCCTGGACTTCCAGCACGTGGTCGCCGGGTTGGTTCAAACCGCTGAATCCGAGCGAGCCTTGTTCGCGCCAGTCGGTAAACGTATCGATGATGCCCGGCGCACGATAGCGATACTCCACGCCGGGCTCGGCCGTGAACACACCGAAGTGCAGGCTGAGGATCTGGTCCTGCCGGAACACGTCCCTGCCGTGGTTGAAGATTGGCAGGTGTTCCACGCGCCCATTGCCATCGGTACGATCCGCCGCAGTCAGCCGTACCGCCAACGGCCGCTCGGATGCCGCAGGTTTCGCGTCGGGCCGGTATTGCAGCAACGCACGCCAGGCGCTGAGTCGCAACACGCCGTCGCTGCCGTAGCGCAACACGCTTTGCGATGCCGCTGGCATGGCGCCGAAATCCACGCGCGTCCACTCCTCGCCTTTGCTGTGCCGGTACAAGCGGCTACCGGTATAGGCGAACGCGCCGACCGGCGTGTCGAGCGTGGTGAACGCATTGGGGCTCTGCATGTAGTTGAACGGCGGTCCCGCATAGGGAACGAAGGTTCGTCCATCGAAGCGGTAGGCATCGCGACCGACCGTCAGGTAGACCTGCCCGAGCAGACCCGTTACTTCGTACGAACCCTGGATGGCATCCGCGGGGTGGTTTGGCGACTTGAGTTCGAAACGCTCGCGCTTGCGCAATTGTGCGGTCGCGGTGTCGATCGTCCAGCGTTCCGGCATGCCGCGCGAATTGTTGACCCACAACACGCCCGACGCTGTTTCCACCACCAATGTCGTGTCGAGCTCGGGCGCCGGCAACAAGCGCGCAAGCGCCCACTGGCCGGCACTACGACGCAACACGTAAACACCCGCGTCGCCGGCCGCATACGCCAGGTCGGGATCGAACTTCGAGCGCGTGATCGTATAGGCCGACTGGTCGTCGTTGTGCACCAGAGGCACGACGCGATCGTCGTCTCCGATCACATCGATGCCGCTTTCGTAGGCGACCAGCAAGCCGCTGTCGGTGCTGGTCAATCCGAAAACCTGGCGTTTGCTCTCTCCGGCGATCCAGTCCGTGTGGCGGCCGTCCGGGCCATCGCTGATCCGCGCCAATCCGAGCGCTCCTACCGCAAGCCAGAGTGCGCCGCGATGCCACTCGCAGTCGTCGATCACGCCGCCCATGTCTTCGACATCGATCCGCGACCATGGCGACGGCAACTGCAGCCGCAAAAGTTCATCGTCGGCGACGGCCCAGAGGCCGCCTTCCGCGTCGTAGTCCATCGTGCCAATGCTGTTGTGCGCAATCGCATGCTGCTCGAGCAAATGCGCGCCGGCATCGTAGATCAGCAATTTGCCGGTGCTCGTTCCCACCACGAAACCATGGCCGGGCAGCGCGTGCACGGTGTTGAAAATACCGGCTGATTCCGGCATCGGCGGCACGTCGGGCGGCAGGATGCGGCCGTCGCGCAGGCGATAAAAACCACCCACTGATACCGCCAGCGCGGAATCCCCCTGGTCGAGCATTTCAACACCGCGATGCCCGCGCATCAGATCGCCGCCGGGCACGTCTACCAAGCGTCCATTGTCGAATTGCTGCAGGCCGAAGCCCTTGCGCAATACGTACAGGCGGTCGCGATACACACTGAAGGCGCCATCGATTCCATCCGACGGCCACTGTTGGTGATGTCCATCGAATCGGTAGAACAGGATCCGGTGTTGGGACTGGAAATAGACTCCGTTCGAAACCGGCAGCACTTGCCAGACCGAACCCAGTGCGCGCGCGTCGCCCTTCAAGCCGAAAGCGTCGCGCAAATCGTGGTAAACCGCACTGCCGTCGGGCGCGGTCACGATCACCCCGAAACTGTCATAGCCGGCCAGATAGACGCGCGCATCGTTTCCGCGCGCGAGCGTGATTGCCGCCATTCCGCCGGGCAGCGGAATCGTCTGCCATTCGTGGCCCTGCTTGCGCAGCAGGCCGTCGTTGTTGCCGATATAGATGCGGCCGTCGGCATCGCTGGCCATCCCGAACAGGTACGGCGTTGCCTTGAAGTCCGCGGGAGTGAACCGCTGCAGCAACGGCTCGCCCTCAATGGCCCACGCACACGCGCACAGCAACCAGCTGCACACGAACAGTGCCAGCCAACGCAGGGTTGCGTGGAACGTATTGCCCATTTCGACAGTATGATCGCGCCGGTGCTGTGGTAGTAGGCTCTGTGTCACTTTCTGGCGCTTGGTGCATGCGCCCCACAACGCACCCGCAACGGCCATCCCGATCTATCACGCTGCATACGCAGGCTTCCAGCATGATCATGCACACACCACACACCGTGCTCAGCATCAACCTCAACAAGATTGCGGTGCTGCGCAATTCGCGCGGCGGCCTGCGGCCGGACTTGCGGCGCGCTGCCGAAACCGTGATCGCAGCAGGTTGCGGCGGGATCACCGTGCATCCGCGCCCCGATCAGCGTCACATCCGCCCGCAGGACGTGTTGCTGCTCGCTGGCCTCTGCCGCGACCGCGTGGAGTTCAACATCGAAGGCAATCCGTTCGCGCCGGCACGCGGAGAATATCCCGGCCTGTTCGCCCTGGTCGAACAAACACGCCCCGAACAAGTGACCTTGGTACCCGATGGCGATGGGCAACTTACCTCGGATCACGGCTTCGACCTGGATCGCGATGCAGACCGGTTGGCGCCGCTCATCGCCGCTTTCAAGGGACTGGGGTGTCGCGTGTCGCTGTTCATGGATTGCGACGCGCCAAGCCTTGAACGTGCAGCGCAACTCGGTGCGTCGCGTATCGAGCTTTACACCGGGCCGTATGCGGAAGCGCATGCTGCTGGCGATGCGTCGCGAGAGCTGGCGCTGTGCGTCGAAGCCACGCGACGAGCGCTCGCGGTGGGCCTCAGCGTGAATGCTGGACACGATCTGGATCAGGCCAATCTCGGCCCCTTGTTGCGCGCCGCGCCGGCGATCAGCGAGGTGTCGATCGGCCACGCATTGATCGATGAGGCGCTGTACGCGGGGCTCGATGCGACTGTCGCCGGCTATCTGCGCGTCATCGCGGCAGCGCACGACCAATGATCAGAGGGACTGCGTAAAACAAAACGCCGATGCAGAGCGAAGGGTAAGTGGCGCGCGAGGCAGGAAGCCGCAAGCGGCCGCCCGCAGGCGGCGCTTTTCCATCCAATCGCGCAGGCTCAGCGCTGGCCGTTATCGACGAAACCGATCCTGACCAGACCTGCATTCTTCGCGTCCGCCAACACATTGGCGAGCGCGTCGTAGCGTGCGTCCTTGTCGGTATCGATCCGGATCAGTGGCTGCTGCAAGGGATCGCTGTAACGCCCGGCTTCGATCTTCATCGCGCCCTGCAATGCACTGAGCGGCAGGGAACTTCCGTTCCAGGTGACTTGGCCAGCGGCGTCGATCGTCAGGTCAATGGGACTGGCGACCGGTGGCGTGACGCGCGGGCCTGCCTGCGGCAAATCGATCCCGATCCCGTAAGTCCGCACTGGCATCGTCACCATGAAGATGATCAGGAGTACCAGCATCACGTCGACCAGCGGCGTGATGTTCATGTCGGCCATTCGACCGATGCTGCTGAAGCTGCTGAAAGCCATGGCATCGCCCTCCACCGGGAGTTGCATCCACGATAGTCCTGTGGAAGCCACGATGGAAGGCCGTTCGTCGCCAACAAAAACGCCGAGGCACAGGGATGTGCAAGTGTCGCGCGAGGCAGGAAGCCGGAAGCGACCGCCCGTAGGCGGCGTTTCAATGCGAATCCGAAATTTCAGCGCTGGCCGTTATCGACAAAACCGATCTTGACCAAACCCGCGTTTTTGGCCGCTGCAAGCACCTTGGCGAGGACGTCGTATTGCGCATCCTTGTCGGTGTCGATCTGAATCACCGGCTGCTGCAAGGGATCGCTATAGCGCTCGGCCTCGACCCGCATCGCGCCTTCCAGCGTATTCAACGGCATCAGGCTGTTGTTCCAGGTGATCCCGCCACTGGCGTCGATCTTGAGGTCGATCGGCTGCGCCTGCGATGGCGGCGGTGGCTTGGTCGAAGGAATCGGCAGGTCGACGCCGACCGGATAGGTCATCGGCGGCATGGTGACCATGAAGATGATCAGCAGCACGAGCATCACGTCCACAAGGGGAGTGACGTTCATGTCCACCATCGGACCACCGCTGTTGCCGCTGGAAAATGCCATGGAACCTGTCCTCGATCCTGACTACTAGCTACTAAAAGTGGCCCTGCCCTTTCGGGGCGGAAATGAAGCCGACTTTCTGCATGCCGTTATCCTTGGCCGTGCGCACCACTTGCCAGATCGTGCCGTAGCGCGTGGTCTTGTCGGCGCGTACATCGAGCTCGGGCTGCGGCACCAGCTGGGCGGTCGTCGCCAAGCGGCTGTCGAGCAGCGTTTGGTCGACCAGTTCGTCGTTCCAGTAGAAGCTGCCGTCGGCCTTGACCGTCAGCGTGATCGGCGGATGGGTCGGCGGATCGGGCTTCTTGCTGAGCACGGCGTTCGGAAGCTTGACCTCGATTTTGTGCTTCATCAGCGGCGTGGTGATCATGAAGATGATCAGCAACACCAACATTACGTCCACCAGGGGCGTGACGTTGATCGAGGCCATCGGGCCACCGCTGTCATTGCTGCTGAAGGCCATCTTTCGGCTCCGTTACGGTCGGCGTTCGGCTCAGCGACCCATGTCGCCGACGCGCGAACCGGTGGCGAAGAAGTCGTGCAGGTCGTGCGCGAACGCATCGAACTTCGAGTTCGTCACGCGGTTGGCGCGCACGAAGAAGTTGTACGCAAGCACGGCCGGGATCGCGACGAACAAGCCGAGGGCGGTCATGATCAGCGCCTCACCGACCGGGCCGGCGACCGCTTCGATCGACGACTGACCGGAAGTCGCGATACCCGTGAGCGCGTGGTAGATGCCCCACACGGTGCCGAGCAGGCCGACGAACGGCGCGGTCGACCCCACGGTAGCGAGTACGGTCAGGCCGTTCTCGAGGTTTTCGCTCTCGCGGCTTACCGCCTGGCGAAGGGCGCGGTCGATGAATTCCGAGCGGTTCAGCGCGCCGGTCAGGCGGCCGCCTTCATTGCGCTGGTGGTGCGCGGCGGCTTCGGCGCAATCGAGCGCGATCTTCGAGAAGGGTTCGTTCTTGGGCTGCTGCTCCATGAACTGGATCGCATCCTGTGCATTCTGGGTGTCCCAGAACGTACGGATCACCTTGTCGGTGCGCGTCTTCAGGCGCGCATTGCGGAAGGCGTTGACGACCATGAAGTACAACGAACCGAATGAGAACAGGAACAAGGTGCAGAACACGACCAGACCGACGTTGTTGTCGCCGGAAATGAGCGTCTGCCACATGTGGCCGAAGCCCATGTTGTTGAAGGCTTCCGCGTTCGAGGTCGCCGTGGGGGCGGCCGCAGCGGCCGACGCAATGGTGTTACCGGTATCCTGCAGCATGGCCTAGCCCTTCGTTGATTGATTACAGTTTGAATTCGACGGGAACGCGCACGACGTCCCCCACGTTAGTGCCGTTCCTCTGGCCCGGATTGAAGCGCCATTTCATGGCGGCGTCTTTGGCGGCCCTGTCCAGATTGCGGTTATGGCTGCTCTTCTCGACCGTTACGCTGATTGGTTCGCCAGCCGCGTTCACGGTCACGAGCAGAACCACGACACCGGTGACGCCCGCATTCATTTCTTCGCGTGGGTAGTCCGGTGGGTTGTTGCGCATGAACGAGATATCGACGCTGGCGCCGATGTCCTTCGCTTGCACCGGCGGTGCAGGTGGCGACGGCGGTGGGGCCGGAGGCGACATCGGACTCTGTGTGTCCATGATCACCGGCGGTGTCGGCGGCGGCGGCGGCGTATTGACGCGCGGCGGCGGCGGCACTTCCTTCGGCGGCGGCGTCTTGATCTGTTCCGGCGGCGGCGGCGGCGGTGGTGGCGGCGGCGGCGGCGGTTCGATGATCGTCGCCGCGTGCACTTCGTCCTGATCCTTGTCGGTGTTCTGCACCGACGGCGGCACCAGCAGCATCATGACCACGGTCGCTTGCACGGCCACGGCGAACGCAATACCGCAGATGCGTCCCCAGTTCAGGGGGTCGGGCTGGTTTTCGTAGCGGGAATGGTAGGTCGGTTGCGTCATGCGCTTGGCGGCTTCGATGAACTCGGGTCGTCTCTATCGTGGCCGCGTCAGCGCATTTGCAGACGCGGGAATCTATTAGCTTATAGCAAACACGTAGCCGGTCAAACTGTCTGCCGGCGTTCTGTCGTATCCGTCACTTTTTCTTAACCGGTTTCTTGGCCGCCGTCCCTGCGCGATCGATGATGCCATGCGCTTCCGCAGGTTGCTTCACGCCTTTCTGCAATGCACGTTCCGCGGCGGCCTTGGCTTCCGCCGCTTGTCCCTGGTTGTTGTACACCTTCGCCAGGTTCAATGCAGCCTCGCCATCGGTCGAAACAGCATCGGCTTTCTTGTAGGCATCGATCGCCTGCGGTATCTGGTTGGTGAAATAGTAGTCCTCGGCCAGTACGGTATAGACCTCCGGATTCGGCTGCAGGATTCCCTTCTGCAATCCCTCGTTGATCACGGCCGCGCTGTCGTTCTCGCGGCCCTTGATGTTCGAGTACAACGCGTAGAGCTTGCGGTAATCGTTGGCATCGGTCAGCAAGCCGCGCTTGCGCGCGTCGTCGAGTTGCGCGGCGGCCTTGTCCGACTTTCCGGTCTGCTGGTAGATCGCAGCCAGGTTCATGATCGCGGCCTTGTCGTCCGGATGCGCATGGGCGATGCCTTCGGCGATCTTCTCCGCGCGTTCGGGCTGCTTGAGTTCGACATAGCTGACCAGCAGCATCTGTTGTTCGTTCGGGTCGGGTTGGGTCGAGCCGGCAAGCGATTTCTCGAACGCCGCCGCCGCCGCCGCATAATCCTTCCGCGTGTACGCAACGCGGCCACGGATTCCGTTGTACTCGGGCTTGTCCTGCCTGGTTTCGGCAATCACGCGGTCGAGCGTCGCAAGGCCCGCATCGGGCTGCCCTGCGGCGATCTGCGATTTCGCCACCTGCAGCATCATCATGTAGTACTCGTTGTTCGACAGCGCGTTCTCGGCCAGCGATTTCTGCAGGAATTCGACGCCCTTGGCGTTGTCGTGCTTGTCCAGGTACGCGTAGCCGACGGCTTGGTACGCGACCGCGCGATCGTAGTGGTTGGCATCGTGGTTCGCCGCGATCTTCTCGCCCATCGCAATGGCTTCGTCATCGCTCTTGTGGCTATTGACGAGCGCCAGCAATTTCGTGATGTCCGTGTCCATGTCCGTGCTGGAAATACCGAGCTTGGGATCGACGCGGGTAGCGTTCGGAAATAACGGAACCGCCTTTACATGTTTCTTGGTGGACATCTGGGACGTATCGGGCATGTCGTCCTGCGCCATCGCAACAGACGCGAAACAGGCCGCGATGGCGAGCGCGATGGTCGCCTTCTTCAATGTCTGTTGGAAGCGCATTTAAGGATCCCTGCTTTGGGCGGCGCGATGGCTCCGGGTCTGACAGCCTAATCGGAATTGGTGCTTTTACTCAAGTCGGGCACTGCGACGCGACGCGGCGCGCACGTGCATCTAGCGTTCGTGCGCTCGGATGGGGACGCCTCAACCGATCAGACGTCGAGGTTGCTCACCCGCAGCGAGTTGTCCTCGATGAAGTTGTGACGCGGGTGTAGCGGCGCGTTTGCGAACCATGGGTTCGCGCGCCGCCGAACGCCGAGGACAGGAATCCGAGGCCAGGCTGCTGGCAAGGCCACGATGGCCGAGCCTGCAGCGACTCGAGCCGCGCGGACACAGCCATCACACGTCGAGGTTGCTGACCCTCAGCGCATTGTCCTCGATGAAGTTGCGGCGCGGCTCGACCACATCGCCCATCAGCGTCGCGAAGATCTGGTCGGCAGCCACTGCATCCTCGATGCGCACTTTCAACAATCGACGTGTCTCGGGGTTCACCGTGGTATCCCAGAGCTGTTCGGGATTCATCTCACCGAGGCCCTTGAAGCGTTGGATCGTGCGGCCTTTCTTGGCTTCATCGAGCAGCCATGCGTGCGCTTCGGCGAAGCTGGCGATGGGTTGGGTCTTGCCCGCGCGACTCACGCTGGCTCCGGCCTGCAACAATCCATCGAGTGCGCGCGCGAAGTCGCCGATCGGACGCAATTCGCCGGCGTCGAACAGACTGACGGGCAGCGTCTGGGAGACCGACATGCCATGCTGCTGGCGCTCGACAACCAACGCCGCCGAGTGCGCATCGTCGGCCACGAGTGCGCGAAGAACGTATTGCGGGCGTCCCAGCCGTACCGCTCCGAGCCGTTGCTGCAATTGCGCAAGCCACGCGTCACGGGTATCGGTTTGTTCAAACAATGCAGCGCTTGGTGGCGGCAGTTCCAGCATCGCGTGCAACACGGTGCTGTCGAACCGATACGCATTGCGCGCGATGGCATCCTGCGCGGCGACCAGATCCAGCAGCAATTTTTCCAATGCGACGCCGGTGATCGGAGGCGCCGATTCACCGGGGCGCAGCTCAGCGCCTTCGACTGCGTTGTTCACCAGATACTGGTTCAACGCCGCGTCATCCTTGAGATACAACTCGGTCTTGCCCTGCTTGATCTTGTACAGCGGCGGCAGGCCGATGTAGATGTGTCCGCGCTCGATCAGTTCGGGCATCTGCCGGTAGAAGAACGTCAGCAGCAGGGTGCGGATGTGCGAGCCGTCCACGTCGGCGTCGGTCATCAGGATGATGCGGTGGTAGCGCAGTTTGTCGGGGTTGTACTCGTCCTTGCCGATACCGCAGCCGAGCGCGGTGATCAGGGTGCCGACCTCGGCGCTACCGAGCATCTTGTCGAAGCGCGCGCGCTCGACGTTGAGGATCTTGCCCTTGAGCGGGAGGATCGCCTGGGTCTTGCGGTTGCGGCCCTGCTTGGCCGAGCCACCTGCGGAGTCGCCCTCGACGATGAATAGCTCGGATAGCGCGGGATCTTTTTCCTGGCAGTCGGCGAGCTTGCCGGGCAGGCCGGCGATATCCAGCGCACCCTTGCGGCGGGTCAGGTCTCGGGCTTTGCGCGCGGCTTCACGGGCGCGGGCGGCATCGACGATCTTCTCGGCGATCGCGCGCGCCTCAGTTGGATGCTCTTGCAGGAAGTTACCGAGTTTTTCGGCGACGATCGCTTCAACAACAGGTTTCACTTCGGACGAAACCAGCTTTTCCTTGGTTTGCGACGAGAAGCTCGGGTCCGGCACCTTGACCGACAGCACCGCGATCATGCCCTCGCGCATGTCGTCGCCGGCCAGCGCTATCTTCGCCTGCTTGGCGATGCCGGACTGCTCGATGTAGGTGTTCAGAGTGCGGGTCAGAGCGGCGCGGAAGCCGGCCAGATGGGTGCCGCCGTCCTTCTGCGGAATATTGTTGGTGAAACAGAACATCGTTTCCTGGTAGGCGTCGGTCCACTGCAATGCTATCTCTACCGTGATGCCACTCTGCTCGCCAGAGGCCGAGATCACCGACGGATGCAGCGGGGTCTTGAGTTGGGCCAGGTGCTCGACGAAGCTGCGGATGCCGCCCTCGTACTCGAACAGGTCGCGCCGGCCTTCGCCGCGCTCGTCGACGAGTTCGATCTTGACCCCCGAATTCAGGAACGACAGCTCGCGCAGGCGCTTGGCCAGGATGTCGTAGTGGAACTCGGTGTCGGTAAAGATCGTGGTGGCGGGCTTGAAGCGGATCTGGGTTCCGCGCCTGGCCGAAGCACCGACATTCTTGAGCGGGTACAACG
>Ga0105240_10011816_pt1 | contig 12130 bp, 8 predicted proteins | sample KBSC54metaG_FD_80426 | JGI IMG/M metagenome (GOLD analysis project Ga0105240, IMG submission 80426) | Corn rhizosphere microbial communities from Kellogg Biological Station, Michigan, USA - KBS C5-4 metaG | ecosystem: Host-associated > Plants > Roots > Rhizosphere > Soil | place: Michigan, USA...
AAAATACACATCAATAAATTAACAACAAATAAAGAGAGCATAAAGGGCAGGGAGTTTGAGCGATGGTGCCGATTCCTCCCGCTCTGAATGAAGCGCCACAGGAGCATCCCTATCCCCGAGAGAACTACCACGCAAATCAGCCAACGTCCCCAACCTGTATTCCCATACCACAGCATTTGCGGGAGAATGTCTCTAAAGATGATCTGACTATTTTTTATCACCACGGGTAGCGAAGCCATTTTTCCTGGCGAGAGGGCTCCGTACCCCCATAAAGAAGCGGCTATGGCCGGCACATAGCCAATCACAAATCCTATGACGATAAAGCGTATCTGGGAATTCTGCCAGGCTTGTCGTATTTTTAGCCCAATCCATTGAGGATAGGCTATACATAAAACAACCGCCCCAACCTCAAGACTTATTTTGGCTGTAGCCCAAAAAAAGAATTTCATTTCGAGGGCGCCAGCATTCACCGTAAGATTTCCATGCAGCCACAGGAAAAGGGCAAACAACGCGTTCAACACATTCGCTCCATTGACGAGGACTAAAAAGCGACGCCATCGCGGTGAAAGCGAACAACCCCGCAATGTAAAGACATCCCTCATGCCTTCTTTCACTGGAGGGACAGGGGCTATGCGTTTTTGGAAAAGACAAGAGAGCGCGATGGCCACCCAAAAGAAAAGAATAAAGCGAAAATAATACCAGCTAAAACCAGCGAGAAGTCCGAATGCCAGAGCCGCCACGTTTGATTTTGTTTTAGTGATAAAAAGTCGCTGGGCCAGCACAAAACTACCCATTCCAAAAATAAGACCAAAAATATAGTTATACGTTCCAAATGTGTACCGAGCAAAATACGGAGAGGGAATAGCCAACCAGAGCGTTGCCACATGCGCCACCCAAGGTTTGGCGATGGAACGTATATACGCGTGATAGAGAAAGAGAAAAACGATGGAAAACAAAAAAGGGATTAACTGCGACACTTGCGGAGAATATCCGAACCAACGAAATAATGGCATCAACAAAAAGGGGTCGAGGACACCGTAATAAGATTCCGCCCAATAGTAAAAACAAAATTGACCGTGCGAGAAATGGGCGGCCATCAGATCAAGGATGGCCGTATCGGAACTGTAGTAGGCTGAATGGAGCAGGAGAGGAATACGAAAAAACACCCCTGCAACTAAGAGTGCTGCCAATACCACCGTATTCACGCTAATAGAGATTCTGCTGTGACCGCTAGCGTTTAATTCGTTAACGGTGGTTCATTTTTCTATCGCTTTGAGGGCACGAAAGAAGCTGCGATGGTCCGGGCTAATGATGGCGACGCCGAAATCACAGGTGTTTCCATCTTTACTGGAGCGCACCCATTGAATCAAGCCCTGCATGGGCACGGCGCCTTCATCGGCATAGACCAACCCTTCAAGTTTAATTTCCATGCCTTTGTGCAATACTTTGCAAGGGGAGGCCATATCAAAAACCGGATAATCGCTTTGCCGGCGGGTCAAGGTTTTAGTGGCATGCGCCGAGCGGCTGACCGCCCAGGAGCGAGACCAACGTAAACCCACGCCGTCATCGGCAAGATCGCGCGCCCACATTTCCCACCCTTCAGAATCCACACTTTTTTTCTTTTTCGATTCTTTGGTCAAACAAGTGACTAAGACCTGAATCGTTGCGCGTTTGGAAATACGGCGTTCACTTTCTTTTATTTTAGCCATCGTGCCCCCCTCTTTACTTCAGTCCAAGGTCTCAGATCCAAGGTCTAATGGTTAAAGTCTACCACCAAAATTCTCACTTTGGAACTTTGACCAAGCCGCTTTAAGGTTTATAGAAAATCTGATCGAGATAAATCGTGCCGCCTTGGCCTGGATTGGTATTTCCCGGCGTCGGATAAGCAAAAACAAACGTGGCTTTAAACAGATCTTTAATTGCGCTTTGCTGGGCATTGGTAATCGGCAAATTGTACGTCTGCCAATTAGACGTCAACGTTCCCGTTAAATGACCTTCGCTGGGGAAAAGCGTACCGCAATTGTCCACGGACCCGTCCGCGGATAAGGTGATGCAAGCGGCGGGGTTAGGGCCTCCCGCTTCAATCGTCACCGACGTGTAGGTGTGCAAATCTCCGCGGGCCTGAAAGGTCACGGTGTTATAACCGGCGGCACGCAGGTCGCGGCCAGGCGTTGATGTGTAATTTCCAAAGAGCGGAACATGCATCAGCGAGACGCCAGCAAATATCGAGGTGACTGTCGCCGATAAACCCGAGCCGTCCGCCGGTTGACCATTCCAGGAAAAACGAATCGAGCGTTTGCCGACGGGATTGGAGTGATCGTCAAAATTTAAACTGAGATTATTGCCGATACCTTCCGGATATTCGAAAGCACCACCGCCGGACACCAACTCATTATTAAAAATCGGATATTGGCCTGAAGCACCGATCGTCGATGCCGGTCCGCTGGAAGAATCTTGCGTCCGGTTGAATGGCGATTTACACCCTGTTGATAACAACAAGGCCATGAAGACGAATTTCAAACTATTTTTATTTTTCATTTTTTAGGATCGTCACTTCCACGCGGCGGTTTTGCGACCGGCCTGCCGGCGTTCCATTATCTGCCACGGGGCGCGTCGCCCCATAACCGACAATATGAAACCGTTCCGCCGCATACCCCCCTTGTTTGATTAAGTAATCACGAATGCTTTGCGCACGCAGTTCGGATAATTTTAAATTGAATTGCGCATCTCCGGTGCTGTCTGTATGGCCTTCAATTAACACGCGATTGGTTGGATATGCGCTTAATAACCCAATCAATTGGTCTAAGACGCGATGGCTGCCTTCTGCCAAGACTGATTTTCCCGAAGCAAAAAGTATCCGCGAACTAAAACTGACAAGCAAACCCGCGCTCGTTTGCTTCACCTGCATGTCTTTCGATTGAACAACTGGAACTACCATCGGCGCGGCAGCGGCCGCTGTGGGTGAAGAAACCGTCGGTGGCGTCACTGTAGACGTTGAAACAGCCGTTGCCATTCCGGATGTTTGGCCCAACACAGGAGGCGTCGAAGCATCTGAGACGGTCTGGTTGGGGGTATCCGGTCCTTCAAACATAATGTCATCTAAATAAAATGTCATCCCACCTGGGTTTTCGGCTTTCAAGACAATAAATCCATAGCCACCAATAATATGGCGCAAGTCTTTCTTACGTAGGTCTAACGCGTATTTTTTCCATTTCCGCGATAAGCGCACATTCGTCAAACTAGCCACATCGGAATCCGGATATTGACCGACAATACCACCAACTCGAAATTCGTGAATCCGTTCGCCGCCATTTTCCCCACGTGCCCAAAACGTTAATTTCTCGGCCCCTCTTAAATCGTAGCCAGCATTCCCGGAGACATCGCCCCAATTATTGGCCGGATCTTGCCAATAAATACCCGACCAGCCTTTAGCGCCTTCCGCTTTAAAATAAACGCGCACGCAAGGACCTTGCCCACCGCTAGGGGTCGCCGTATAGGCGCCAGACATCGTGAGATCGCTATCACCCATATAGCCCGAAGGCGCGTAATGGGTGTGGCGTGGCACCCGATCGGTATAAATGGCGAATGTTTTAAAGATGGGGCGTTGTAAGGAGGTTGAGGCGGTACTCGTGGATACGGACGTCGAAACATCAGGCCCGGGAGCGACGGTGGACCGTGCGTTCGACGGATGAACGCCGGCGCAGCCGCTGAAAGCACCGATCGAGACTGCCAAAAATAGCGGCCTTTTAATCATGGAATTCCCTTTTCTCCTTTCTTTCCACCCTTCGCGAGCGTCCGAATGGTGGAAAGAAAAAGGAGGAGAGAAAGAGACTTATTGCTCGTAGCGAACTTCGTCTAAATAAATAACAAACCCATTAGGATTGTCATCGCGGCTGGCTGACCAACAAAAACCACCGATGATGTGGGACAAATTCTTGTCCGCTAAATCAATGGTGTATTTTTTCCATTCTTTGCTCAAGGTTACAGGACCAATGCTGGCGGAATCAGAATCCCCATGTTCGCCCGTAATGCCACCAACTTTGAACTCGGCCACTTTTTCATTACCCTCTTGTCCGCGTGCCCAGAACGTAATGCGTTTAAAGGCGGAAAGATCATAGCCGCCCGCTTTGTCACCCCAATTGTTCGCGGGGTTCTGCCAAAACACGCCGGCCCAATTGGCGCCTTGCGTGGCTTTGCCTGAGTAAGTCAATTTGATACAGGTTTTACCATCGGCAGGATCGGTGGTGTTGGAATCATCCACTTTAATATCGCCATAATCACCCATCCAGCCCGAAGGGATGAAATGATTGACTTTAGCCCCTTTATCGGCATAGACGTAGAAGGTATTTTTGACGGAAGAATCCACAGATTTTGCAGGCATGGATTTTGCTGCAGTTTTCTTTACTGCCATATCGGCCGTGGCCAGCATGGCCAACCCGGCAACCATCGCCAGCGAGGTCCGGACGGTTTGTGTCATGTTCATGGTGAGTTCTCCTCTTTTTGTTTTTCGCGAAACGTCTACTTCAAGATGTCAATTTCCACACGGCGATTTTGTTGCCGTCCCTCGGACGTGGAATTAGAAGCTAACGGCCGCTTCTTCCCCCATCCTACCACCCTGAGATGGGCTTTGGAAATGGCTTCGTGCTGCGCCAAGTAATCGGCCACCGCCTGCGCACGTTCTTCAGAGAGTTTTTGGTTATAGGCGTCCGCCCCCACTGAATCCGTATGACCAGAAACCCGCACAGGATTATTCGGATAGGCCTTTAAAAGTTTAACGACTTGATCGAGTTCGGCTTTGGCGGAATCTTTAAGATCCGCTTTGCCAGTATCAAATAACACTAAAGAGTTGAGCGTCACACGCAGCCCTTCTGCCGTTGTAGTGACAGCCACACTACTAGGGGGCGCCTTTAATGTCTCTTCCACTGGAGGCGGCGGAGGCGCAGGCGGCGCTGCGGATAACTTTAACTGCACGGCAAGCGGAACGGACGTCGCTTCATTGTTATACGCATCAGTCACTTGAAGAACGGCTTTATAGGTTCCCGCCGGCAACGGTTTTTGGTCATCGCCCAAACCATTCCAAACGATGGCGCGATCCGGCGGTCCGCCTTGGCCCTTCCAGGTATGCACGATGTCGCCAGCGCTATTACGAATGAGCATGCGCCACGATAAGATGCCGACTTCGCCGGAGGAATGCGGTTGGAAGGTTACCGTTTGAATCGACGTCGATCCGTCGGGAGTGAATTCCGTTTCACTGGCGATTAAAGACGCTTCCGGCAATCCACGCGGCAAAGGCTTTCCAATATCGCTGAACGTTTTGCCAAAGTTATGCGCTAAACCAAAATGCCAAGTGACATACAACCGATATTCATTAAAGGCACCCAAATCCGCGCCGAGAAATTGATCGTCCTGCCGCGTTCCTACATAACGGAATCCCGTTTCGAATTGTTTGAGGAATTGGGCGGACAATCCGGCTTGATAAATATGTTTATAGACCAGCCCCTGTTGAATTTCAAAATCATTCGGGCCCCAGGTATTCTGCGCATACCGGAAGAAGGCTTTCAAGAAATCCCATTGCACGGTAATACCAGTCTGCACAAAAATCGTTGATGGTTTGTAGTAATCGGTAGCCGATGTATAGGCAATGCCGGCACCCGCTAACGCTTCGCCAAAGGACAAATCGCCCACCACATGCCAGCGATCTTTCTTCCATTGAACAAGACCTGTGCCGGAACTGAAAGGGCTGGAAGTTCCTTGCGCGCCTACATGGGTAATGGGATCAAAGATTGGATTACGATCTTCATCAAAGTAATACAACCGATCCGTTGCCGTTGGATAGTAGGTCATCGTGTATTGAATGGCGCCGGTCCAGGCCGAATCTTCATCGGGATTTAAATTATCTGCCGCTAAGATATTCGGTTGATTTTTATAAAACCACGTTCCCGGCGTAGGATCAAAGATCAACGTCAGATTAAGAATGTGCGCTTTACGATTGTCCCAATCCACACGGAAGGCATCATCCGGCCCACGCGGCGAAGAAAGCACAGCTCCGGGATTGGTGGTCGTGCCTTCAAAGCGGAAGGGCACCGGGCCATCTAAAGGTTGGCGGTAGATATAAGCGCCGGAAGCCGTCCAATCGACTAAGAAGGTCCGCCGCGCATCGAGATCCACTTGGTGCTTATTGCCGGCTGCTAATCCCAAATAAGAATATCCGAGATCAATTTGATCCACGGCATGCGCCGGTTTAAGTTCGGTGCGTAAGGTCAGTCCTAAGGCATCGATCTTACGCATACTTTTCCGACGATAGGTGCCATCGGCCAAAAGCGTATCGGGATCTGCATAGGTATAACCTAAGCGATAGGGCTGATACAAAATTCCCCAATGCGAATCGATGCGATCGGAGTGGTGATAACTATTGTTATAGGAAACCGCCCAGCGCCGCTCATCGGGATCGGTGATACTGAATTTATTCCAAGTAATATTTTCATTGCGATAAACAAAAGATTGTTCCCAATTGCCGATCGTGGGCGCATCGTATTTGGCATAGACGCCGGAGCCATAATCCCAACGCGTTTCCGCGCCGCCGATAACCTCTAAAGTGCCTGCGACATCCGACTTATAACGCATTTGTCCACCGCGGGGAACCAGCGGCCCGCCAGCGCCGGCGCGGCGCGGATATTCCGTGATTAATTGACCCGTATAAAGACCGAACAAATCATTTTTATTCAGCCAATTCGGCATGGAGACCGCTTCAAAACCGCGAAGCAGAAAGGTGCCATCGTCATACTTTAAATCGGAACGCACAATTTTGGCATGGCGGTCATCTTTAAACATCCGGTGTTCATCATTCACCGGGTTCCAATAGCGCTGATCATAATTGCCGACAAACTCGGCGCCGATATCACCCGAGATGGTTTCAATAGGATGCAGACCTAAATCGGCGAAGGCCGATTGGCCCGAGCGCGCTGTACGATCTTCCTGATTTTTTCCTCCCGGCGAAAAGGTATACACGTTATTAATACCGGAAGGCGAGGTCACTTTGCTCCAGGACTGCAGCATCCGATGCGTCGTGTATTCCACATCCAGCGCCGTATCTAGCCGCACGGTTCCTGTAGGCAGCGACGCCGCATTGTAGTCAGCCACCGGAGAGGCCACGCGATTTTGCCACCAAGGAATGTAGGCTTCTTCTAAATAAGCCACCGATCCCATGGGTGCGTTGTACAGAAAATTATTGGCCGCGACGAGTTCGGATCCCCAAGAGGGGTTGTAGGATTCTGCGGCCATGGCGTGGAGAGTAGCGGGTAGAGTGTAGAGGGGGAAGGGTAACAGCATGTTGAAAATAAATTTCTTCAACCCTCCACCCTCCACACTCCACACTCTACCTAGCATGACGGGAGTCCTCGTTCAGCCCATTTGCGGCTATTCCATAATTCATCCTTATACAGGAAATAGGCGGGGCGTAGTTGGCGCATGTAAGGGCTATGTTTTCCATTGCCTTGGCTAGTCAAACCATACCATTCTTCGTAGCTCCATCCATCAGGAAAAGGTCCGCCGAACTGGCCCGTGACATCTTGAATAGCGGGATCATATTGCGGTGGCGGCCCAGCTTTCCACCATTCATCCACCCATTCGAAAGCCGATCCGCCCAAGGCATTGCCCATGCCCATGCCGCCGGCGGTGTTGCGTTCAATATCATTCCAATTGCCGCGATGATACTCCGCTTGCATGCGCTCGGCTTCTTCGGCAGAACGCCGATGATGATAAGCCGGGCAACCATACTCGGTAATAAACACGGGTTTTTTCCAGAACTCCGCGACATCCTGCCAAAAACTATCGCCGAACCCATGCTCCCCACGATAGGCATTCGCTCCATAAATATCCACATCCGGCGCATAGGTGGCCGCTTTATCGAGAAAAAGTGTATCGCCATTACAGATCGCGACGGGATGATTCGCATCCAAGGATTTGATGTAGAGCGCGGCACGATTTAAAAATTTGTAATAGGCCTCGGGATTCTTGCTCGCATTATTGGCGTTGGCGTAATTATTTTCATTACCCAACACCCAGAACACAAGGTAAGGTTCATTCTTATATTCTTCGACCATGGTTTTAACGGACGCCAACATGCTGTCTTGCTGCTTGAGATCGGAATAATCCGTTCCGCGATACCATTCCGCGCCGGATCCCATCGTATAGGCTCCTACGTAATCGCCCATGATCACCCGAATTCCATAATTTTTATACAGATCCATCAAGGCATTTTTATTCCAGCCATGATGGTAGAGGCGAATGGTATTGACACCCATGTCCTTCATTAACTGAAAATCACCGATAATCGGCTCATCCGAATCTTGTTTATTGTTGCGATTTTTATCGACCCAAGAATTGTAGGGACCGTCGAGCGTTCCGTTTTTGTTGTCGTGAGACAGCATCCAATCTTTATGCACTTCGAGCGATCCATTATCGGGCGATTTGCCGACTTTTGTCGCATGGTAAGCAATGGCTCGCACAATATAAGGAGCGCTATCGACGAAGAGCTGCCAATGGTCATTGCTGTATTGCACCAAATGAACACGACCGGATCCCAAATGCCGTTTGATCGCCAAACTTTGTAAATCTATACGCGCGGGTATCGCCTTTTCATGGGAAGACGCCGACGATTTAGAAACAGGAATTAAACGTCCCGGATTAACTTCAAAAACATCGTTATGCGGATCATTATCGAACCGGTTTATAATCCGCGCGCGTGCGCCTTCTAAGCGTAAACCCAATTCCGGATGTTCACGCGTTAACCAGGCCGTTAAGTCCAAAGCGGCGGCGGCCGGATACCAAGGCGTTTTCCAAAACGTCAGCCCGATGGTATTCGGGAAATGAACCGCGACGGCATAATAGGCTTTCACCGCTTGCGCTAAATATCCGGACTTCTGAAGGATTTGCGCCAAATAGAATTGCCGTAAACCCGCGGGTTGATCTTGGTTGGTCGCCCATTTATAAAATTGCGCTTCTTGGTCATCCGAATTCACAAAGTCCCAGACCGATCCGTCTAAGCGCGTGGTTTTTAAAAGCGCTTTATAGGTGGGGCTTGTCGTGACCGAGTTGTTGGGATAAACCCCCATGCCCGCCGCCGCTGAAAGCCCTTTGCGATCTTTGATGATGTATTGGTACTTCGAGGTTCCGACATTTTCAAAAGTGCCGTATTTTTCATAGGCAATAGCCGTATCCACGCCAGTCTCAGGCAAAACAAAGGACGTTGTGGCGTTGGGTAAAGATAAGGCTTGAGCCCCCTTCCCCAAAACACTACAGAAAAACAAAACCGCAATGGCGACGTTAATTCTCATGGTCTCCAGTAAAAGAACGATTATGCGTCAAGACGCCGCACATCCCTATAGATCGAGCGGGTAAAAATAAGTGGGCCTACGTTTTTATCGCCCCCGCCGTGATACCCGCGACAATATAGCGTTGCATCAAAAAGTAAAGCGTCAAAATTGGAATGATCGAAATGGTGATGCCCGCCATTAAAAGCGGATATTCGGTGATGTAAGCGCCTTGAAAAACCATCAGGCCTTTCTGCAAAGGCATCAGATGGGGATCGGACAACACCAAGTTCGCTAATAGATATTCATTCCAAACGGCCAAGGCATTAAAAACAGCCAATACCGCGATCGCGGGCTTCGCTAACGGCATGGCAACATGCAGATAGACTTGGAATTTATTGCAGCCGTCAATCCGCGCCGCATCTTCGAGATCCTGCGGCAGTTTATCGAAGAATGTCTTTAACAGGAAAATACCTAAGGCCAAGCCACCATTAATTTGCGGCAAGATATAGCCTAGCCGAGTATTAATCAGCCCAAGTTTATTAAGCAATACATACAAAGCGATGAAGGAACCGGGAATCGGAATCATCATGGTGGAAATGACAATGACAAACATGATATTGCGTCCTGGAAATTTTAACCGGGAAAAAGCATACGCCGCCATAGACGCTGTGATAATGACACCACCGACGACAACAGCCGTATAAAAAAGACTGTTGAAAAAATATTCGCCGAAGTTCCCCCGCGTCCAAGCCACATAATAATTGCGCCAATGCGGATGCGCCACCCAAAGCCCCAAATCGGTAAAAATAGTTTGTTGCGTCTTTAAACTCGAAGAGACCATCCACATTAAAGGAAAGACACAAGCGGCGGCCACGGTCAAACATATCGCATGCGCGATCGAGAGCCGCAGGTAATGTTTAGCGCGATATAAAAAGAGCTGCAGTTGAAACCGGTTCTCCGGACGATCAGGCGTAGCCGTAAGCGTGGTCATACGTTCAGGTGTACTTCGCTGACCATTTAGAAAGACGCATTTGAACCATCGAGACGGCTAGGAGGATGACGCCAAAAATAATGCCTAACGAACAGGCATACCCAAATTGGGAGGAGCCCAACATGGCGGCCAAAATCCGTGTGATCGGGACTTCGGTGTGATATCCGGGTCCCCCATTGGTCGTAGAAATAATAATGTCGTAAATCTGCATCGTGCCTAGAATCGTCAGAATGGATACCAAAAAGAACACCGGAAGCATCAGTGGAACTGTAATTCGGGAAAAGATATACCATTCGCCGGCGCCATCGACGCGCGCCGCTTCGCCCAGCTCGCGGGGAATCGCCTGCAATCCGGCCAAGAGAATCACAAACCCCCAACCAAATCCTTTCCACATATGAATGGCGGCAACGCCATAGAGCGCCGTTTTAGGATCAGCCAACCAGGATCTGGCCCATCCGGGATGTCCAAGCGAAGCGAGCATGTGATTAAGAAGTCCATGCGATCCGTCAAAAATCCAATTCCAAACCAACCCGACCACGATGCCAGAGAGCACGGGCGGCAGATAAAAAACAACCCGATAGAAATTCTTGCCTTTAATTTCTCGATCGACAATCATCGCTAAGATCAAGGCCAGAATATTTTGAAAGGTTAAAGCTAACAAAGTAATCACGCCCGCATTACGCAACGAAATCAACCACGGCAGATCATGAAAAAGAACATTTTTAAAGTTCTGCAGCCCCACAAACTGCATGTGCGTAGAAATGCCATCCCACTCGAACACGCTGAGCTGAAACACCTTCATAAAAGGGATCAGTGAAAAAACAAGAAACAAAATAGTCGCAGGAACAACAAATAAGTAGGTCGTGAAAAGATCTTTAAAGCGAGCCCACGTCATGGCTGGGGAGACGTATTTTGCGCAAGACTTTTCTTCATCGCTTCTACATCGTCTGCCACTTGCAGCGGCGTCTTCTCTCCAATCAAGATCGATTGAATGCCTTTGTCCAAGGCCTCGACCACTTTAGGTGCTTCGTGCACCGGCCATTGCGTGGGATGCGTGGTGCTGTCCATTTGTGAGGCAAATTCGGCGAGCACAGCAGGAACTTCTTTCAAACTTTGGCGATTAGCCGGCAAATTGGCGGTTTCTTTGGATAAGTAAGCCTGTTGTTCGGGTGCCGAGAGCCATTGCAGAAAATCGATCGCTTTATTCAATTTTGAAGATTGCGCATTGACCATAAAGGAAGATCCTGCCCCGCCCCAAATTTTTATCGGATATTTCTTAGAAAACGCCGGCGGCAGCATGACGCCATAATTTAAATCCGGGTTCATTCCATGATACACATTCACGCACCAAGACCCGTTCAAGGCGAAAGCGGCTTTGCCGGTGGCAAAAATTTGTTCAGCGGTTTTATTTACCATGGTCACGACGCCACTGACTAAAGCATCCTCCTTACGCAATTGCTCAAAAAGACCCAAAACCGCCAACCAGTCAGGGTCGGTATAGGGCACTTTGCCGCGGAAGGTATCTAATACTTTTTGTTCGCCCATGAGATTAAACGCATAGTTATTGGCAAAACAATCGATCAGCCAGGTTTCGCCCCAGCCACTGACAAGGCCCGGCAGGCCGGCAGCTTTTAACGCTTGATTGTCTTTTAAAAATTCGTTCCATGTTTTTGGTGGTTTCTCGGGATTAAGACCCGCTTTTTTAAATAGGTCTTTGTTGTACAGCATCTGGATATTAGTGACATCTATAGGAACCCCATAGTAACCCGGGGTTACTTTATATTGGTTCCCCGCAGAAAAAGCCGTCGTAGCCAAGGCTTTGGGG
>Ga0105240_10011817_pt1 | contig 12124 bp, 14 predicted proteins | sample KBSC54metaG_FD_80426 | JGI IMG/M metagenome (GOLD analysis project Ga0105240, IMG submission 80426) | Corn rhizosphere microbial communities from Kellogg Biological Station, Michigan, USA - KBS C5-4 metaG | ecosystem: Host-associated > Plants > Roots > Rhizosphere > Soil | place: Michigan, USA...
CCGGTCAACCCGAGGCCGCCGGCCGCTGCGGTGCCCGGCGGCCCTGGTCCGTTGTCGCGCACGCGCAGCCACAACGCGTCGTCCATGTAGTGCAACTCGACGTCGACGGCCGCGCCGGGCGCGTGCCGTCGGGAGTTCGTCAATGCCTCCTGCGCGATGCGATATGCAGCGAGTTCAACGCCCTGGTCGAGCGCGACCGGCGTGCCGTGCACGATGAGCCGAGCGCCGCTGCCCGACGCAGCACGCACAGAATCGAGCAGCTCGTTGAGTTGCGCGATGCCAGGCTGCGGGCGCCGCTCGACGACGTCCGAGTCGGTGTCTTCGCGCAGCACCCCCAGAAGGCGGCGCATCTCGGTCAATGCCGTGCGAGCCGTGTCGCCGATCGCGCTGAGCCGCTGCGCACCTGCCGCCGGCATGCCCGGCGTCGTCAGCCTGGCAGTTTCCGCTTGCACGGCAACCATCGAAATGTGGTGGGCCACGACGTCGTGCAGCTCGCGGGCGATGCGGGCGCGTTCGCCCCGCGCAGCATGCTCGAGCGACGTGTCGGCGATGACCTCTCGCGCCGCGATATGGGCGCGCGCCTCAGTGCGCGACTGCGACGCCGCGCCCGCCCACGCCGCGGCCGGGGCAAGCGCCGCCAGCAAGATCGTGAGCACTCGGCCCTCGGCACGGCCGGCGTCGGCGAATGCCAGGACGACAAACGGCAAGAACAGTACGGCGGCAACGAGCCGCACCTCACGTCGTCCAAGCTCATAGAGGACGACGAGCAGTGCCGCGGCGCCGCCGACCGTCAGCCGGTGGAACGGCGCGATCGACAGCACGGTCGCCACCGTGACGGCGACCGCCGCCGGCAGCGGGCGGAGGACCACGACCGGCAGCGTCGTCGCCAGCGCGAGCAGGCACAGCACGAGTGCGAAGTCAGCGCTGTCGCCCGCGCTGACCGCGCGGGCGATCGACTCGCCTAGCGCAACGAGCGCGCAGGCGGCACCCAGGACGGCGGTCGGTCGGCTCACACGCACGATTCTCGCCGCTCAGTGCCGCGCTTGCGTCCCCGTTGCAAGGGATGGCCGGATCGCTCGCACGAGGGACGCCGAGCCTGCGAAGATCGCTCGCCAGCGTGACGACCCGGCCGGGCTGCCTTTTCTAGCCTTCGGGGCATGGAAGCAACCATCGCCGCAAGCATCGCCGTCCAAGGCCTGCGCAAGCGATACGGGACGACGGTCGCGCTCGACGGCCTGAGCTTCACCGTGCAGCCCGGGCAGGTCACCGGCTTCGTCGGCCCGAACGGCGCCGGGAAGACCACCACGATGCGGGTGATCCTCGGCCTCGACTCGGTCGACGAAGGCAGCGCGCTGATCAACGGCCGCCCGTACCGGAGCTTGCGTCGTCCGCTCGCACAAGTCGGTTCTTTATTGGACGCCGCTGCGCTGCAGCCGAGCCGCACCGGACGCAACCACCTGCTGTGGCTTGCGCACTCACAGGGTTTGACCGCCCGGCGGGTCGACGAGGTGATCGAGTCGGCGGGCATGGAAAAGGCCGCGCGGCGCAAGGCCGGTGGCTATTCGCTCGGCATGCGGCAACGCGTGGGGATCGCCGCCGCGATGCTGGGTGATCCGCCGGTGCTGATGCTCGACGAACCGTTCAACGGCCTCGACCCCGAAGGCATCTTCTGGATCCGCGGCTTCCTGCGCTCACTCGCCGCGCAGGGCCGCGCGGTGCTCGTCTCGAGCCACCTGATGGGCGAGTTGCAGGACGCCGCCACCCATCTCGTCGTCATCGGCCGCGGCCGCTTGGTCGCCGACACGAGCGTCGCCGCGCTGGTGGCGGCGGCATCGGGTGGCCGGGTTCAGGTTCGGACGACCGCCCGGCTCGAGGCGACAGCGGTGCTCGCCGCCGCGGGCGCGACCGTGGCGGTGACCGACGTCGACCTGCTCACCGTCTCCGGCCTGCCGTCTCAACAGATCGTGACCTTGCTCGGCGAGAGCTCGGTGCCGTTTTCCGAGATTTCGGGGCACCGCGCGACGCTCGAAGAGGCCTACATGGAACTCACGCGTGACGCCGTTGAGTACCGCGCGTCCGACGAGTCGGAGCCGGTTCGATGACCGCGACGATGACGCCGTACCAGTCTGCGGCCCCGTCGTCCGGCGCAGGTTTCGTGCAGTTGCTGCACGCCGAATGGACCAAGCTGCGCACGGTGCGCGGCTGGCTCTTCGCGCTCGCGCTGGGCGCGGTCCTGATCGTCGCGCTCGGCGCCGGCTCGGCCGCCGGCAGTCATCGCGGCTGCGGCGGTGGTCCTGGTGGCCAACTGAGCGGCAAGGCATGCGCGGCGGCCAACGCGCCACCGACCGGTCCTGATGGCACGCCGGTGACCGACAACTTCTACTTCGTACATCAGCAGTTGGACGGCGACGGCAGCATCACGGTGCGCGTGACCTCGCTGTCGGAGCAAGCGCCCGGAGCCGGCCAGCGCCCGCAAGGGCCGGCCGACGGAAGCGTGCCGTGGGGCACGGTCACCGTGCCGTGGGCGAAGGCAGGGTTGATCGTCAAGGCCGGAACGAGCCAGGGCTCGCCGTACGCCAGCATCATGACGACGGCCAGCCACGGCGTCCGGTTCCAGTACGACTTCACCCACGACGTCGCCGGCAGCGACACGACGGTCTCGACGACGTCGCCGCAGTGGCTGCGGTTGACCCGCTCCGGCAGCAAGCTGACCGGATCTGAGTCGGCCGACGGCGCCCATTGGACCGTCGTCGGCACAGCCACTCTGACCGGCCTGCCGGCATCGATCCAGGCCGGCCTGTTCGTCGCGTCGCCCGACTACGACGTGGTTGATGACCACATCGTGGGCACCGCCACGTACGGCGGTCCGTCCCGTGCGATCGCGACGTTCGACAACGTCGGTCTGCAGGGTGGGTGGACGCCGAGCACGTGGGCCGGAAGCCAATTTGGCGGCGACGGCAGCGGACCGCTGGGCCCCCCCGGTAGTCGGTTCACGCAGTCGGGTGGCGTGTTCTCCGTGACAGGCACGGGCGACATCGCACCGGCCGTGGGCGACCCCGACAACAACACGATCGGCGGCAGCCTGATCGGCAGCTTCGCCGGCCTGATCGCTCTCGTCGTCCTCGGCGCGTTGTTCATCACCGCCGAATACCGTCGCGGTTTGATCCGGACGACGCTCGCCGCGGCACCGGACCGCGGTCGCGTGCTGGCTGCGAAGTCGGTCGTGGTCGGCGTTGTCACGTTCGTCGTCAGCTTGGCTGGCTGCCTCATAGCGGTGTGGCTAGTCGGCGATTTGCGGCGCAACAACGGCTTCTACGTCGTGCCCGCATCAGCGTCGACAACCGCCCGAGTCATCGTCGGTACCGCTGCTCTACTCGCGGTCTCTTCGGTTTTTGCCTTGGCGGTAGGCACAATCGTTCGTCGAAGCGCGGCCACCATCGCGACGGTGATTGCGCTCGTCGTCCTGCCGTACATCCTCGGCGCGTCGGCGATCGGCCCGTTGGTCTGGTTGCTGCGTCTGACACCGGCCGCCGCGTTCGCGGTGCAGCAGGGTTATCACCGGTATTCGCAAGTCGACGGTGTTTACACAGCCGCCGGTGGCTATTTTCCGCTTCCGCCGTGGGCCGGCTTCGGTGTGCTTTGCCTATGGACGGCGACGGCGCTGGGCCTCGCGTTGTATCTGCTGCGCAAGCGGGACGCATGAAGACGGTGCTGCACGCAGAATGGACCAAGCTGCGGACGCTCTCCGGCACGTTTTGGCTGTTGTTTGCGGCGGTGGCGCTGACGGTCGGCCTCAGTGCGGCGGTTGCGGGAGGCGTCAGCTGCTCGTCGTCCGCCTGCAACCAAGATGCGGTCAAGACCAGCCTCACCGGCGTGTATTTGGGTCAGCTGGTCATCGCGATTCTTGCGGTGACCGTCGTCGGCAACGAGTACGGCACCGGCATGATTCGGACGACGTTCGCGGCGATGCCTCGGCGGCACCTGGTGCTTGCCGCGAAAGCAGCGTTGGTGTGCGCGGGCTCGCTGGTGGCCGGTGTTCTCGGCGTGCTCGGCTCGGTGTTGGCGGGCCGGTTCATCCTGCCTGGCAAAGGATTCACCGCGGCACACGGCTACTCGTCTTTGTCGTTGCTTGATGGGCCAACCCTGCGTGCGGCCGGCGGAACGGTCTTGTATCTCGCACTGATCGGGCTGCTCGCTGTTGGGATAGCTGCGGTGACACGCGATTCGGCGGCCGCAATCGGGCTCGTCTTCGCGCTGCTGTTCCTGTTCCCGCTCGTCACGGCCGCTGTCAGTGACGAACACCTGCAACGGCATCTCCAGCAGATCGCCCCGATGAGCGCCGGGCTCGCGATTCAAGCCACGACGAACCTGCAAAGCATGGTCATCAGCCCATGGACAGGTCTCGGCGTGATGGCGCTTTGGGCGGTTGGGGCGCTCCTGTTCGGTGGCTTAAGCGTGCACCTGCGCGACGCCTAGCGCCCGGCCTTCAGCTCGTACGTCGAATGAAGGGTTGTGGTCGGTCTAGCCGCACGAAAACCGACCACACACCTTCACTCGGCGCAGCTCAACTGGACCGCCAGCCGGCACTTAAGCTCCAGAGAGGCGCGCTTCGAGTGCGGAGGTCTGGCATGGCGGCATTTCCTGTGCTGCGGCAGGTGGTGCTCGACACCACAGACGCGCGTGGCCTCGCGGAGTTCTACCGTCAGCTGCTCGACTTCGAGTACCGCGATGGCGACGAGCCGCCCGCCGACGGCAGCGCCGAGCAGCCGCCGCCCGACTGGCTGGTGCTTCGCCACCCCGAAGGGAACACGCGGGTCGCGTTCCAGCTCGTGCCAACGCTGCCGCGCTCGACCTGGCCCGACGATCGAATCCCCCAGCAGCTGCACCTCGACCTGACGGTCGAGACAATCGAGGATCTGAGTACCCAGCACGCCCGCGCGTTGCAGCTCGGCGCGCAACTACTTCTCGACCGGTCGGATGACGAGCAAGAGCCGCTGCGGGTCTACGCCGACCCGGCTGGCCACCCGTTCTGCATCTTCGTCGCGCCGGGCTAGCGAAAAGAACTCAGCCGCGACCGACACGGCCCGCCGCGAGCGCCACGCTTAGGAGTGCTGCGAGCCTGTCCCGCAGAATCCGGTGCGCGACTCGTCGAGGCACAGCAGGCCGGCGAGTGTCGCGCCGTCTTCGTCGAGCACCACGAGCCGGCGTTCGCCGTCCGCATCGAGCATCGCGACCGCATCTGCGACGGGCATGTCTGGACGGATGGTGGGGACGTCAGTACTGGCGAAGTCGCGTGCGCTCGCGTCGTCCGGCACCGTGTCAGGAATCGCACCGCGCGCGATCACGCCGGCGAAGGCTGTCGCGTCGACGAGCAACGCGGAGATGACATGCGGGTTCGCGAAGGTCTGCCGGACGTCGGCGACGGTGGCCGTCGCGGGCATCGTCTTGGGGCGGGCGACCATGACGTCGCGCACAAGCGTGTTTTCCATCTCGCACCTCCAGTCGCAGCATAGTCAACCACCAACGCGACCGCGGCCCAGATTTCCGGCTGAGTGCCCAGACATCCGTTGCGGCTAGCCGATCTTCTCCCACACCGACACATGCTTGGTGCTCTCGCTGGTGAGCGGCTCGCGCTGCCAGCCACTCCATCGCTCGCGCAGCTTCATGCCAGCGATGCGAGCCATCAGGTCTAGCTCGGCCGGCCACACATAGCGAAATGGCGCGGACAGCACATGCAGTTCGCCGTCCTCGATCCAGTAATGATGTGAGACGAGGCCCTGCGTCACGACGTCATACTCGTCGAACCCGAGCTTGTTAGGCGTCACGGTAAAGGCGCGGACCGTTTCGCCGGGCGGAAGCCGCCGCAGGCTCGGGATCCCGACCTCGATCACGAAAAGCCCGCCCGGCTTCAGCTGCGCGGCCACGTTTTGAAAACACTCGACTTGTTCGTCTTGGGTCGTCAGGTTGTTGATCGTGTTGAAGACGAGATAGGCGAGCGTGAACGTCTCGCCGGCCCTTGTGGTCGCAAAGTCACCCATCGTGACGGGGATCGCGTCTCCCCCGGGCTTCGCTCGCAAGCGCGCCACCATCGCCGGCGACAGGTCGATGCCGTGCACCGCGATGCCGCGGGCTGCCAGCGGGAGAGCGATGCGGCCGGTGCCGATCCCAAGCTCGAGCACCGGCCCATCACCCGCGAGCCCGGCGAGAAACTCGACTACCGGGTCAACCACGGCAGGTTCGAACATCTCGGCGGACGTCGCGTCGTACCGCGCGGCCACCTGCTCTCCGAAATGGTCCTCGGGCACCGGCGCAGTTTGCCAGCGCCGCCCGCATCCGCGCCACCGCTTTAAGACCCGGTCGCTGCGGGCAATCACATGGCATGGCGTCGTCCCGCACGCAATCGCGCCGCACCAGCGGTAGCGCAAGGACGAACAACAAGGCGGACGGCGCCGGCGAGGAGGCCGTCAGTTGGCTAGCGCGCACCGGGCTGGTGGCGCGGAGCGTGTTCTACTGCATGCTCGTTTACCTGGTCGCGCAACTCGCCGCTGGCGGCGGGAAGCAGGCCAACGCCCATGGCGCCTTGACGACGGTGGCCTCTCATCCGGGAGGTTTGGCGGCGCTTGGCGCCACGGCTACGGGTTTCCTCGCGTTCGGGATCACTCGAATCTGGGGCGCGATTCGCGACGAGCGCGCAACGCTGAGACAAAGAAGCATGACGTTCGTGCAGGGCGCGTTCTACGTCGCGCTCACCTGGGTGCCGCTGGCGTACGCGCTCGGCAACCACTCGACCGGAAGCGAGCAGCAGCACCAGAAAACCGCGACTGGGCTGCTCCGCCTGACCGGCGGCCGTGAACTGTTGTTTGCGCTCGGTCTGCTCATCGTGGGCGTGTGCGTGCATCAATTCGTGGAGGGCATCGACCAGCAATACGCGGACGGGATGGACATCAAGAAGTCGCCAACGTGGGCAAAAGTGCTGGTGCGAGCGGCGGGAACAATCGGCATTCCGGCACGAGCCGCGGTGTTCTTCCCGACCGGCATCTTCTTCATGATTGCGGCCGTACAGTCCGACCCGAAGCACGCCGACGGCCTCGACCGCGAACTGGCTAGCCTGGCTCGCCACACCTGGGGCATCGCCGTGCTCGCCCTCGTTGCGTGCGGCTTAGGCATCTTCGCGCTCTACTCGTTCCTCGAGGCGCGCTACCGCACCGTGACGAAAGGCAAGTAGACAGGCACACTACGATTCCGCGCATGGAACTCGTCGAGGTCAGGTCTGTCCTGAGCCGCACGCCAGACGTCGTCCGCACACTGCTCGACGGGCTGCCCGATGATTGGGTCCACCGCAACGACGGCTCGGGCACCTGGAGCGCGTACGACATCGTGGGTCATCTCATTCTTGGTGACGACACGAACTGGCTGCCGCGCATACGAATGATTCTCGAGTATGGCACGCAGCGCTCGTTCGATTCGTTTGATCGTGAGGCGATGCTTCGTTGGGAACGCGAAGACTCGGAAACCCTCGTAGCTCGCTTTCGCGACACGCGACATGCGAGCGTCGACGAACTGACGTCGCTGCAGTTGGCGGACGACGACCTCAACCGGCGCGGCCGGCATCCGCAGTTCGGGGATCTGTCGTTGGGACAACTACTCGCAACCTGGGCTGCGCACGACCTGACGCATCTCGCACAGATAACCGAAGTCCTGGCCCGCCGTTTTCGTGACGACGTCGGCCCGATGCGCGCCTTCATGCCCGCGCTCGACGAAGTGGCTGCGGCCGAATAGCGGTTTACCCGACCGCTTCGTCGCTCGGCTCGTAGCGCATTTCGCGCCCGCTTCGCGGCGTTGGCTTCGGACGACGAGGCTCGCGCACGCCGGAGCCGCCACCGCGATCGAGCCAGAGCGTCACCGACGAGCCGACCGGCACTTTCGCACCCGACTCCGGACTCTGGTCGGTGACCACGCCGTTCGGCCAGCCCTGGGCGGCGAGCGGCGGCCCGTCTGGGTCTGGTCCGACGGCGACCAGTCGCTTCTCGGTCAGCACTCGCCGGGCGTCGTCCCATGACATGCCGACAACGTTCGGCACCACAACCGACGACCGTCGCCGCCGTTCGCTCGCCCAGGTCTCGACACGGCCCCGCTCGCTGTCGCGGGACCCAATGAGTTCCGCTGCGGCGTCCGCCAGCACGTCCTTTTCGGGAGGCGTTTCTCGTTCGTCGATTTCGCGCCAGCGTTCCCACGCCGATTGCCTTGTGACGCCGAGTTTCGTGGCGATCTCGGCCCACGACTTTCCGGCCCGGCGAGCAGTACGCACGGCCGTCAACTCGGCCTGGTCGAGCAGGTGCCTGAGGTAACCAACGTCGGCGAGCGCCTCGAGCGGATCGGCACCATCTTCGAACCGCCGGGCCCGCGCGGAGGGGTCGTCGTGATCCCAGCCGGCGAGCCGCGCCCAGGCCCTGCGGGCTTCCTGCCAACGGCTGCTCTTGCTGCTCATGGCTGTCAGGCTACCCTGACAGTCGGTCGACCGCGACCGATTCGGGCAGCGAGTGTCGCCAGCCGCGTCCATACTTCCGGCATGGCATACGACGAAGATTTGGCGAACCGGATCCGCGAGGTGGTCCACGGCGAGCGTGGGGTCACCGAGAAGCGGATGTTCGGCGGCCTCGCGTTTCTCATCAACGGCAACATGGCGGTCAGTGCCAGCGGCCAGGGCGGCCTGCTACTGCGGGTTGATCCGGCGCAGACCGACACGCTCGTCAAGGAGGCAGCCGCCCGGCGCTTCGAAATGCGCGGCCGGGAGATGGATGGCTGGCTGCGCGTCGACGCCGACAAGCTGAAGACCGACGAGGAGTTCCGGCGTTGGGTGAGCTACGGCGTCACGTACGCGAAGTCGCTGCAGGCGAAGTCGCGCTGATCGAGCGCTACGGCACGAGGAATGCCTTGATGGTGGCGCGCTCGTCCATCGCGCGGTAGCCGGCTGCGACCTCCGAAAGTGGCAGCGTCAGGTCGAACACCCGCCCGGGGTTGATCTCGCGCTTGAAAACGAGGTCGATCAGTTCGGGCAGGAAGCGGCGTACTGGCGCCGGGCCGCCGAGCAGCCCGACGTGCGATCGGAACAATTGCTCGCCGGAGATGCTCACGCCGAGCGGCACACCAACCAAGCCCACATACCCGCCGGCGCGAGTCGAGCCCAGCGCCTGTGCTATCGATTCATCGGTACCGACACATTCGAGGACGGCGTCCGCGCCCACGCCGTCCGTCAAGTCTTTGATTCGCGCGACTCCCTCGTCGCCGCGCTCTGTGACGATGTCGGTGGCGCCGAACTCAAGGGCGAGCTTCTGCCGCTCCTCATGGCGGCTCATCGCGACGATGCGACCCGCGCCCATGCGCGCGGCCGAAAGCACGCCGAGCAATCCGACGGCGCCGTCGCCGACGACCGCGACCGTCATCCCCGGCTGCACGTTAGCGGCGACGGCGGCGAACCATCCGGTGCCCATGACGTCGGAAAGCGTGAGGAGGCTCGGCAGCAGATCGTCGTCCGGTATCTCAGGTGTCGGGTATCGGCGTTCGGGTATCGGTACCCAGCCGCGTGTTCGAGGAACATCGTCGTCGCCAGGACGACGCATTTCTTCCTAGCACAGTGCTCACGAAGACACGGCACGCATGACCTCAACGCGGTCGGTCGTCACACCGTCGACTCCCCACTCGCGCAGGGCAGCGGCACGTTTGACGTCGTTCACGGTCCAGGCCACGACGGTCGCCGTGTACGCGTGCAGCCTTTCGACCAGTGCCTGGGAAAGCAGCCTGTGATCGACCGTCACCGCGTCATCGGCCAACTCGCCGCCGTTGAGCACCGCCTTGAGCTCGGATCGGCCGCCGATCGTGCGCCACGTGCGAAATCCCTTGTCACGTAAGGCGTCGAGGTCGTCGCCGAGCGGTGAGCAGGCGATGTAGCGACCTGAGTTCGGTAACGTCTCGATGATGGCGGCAACCAGTGCGTCACGGCGTCCGACTTGAGTTTCTTTGAGATCGAGGAGGATCGCTGCGTCAGCGGGGACGCAATTCGCCACCCCTGCCAGGAGCGGCTCACGTCGCTCACTCCAGCCGACCGCGAACCTCCAGCCGTCGTGCCGAAGCCGACTGCCCCGTAGCGGGAGGTAATGCGAAACGACGAGCTGTCCATGCCAGACCTGGACGTCGATCTCGAACACGGTCGCGCCTGCGTCAGCCACGGCTCGGCAAACCTCCGCCGACCTCGGGGCGCGATGGGCGACAACCAGCATTGTCCAAACCTAGGCCTTGCGGCCCGCAGCAGTAGGGCGCATGATGCACGGCAACAAAGGCAGGGGTGGGCGTGACGTGTATCCGTGAAACGGTCGTGCTGGCCGAGCCGGCAGTAGTGCGCGCCGCGGTGCTGTGCCTCGCCACGCGGATGTGGAATGTGAGCCCGGCAGATCAGGTGATCAGCGAGCCAGAGCTACTGGTTCACGGCGTCCGACTAGATGGCGAGACGTGCGCTTGGTTGTCGTGGGAACTCACGCCGGTCGCGGATGGCGCGACGAGGGTCCGGCTTGTTCATGATGACGCCGACCTCGGCGGCGGGCCGGAACCTGACCTCGACCATGTGCTCGCGATGCTGCAGCGCGACGCGGTCGCGATCTAGCGCCCTAGGCCTCGGGGTCGGCTAGCTCGACGCGGGTGAAGGAGCGGTCGACGGCGGGCAGGTCGGGATCGTGACGTGCGACATCGCGTCGACCCAGGCCTTGTCGATGCCCGGCGAGCCAGTCGGCCGCGGCGGAAAGCCATACTTCTGAAGTTCCTCGGGCGTCGCGGTAAGCGGCGACCATCCCGGCGGAGGGCAGGCGAAATGAATTGGCGGCAAACTCGGGGGCGGCGACGTGTCGACCGGCGCAGGTGAATCGACGACGCCGAAAAGACCGTCGAGGTAGGTAAGCAAGTCGTCGGCACCGCCGAGCATCGGCTGGTCAGCACCGCCCGCAGTCACCGTCACTAGTGCCTGCACGTCATTGGTGGTGAAGACCAACGGCGCGCCGCCGACATCGAACGCGACGGTCATGACCGTGGATGGCCCTGGCCCAGCGCTCATGAAACTCGCTTCCGGCATCAGCTGATTCAGCAAGTCCGCGATGTGCTGCGCGGTGGCTGCCTTCACGTTCAGCGTGGTGGTCGTCGGTGCAGGGGGCGACATGAACTGGTTCGTCTTCCGCACGATTGTGGCGCTAGTGACCGAGGCCGGTACGGTCTCGGCAGAGGTGCGCACGGGCCGCCAGATGTCTTGAACATCGGCACGGATGCCGACGCCGCCAGCGGAATCGGGCGCAGCAGTGATGAGCAGCTCGGCACCCTGGTCTAGCGGCCCAGGCGCCAAACCGGTGTACTGCAGGGACGCGGTCGCATCCGAACCACCGCTTCCCCCACCGCTCAAAGTCAAGCCACTCGGGGCGTGCGCCTGCAGGTACGCCAGCACCGATTCCATGCTGCCGCTGGTCTTCCAAAGCCGGCTGACGTCAATCAGGTTGTCGGAGCCGGGCCATGAGAAGGGACCACGCAATGGCCCACTCGATGGAGCGCTCATCGGCGTCGATCCAGGCGGCACCTGGACCTTGTCGAGCAACTTCTCGGCGATCACGGTCACGGCATCGGCGCGTGCCCGGGTCGCCGCATCAGCAGGCGCCGGTGTGCCCGTGCTAGCGACCGCGTTCGGCAACGACTCCGTGGCCGAGTGCCCACCAGCCGATGCGCCGCCAGGCTGTGCGCACCCGGCAATGCCGAGCGCCGTCAGGGCGGCGAACGCCAGAACAGACGCTCTCATGGTCATCGGACGCCGAGAATACGCCGACGGTTCGCGTCGTTGCCGAAATGTGACCGGTCGTCCGGGCCGACCGTCCAAGCGGCCGACCCGGACAGCACCGAACTACTTCAGGTCGAACCGGTCGAGGTTCATGACCTTGTTCCATGCAGCGACGAAGTCGTGAACGAACTTCTCGTTCGCGTCGGCGCAGGCGTAGACCTCCGCGATGGCACGCAGTTGGGAGTTCGCACCGAATACCAGGTCGACGGCGGACGCCGTCCACTTCACCTCGCCCGTGCCGCGGTCGCGCCCCTCATA
>Ga0105240_10011819_pt1 | contig 12124 bp, 6 predicted proteins | sample KBSC54metaG_FD_80426 | JGI IMG/M metagenome (GOLD analysis project Ga0105240, IMG submission 80426) | Corn rhizosphere microbial communities from Kellogg Biological Station, Michigan, USA - KBS C5-4 metaG | ecosystem: Host-associated > Plants > Roots > Rhizosphere > Soil | place: Michigan, USA...
CTATGTGAAGTACCTGCAACAAAAGGGGGTGCTGGAAGATGACCTGGAGCATCTGGAGCTGGAGGAGCTGCAAGGGGTCAGCGGGCTGCGTGCCTTCCGGGTAGGAGTGAAGCTAAGCAGTCCTTCGGGGACAGCGCCGGCGGTTTCGGCAGGCTCTGCAACTTCGGCAGGCCCGGCTGTAGCCAGGGCGGAAATTCGATGAGAATTATTTGCATCATATGTCTTTTTGTACTCTCCGGATGGGGATGTGGTGACGATGGCATGCCGGTGGCCTCACCGCCTGGCTATGATCTGGCCAGCCCCCGGAAATTTATCATGAGCGAAGCCCTGCACGAGATCTCGGGCATCACGTTTATCCGGCCCAATGATGACAGCTTATACGCCATAGAGGACGAGGATGGGAAGCTTTTTTATTTCCGTCCAGGTGGTGCGAAGCCCGAATACAAGAAGTTCGGGAAACATGGTGACTACGAGGACGTGACGGTGCTGGGGGAGCCTACGGGCAAATCCTTTGTGGTGCTCAGGAGCGATGGCTCATTATATGTATTTCCCACAAACTTTATTCAGAACGACAAACAGGAAGTGGAAGAATATCCGAACATTCTGCCGGCTGGCGAATATGAAGGGCTCTACGGAGACGATGACAACAGCCTGTATGCATTGTGCAAGAACTGTAAGGAGGACGATCAGCGGGACGGAGTGTCGGTATTCAAGCTGCAACGCAACGGAAAGGGCCATTTGAAGGTCATAGATCATTTTACGGTGGACATTTCGGGGATCAACCTGCCAAAGGAGCAGCGGAAAGGGAAATTTCATCCTGCCTGTCTGGCCCGACACCCTGTCACAAGGGACTGGTTTATCATCTCCTCTGTCAACAAAGTCTTGCTGGTGCTGGATAATCAGTGGAAGATGAAGTCCGCCTACTCTTTAAAACCATCATTGTTCAAACAGCCGGAGGGGCTGGCCTTTGACAGCAAGGGGAATATGTATATCTCCAACGAGGGGGGTGACGGCAATGCCAATGTGCTGTTGTTTGCATACGGACAACAGGCTCGTCCTAAGAGCAACAATTAAACCTAACTAACATAAACTATGAGAAGAGTCGTAAGGATCATAAGCCCGTTGTTAACGGTGTTGTTGTTCGGCGTGACGGTGCTTGCGCAAGGCGACGCCCGGGGCGACAGGGTTATTCAACGGATGTATTTAGTCGGAGATGCGGGCGAGATGGCAGACGGGCATCATCCCGTATGCGATTGGCTGAAGGCGCATGTAGACTGGAATGACAGCAGCAATGTACTGGTTTATCTGGGAGACAATATCTATCCCCACGGCATGCCGGCTGTGGGCGCCGATGATTATGAGGCGGCACGCCGGATCATCGACTATCAGATCTCTGTTGTGCAGGGCAAGCTCGCGAAGGCCTATTTTATCCCGGGCAACCATGACTGGCGGCGGGGCCGGCCAGGTGGATGGGATCAGATAAAAAATCAATCTGCTTATATCAATGGATTGCAGCTTCCCAATGTGGCCATGCTGCCGACAGAGGGCTGTCCGGGTCCGGTGGAAGTAAAGGTGGGTGAGAAAATGGTGCTGGTATGTATGGACAGCCAGTGGTGGCTGGAAGACCCGACTGACCGTCCGGGCTTGCAGTCGGGGTGTAATTGTAAGGATGAAAAAAGCATTGTTACGACCCTGAAAGATATTATCAGCATGTATCCTGACAGGCTCATCGTGGTGGCGATGCATCATGCTTTTTATACGCATGGAGAGCATGGAGGGTATTACACGATCAAACAGCATATCTTCCCCCTGACGGACAAGAAGCCGGGGCTTTATATTCCCCTGCCGGTCATCGGGTCTATCTATCCCATTGCAAGAGGCGTATTTGGCAATGTACAGGATACGCGTAATCCCAAATACAAGAACCTGATCGAGCAGGTGGAGGAGGTCATGAAGGGGCAGCCCAATGTCGTTCACGTCTCGGGTCATGAGCATACGTTGCAATTGCTGCAGCACGACAGCATCTATTATGTGGTCAGCGGCGCGGGCTCCAAGCACACGCGGGTGAAGATGGGGAAGAATTCCCTATGGGCGCGGGAAGGGGTTGGGTTTGCAGTGCTGGAGCTGACAGAGAGTGGACGGGCGTCGGTGAAATTTTATGAGGTAGCGCCTCCGGACCCCCGGCTTAAAGAGCTGACAGGCCCTGGCAATGATGGCGCCCAGCCGGTGTACACCGCGCAAGTGGCCCAACTCAGGACCCACGAGCAGGTAGCCGAGGCAGTGGGAAAATACCCCGACTCGGTGACAGTGGCGGCCTACACGGGTTTCAAGGCGGGGCCATTCAAGCGCTTCCTCCTGGGAGCCAACTATCGGAAGGAATGGGCCGTCCCCGTACGGGTACCCGTATTTGATATGACGGGGTGGACGCCGTTGCAAAGGGGGGGCGGCTATCAGACGCGGTCCTTACGGATAGAGAACGCAGATGGCACACAATATGTGCTTCGGGGTGTGCAGAAATATGTCAAGGACGAAGCCCTTCCACAGGCATTACAGGGGACCTTTGTAAAGGACCTGGTAGCGGATGGAGTATCCGCCTCGTATCCCTATGCAGCCCTTTCCATTCCGCCGATGGCCAGCGCGCTGCAGATACCGCATGCCAGTCCACGGCTGGTGTATGTGCCGGACGATCCCCGTCTGGGCAGGTTCAGGACCGACTTTGCGAATTTATTCTGTCTCATCGAGGAACGTGAACCGGGCAATGGGAAGAAGACCTATAATATGGACGATCTGGAGGAAAAGATAAAAGAGGACAACGACAATACGATAGACCAGCACCGTGTGCTCAGAGCGAGGGCCCTGGATATGTTCGTCATGGATTTCGACCGGCATGAGGACCAATGGCGCTGGCAGGCGGATGAAAAAGGGAAAGGCAAAACATTTTCGCCTGTCCCACGCGATCGTGACCAGCCATTCTTTATCAACGAAGGCCTGCTGCCCTGGATCGCGGGATCGGCCTTTGTTACACCTCAGTTACAAGGTTTTCGGTCAAAGGCCCGAAATATCCTTACCTATAATTACGCTGCCCGCAATTTCGACCGCAACTATATGAACGAGCTGACGGAAAAAGACTGGCGGGACGCTGCTCAGGCAATACTGGACGTGATGACGGATTCGCTGATAGAATCCTCCCTGAAATTGCAGCCCGTGCCGGTGCAGCCTTACTCGATGCCGTCGATCATAAACAAGCTGAAGGAGAGAAGGAAGTACTTCGCGGAGGAGATGGTGAGCTATTACAAGTTTTTGGCGAAGTCCGTAAGCGTATATGGCAGTGACAAACGCGAGCTCTTCGATGTCAGCCGTAATGAAGACGGCACGGTGAAGGTGACGATGTACAAGATCAATAAGGACGGGGATACGAGTAAGAAGCTCTATCAGCGGGTCTTCCTCAACAGCGAGACAAAGGAGATACGTCTGTATGGTCTTGGCGGCGACGATCAGTTTCATGTGCATGGCAACGGCGGTGGAGGGATCGTGGTCCGTATCATCGGAGGTTCGGGGGATGACCATTTTGACAACGCATCGGAGGTGGGTGCGGGTAAAACACGTATTTACGATCAGAGCACAGAAAAGAATACTTTCAGCGGGAATGGACATTACAGGAACTTTTCATCAGATGATCCTGCGGTGAATGCCATTAATAAGCTGGGATATAAGTACAACGTGCTGGCGCCTTTTATCAATGCGGGTTACAATCCCGATGATGGCGTGTTCCTGGGGGTTCAGTTCTGGTATACTACCCAGGGCTTTCACAAGAACCCTTATAAACAGCTGCATTATTTCTCGGCCCTGCATGCCTTATCCACAAAGGCATATGCCTTTAAATACAATTTCGAGGCGGTGGATGCCATCGGCAGGACGGATCTGCTGTTCCATGGCACCGCACTGGCGCCGAACAATACGATCAATTTCTTTGGCCTGGGCAACGAGACTGGCTACGATAAGGGTCGGCCGGAAGGTATCCGCTACTACAGGGCTCGGTTTGCTCAGTACGATGCAGACCTGCAGATCCGCAAACGGCTGGGTGGGGTGTTACAGCTGGCAGCCGGTCCCGCCTTTGAATATGTGAGCCTGGACAGCTCGGATAATAAGGACCGCTTTATCAACCATACGGAGCTCAACGGGCTGAATAAGGCGACCCTGTACCAGTCCAAATCCTATGCGGGTGGCAAGGCGACGATCATCATCGACAACCGGGACGATAAGATCAGCCCCGGCAGGGGTATTTTCTGGGAATCCAGCTACTCGGCCTATTCGGGACTGGGCAACGTAAGCAATAACTTCTCGAAACTGCAGTCGGACCTGTCTTTGTTCATCAGCTTCAATACCCGTAAGAATGTGGTGATCGCCACGAGGGCGGGCTATGGCAAGACGTTTGGCAATTTCGAGTTCTACCAGGCGCAGTTCCTGGGCGCGACGGAAAATCTGCGGGGCTATCGTAAGTTCCGGTTTGCAGGGGACGAGATGCTGTACCACAATATCGATGTGCGCATCAAGCTCGCTGAGTTTCGCACCTATCTCTTCCCTGGCTCCTTTGGTCTGCAGCTGTTCAACGACGTAGGAAGGGTTTGGCTGGCGGGAGAAAAGAGCAACAGCTGGCACGATGGGTTTGGAGGAGGGTTATGGCTAAGCCCACTGAAGCGATTTATACTGACGGCCAGCTACGCACAGGGTACGGAAGGTGGCGTGGCCCTTATCAAAATGGGATGGCAGTATTAAGAGGGGGCTAGTCTATGGAGATGATATTTCCCACAAAGGCGATCAATTGCCCGTTGCTGTCCTTGTAAATAGCATAGGGCGCGTCGTAGGGATAGTTAAAGGACGGTCTCCTGTCGGCGGTCAGGATGGAGACGCGCCAGGCCTTGATGAGATTTTCTGAAACACCGTCCGTGGCGATATTGATATATCCGAGCTCCGCCTTGTAGCAGCTGTCTCTAAAACCATAGCTGACGTAGTTTCCGATACCGAGGCCGCTTCCCAATTCACGTTTTTTAAGGTCGCTCGAGAACAGGGTCCTAAGCTTTGCGAGACCAAGGGAAGGTATGGTGTCGAGCGTTGTCCCATGTGTAGGGTTACCCGAAGTGTAGTGGATGACCCCGTTCCAAAAGAGATAGTTTATCTGTGAGGTGAATAGCCTGAGTCCATTGGCGTATTGATCCACCGTAATGAACTGTTCAAAGGTGCCGTTGACACTATCGTGCTGCAGACCGATGTATCGGTAATTGGTATGCGTGATGTGATTCACGTCCAGGAGGCTGTCCGCTGTCTTGATCTGGGCGGCGGTGAGGAGAGGGTCCGAGATCCTGATGGCTGTCCGTTCTATACAGCCATTGTCAGGGGCGCCCTCGTTATGGCTGGATTTGGAGCAGGAGCCGGCTGTTACGCCAATGGAAGCGGCGGCGATCAGGAAAAGGAACAAGTTTCTCATGAAAGAGATTTGTAGATTGACTGGCCGGGCGGGGAAAACGTTGCATCGGGGGCGGGATTGGCTGCCCGGCTGCTGCCGGGTTCAGGGGCCTGCCGGGCCCGGCGACTGGGTATCCGTCAGTGACGAGCGGTAAATAGTATTTGCCGCTCATGTATTGATCTCATCCTTTCAACCTCTTATCCCATTTGAGTTGGTCTGGCAGGAGGTAATTGCCAATTTGGGGGCATGAAAGCTGCCTCCATTCTGTTGACACTGCTAATTATAAATACTATTGTCTGGGCCGGCCCCGGCAAAGGGCATGGCCCCGGAACGGGACAGGTTTCCGGCAGGGTCACCGATGAGCAGCAAAAAGGTATCGAGGGGGCATCCGTCACGCTGGTCCGCGTCAGGGATTCATCACTATACAAAATACTGGTCACCGACAAACAGGGAGCTTTTGATCTGAGCAATGTGCCCGCAGGGGACTATCGTATAAGCGTAACTGCCATCGGCTATACCGTTGTACCAGGACAGACCTTTGAAGTAGGCAGCGATAGAGTCATCCGGCTGAACGATATACGGCTGGCGCCTCAGTCTTCGAGCTTGCACCAGGTGGAGGTAGTCGGCAGGAGACCGTTGATCGAAATGCGCCCGGACAGGATGATCCTCAACGTGGATGCCTCCATCACCAATGTGGGCGGTACGGCATTGGAAGTGCTGCAAAAATCGCCCGGGGTGACGGTGGACAAAGATGGCAATATCAGTCTGAAAGGCAAGCAAGGGGTCACCGTGATGCTTGACGGCAAGCCTTCCTATCTTTCGGGGCCCGATCTGGCCGCACTGCTCAGCAGCATGAGCGCCAGCCAGCTGGATCAGATAGAGATCATGACCAATCCTCCCGCCAAATACGATGCCGCCGGCAATGCGGGCATAATCAATATCCGGACAAAGAAGAACAAGGGGAAGGGCTTTAACGGTAGCGTAAACCTCGGGTATGGTCAGGGCCGGTATCCAAAGACCACCAATAGCCTGAACCTGAACTATCGTACGGAAAAATACAATCTCTTTCTCAGCTACAACTCCAATTACATACGAGGTTTTACAGACCTGCATATCATCCGTCACTATCTCGCTCCTGACGGCAAAACGCTGACTGCCATCTTCGACGAGCCAACTTACATTCGGAGAAGGTTATCCAATAATACGCTGAAGCTGGGGATCGACTATTATCTTTCCAAAAAGACCACGCTCGGCGTCGTAATGTCAGGGTTTATCACGCATCGCGATACCCGTGGTGATGGCAGCGGGTATTTAGAGGACCCGAAAGGTATCACCGACAGCTCTGTCTACACTGCCAGCGACAGCTATAACAAGGTACACAACGGAACGGTAAATCTCAATCTCCGTCACAGTTTCGACTCCGCGCATGAGCTGAGCGCGGATGTGGATTATATCATATACAACGGACGCAATCCACAACTATTCATCAGCACCGCTACGCACCCCAACGCGCCGACGGACAGCAGCCAGCTGCGTGGCCTGATCCCTTCTGTCATCACCATCTGGTCTGGCAAGGCGGATTATACACAATCGCTGAGCAAAACCCTCAAGCTGGAGGCGGGTTGGAAATCCAGCTACGTGACGACGGACAATACCGCCTACTATGATAATCTGATAGGAGGAACATGGGAGCCCGACTACGGAAAGACAAACCATTTTATATACCGGGAGAATATCAATGCCGTCTATGTCAATCTGAACAAAGAATGGGGTAAATGGTCGGTTCAGGCAGGTGCCCGTTTTGAAAATACCAATTATCGCGGGCATCAGCTAGGGAACCCTATGAAGCCAGACTCCGCCTTTGACAGACAATATAATAATATCTTCCCCACTGCATACATCAGCTATCAGGTGGATAAGGACAATCAATTCACCTTGTCGACAGGACGGCGTATCGACAGACCCGCCTACCAGGACCTGAACCCGTTCTTGTTTTATGTCAACCAGTACACCTATCAGCAGGGGAATCCTTTTCTGAATCCTCAGTATACGATGAACGTGGAGCTGAGCCATATTTTCAAAGGGATGCTGACCACGACATTGAATTATAGCAATACGCAATCTTACTTCACACAGATATTTCATTCCAGCGGAGACACCACCACGTTCAGCAATGGCAATCTGGGAAGGCTGGAGAGTGTAGGAGTGTCGGTGAATGCACAGCTAAACCCGACCGAGTGGTGGTCGGTAACGTTGCATGTGGACGCGATCTATAAAAAAGTGACTGGCTTTTCGGACGGCGACGCAATACACACCGAGGGAGTGACCGTATTTTCGGAGTGGAATAACCAGCTGAAGTTCAAAAAGGGCTGGGCGGCGGAGCTGTCGGGGTATTTCGATTCCAGGGATGTGGAGGGACAGTTTGTAACGCAGCCTTTCTGGCAATTGTCTACGGGGGTGAGCAAGCAGGTGATGAAGGGGAAGGGTACGTTGAAGATGAATGTGAAGGATATTTTCTTTACCGACTATCTACGGGCGGGTGTGACCTATCAGAATGTGCGGGAGCATTTTGTACAAAGCAATGACACACGGCAGGTGAACCTGGGATTTGCCTATCGGTTTGGCAAGGCATTGAAAGGACCGGCGCATAGGAGTAATGGCGGGGCGGGGGATGAGCAGAACAGGGTGAGGTTGTAGATATCCAGCCTGTTGGCTTCCTGGCCCATTTTTTTGCTATATTACATAGCAATCAACGCATATGCTGGAAACCAACTTCAAGCTGCTGTTCCGCAGTCTCTGGCGAAATAAAGCCTTTTCTCTTTTAAACATCTTTGGCCTGGCCGTAGGCATTGCCGTAAGCCTGCTGATCTTTTTGCTTATCCGGTATGAGCTTAGCTTCGACACCTGGCATGCCAACCGGGACCGCGTATACCGTGTGATCTCTGTGGAGGCTTACCGTAATGGCACCACGAGCTACGATGGTTGCGCCCCCGTGCCTTTGGCCGATGCATTGCGCCAGGAATTTCCCCAGGCCGAGCAGGTGGCGCATGTGTGGAGGGGTGGAAAATGGCCATTTATCCTGCCGGCAACCAAGGGCAGCGATGAGAAGCTGGTAGAGGCAGATAATATATATGCCGCGGATACTCCCATATTTAAAATGTTCGATATTCCCTGGCTGGCTGGTACTCCCGGCTCGGCCTTAAAAGAACCATACACGATGGCTATTTCCCGCAGCCAGGCCAATACCTGGTTTGGTCACTGGCAGGATGCGATAGGAAAGACCGTCCTGCAGGGCGAAGACCGCAAACCATTTCGGGTGACGGGCATAATGGAAGATCCAAGACCCAATACGGATATGGCGTTGAATGTGGTTTTGTCCTATGCCACCTATCGGGTATGGAATGAAAAGGAGCTGGCGGACCCGAACAATTTTGACAATTTCAGCACTTCTTCCCAATGTTTTTTTATGCTGCGTAAAGGACAGTCCATCTCGTCCATGGAGGCATTGCTGCCAAAGTTCGTAGCCATTCACTTTACTCCCTTGTATGTTCATTCGGATAGTCGGGATTCCTGTTTTTTCCAGCCTTTGAAAGCGATGCATTTCGACAAGACCCTCGAACGCCTTGGCAAGCCGGGGTGGTCTTATAACGAGCTATGGGCAACGGGATTGATAGGGGCCTTCCTGCTGGTGGTGGCCTGTATCAACTTTATCAATCTCGCTACAGCCCAATCGCTGACCCGCGCAAAAGAGGTGGGTGTGAGAAAAGTGCTGGGCAGCAACCGGCATCAGCTGCTGGTCGATTTCCTCCGCGAGACAGCCTTGCTCGTATTGATCGCTATGGGGCTGGGATATTTGCTGGTGATGCTGGCCTTACCATATCTGAGCCTGCTGTTGGAAAAGCCTGTAAAGCTGGATGGCTCCTGGCCGACGGTGATCTTCCTGTTGCTCACAGGTGTATTGGTGACCTTCCTTGCGGGATTTTACCCGGGCGTGGTGCTGAGCCGTTTCAATCCTATCGCCGCATTTAAAGGTAAGATCAATGCACGTGTGGCGGGTGGTATTTCCCTCCGCAGAAGTTTACTTGTGTTGCAATTTACCATTGCGCAGCTGCTGATCATCGGTACGCTGGTCATCGTACAGCAGATGGATTTTTTTCACAGCCGGCCGATGGGTTTTGAGCGAAAAGCCATTGCTCTTGTCCATCTGCCCTGGACCCGGCAGCATATCCAAAAAAGCGATTATTTGAAACAGCAGGTGTTGAACATTCCCGGGGTAGTGTCGGCCAGCCTTTGCAGTGACGCGCCTTCTACCGAGGGCAACGGATCGAGCATGTTCGTCTTCGATCATCATTCCCACCCCGAGGGATTCGAGCTGGTGCACCGGGCGGGTGACTCTGCCTATCTTTCCCTGTTCCAGATCGGCCTGGTTGCAGGGCGACTCCCCTTTAGTTCCGATACGGGCAGAAAGGAGGAATGCCTATTGAATGAGACGGTCGTCCGTATGCTGGGCCAGACGCCGGCCGGGGTGCTGGGTAAGCAAATTCAGACGGGGATGCATGATAAACCGATTGACATCGTGGGAGTGGTACGGGACTTTAACAACGGCTCATTGCGGGAGAAAGTAGCACCGCTGGCGATCTTCTCTTCATCCAATCGATTTTGGACGCTGGCAGCGAAACTGGACCCGTCAAAAATGCGGCAGACAATGACCCAGGTTCAGGCTGCCTATCAAAAAGTTTACCCTGACAACTTCTTTAATTTCGCCTTTTTTGATAATACCGTGGCCGATTTTTATCATGCTGAAGGAATTGCCGCGACCCTGTTCAAGATCTTTGCCGTACTGGCTATCTTTATTTCCTGTCTGGGTCTCTATGGTCTTGTATCGTTCATGGCGGTGCAAAAAACACGGGAAGTAGGAGTTCGAAAGGTATTGGGCGCATCGGTGTCCGACATAGTCCTGATGTTCTCAAAAGAATTTACCATCCTCATTGGATTGGCCTTCCTCATTGCAGGACCGCTGGGTTATTTCCTGATGCACCGTTGGCTGTCGGATTATTACTATCATATGCCGCTGGGCTGGGGAGTGTTTGTGGCAGCCATCCTGTCTTCCGTGATCGTGGCCTGGGGCACTGTCGGATATAAGGCCGTGAAAGCGGCGATGGCAAATCCAGTGAAGAGCCTGCGAACGGAGTAACGGCGGATCAGCTTACTTTATCCCCGCGCATCGACGAAGCCCGGACGATCAATTCCGACTTGATGATGATCGTATCTGTAGACTTTGCCGAGGCATGTCCCGCCATCTGGTCGAGGAGGCTGCGGGCGGCCTTTTCCCCCATTTCTTCTCCGGGATAGTTGATGGTGGTGAGCTTTGGGTCGATGATCTTGGAGATGACATCGTTGTTAAAACCTACGATGGCTATATCTTCCGGTACACGACAGCCTCCTTCTTTCAGCGCCTGCTGAAATACAGCCGCGCAAAAATCATTCGTAATAAAAATGCCATCGGGTCTGGAGGCCATGCCGAGCAGTTGTTTTGCTGCCTTAAGGGCATGTGTTTCGCTGAGATCACCTACGAGCACGAGAGTAGGGTCGTAGGTCAGCCCGTTGTCTGTCAGGGCCTGCTGGTAGCCTTTCAGACGGCCGGCATATACATTTCGTGTGAGGTTTGCCGTTAGATGGGCGATACGCTTGCAGCCTTGTGCGGCAAGGTGGGCGGTGGCTTCATAGCCTGCCCGGACGTTGTCGATGATGACCCTTGTACCGTAGGGGACTTCTTCGACCCTATCAAAGAATACGATGGGTATTTTCTTTTGAACAAAAGGGGTATAATGCTCCAGGTCCTTTGTATCAAAGGCCAGGGATGCAATAAGACCGTCTACCCGCTTGTGAAAAAGGTTATGGGCGTTGGATGCTTCTTTTTTATAGTCTTCGGACGAATGCCCTATGATAAGATCATACCCGGCGTCAGCGGTGACCTTTTCGATACCGGCCAGGACGGAGCTGATGAACTGGCTTTTCAGCTCATGAACGATGATGCCGATGGTATTTGTCTTTTGCCGGCGGAGATTGCTGGCGAAATTATTGGACCGGTAGCCCATCTGACGGGCCATATCGGTGATCCGTTTGCGGGTCTTTATGTTGATGGCGGGGTGGTCTTTCAGGCCCCTGCTGACGGTGGCGGGGGAGAGGTTGAGCACTTTGGCAATATCGTAGATGGTAATGTCTTTTTTAGGATCCATGCTGTGGGGAGAGACGATTTTGCCACAAATATGAAGCTTTTTTTGCCAAAAAGGGTTTTTCAAAATATTTATTGCAACCGATTGCAGGATGTTCTTATATTTACCGCTGAATTTGCGCCGGAGACTGTAATCCGGCCTTTAAAAAAAGGCGACTGCATGCTATTACTTGGGATTGATCTGGGAACTTCATCTATAAAGGTGGCTGTGGTGGATGCGGCTGCACAGCGAACACTGGTCACAGCACAATATCCGGATACGGAGGCGTCGATACTTGTCCGGCAGCCAGGATGGGCGGAACAGTCCCCCGAGACCTGGTGGGAGTATGTACAGCAGGCCATCCGGAAGGCGCATGCTTCGGGAGCCTATGATCCCCAGGATATTGCAGCCATCGGCATCGCCTATCAGATGCATGGGCTGGTGA
>Ga0105240_10011820_pt1 | contig 12123 bp, 14 predicted proteins | sample KBSC54metaG_FD_80426 | JGI IMG/M metagenome (GOLD analysis project Ga0105240, IMG submission 80426) | Corn rhizosphere microbial communities from Kellogg Biological Station, Michigan, USA - KBS C5-4 metaG | ecosystem: Host-associated > Plants > Roots > Rhizosphere > Soil | place: Michigan, USA...
CCATCGGCCAGCGCATCCTGCGCGACCTTTCCGGCCAGCGCCGCCTGCGCCCCACCGACCCGGTGAGCGAGATCGACGTGATCCGCGGCCTGGCCATGGCGCTCACCGCCGCCTCGGGCAAGCTGCTGCCGCTGGACCAGGTCCAGTCGGCCTTCTCCGCCCGCTCCAAGATGCTGATCACCCGCGATTTCGTGGAGGTCTACCTGGGTGAGGACGCCTCCGTGCAGGAGGAAGCCGAGGCGCTGATCTGGCTCACCGAGAACATCATCGGCGCCGGCAACAAGCGCGAGGCGGGCCGCTGGCTGGCCTCGCTGATCCTTAGCCTGCGCTTCGAGACCCAGAGCCGCGAGACGCACCATCCGGCCCTGCGGCTTGCGGAACTGGCCAAGCTGCAGCGCGCGGTCGCCCGCTGCGGCCTGATCGAGGAGGCCTACAAGCCCCTGCAGGCCAAGATCGGCGAGATCGGCGGGCTGGTCGAGGCCGACGCCAAGCTGATCGCCATGACCCTGCGCGCCACGGTCCCGGCCCTGAGCCGGCTCACGGCCCTGCTGAAGCTCGCCTGCGGGGAGGTCTGCCCGCTGGGACCCGCCGCCGACCGGGCCCGCGCCGAGGCGCTGAAACTCGCCCGGCAGGACGACACCCGGGCCGAACTCAGCGGCGCGCCCGACCAGGTGGACGCGATCCGCGATCTGCTGAAGCACGCCGCCCTGGCCGCCTAGGCGCCCAGCGCCGCCAGCCGCTTCTGCAGGAACCGCCGCTCGGCCGGATTGGCCGTCAGGTCGAGCGCGCGCCGGTAGGAGGCCGCCGCCTCGGGCCGTCCCAGCCGCCGCTGCATGTCGGCGCGGGCCGCGTGGGCCAGGTGGTAGTGGTCGAGCCCGCCGGCGGCGATCACGCGCTCGATCTCCGCAAGGCCGATCTCGGGCCCGTCCCGCATCGCCACCGCCACCGCGCGGTTGAGGTCGGTCACCGGCGACGGCGCGGCCTGGATCAACAGATCGTAGAGCCCGACGATCCGCGCCCAGTCGGTCTGGGCCGCGCTCGGCGCCTCGGCGTGGGCCGCCGCGATCGCGGCCTGCAGGACGTAGGGTCCCACCGGCCCGGCGGCGAGCGCATGGCGGACCAGGCCGGCCGCCTCGGCGATCGCCGCGCGATCCCACCGCGTGCGGTCCTGATCCTCCAGCAGGATGAGATCGCCCGCCGCGTCGGCCCGGGTCGCGCGGCGGGCCTCGTGCAACAGCATCAGGGCCAGCAGCCCGCGGGCCTCGGGGTCGTCCAGGAGAGCGGCGGTGAGCCGCGCCAGCCGCAGCGCCTCGGCGCAGAGGTCGGCCCGCGTCAGGTCGGGGCCGTCGGTGGCCGAATAGCCCTCGTTGAAGATCAGGTAGATGACCCGCAGGACGTCCTGCAGGCGGTCGGGCAGCTCGGCGGGCGGCGGCACCTCATAGGGGATCGCGGCCTCGCGGATCCTCGCCTTGGCGCGGACGATCCGCTGGGCGACCGTCGGCGCGCGCGTCAGATAGGCCCGCGCGATCGCCTCGGTGGTCAGGCCGGCCACCTCGCGCAGGGTGAGGGCGGCGCTGGCGTCGGCCCCGAGCGCGGGGTGGCAGCAGGTGAAGATCAGCCGCAGTTCGTCGTCGGCGATGGCCTCGGGCATGGCGGGCTCCGGCGCGGGCTCGGCCAGGGCGGCGATCGTCGGCAAGGCCCCGGCGAGCCGCGCCTGCCGCCGCCAGCGGTCGATGGTGCGAAAGCGTCCGGCCGAGACCAGCCAGGCGTAGGGATTGGCGGGGACGCCTTCGCGCGGCCACTGCTCCGCGGCGGCGGCGAAGGCGTCGTGCAGCGCCTCCTCGGCCGGCTCGAACCCGCCCAGCACCCGGATCAGGGTCGCCAGCACCCGCCGCGCCTCGGCGCGGTAGGCCGCCTCGACGGCGTCGCGCGCGCCGGCCGCGGTCAAAGGACCGGGCGCGGCTTGCTGTAGTCGGGAACCGGGCGGACCTCCACCGCGCCCAGGCGCGCCAGCGGAATGGCGGCGGCGAGGCGAACCGCCTCGTTGAGGTCGCGCGCCTCGATCATCACGAATCCGCCCAGCACCTCCTTGGTCTCCATGAACGGCCCGTCGGTGGTCGACGCCTGGCCTTCGCGCACGCGCACGGTGATCGCCTCGTTCGGCAGGGCCAGCGCCTGCGACACCACCAGATGGCCGCTCGACTTCAGCTCCTCGTCGTAGGGCATGGAAGCGGCCAGGACCGCATTGGCTTCCGGGCTCTGGTTGAAGACGGCCTTGGGGTCGAAATAGACGAGGCAGACATAACGCATGACGGACTCCTGATCGCGGCGGGTGATGCAGCTTGTCGTCCGGACCCGCGCGGATTCGACAGGGCGACAATTATTTTCCGGCGCCTGTCGAAAATACCGGGGCGCGAGCGACCAGGGCTATCGTTTCATCGCCCCAAGGACACCTCGCATGCCTCCTAACCCCTCCTCCGCACCCCTCGCCGGCGCCTGCGCGTGTGGCAAGGTCCGTTTCCGGCTGGAGGCGGCGCCGATCATCACCCACGCCTGCCATTGCCGCTATTGCCAGAAGGCCAGCGCTTCGGCTTTCGGCGTCAATCTGATGATCGAGACGACGCACGTCACCGTGCTGGAGGGCGCGCCTGAGGCGGCCGTCGGGCTGCGCGGCTGGACAGCTATGCGCTGTCCGGATTGCGAGACGTCGGTGTGGTCGCATCATCCGCACCTCGGCTCAGCCATCGCCCTCATCGGCGTCGGCCTGCTGGACGAGGGCGAGCGCCTGACGCCCGAGGCGCACTATTTCACGCGCTCCAAACATCCCTGGATCCAGCTGCCGCCCGGCGTCCCCGCGTTCGAGACGCTCGGCGATCCCGGCAAGGCGGGCGCGCGGGAGCGCATCGGCGCGGCCCTGGCCGCCGCCGCCGACGGCGGGTCGCTGCGGAGCTATGCCGGCGAGGCGCCGGCCTAGGGGCCCCGCGCGCCGCACCCCAACCCTTCGTCATCCCGGCTTCCGGCGGCTTGGCGTCCCGGGATGACGCTAACTCCCCAGCACCGCCTTCAAAGCCTCCGCAATCCGTCCCACGTCCTCGTCCGCCATACCGGGGTAGAGCGGCAGGCTGAGGCAGCGCTCGTACCAGCTCTCCGCGCCGGGCAGGTCGAGCGCGCCGTAGCGCTGGGCGTAGTAGGGTTGCCGGTGGACCGGGATGTAGTGGACCTGAGTTCCAATGCCGTACTGACGGAGGCCGTCGACCACCTGGCGGCGGGTGAGGCCGGCGGCGGCGAAGTCGATGAGCACGCACATCAGGTGCAGGACCGGGTCGCTCCAGGCGGGGCGGGCGGCGATCTTCACCGCCGGCGCCAGGGGCGCCAGCGCGGCCTCGTAGGCCTTGGCGAGCGCGCGGCGCCGAGCGGCGAACCTCGGGAGTTTCTTGAGTTGCGACAGGCCGAGCGCGCAGAGGATATCCGGCAGGCGATAGTTGAAGCCCGGCTCCGGCATCTCGTACCACCAGGGATCCGCGCCCGCTGGCCGCACCATGCCGTGGCTGCGCAGGATCCTCAGGCGCTCGGCCAGGCTGGCGTCGTTGGTGGTGACCATACCGCCCTCGCCGGTGGCGATGGTCTTCACCGGGTGGAAGGAGAAGGTGGCCATGGCCGAGTGGCGCGCGTCGCCGGCCCGCTCGGCGACATTGCCGAAGGTCATGGTCGAGCCCAGCGCATGCGGCGCGTCCTCGACCAGCACCGCCCCGGCCTCGGCCGCGAGCGCCGCCAGGGCCGGCAGCTCGGCGACATCGCCCCGCAGATGGACCGGCAGCACCGCCCGCAACCTTCGGCCCTCCAGGCGGCCGAGCGCCTCGGCCAGGGTGTCGGACGTCATCAGGCCGCTCATGGGATCGACGTCCGCGAACACCACCTCGGCGCCGACGTAACGGGCGCAGTTGGCGGTGGCGAGGAAGGTGATCGAGGGCGCGATCACCGCCTCGCCGGGCTGGACGTCGAGAGCCAGCATGGCCAGGTGCAGAGCCGCGGTGCCGTTGGAACAAGCCACGGCGTGGCGCGCGCCCACCGTCTCGGCGAAGGCGGTCTCGAAGGCCTCCACCGTCGGGCCGGTGGTCAGGAAATCGGCCCGCAACGCTTCGACGACGGCCGTAATGTCATCGTCCTCGATGGTCTGGCGGCCGTAGGGCAGCATCGGGGACGACGGGGGACCGGCCATCCTAGTCGACCGCGCGCCGCCGGCGCTGAGGCGCCGCCTCGTTGAGGACGGCCAGCAGGGCCTCCCCACTCAGCCATTCGTGATTGGTGTCGCTGGCGTAGCTGAAGCCCTCCGGGACCGGCGCGCCGGCCAGGCGCTCGCGCGGATATTCGACGAAGGCCGGCTCGATGGCATAGCGGTCGCCCAGGTCGACGGCGCCGCGGGAATCGTCCGCCGAGATCATCATCTCGTGCAGCTTCTCCCCCGGCCGGATGCCGACCACCTTGATCGGCAGGTTGGGCGCCATGGCGGCGGCCAGGTCGGTCATCTTCATCGACGGGATCTTCGGCACGAAGATCTCGCCGCCGTGCATGACGCCGAGCGAGGAGAGCACGAACTCGACGCCCTCATTCAGGGTGATCCAGAAGCGGGTCATGCGGGGGTCGGTGATCGGCAGCTCCGTCGCGCCCTTGCCGATCAGCTTCTGGAACAGCGGCGCGACGGAGCCGCGGCTACCGACCACATTGCCGTAGCGGACCACCGAGAACCGCGTGCCGATGTCGCCCGACAGATTGTTGGCGGCGACGAAGGTCTTGTCCGACGCCAGCTTGGTCGCGCCGTAGAGGTTGATCGGGTTGCAGGCCTTGTCGGTGTAGAGCGCGATCACCTGCTGCACCCGGTTGGTGAGGCAGGCCCAGACCACGTTCTCGGCGCCCAGGACGTTGGTATGGATGCATTCGGAGGGATTGTACTCGGCGGCCGGCACCTGTTTCAGAGCCGCGGCGTGGATGACGATGTCGACGCCACGCATGGCCAGAATCAGGCGCTGGCGATCGCGCACGTCGCCCAGGAAGAAGCGCAGGGTCCCCATCTTCTCGGGCCCGAAACGCTCGGCGAGATCCTGCTGCATCTCGCTCTGCTTCAGCTCGTCGCGCGAATAGATGATCACCTTGCGCGCCCGGCAGGCCGTCAGCACGGTCTCGACGAACCGGCGTCCGAAGGAGCCGGTGCCGCCGGTGATCAGGATGACCTTGCCGTCGAGGTCGAGAGAGGTCGGCGCAAATCGGCCCAAGGCGCGCTCCGAGAGGCGGCGAATCTTCACCGTATCCGCCCTTGTCGCAGCCGCGCGTAAAGAGACCGCTAACCATAATCGCGATAGTTCAGGCCATGCGACGCCGCGCACTCCTGGCCCTGATCGCCCTGGCTTCCCTTGCCCCTGTCGCCGCGCGCGCCGGCGACGAGAAGAACAAGTCGGGCAGCGACAGCAAGAAGCTGTCCGGCGGCGACGACTACATCCCGATCAATCCGCTCACCGGCACCACCAACAAGGCGGGCGGTCGGCGCGGCGTGCTGAGCGTCGACTGCGGCCTGCAGGTGACCGACCCGAAGCTGCGCGACTACACCCAGAAGTCCCTGCCACGGCTGCGGGCCGCCTATGTGCAGATCGTGCAGGTCTATGCCGCCGGCCTGCCCTCAGGCACGGAGCCCGACGCCAACTACATCGCCCAGTCGCTGCAGCGGCAGACCGACCTGATCCTGAAGCGCCCCGGCGCGCGCCTGCTGATCGGCGCGGTGGTGGCGAACTAGCGGCCGACGGCCGCTGCGAGGGTGGGGAAGGTCTCTGTCGGCGCCGCCCCGCCGCAAGCCGCGCCGAGCAAACCGCCGTCCAGCGTGGCGGGCGCGGGCGTTTTCGAGACCTGATCGGGCGTCTCGTCGAAGACCAGCGACCCGCGCAGGGTCCAGCCGATGCGCTGTTGCACCACCAGGCTCTTTGCGGCGCAATCGACGCCGACGACCCGCTGAACCACGACCAAGGCGTCCGGGTCAGGGTTGGGCGTCAGCACGGTGGCGGTCACCACACTGGCGTAGGACCCGGATCGCTGAAGGCTCGCCCAGTCCAGAAACCCTTTCGCGCCCGCCGTCGCGACGACCAGGCCATATTTCGAGTCCGCGCGGTCGGCCCCGGCGAAGGGCGCTCTTGCCCCGCGGCGCTCGACCGGCGGCACCATCAGGGGCGGCATCTTGCCCGCCGTGTCAGCGGCGGCCTTGGCGAAGGCCTGAACCAGCGTGAACGTTTGCGGCGCAGGCGTGGGCGGCGGCGCGCACGCGGCCGCGACCGCCCGTCCCAGGACGGTGCGTGGATGGGGAAACTGCGGCGCCAGATCGCGCGCCTCCGGCGGCCTGGACGACGGCGAGCCCGGCTTGTCGTAGACAATCCAGCCTGGCTGCGCGCGGTAGGTCCCCAGATCGCAGGAGACCGAATAGCGCGCGAGCCGCGCGTAGGAGGCATCCTCGAAGGATGTCCCGACAGTGAGAACCGAAATTTCGCGCTCCCCGGCCGGGCCGGCCTTGCCCGCTCGGACCTCCAGGAAGGTCTCCTGGTTCGCGAAGGTCTCGAGAGGTACGAAGTCGGCGAGCGGAGCGGCCGGCGGGAGCGGCTTGCGGTGCGCCGGTGCGGCCGACGACGCGAGCGGCGGGACGGCGGCGGCGGCGACCGCCAACGACAGGGCGACAGGCCCGCGCATGCTCAATCCTCCCTCTTCGCCCCTACGCCTGCGTCGTCCCTGACGACGTGGCGGCCATGTCCATGAAGGTTGCGAGCTTCACGTCCAGTTCGGTCACCCCGTCGGCGTCGTGGGTGGTGAGGGTGACGTCGACGCGATTGTAGACGTTGAACCACTCCGGATGGTGGTCGAGCTTTTCCGCCTGCAGGGCGCAGCGGGTCATGAAGGCGAAGGCCATGGTGAAGTCGGCGAAGCGGAAGGTGCGGCAGATGGCGTCGCGCTCGCCCTGCGCCACGCGCCACAGCGGGCGCTGCCTGACCGCCTCGGCGGCCCCGATCTTCGCGGGCCGGCTCATGCGTCCTCCTCGGCGAATTCGAGCCCCGTCGCCGCCGCCAGGTCGCGGAGCGTCTGGTCCACGTCCACCACCTTGATCGCCGTCATGCCGAGCCCCGCGGCCGGTTTGCAGTTGATGCCCAGGTCGTCGAGATAGATGCATCTCGCGGGCTCCACCGCCAGGAGTTCGCACATCATTCGATAGATGCGCGGGTCGGGCTTGCGCACCCCGGCCTTGGAGCTTTCGATGATGGCGTCGAACAGCGGCATGACCTGGCCCATGGCGCCGGCCGCCTGCTGGGCCGCGTCCTGGCCGGGGCTGTGCATCGAGACCACATTGTTGGTGATGCAGCCGACCTTGAAGTGCTGCTTGCAGGTCTTCAGCGCCGCGACCATCCGGGGCCGCAGCTCCCCGGCGAGCCGCGGCAGCACCTCGGCGCCGCGCAGCGGATGGCCGAGCGCCGTCGACTCGGCCAGGAACAGCTCGTCGAAGCCCGCCGGGTCGATTTCGTTGCGCTCGAACAGCGCCCAGGCGTTCGCATCCGGGTTGGCGGCGTTGACCCGGCGGATCAGGTCCTTGGGCAGGCCCTTCTCGGCTTCCAGGCGGTTGAAGGCCTCGAACGGCGAGGAGGTAAAGACCCCGCCGAAGTCCCAGATCACCGCCTCGATATCCGCCCGCGCCGCCATGGATGGCTCCGTATCCCGATAGAGGCGGCGGACGCTAGAGAGCGGGGCGCGGACGTGCAAGTAAGGGGGCCGATGCGTTCGCTCCTTTCCGCCCTTTCGCGCTGGCCCCGGCGGCGGCGCATGGCGCTCTACGCGGCGGCCTGCTGTGTGCTGATCTACATGACGCTCGCGCCCGGCAAGGACGTGCCCGGCGTCGGCATCACCTGGGACAAGGCCGAGCACGCCCTGGCCTGGGCCGTGCTGACCGGGGCGGGCCTGCTGCTCTCCACCCGGCGGCGCTGGGCGATCGGGGTCTTCGCCTTCCTGTTCGGGGCGGCGATCGAGGTGCTGCAGGCGACCATGGGCTGGGGCCGTGACGGCGACTGGCGCGACCTGGTCGCCGACTCCGTGGGGATCGCGGCGGCCTATCTGGCCTGGGGGCTGATGCGGCGGCGGGGCTGGGTCCGGTGAGCCCGCGCCACCGGCCCTGGGAGGAGGCGACCGATTTCCAGATCGGACTGAGGCCGATCCCGCTGGAGCGCTGGCTGGAGGGCGGCGAAGCCGACCCGGCGGCGCGCAAGGACGCCCTGCTGGCGCGCAGTCCCGGCCTGGTCTGGGCTGCGACGGCGGCCTCGCGCCCTGGCCAGGCCGAGGCGCTGGAACTGGTCGAGGCGGCCCTGGGCCCCGCGCCGACCCGGCCCGGCGACCCCCCGCTGTGGGCCGCCGCGCGGCGCACGCCGGATGACCTTTGCCTGATGGAGAAACGCGACGGCCAATGGCGGCTGACGGCGCTATCGCTCTGCGCCGGCAGCTTCTTCACGGCGGAGGCCGTGATCGGCCATAGCCTGGCCGAGCTGCACGGGCCGGTAACCGGCTTCGCCGACCGCTTCCTGGTGCGCGTGCAGCGGATCTTCGAGGGCCTGCGGCCGGAGCTGGTGCTGGAGCGCCGCAACTGGACGGTGCTCAACTCCGACGCCCTGCACACGCCCGCCTCGGCGCCGATCCGCGCCCGGATCGGCGAGATCGCGCCGGCGCGGGCCGGCGAGGTCCTCCATCTGCGGGTCGAGCGCCAGACCCTGCGGCGGCTGCCGCGCACCGGCGGCGCCCTCTTCACCATCCGGGTCTGGCTGGCCCCGCTGGCGAGCCTGGCCGAGGAACCGCAGCGCCTCGCCGCCTTCGCCGAGGCCTGGCGGCGTGCGACGCCGCAGCTTCGCGCCTACAAGCGCTTCGACCTCTACGACGATCTCGTGGAAAGCTTCCTCCGCGATCCGCAACCGGCCGCCTGAGCTCTGGGAGACCCCATGCCGACCGACACGCCGAACGAGGCGGCCCAGCCCGTCGTCTACCTGGCGACCCCCTGCTACGGCGGGACGATCACCCTGCATTTCATGAACTCGGTGCTGGCCCTGCAGGAGGCCTGCCGCGCGCGCGGCGTGGGCCTGGTCATCGACCTGATGGGCGGCGACGCCCTGATCACCCGGGCGCGCTCCAGGCTGGCGGCGCGGTTCCTGGCCAACCCGCTGGCGACCCACATCCTGTTCTGCGACGCCGACATCGGCTTTTCGCCGCAGAACGTCTTCCGCCTGCTGGACGCCGACAAGCCGGTGATCGCCGCGGTCTGCCCGATGAAGCACATCGACTGGGCCCGCGCCCGCGCGGCCGCCAAGGCCGACGCGCCGGACCTGATGGCCGCGTCACTGGGCTATGTGGTCCGCTTCATCCCGACGCCGGACCATTCGGTGGAGGTGGACAACGGCATCGCCAAGGTCTCCTACGGCGGCACGGGCTTCCTGATGATCCGCCGCACGGCGATGCAGCAGGTGGTCGACGCCCATCCCGAGCTGCGCGCCAAGATGGGCGACATGGGCGATCGGCTGGCCGACGAGGCGACGATGGTCTTCGAGACCATGATCGAGCCAGAGACCGGGCAATATCTGTCGGAGGACTACGCCTTCTGCCGGCGCTGGCGCGACCTGGGCGGCGAGATCTGGGCCGACATGGAGGCCAAGCTGACCCATGTGGGCCACGCCGCCTATACCGGCAGCCTGATCGAGGCGATGAGCGTCGGCGCGCCGAAGACCGTCAGCTAGCCGCGGCTAGCGATGATGCAGAATGACGGCGGTCCCGGCGCGTTCGACGCGGACGGGGGCGTAGGCGGTCAGACGCCGCAGGACGTCCGACTGGTTGTCGGTCACCAGCACGCCTGAGAAGCGCAGGGCGCCCGTGCGCGCGTCGGCGGTGCGGATCGGCGTCGCGAACCGCCGCGACAGGTCGGCGGCCACGTCGGACAGCGGGGTGTCGCGGTAGATTAGCTGGCCGTTGGTCCAGGCGAAGGCCTGGTCCGGATCGGAGACCTTCAGCACCGACCCCACCTGGCCGGCGAAATGGGTCAGCTCCTGGCCGATGGTGACGCGGGTCGGCTGGGCCTGGGGCGCGCCGGCGGGACGCACCTCGACGACGCCGCGGCGCACGGTCAGGTCCATCAGGTCCGAACGGTGGCGCAGGTTGAACTCGGTGCCGACCACACGCACCTGGCGGTCGCCCACGGCGATCAGGAAGGGACGGTTGGCGTCGTGCGCCACATCGAACACCGCCTCGGCGTCGGCCATCTCCACGCGGCGGGCGTCGGGGCCGAGGGCGACGGTGATCCTTGACGCCGCGTTCAACCGGATGTGGGTGCCGTCCGCCAGGGTGATGGCCTTGGTCTCGCCCGGGCGGGTCTCGAAGGTCTGGGTGGCGACACTGGGGGTCCAGACACCAAGGCCCACCGCGACGGCGAGGCCGGCGGCGATTGCAGCGCCCGCGCCGATCCAGGCGCGGCGGCGGGAGACCTGCGGCGCGCGGATCGCCTGGCGGCGGCGCGCAGCGACCAGGGGACGGCCGCCCAGCTCCTTGGCCAGCGGGGCGTATTCCAGGTCGATCCAAAGGGTCTCAAGCTGCTCGTAGGCCTGGGCGTGCGCCGGCGAGGACTGCAGCCAGCGTTCGAACGCCAGCCAGTCTTCGCCAGTCGCAGCCTCCCCTTGGAGGCGGGCGAACCAGCGCGCCGCCTCCTCAGCTATCCGGCCGGAGATGTTGTTGGTCTCGCTCATCAAGTCCTGGCCTGCGACGGGACGGACCCGCCGCTTTCGATGACATGACGCCACCGGGGGCCAACCGCCTCCAAATAACGTGTTTCGCCAATCACGGAAGTCTCGCCAGGAGGTGCTTGAGCGCGGCCATCATGTGTTTTTCCACCGCGCTGCGGGAAATGCCAACCGCGGCGGCGACCTCGGGGTGGCTGAGCCCCTCGAACTTGTGCATGCGGAAGACCCTCTGGGTCTGCGGGCTGAGCTCTTTCAGCGCCTCGGTGATCAGGGCCAGGCGCTGTCGCGCGGCGACCGCGGCCTCGGCGCTGGGTTCGGCCGAGACCTCGTGGACACCCACCCGCGTGGTCTGGCTGTCCAGCCAGGCGCCCTCGCGATGCGCCGCGCGGCGCTCGCCCCGCAGGCGGTCCAGCATCAGGTTGGAGCCCAGGCGGTAGAGGTAGGCCATCGGGTTCTGCACCTCGACCGCCGGGTCGAGGCCGGAGAGGCGGACATAGATGTCCTGCGCCAGGTCCTCGGCGGTGGCGGCCGAGCGCAGGCGCACGGTGAAGAACCGCACGAGATCGGCCCGCCGCTCCAGATAGAGCGCGATCAGCGATGCCCTGCCGTCGTCAGCCAAGTCCGACCCACTTCCCGACGCCCCCGAAGACGCCTTTCCCGAACGGCCTATAGGGGTCGGCGCGGGGCGGCAACAGGCCCTGGGTTGCGCGCGCCGCCAACGGGCCGCCGCGCCGCGTCGGCTTGCCCGCGATCAGACGGTTTCCACCCCGAGGCGCTGCGGGTATGAGGGCGGATGCGCGCACCGTCCCGGGCTCCCCCGCGTCCTAAAGCCGCCGCGGCCGCGCCGGTCACAGGCTCCCCCTTAGCGGGCGCCCTCGAACTCGGCGTCATCGTGCCGACCTTCAAGGAGGCGCCCAATGTGCGCCCCTTGCTGGCCAAGCTGGAGGCCGCGCTGCAGGGTGTCGTCTGGCAGGCGATCTTCGTCGACGACGACAGCCCCGACGGCACCGCCGCGACCGTCAAGGCGATCGCCGCCGTCGACCCGCGGGTGAGCTGCCTGCACCGCATCGGCCGCCGGGGCCTGGCCGGGGCGGTGATCGAGGGCGCCATGGCCAGCGCCGCTCCCTTCGTGGCGGTGATCGACGGCGACATGCAGCACGACGAGACCCTGCTGCCGGCCATGCTCAAGGCCCTGCAGGAGGACCGCGCGGACCTGGTCGTCGGCAGCCGCTACCTGGCGACCGCCGGCTCGGACGCCTCGGCGCTGGGCGCCACCCGCGAGGCCGGCAGCCGGCTCGCCAACTGGCTGGGCAAGCGGGTGCTGCGCGCCGAGGTCACC
>Ga0105240_10011824_pt1 | contig 12121 bp, 8 predicted proteins | sample KBSC54metaG_FD_80426 | JGI IMG/M metagenome (GOLD analysis project Ga0105240, IMG submission 80426) | Corn rhizosphere microbial communities from Kellogg Biological Station, Michigan, USA - KBS C5-4 metaG | ecosystem: Host-associated > Plants > Roots > Rhizosphere > Soil | place: Michigan, USA...
CCGCCAAGCTTGATGCAGGTGTCAGTGCCGGGAATATAGAAGAAGCCCGCGCCGTACAGCGAGCAAACCCGCACATACTCGATCGCCTTGGCCTTGACGGGAAGATCCGCCGCCTGCGCCCCGCTGATGGCCAGCAGCGCTGCCGCCGAGCCGAGGATGAGTTTTCTTGTCGAAGTCATCGCTATTCTCCAGTAATGCTCTACGCGCTGGTTCACGTGTAGATGCTTGACGACCCAGATAATCCCGAACCGGTTTTTTGAAATGACAGCTTTGCGGATCCGCAGCATTTCGCCGACGAGCATGGCTTTTCTGCAACTCAATCCTGAGTAACAAAGCTAATTTTCGCAGCGATCCTTGATCTTATGATTATCATCATACCATCGTGCCCGGCTGGCTCGCGCGGCGGTCCATCAAGGTCGTTAGGACCGCACAAATGAAAAACCCCGTCCGCTGGGGATCAGCGAACGGGGTAGGTCAGAGCAACAGCAGCGTACGGATACGATGCTGCGCTAATAATATTCACGAACAGCATTAAGGGGCCACGACATTGTCTCATGCTCAAGCGACTGTGATGCCCGCGTCGTCGAAGGTATCATTGGCCGCTTCGGGTTCATCGCGGCTATTCGGGTTGAACCAAATGATCGTCAGGCGTGAACGATGCGCCAAATAATGGCGCCAAGCGCGCCGACCCAAAGCACGATGGCGGCGAGCGCCTGAATTGCGAAACCACGCCCGCGTTTCGCGACGGCCTGCGCATAGCCGAGGATGTAGAGGATGCGGCCGACGACCCAGACCAGCCCCAGCCCTGCTGCGAGAGGGTCGCTGATATAGACCGCGAACAGCCACAGCGACGGCAGGAAGATCGGAAGCCATTCCAGCGTGTTCATCTGGGCGCGGAACACCCGCTCGAAATCGGGATTGCCCGAGATCGCGGGTAGCTTGACGCCGAATTTGCCGCGCGCCTTCGACACCAGAATCGAAGAGTAGAAGTAGACCAGGATCGCCAGACAGGTGACCAGCGCGGTGAAATGGTACATGGCGTAATCCCTCTCGTAGAGTCGTTGCTTAGTAGCCGGTCATCTCCAGATATCCTAATCCGGTGTGGCTGCCGGCAAAGCTGATCGGACCTTCCCAATAGGGGAAGCTGGTTCCCATCCAGCTCCGTGGATTGAGCGGCGTGCAGTCGATCGCGAGGCCAAGTCCGGGAATGGCGATGCGCCATGCGGTCGGGATCTTGCGTCCCTCGATTTCGGTGAAGGCCTGCGGCGTCATGATGATGTCTGATGTGGCAAGCAGGGCCGTGCTGCCGTCGCGCGCGAACCATTTGCCCGAGCCGTAATGCCGGCCGTCGGTCTGGCGCATCCGGTACAGCATCAGTTTGTCGCCGGAGGTGAGATGCAGCGAAAGCCAGTCCCATCCGGACTGGTCCGGTGCCAGCGGCTGGCTGCTCCACTCGCGGTCGAGCCAGGCTTGGCCGGTAACGTCAGCAGACTTGTCGTCGATGACGACGCTGCCTTTCACCCGATAATACGGCTGGCTGTAATAATACGAGGCCTGTTCGCGGAGCGACTTGCGGCTGTAGCCGCCGTCGCCTTGCAGCACCAGCGGCCGTTCCGCGTCGAGGCGCAGCGCGTAGCCGAAGCTATCGCCCGACGCGCTCAGTTCGAGCGGAGCGATCGTGTTGCTGTCCATCGCATCGCGCCCGCGCATCTCCCAGGCATCGATCCATGCGTGAAACGGACTTGCTTCGACACCGGCCTGGCCGACGCCGCCGCGCGCAAAAGTCTGCGCATAGCGGTGGGTGTCGGCGCGGGTGACCGCGGCGTGGCCCATCCAGATTTGCTGGTTGGCCCAGCCTTCCGGCGGCCCGCCGGCGGCAACTGCCTGGCGAAACAGCGTCCACTGCGCGCCATAGGCGGTGCCGTTGCCGTCGACGAGGTTGGCGGTCACGTACCACCATTCGATGCGAAACCCCGGATGCGGGCCGTGATCTCCGGGAAATGAGAATGTCTTGCCGGGGACGACAGCTTCAAATCCGTTTGTGCTTTCGCCGAGGCCGGCAAAGCCTTGCGCCGAAACCTTGCTGCCGAGCCCGGCGAGCAGCACGCCGGCCACAAAGCCGCGGCGGGTGATGGCGCTGCTACCGTTCATTGGCAAAGATCCGGATCAGGTCGGCCGGCTGCATCCGCGCCAATCGTATCACTGGCAAAGCCGATGCAGCGAGCGCCGCCGCCATGGCGACGACGACGAGCGCCAGCAATTGTAGTGGAAACACCTGGAACGGCAGCCGCCAGCCGAATGCCTTGACGTTGACGACCGCAAGCAGGCACCACGCTACCAAGAGACCGAGCGGCAGCGCGAACAGCGTGGTGATCAGCGCCACCGACATCGTCTTCAGAAGTTCGATGATCGCCAGTTTCCGTCGCGTGATGCCGATCGCCCACAGCGGCGCCAGTTGCGGCAGCCGCGAGTTGGCCAGAGTCAGCAGGCTGGTGAGCAGTGCGATGCCGGCGACGCCGAGCGTGAAGGCATTCAGCGCGGCAGTGACGGAAAATGTGCGGTTGAAGATTCGCTTCGATTCCGCCTTCATGGTCGCCTGATCGGCGACGTTGCGGTCGTCGAGGCCGAATTTTTCCTGCATTGCTGCGATCAGCGCTGCGATCTTCGGCCGTTCGACCCGCAGGCCCATTCGCGTCAGCGGGATTTCCGGAAAGCGCCGCGTCAGGGCGGCAAAGTTGACCGCGACCTGGCCTTTCGGATTGCCGTAATCAGCGTAGATGCCGACCACCTCGAGCGGCCAGTTGCCGCCGGGCACGGGTACGTCGATGCGGTCGCCGAGGCCGATGTGAAGACGCCGCGACAGTTGTTCGCTGACGAGGCAGGTGTCGCCGGGCCGCAGCCTGATCCATGCCTTGTCGGCCGCTTCCAGCAGCGGCCAGTTGTCCCGGTAGGTCGGGTGATCGGGCAGGCCCAACACCTCGATCGGCGCGCCCGCGAGTTGCGTCTCAGCGCGGCCGCCCGGCAATATGGCTTCGACTTCGGGGCGCTCGCCGAGCCACGCCTTGATCTCGTTTGCCTGTTGATCGCTCGCCGCGTTGACGTAGACATCCGCCGCCAGCCGCCCGTCGAGCCAGACCAGGAAGGTACGGCTGAAGCTCTCGACCATGGTGGCGACGCCGACATTGACCGCGAGCGCGAGTAATAGCGCCATCAGCGCCAGCGACAATCCCGACAGTTGCTGGCGGCTGTCGGCCCAGAACCAGATGCTGAGCGGGCTCCTGGCAAACCGTTGGCCGAACGCCAGTGCCGCTTCCAGAAACATCGGCAGGATCAACGCCGCGCCGAGCATCAGGGCGGCCAGCACGGCAAAGCCCGCGATGAGGGAATCGCCGAACCACAACAAGCCGCCGGCGGTCGCGAACACGGCCATCGCCGCGATGCCTTGAAATGTCAGCCAGCGGCGCTGCGCCTGTTGCCAGGCCTGCGGTTGCGCCGTGGCCAATAGTGGCAGCCGCAGCGCCTTGGCGAGGCTGGCGGCCGCTGCTGCCAGCGCGCCCAAGATGCTGATGGCGATGCCGGCGATCCACCATTCCGGCTTGAGCGTCAGCTGTCCCGGAATTTGCGCGCCATACAATCCGCGCAGCGAGGCTGCGACATCGGGCAACAAGGCTGCCGCGATGAAATAGCCGCACACCAGCCCGATCAATCCCGCGACCAATGCCAGCGATACCAGTTCAGTCACCAGCACCGCGTTGAGCATCCGCGCCGAGACACCGCAGGCGCGCAGGGTGCGCAGCATCGTCAACCGCTGCTCGAAGGCGAGTCCGACGGCCGAATTGACGATGAAAAGGCCGACAAAAAACGACAGCAGCCCGAACGCCGTGAGGTTCAGATGAAAACTGTCGGTGAGGCGTTCGAGATCGCTTTCGCTGTTGGGCTCGATCAGGCGAAGCCTGTCGCCGGTGATGCTTTCGAGCGCCGCACGCTTGCCCACGGTCTTGTTGGTAGCCTTGCCGATCAACAGGCGGGTCAATTGATCCGGCATTTTCAGAAGGCTCTGGGCTATGCCGATATCGACCACCAGCACGCCCGGCACCAGTTGCGGTTGCACGCGCAGTGGCGGCAGCAGCGCGCCGCCGTTGGTCGAAGGTCGGGTGCCCTCGGCGAGCCTGAGATCGGAAAGCGTCTCCGGCGCCACCAGCATCTCTCCCGGCGGCATCATGAAGGATCGCAAATCGTTCTTGCCCGAATCGTTCTTGCCCAAGTCGTTCTTGCCCAAATCGTTCTTGCCAATGGCGGGCGCGCTGCCGACTTCCGCTGGCAACGTCACCGGCTCGATGCCGAGCAGGCGGAACGCGCGGCCGTCGATCTGGATACGGCCTTCGAGCACCGGCGATACCGGCCAGCCGGCGCGGCGCAGCTCGACGAAGAGTTTTTGCGGGAAGGTCGCGCCTGACTTTGCGACCAGCATGGCAGTGCGGGTTCCGCCGAACGTGGCGGCGGCGCGATCGTAGGAATTGCGCGCCTGCTGGTTGAGCGCCTGCACCCCGCTCCACAGCGCGGTCGCCGAAATCAATCCGATCAACAGCGTCGCGAGCTGCATCGGATGCCGCCGCCAGTGGCTCAGCAACACGGCCAGCGTCCAGAGCGCGCGCCTCATGTGACCACTCCCGAAATTACTCCGGCGTGGAGGTTGACCTGACGGTCGAGTGTGGCGGCGAGCCGGGCGCTGTGGGTCACCATCAGGAAGCCGCAACCCGAGCGCGCGACCAGATCGCGCGCCAGCGCCAGCACTTCGTCCGCGGTGTCCTCGTCGAGATTGCCGGTCGGCTCGTCCGCCAGCAACAGCAGCGGTCTTGTCGCCAACGCCCGGCCGATCGCAACCCGCTGCTGCTGGCCGCCGGACAATTGCTCGGGATAACGCTTGAGAAAATTCGATAGGCCCAGCCGCTCCACCAGCTCGCGGTGCCAGTCGGGATCGTGACGGCCGGCGATGCGCGCCTGGAACACGAGATTGTCTTCTACCGAGAGGCTCGGGATCAGGTTGAATTGCTGAAACACCAGGCCGAGGCGGTCGCGCCGCAATTCGGCGCGGCCGGCATCGCTGAGCTCCGACACCAGCGCGTTGTCCAGCCTGATCTCGCCGCCATCGGCGGCATCGAGGCCGGCGATCAGATGCAGCAGCGTGCTCTTGCCGCTGCCGGATTCACCTGTCAGCGCCACGCTCTCGCCGGCGCGGACTGCCAGATTGACCCCGCGCAGCACGGCAATCTCTTCGCCGGCGGCGCGGTAGCTCTTGGTCAGGCCGGTAACATCAAGCACAACAGGGCTGCCGCTGGTGATGGCCACGATGGCCGCGCCTCACATTGGTTTCTGGAATTTGGACTTCTAGGATTTGGGCTTCTGGTATTTCAGCACGAATTCGTCGTTCGGCACCGTCGGCTGGAACACCTTCTGGTCCCTGGGATCTTCGGGGTTACGCAGAAAATCGGCTTCCGCGACCAGCTTGAAGCCGGCGGCCTCGATCTCCTGCTTGAGCGTGCTTTCCTCGATCCGGTGCAGCGTCTTGGCGACGTTGACGCCGTCGCCTGGCTTGGCGGAGTGGTCGGCGATAACGAGGAAGCCGCCGGGTTTGAGGCTAGCGAACATCTTCTTGTTCATGGCGGCGCGATCCACCTCCATGTAGGTGATGTCGTGATAGGCGAAGAAGAAGGTGATCAGGTCGAGGTTGGAAACATCCGGCGGAATCGGATCGTCGAAATTCCGGACGACATGAACGACGTTCTTCATTGCCGGCTTCTGGGCGCGGATGTCGAACTTGTCCTTGACGAAGCGTTCGATCACGGCGGCCGAATCCTGGGCGTAGACGGTGCCCGACGGACCGACGGCGCGGGCCAGCAGCTCGGTGCTGTAGCCGGCGCTGGCTTCCATATCCAGAACCTTCATCCCGGTCTGGACGCCGGTAAAGGCCAGCATCTTGGCCGGCTGGCGGCGCTTGTCGGCCTGGCGGTCGGCGTCGGTCCGGTCGGGGGAGGCGACGATGGCGGCATAGTCGGGTGTGCTGCCTGCCTGTGCGAAGACGCCCGACGGGGGCGATATCGCCAGCGAGACAAGCGCGCCGACGAGCAAAGTGCGCCGATAGACCGTTCCAGACATGAGCATTCCCCTTTGTTTCCGGCAACATATCAGGGCAGCGGTATCAGATCACGGCCTCAATCCGGTGGCGACGGGATCGTGATCTGCAGCGTTTTCGAGCGAAGCATGCCCTCGGACTTGATCCGGAGGTGGGTACCGGTTCGCGTCAAGAAAACCCGTCAAGGTCAAATTCGGGAGGTCGGTTCTGGAGTACCAGGACCGAGCTCCCGGTTGCTGGACCTTCCGGGACAACGTCATGCGGCGCGATAGGGGCAGCTTGCAGTTGCAGCGCATGCAAAGTCACCCGCAAATCCACGGTTGCGTTGCCGGGAAAGCCGTGGCTAGCATCAGACAAGTCCGGTTCAACCGGCCACGATAAAGAGCGAAGACAAAATATAACGGGGAGAAGCCAGTCATGACCACGCAACCGACGCCCAAAGGCGCCTGGAAAATCACATTCCTGCTGTTCCTGTTCATGCTGGTGAACTTCGCCGACAAGATCGTGGTCGGTCTCGGCGGCGCGCCGATCATGGACGAATTGAAGCTGCAGCCGGAGCAGTTCGGCCTGCTCGGCTCCTCGTTCTTTTTCCTGTTCTCGATCTCGGCCATCGTCGTCGGCTTCATCGTCAATCGTGTCGCCACCCGCTGGGTGCTGCTGGCGATGGCGATGATCTGGTCGCTGGCGCAGTTTCCGATGGTCGGCACCGTCAGCTTCACCACGCTGCTGATCTGCCGCGTCATCCTCGGCGCCGGCGAGGGCCCGGCGTTCTCGGTGGCGGCGCATGCGATCTACAAATGGTTTCCCGATGAGAAGCGGACGCTGCCCACCGCGATCCTGTCGCAGGGCTCGGCGTTCGGCGTGATCCTTGCGGTGCCGGCGCTGAACTGGATCATCGTCAATCATAGCTGGCACTACGCCTTCGGCGCGCTCGGCGTGGTCGGCCTGATGTGGACGCTGGCGTGGTTCGTGATGGGCAAGGAGGGCCCGCTGGTGCAGTCGGCCGCGATGGCGGCGGCGGATCCCCGTGTGCCCTATGCGCGGCTCCTGACCTCGCGGACGTTTCTCGGCTGCTGTGCCGCGACCTTCGGCGCCTATTGGGCGCTGTCGCTGGGCCTGACCTGGTTCACGCCGTTCATCGTCAAGGGATTGGGTTTCTCGCAAAAGGACGCCGGCTGGATTTCGGTGTTGCCCTGGGTGTTCGGCGCCACCATCGTGCTGCTGACCGGCTGGATCTCTCAAATCATGATGGCGCGCGGCTACTCAACGCGCGCCGCGCGCGGCGTGCTCGGTTCGGTGCCGCTGATCGTCGGCGGCCTGATCCTGGCCGTGCTGCCCCATATCGCTCCCGGCGGCATAATGATCGCGTTCCTGGTGGTCGGGTCCGGATTGTGTGGATCGATCTATGTGGTCTGCCCGCCGATGCTCGGCGAATTCGCCCCGGTGCAGCAGCGCGGCGCGGTGATCGCGATCTATGGCGCGATCTACACGCTGGCGGGCATGATTGCGCCGTCGGTGATGGGCAGCGTGATCCAGCACGCGGCCGTGCCGATGGACGGCTACATGACCGGCTTCACGATCAATGCGGTGGTGCTGGTGGTGTCGGGCTTGCTTGGCCTGGCGCTGCTCTGGCCCAATACCGAACGCGCACGGATGGCGGCAGGGCAGGAAGCGGCCCAGGCCAAGTTCGCGTGAGAGAGTAACAACTCCCTCGTCGTGCCTGCGAACACAGGGACCCAACCACCGCGGCTGATAATTTAGATAAGCGTCGGCCCATCGCTTCATCGATGGGTCGCGGCGTATGGATCCCTGCGTTAGCAGGGATGACACCGTCGGTGGGCTACGACCTAACCCGCCGCCGCGCCGAACTGGCGTGCGTCACCCTGCGCGCCGCGCACCAGTTTGCCGGGGTGGGCGCCGGTGGCGCTGCCGCCGCGTTGCGTCACCACGCCTGACACGATGGTGGTGTCGTAGCCGTCGACCTGCTGCAGCAGGCGGCGGCCGCCGACGGGCAGGTCGTAATGCACCTTCGGCGGATGCAAATGCAGTCTGTCGTAGTCGATCACGTTGACGTCGGCCTTGAAGCCCGGCGCGATCACGCCGCGATCGTAGAGGCCGACCGAGAGCGCGGTCTTGCGCGCCTGCGCTGCGACCACGAACGGGATCGAGAGCTTTTCGCCGCGGCTGCGGTCGCGGGTCCAGTGCGTCAACAGATAGGTCGGGAACGAGGCATCGCAGATGATGCCGCAATGCGCGCCGCCGTCGCTGAGGCCAGGCACCGAATGGGGATCGCGCAGCATCTCGCGGGTCGCATCGAGATTGCCGTCCGAGTAATTCAGGAACGGCACATAGAGCATACCGCGGCCGTCCTCGGTCAGCATCGCCTCATAGGCGAGCTCTTCCGGTTGCCGGCCCTGGCGGCGGGCCTGTGCGCCCAGCGTATTTTCCGGCGGCTGTTCGTAGTCCGGCGGATTGCCGAGCAGATACATCTTGTCGTAGTTCGGCCGGAAGAACAGCGGATCGTCGGTTGAGGTGGCGTGCTCGCTCAGGATCGCCTTGCGCGTTTCAGCCTGGTGCAGGCGCTTCAAGCGCTCCGCTAGCGGAAGATGGGCAATCGCCTTGTAGCTCGGATGGGTCTGGAAGGGATTTCGCGATAGTTCCAGCCCGAGCATCAGCCCGACCGGGCGGGCAGGGATCTGTGCGGTGATGTTCAGACCTCGCGCGGAGGCTTCGCTGATGATGTCGAGCGTCTTGCGCCAGCGCTGCGGCTCCTTGTCGTTCTGCGTGATCGAGAACGTCACCGGGATTCTGGTGTTCTCGGCGACCCGCAGCATCATCGGCAGGTCTTCGTTGATGGTGGAGAGATCGAGCACAAACTGCAGCACGCTGCGCCCTTGCGCATGCATCGCAGCCGCAATCGCGGTCAACTCATCTTCACCGGCCTTCAGGGTGGGCGTGAAGTCGCCGGTCGAGGTACGGTGGTTCAGGGTACGCGAGGTCGAAAAGCCAAGCGCGCCGGCGCGCACCGCATCGCCCGCCAGTGCCGCCATCGCCTTGTTGTCTTCGGGCGTCGAGGGGTCGCGCCGTGCCCCGCGCTCGCCCATCACGTAGACGCGCAACGCGGCGTGCGGCAGTTGGGCGCCGATGTCGATGTCGAAATTTCGTTTGGACAGCCACTCCATGTAATCCGGAAAGCTTTCCCAGGCCCAGGGAATGCCGGCGCTCAGCACCGGCTCCTGAATATCCTCGCCGCCTTCCATCAGCTGGATCAGGCGAACGTGGTCGGCCGGACGACACGGCGCGAAGCCGACGCCGCAATTGCCCATGATCGCTGTGGTGACGCCGTTCTGCGACGAGGGCGTGATGTCCTGGCTCCAGGCAACCTGGCCGTCGTAGTGAGTGTGGACGTCGACGAAGCCGGGCGTGACCAGTTTGCCCTTGGCGTCGATCTCTTCCTTGCCTTTGGCGGCGACCTTGCCGACTTCGGTGATGCGGCCGCCGGTGATGGCGACATCGGCCTCATAGAGGTCACCGCCCTTGCCATCGGCAATGTTGCCGCCGCGGATCACGAGGTCAGGGGTCGAGGTCATGGCTTCCATCCCTAAAATTGTTCTGTTGCCGCATCATCCGACGTCCCCGCAGGCTGTCAACCGGCCGGGATGAGGTTCTGGGATGCGTTGGCTGATTTAAGCGGTTCCCGCCGGCTTGCGGTCGGTAATCATCGCCAGCACAACCGTCAGCACCATGAACACGACGGAGGCGCCGAACACCCAATGCGGCAAGCTCTGGTCCATGATCCAGCCGTACAGCAGCGGGCTCAAGATGCCGCTGAAATTGAAGCCGGTGGAGACGATGCCGAAGGCGCGGCCGGCCGCCCCCGCAGGGGCGGCATTACGGACCAGCATGTCGCGCGACGGCGCGATGACGCCGCCGAGGAAGCCTGCCAGTCCCATCGCCGCGGTCAGCACTGTCGTCGGCAGATTGACGGTGGCGATGACCGTGATGATGACGGCATTGATGCCGAAGCAGGCGGCGGCGACGCTGCCGTGGCGGCTGGTGCGGTCGGCCAGATAACCACCCGCGAGCACCCCGACCGCGCTGGCGCCGAGAAAGGCCGTCAGCGCGATATTGGCGGCCGAGAAGGTGACACCGTAACCGGTCATCAGCGCGACGACGCCGAAATTGTTGATGCCGGCATTCGACAGGCCGAGCAGCATGAAGAAGATCGTCAGCACGATGATCGCAGGGGTCAGGATGTTTTGCTTCGCCGCCGCGGCGCCATCGCTGCCGCGATCGGCCGAACTGGCGTCGGGAATACCGACGGCAATCAACAGCAGCGCCACTGCCGGGCCGACCGCGCCTGCCACGATCAGGGCACCGAGGCCGCCGACCGTTGCCACCAGCGCCGCCATGATGGCGGGCGCGACGGCGCCGCCGACGAAGCCGGCAAAGGTGTGGATCGAAAAGGCGCGGCCCATCCGCCTGATGTCCATGTGTGCCGACAGGATCGCGTAATCGCACGGATGATAGACGCTGTTGGCGAGGCCGAGCAGCGCGGCGCAGAGGATCAGCGAGGTGTAGCTCAGATGCATGCCGAGCAGGATCAGCGCGAGGCCGCCGACGGTGAGGCCGATCAGCAGCACCTTGCGGGCGCCGATATGGTCGGCGAGATAGCCGATCGGCGCCTGCGTCAGGCCGGAGACGACCCCGAACACGGTCAGCGCAAAGCCGAGCTCGATATAGCCGACGCCCAGTTGCGCCTTCAGGTACGGAAACAGCATCGGCAGCACGAACAAATGGAAATGGCTGACCCAATGCGCGATCGAAATCGCCGTCAGGGTGCGCAGCGAGGTGTCCGCCTTCGATTGTTGCGGCGCGGCGAGAATATCGACCATGTCAGCTCAAAACCCCGTATCGTCTACGGTCCGGCAAGGCTCTGAAATCAAGGCTCTGAAATCAAGGCTCTGAAATCAAGGCACTGAAAATCAAGGCGCGGTGAAAATATAGGCTGGCGGTTATTTGTCCATGAATGCCGCTGCATGGCTGCCCCGGCGCCGTGCCGGAGGGGCGCAATGCGTCACTAAAACCGGCGACAACAGTGGCCAGGCGGGGTCATGATCCCGCATGCCCGACGCCACCAACCCACTCCGCGTGCTCGTCTCCGAGGGTTCCAGCACCTCGGCCCGTGAGGCCATCACGATTTTGGGCCTGTCGGGCCATCACGTCGAGGTCTGCGATCCTTCGGCCTGGTGCCTGTCGCGGTTCTCGCGCTTCGTGCGGAAATTTCACCATTGCCCGGGGCTGCGGACGGATCCGGCCGGCTATCTCGCCTTTGTCGAGCGGCTGCTCGAGACCGGGCATTTCGATGTGCTGCTGCCGACGCATGAGCAGGGATTTCTGTTCGCGCGTGTGCGGCAGCGCCTTGAGGGCCGTGCCGGTCTTGCGCTGCCGGGATTCGAAAGTTACCGGACCGCGCACAGCAAGGCCGGGTTTTCGCGGCTGCTCGATCAACTGAACCTGCCGCAGCCGCCGACGCGCATCGTCAAATCCGCGCAGGCACTGCGTGAGGCCATCGGCTTTCCGGCGGTCGTCAAAACCTCGGTCGGCACCGCGAGCCGCGGCATCTGGTTCGTGCGCCATGCCGGCGATCTCGACGACGCGCTGCGCGATCTCGCCGCAAGCGATGCATTCGCGGACGAGGTGCTGGTGCAGGACCTCGTCGCGGGCACCACCGAGAAGGCGCAGTCGGTGTTTTGCCGCGGCCGGATGCTCGGCTTTCATGCCTACCGCCAGGTCGCGCCCGGCGTCGGCGGCGGCGAGGCGATCAAGCGGAGCGTGCGCCGGCCACAGCTGCGTGGTTTTGTCGAAGCGATCGGGCGGGCGCTCGACTGGCACGGCGCGTTGTCGGTCGACTACATCATGCCGCATGACGATCCGACGCCGCTATTGATCGACTGCAATCCGCGGCTGGTCGAGCCGATGAACGCC